>OBZV01000026.1_pt1 | contig 190126 bp, 135 predicted proteins | sample 1501581 | NCBI WGS metagenome assembly OBZV01 (sample SAMEA2580257, study PRJEB22360) | human gut metagenome | biome: human gut; feature: human-associated habitat; material: faeces | place: Denmark | collected 2008/2010
TACGAAATCTGCAAAGTCTTTGCAGAACTTGGTACATTCGACAAATTAAAATTACCATCTACATCTGTGATTGTACCCAGAGTGGTACCTTTTACCAACACAGAAGCGCCAACAACTGGCTGCCCGTCTTCTTCAGAAATCACAACGCCTGTGACCTTTTGAGTCTGGGCAGTTACTAGGCCTATGCCCACAAAAAGGCATGCCAATAACAGCATTAATTTTCTTTTCATAAATTCTCTCTTAAAGTTTAACTTTACATTATTTGTATCTTTACTCTAACAATTTGCAAATATATTAATAAAACTGAAACTAGCAATTATATTAATAAAAAAAGGTTGCAAATATAACATTTTGTTATTTTACAAGCTGTATTTATGCCGATAAGCATATTTTTTTCAATCAAAAGCGTTGATTCCTAAAATAGCAATTGACACTTTGTATGAGCAAAATGCATCTTTTAATATTTCTTTTACTCGTTTTTAGTCATAAAACACCTTTAAAAGCCATTCTTTTTGCTTTTTTCGTAAAAAAGCGAATAAAAAAGTGGCATTTAATTTAAAGTTTTGTGAATACACAGTTATTTGAAGATTTATTTTTTAGAGATATTAATGCTTATTCGCCTCTGATATAGCACAGAATTACGTCTAATTTGTTCTATTATTAATTAAAAAATGAAAGTATGGAAAAGATCAGTTACAACCTTGTGTTTAACAGAAAGAAGAGATTGAATAAAAGAGGAATGGCATTAGTTCAGGTAGAAGCCTACCTGAACAGGAAAAAGATGTATTTCTCCACCAAAATATATCTCAAACCGGAACAGTGGGATGCCAAACGAAAAATGGTGAAGAATCATCCTAATGCAAATGTTTTGAATCGTATGTTATATGAAAATATAGCAGCTATTGAGCAAACAGAACTTGGACTATGGCAACAGGGAAAGTCCATATCGTTAGATTTATTAAAAAATTCTATTGATAAACCTCTAAGCAACGGAAGGTCGTTTTTGACTTTTTTTAAAGAGGAGATAGCCAATTCCTCTTTGAAAGAAAGTACCCGTCAGAATCACCTTTCCACGCTTGAATTACTTCAGGAATTCAAGAAAGAGGTATTATTTACTGATTTGACATTTGAGTTTGTGTCTTCATTTGATAATTACCTGCAATCTAAAGGTTATCACCTTAATACTATTGCTAAGCACATGAAGCATCTGAAACGATATATTAATGTTGCAATAAATAAGGAGTATATGGATATACAGAAGTATGCCTTTAGAAAATATAAAATTAAAAGTATAGAAGGAAGCCATACACACTTAGCTCCCGAAGAGTTACACAAATTTGAGAATTTGCAGCTGACCGGAAGATATACGAGACTGCAAAAAACAAAAGATGCTTTTTTATTTTGTTGTTATGCAGGATTACGATATTCTGATTTCACTAATCTGACCTCTGCAAATATTGTTGAGTTCCATCAGGAGACTTGGATAATATACAAATCTGTCAAAACAGGTATGGAGGTACGCCTTCCTTTATATTTATTATTTGAGGGTAAAGGAATCCAGATATTGCAACGCTATAAAGATGATCTCAATAGTTTTTTCAAGTTGAAAGACAATTCTAATATTAATAAGGAATTAAACATATTGGCAGGCTTGGCTAAAATTGATAAACGTGTATCGTTTCACACCGCCCGTCATACAAATGCTACCTTATTATTATATAATGGTGCCAATATAACTACTGTACAAAAACTGTTAGGACATAAAAGTGTAAAGACCACGCAGGTATATGCGAATATAATGGATATTACAGTGGTGCGTGATCTTGAGAAAACTGCCTCATCAAAAAATAATAATAAGCACAAAAACTAAACGAAAGTGTTCTGTTTTTAAGATTTGGTTATAGAAATGGAAGGTATAATTTTCTCTAATAGAAGAAAGTGTGTATAATTAAATGAAAGAATATGCAATATAAGTTCCGAAAACGCATATACATAATCTAAATATACACCATTATTACGAATATTATCACTCGTCCCATTTAAAGGAATAAAGCGTTCCTTTAAAAGGAACGAGTCATTGGTCGTAGAGAAGCCCTTGTTTTCTTTAAAAGGAAAGGATTAAAAGCTAATTTATAAACCTGACAGCCTCTAATAGCTATTAAAATCCGGTATTTTGGGTTCTTTCATTTTAGCATCAGACAAATGATAAATACTTCTTTTTACATAATTAGATGTAATTACACAATCTCTTTGATACAGAAAAAGCATATAACTATTCAATATGAATATTCATCAATCATATTCTCTGCGATTTTGGAGAAGATTTGAATCCACCCTGCATATTTTAAAACATGCAGTAATAAAATATGCATTTTTTCATCTGGAGTTTTTCTTTTTCGTAGATTATCGTTTGCTAATGAATATATTATTATAATCAATAATTATTGGATATAATTTAGAACAAGAAAACCATCTTCAACAGTTAAGATGGAAATAAGTTTTAGCTTATATCATATAAGATAAGAACTTAAATGATTAATTAATAGACGGTTATGTCTTATTTTTGATAGAAATCTGGTATCATAAATCAGCAAATTAATATGTTTGATAGGTGTTTAATATATTGATAATCTGCATAATAACCACAACAAAAGATTTATTGCCGAAGGAAAGTAAACATCGTATATTTTATTAGTAATCAGCATATTATAGTTGTATTTAGTTCTGCAAAGACTTTGCAGATTTCGTATATCGGAATGCAAACACAAGAAGTAGTTATTAAGCCAAATTTGAAAGTTGTATTAAAGGCTGACGCCCAAAAGCTGGACGAAGTAGTAGTTACCGCTATGGGTATTTCACGTGAAAAGAAAGCATTGGGATATGCCGTACAAGACGTCAAATCGGATGCGTTGACACGTGCTGCTAATACAGATTTAGCGGGAGCCTTACAAGGAAAAGTATCAGGTATCGACATCACCCCATCATCAGGTATGCCGGGTGCTTCTTCAAAGATTACGATTCGCGGTTCTCGTTCTTTCACCGGAGACAATACTCCATTGTATGTAATTGATGGTATGCCTATCGCTTCTACCGCAGACGTGAGTACTTCTCTTACCGATGGAGCGTATGGAACGGACTATGCTAACCGTGCTGTCGACATTGACCCTAATGATATAGAAAGTATCAATATATTAAAGGGACAAGCCGCTTCTGCTTTGTATGGTATGAGAGCTTCCAATGGTGTTATCGTTATCACTACCAAAAGTGGTAAAGGAGCAGATAAAGGAAAACCGACTATTACTTTCAGTACTAACCTTTCCTTTGATAAGATTTCAACTCTTCCGGAACTTCAACAAGAATATGCACAAGGTTCAGGCGGTACTTTCGATCCGTCATCTCCTTTCGCATGGGGTCCTAAGATTTCCGAATTGGCTAACGATCCTACCTACGGAGGCAACACAGACAACGGTTACACCAGCCAATATGGCAAACAGTCCGGAAAATACTATGTTCCTCAACTTGCAGCTGCCGGTATGAATCCGTGGGCTACTCCACAGGCATATAACAACATGAAGGACTTTTTTGAAACAGGTGTATCTTGGAGCAATAACGTCAATGTAGCCCAGAGATTCGACAAAGGTAACTACTCCTTTTCTTTGGGTAACACCACGAGTAATGGTATCGTTCCATCAACTGGTATGGATAGATATAACGTGAAAATGTCCGCCGAAGCACAACTCCATCCTAACTGGACTACCGGATTTAATGGAAACTTTGTAACTTCAAAAATCTCCAAACAGTCTACAGCCAACACCAGTGTGGTTGCTACGATCTATAATGCACCCGTCAGCTATAATATGGCCGGTATTCCTTCTCACATAGAAGGCGACCCTTACACACAAAATACATATCGTGACAGCTGGATCGACGATGCATATTGGGCAGTTGACAATAACCAGTTCTCTGAACGTTCACAACGTTTCTTCGGAAATGCTTTCGTGAAATACACCACTAAATTTGGAACAGACAACCACAAACTGGATATTAAATACCAGATCGGTGATGACGCTTACACTACCAATTATTCAGAAATCTACGGATATGGAAGTACTTGGGCACCTACAGGTGAAGATTCAGAATACCATTACACTGTTAATGAGTTAAACTCACTGTTAACCGCCGCTTACACATGGAATATCAACGAAGAATGGACCTTGGATGCGTTGATTGGTAATGAGTTTGTAGATAAAAAGACAAAATATGAATACGCATATAGCATGAACTTCAATTTCCCGGGATGGAATCATCTGAATAATGCTTCTGTATTCTCCAACGAGAGCCTATACTACAAGAAACGGACGGTAGGTAATTTCGCCAACTTGTCAGTAGCATGGAAAAACATGCTCTATCTAAGTGGAAGTATACGTAACGATATTGTTTCAAGCATGCCACGTGACAACCGCTCTTTCACTTATCCTTCAGTGTCATTAGGATTCATCTTCACCGAACTGGCTCCCCTGAAGAATAACATATTGACTTTCGGTAAGATACGTGCTTCTTATGCAGAAGTTGGTATGGCCGGTGATTATACTCAAAGTTATTATTATACTCCGTCTTATGGTGGCGGCTTCTATATGGGAAATCCTATTGTTTATCCAATTAATGGAGCAATGGCTTACATTCCATATTATAAGGTATATGACCCTAACTTAAAACCACAAAATACAAAATCATACGAACTGGGAGCAGATCTTACTTTCTTAAACGGACTGGTAACCTTGAATTATACCTATTCACGTCAGAATGTAAAAGATCAGATATTCGAAGTTCCTTTGGCAGGTTCAACCGGAGCCTCCAGTATGATAATGAATGGAGGTAAAATCCACACAAATACTCACGAGTTGACATTGGGCGTATCTCCGGTAGATACCAAGAACTTCAAACTCGACTTCGCTTTCAACTTCTCCAAAATCGACAATTACGTAGACGAATTGGCTCCAGGAGTAGAAAGTATTATGTTAGGAGGATTTGTTACTCCGCAGGTACGTGCCGGAATTGGTGACAAGTTCCCTGTGATCTACGGAAAAAGCTATATGCGTAATGACGAAGGCAAGATTGTGGTAGACAAAAACGGACTTCCCATGCAGGGAGAAGATGCGGTTATCGGAACTGTATCTCCTGACTTCCGTTTAGGTTTCAATACAAATATCGAATTGTACAAGTTCCGTATTTCTGCAGTATTCGACTGGAAACAGGGAGGACAAATGTATAGTGGTACTGCAGGTGAAATGAACTATTACGGTGTAAGCAAATTATCTGGTGATATGCGTAATGCCGAATTCATTGTGGAAAACTCCGTTAAAGAAACAGGAAAAGATGCAGACGGTAACTCAATCTATGCGCCCAATGATATAAAGGTAACAGACGCCCAAGCATATTTCACAAGAAGAAGATCCATTGACGAATCCTACATTTATGATAATTCTTATATCAAACTGCGTGAATTATCAGTAAGCTATCCGGTATTCTCTAAGAAATGGCTGAATGTGAATGTGAATGTTTTTGCCCGCAACATTTTGGTTTGGTCTGAAATGAAAGGCTTCGATCCGGAAGCTTCACAGGGTAATGACAATATGGGAGGTGCATTCGAACGTTTCTCTCTTCCGGGAACAGCCAGCTATGGTTTTGGATTTAATGTAAAATTCTAATTAGCTAAAAAGAAAGATGAAAACATATAATATAATCAAAGGTATTTTTGCCGCTACTGTTTTATCAGTTGTCTTTTCCGGATGTTCGGAAGATGCAATGGATAGAATCAATAAGGATCACGGACATACGCAAAGCGTGGCCGGAAGATTCATTCTGACAGATGTAATAACCTCTACCGCATTCTCTAACGCAGGAGGTGATTTCAATACTTATCTATCTGCTTACATTGAATATGAAGTAGGTGTTGACAACCAGTTGTATTATGCAGAAACCAGAGAAAGCGAACCGACCTCATCTTCCACTTTCAATAATACATGGAATGGTCTGTATTCCACATTGAAATCTGCCCGTATCATTATCAATCAATGCAGTGAGGGAGGAATAGATTATGGAAATTTTGCAACCAAAGGTATGGCAGAGGTGTTGGCTGCTTATAATTGTGCATTGATAGCCGATATGTTCGGAGATGCTCCATGCAGCCAGGCAGCCTTAGTTGACGAAAATGGTTCTCCCGTTTACCTGACTCCTAAAATGGATAAACAAGAAGAGATCTATACACAAGCAATGCAATACCTGGACGATGCTATTGCAGACTTGCAGAAAGAGGATCTGATAGACCCGGGAGCTCAAGATTTGTTATATCAGGGCGATGCTGAAAAATGGCTGAAGTTGGCGTATGGTCTGAAAGCGCGTTACACAATGCACCTTCTTAAAAGATCTGCCAACAAAGACGCTGACATGGAGAAGGTTTTGGAATATGTGGATAACTCTTTCGAAAGTGCAGAAGAGCAAGCAGCATTCGACGTATATGATGCCAACAATATAAATCCGCTTTACGGTTTCTTTGTGGCACGTGCCGGATTAGGTGCAAGCGAAAGCATGAGAAGCAAACTGGCAGAATACAACGACCCACGCCTGTCCAGAGCTTTCATCACTAAACAAGGTGCATCTGGAAAAGAACAAGCCCCGGGAACTGCTGACAATGCTGTATATGCGCCTAACGGTTCTCCGGAACAAGGTACTTCCAAATATGGGACTTCTTTATTTATGTATTCTATATCAGCACCCACACTGTTATTGAGCTATCATGAATTAAAGTTCCTGGAAGCAGAAGCTCTATGCAGATTGGGACGTGATGCAAAAAGTGCATTAAAAGACGCTGTAGTAGCTGGATTGTTAAATGCAGAAAATAGCTTCAGCGTTTCAAGAAAGGAATTGGGCAAAACGCTCATCAACCCGGCAAGTAGTATTACAGATACTGAAGCCGAAAGCTATTTTGATAATACAGTAGAAGCCAAATATACAGCCGAACCGCTGAAAACAACAATGACTCAAAAATACTTCGCATTATGGGGAGCTTCAGGAGAAGCGACAGAATCTTACAATGATGTTCGCAGAATGAAAGGACTAGGCGAAAACTTTATTGAGCTAAAAAATCCAAACTCTTTCCCATTACGTTGTCCTTATGGCAATAGCGACACAACAACGAATGCCGAAGTGAAAGCAGCATACGGAAACGGACAATATGTGTATAGTGAAAATGTTTGGTGGGCAGGCGGAAGCAGATAATCCATTGACTTGAATCATATAAATGAGACTGAATTCTCCAGGGGAAAGGTGGGAATTCAGTCTCATTTCAGTTATATCTCGATAGTCATAAAAACGTCCACTACGCTTATGAAGAATTATGGCAACCTAAACTTTATCAGATTACATTTAGAATAGTACATTCTTATTCATCAAGGAATCATCCCTTCTCTCACAATATCTACCAGAATTGGCTTCAATCCGCTAACGAAACATTCCACTGCAATCACCATCAAAATCAACCCCATAAGACGCATCATCACATTATTACCCGTTTCACCCAAGACTTTTACCAATTTCGTAGAAGCACGAAGAATAAAGAAAGTCAGCAGATAAATCAGGGCAATAGTACCGATCAGTATTCCCTTCATTTCATAAGAATGCGCATCCTGCATCAAAACGATTGCATTAGCAATCGCTCCGGGACCGCATAACATAGGAATACCGAGAGGAGTAATAGAGATATCATCCGCATACGTTTTGATTTCTTCGTCCTTCAACTTCATCGGTGTATAGCGGGCTTGAAGCATATCAAAACCTATCTTGAAGATAATCACCCCACCGGCAATACGGAAACCATTGGTAGAGATACCGAAGAACTTGAAAAGAAACTGCCCGGCAAAGACAAATACCATCAATGTAATAAACGACACAATAGTAGCACGACGTACGATAGACTGACGTTCTTTATCCGTCATACCATGAGTCATGGTAAGAAAGACAGGCATCGTTCCCAATGGGTTGGTCAACGTGAAGAATGAAGTGAAACAAAGTAAGGCGAAAGGTAGAAGCGTACTATCCATGATTATATCGTATTTTATGCAAAACTAAAACGCAACAAAAATACGACTTAATCCAGAAAACCTATAATAAATCCATTAATTCTTTCAAGGAATGGATGTGATAAGTAGGGAGGAAAGGGAAAGCAGTCCGTTCTGTCACATTGTAGAAAGCCTGATGCATCCCTACTCCGTGTGCTCCGGTTATATCCGCTTCCCAACTGTCACCAATCATTAGGGATTCGCGCAACTCGGATTGAGTGGCAGACAAAGCAAAATTGAATATCTCCGGCCAAGGCTTCAGTACTCCGAGATCTTCCGAGAGGATCACCTTTCTGAAATACCCGTCCACTCCTGCCGAACGCATCTTGCGTGATTGCAATTCACGAAACCCATTGGAAAGGATATAGAGATTATATTTGGGAGCAAGATATTCCAATACCTCCTTTGCATGAGGCATCAAAGTACTTTTAGTAGGGATAATAGCGAAAAAATCTTTCGAAAACTGTTCGGCGAGCGCTTCATCTTTCACTCCCACAGCCTGTAAAGGATAAAAGAAACGTTGGCTGTTCAATTCATCCTTCGTTATCTTTCCTTCACCGTACTCAATCCAGAGTTCTGTATTTCTTTGTTGATAAAGAGTATAATAATGATTGAATGAGTCAAAATAGCGGTCGAACGAATATTTCTGATATACTTCCTCAAAAGTATCACGGGCATTTTGAGAAAAAGCCCAGATAGTATCATCAAGATCAAAAAAAAGATTTTTATATTTCATCAGTAGTTATGCGTATAATAAGAAACAAAAAAGCCAATGTGCTAATTTCTTGAATCCAGGAATCAGCACATTGGCAATTCAAAAGGGATATCTACCTTATTTTACCTGGATAACCAAGTATCTGGATACACTCCAGAATTCAGTAGGATTAGTAATCTTCAATGTCAACTGGCCTTTATCATCTTTTACCAATTCATAAGAACCGGTCGGATGAGTAGTCAGTAACTCAGCACGTTTAGAGTACAACTTGATTTCTTTGGTTGTACGGATATCGATTTGAGTGAAATAATCCTTGTTGAAATCAGCGCTCTTCAACACGTCTCCGCTCTGAAGAATCTTTTGAGCTTTCAATTCAGATTTAGTACCGAATACGAACCAGGCAGCATTCAGACTCTTTTCCTGTTCAGCAACGGTTTTAGCTTTCGCTTCGTTTTCTGCAGTCAAAGTTTCTTTTGCTACAGACAAATCGCTGACAGCAGCATCCAATTCCTGAATACGGATATTCTTGGAAGCCAGTTCAGTTTGCAGTTCTTCGATACGCTGTTGTTTAGCGTTCAATTCAGCAGTCAATGCCTCAACAGCTTTTTTCAGTTGAGTAGAATTGTAATTGCTGTTCTTCAACTGTGCCTGTAACTTTGCAATCTGCGCTTTGTTTTCTTCCATTTGTTTGGAGATGAATTCGATGTCAGAAGCAATCTGTTGCTTGGCACTGGCAGAGTTTTCAGTGATGGTTCCACGCTGCAAGTCAACACGGCTTTCAGCAGCATTGATCTTACGGAAACCTTCCTGAACTTCATTGAAAGTCCCCATCATATCATCCAGTTCAGCGTTGCGCTGGTTCAGTTCCATCAAAAGAGAATCATTTTCAGCTTTCAGGTCTTTACTTCCACCTTTAAAGCCATCACACGAAGCCAACATGGCTGCGCATACAAATAAAACAGCTAACTTTTTCATACGTTTACGTTTTACGTTTTTTAATGAAGTTATTTAATCATCTATTCCTGCTAATACTATCACAATCTCGCCCCGGGGTTCGGTAGCGGTAAAGTGTTCTATCAATTCAGCCAAACTGCCCCGAACTGTTTCTTCGTGGAGTTTGGATATTTCACGCGACACGGTTGCCTGACGTTCAGCGCCGAAATATTCGGCAAACTGTGTTAACGTCTTCAACAGACGGTGGGGTGATTCATAGAACACCATCGTGCGGTGTTCTTCCGCCAATGTCTTCAGTCGTGTCTGCCGTCCTTTCTTCTGGGGGAGAAATCCCTCGAAGCAGAACTTCTCGTTCGGCAATCCCGATGCAACGAGTGCCGGAACAAAAGCGGTTGCTCCCGGCAAGCACTGCACTTCAATACCGTTGCGCACACATTCACGAACAACCAGAAATCCGGGATCGGAAATTCCAGGCGTTCCGGCATCCGAAATTAGTGCCACCGTTTCACCTGCCTTTATTCTATTAACAACACTTTCCACCGTTTTATGTTCATTAAATTTGTGGTGGGATTGCATTGCATTCTTTATTTCAAAGTGTTTCAGCAAGATACCGGAAGTACGTGTATCCTCCGCCAAAATCAGATCGACCTCTTTCAGGACTTTGATAGCCCGAAAAGTCATGTCCTCCAGATTCCCTACCGGCGTAGGCACCACATATAGCTTTCCCATCTGTTTTTGTTTTATGCTGATTGATTAAAATATTTCTTTAGTAGCTCCAGAAAGTCGTTCACCGCCTCTTTTTCTTCATTCAATTCGACTTTCGAGGACAGAAATGCGACTGCAGTCTTGTAGGAACTCATTACTGATATCTGTTCGATAACCCGATTCATTAAATCAGTGTCGCCTCCGAACAGTTCACGAGAAAAACGGAAAGAATCATTCAAACTGATAGAATGTCGCAAGCCGGCAGACAGTTTGAGACTTTCTCCCAACACTGCCGATTTAGGTTCTTCCTCTTTCACAACAGTTTCAACGACAGGTTCCTCCACCATTGCAGGCTCCTCTTCTGCTATTACTACAGGTTTCTCTTCCGCAACAATAGTCTCTCCCTCCTCGTCTTCTTTCACGTCAACCGATTCGAGAGATTGTATAATAACGGGGGAATCTTCTTCAGACCCGGCAACTTCATCCTCCTCTTCCGCTGTCTCTTCCACAGCTGACGGAGAAATTACCTGAACAGCATCCACCTCCTGCTGCAGTTCGTCCAAACGTCCCTGCATCCGTGTAATGCTCCGCTTCAACAGTTCAGACAAAGTCGGAGTCGGCTCCTTGGTAAATGAATCCATGAGATACTTCAACTCATGAACATCCAACTCAATATCTGTTAATAGCTTCTGTTTCATGTCAGTCCATTGTTTATACGGTGCGAATGTAGGAATAATTTATGCAATAACTTAAAATAATGGATAATTTAACAGTTCTTGCACATTGAATTGCTTACCTTTGTCCACATATTTATTTAATCAAGAAAACACAAAATCTCATGGTATTATTTTCAGAAGACCACATACAGGAGACTAGAAGAAGAGGCCGGATCGAAGTAATCTGCGGTTCTATGTTCTCCGGAAAGACAGAGGAATTGATTCGCAGAATGAAGAGAGCTAAATTCGCGAAACAACGTGTAGAGATATTCAAACCTGCTATCGACACCCGTTATTCAGAAGAAGACGTAGTCTCTCACGACAGCCATTCTATCGCCTCCACTCCCATCGATTCGTCAGCCAGCATTTTACTGTTTACTTCCGAGATAGATGTAGTAGGTATTGATGAAGCACAGTTCTTCGACAGTGGTTTGATTGATGTATGCAACCAGCTTGCCAACAATGGAATCCGTGTTATCATTGCAGGGTTGGATATGGACTTCAAAGGAAATCCGTTCGGTCCAATGCCACAATTGTGCGCCATTGCCGATGAAGTCTCCAAAGTTCATGCGATCTGTGTGAAATGTGGTCAGCTGGCTTCTTTCTCACATCGTACAGTCAAGAATGAGAAACAGGTTCTTTTAGGCGAAACAGCCGAATATGAGCCTCTGTGCAGGGAATGTTATCTCCGTGCACGAGGGGAAGATGAGCAGAAAGTATAAACTCTATAAAAAAACAGATTATGGAAAGGAAAAAGATAACATTCGACAGTTTTATACGCGGTTCCATCGGATGTGTGTTAGTTGTAGGAATATTAATGCTTGTGGAACGCCTTAGCGGAGTGTTATTACCTTTCTTTATTGCGTGGCTGATAGCTTATATGGTTTATCCGTTAGTCAAATTCTTCCAGTATAAGCTACGATTAAAAAGCCGCATTATTTCCATCTTCTGTTCCTTATTCCTCATTACGGTTATCGGAGTCACTTTATTCTATCTGTTAGTGCCGCCGATGATTTCGGAAATAGGTAGAATGAACGACTTGCTGGTGACTTACCTCACCAATGGAGCCGGAAACAATGTACCAAAGAATCTTTCTGAATTTATCCACGAGAACATCGATCTTCAGGCACTGAACCGTGTATTAAGTGAAGAGAATATCCTGGCGGCAATCAAGGATACCGTCCCCAGAGTGTGGACTTTGCTTGCAGAATCTCTCAACATTCTATTCAGCATCCTTGCCTCTTTCATTATATTATTATATGTAATCTTTATATTATTGGATTACGAAGCGATAGCTGAAGGATGGTTGCATCTGCTACCCAATAAATACCGTACGTTTGCCTCCAACCTGGTTCACGACGTACAGGATGGTATGAACAGATATTTCCGTGGACAGGCTTTGGTTGCTTTCTGCGTAGGTATTCTTTTCAGCATTGGTTTCCTGATTATCGATTTCCCCATGGCTATCGCTCTGGGACTTTTCATCGGAGCATTGAATATGGTTCCCTACTTGCAAATCATCGGTTTCCTTCCCACCATTTTATTGGCGATCCTCAAAGCTGCCGATACCGGACAGAACTTCTGGATTATTATTGCATGTGCATTAGCTGTCTTTGCAATCGTACAAATCATACAGGATACCTTCCTTGTCCCCAAAATCATGGGAAAGATTACCGGACTGAATCCTGCCATCATCCTTTTATCTCTTTCTATCTGGGGTTCATTAATGGGAATGCTCGGCATGATTATCGCCTTACCACTAACAACTTTGATGCTCTCCTACTACCAACGCTTTATTATCAACAAAGAAAAGATAAAATATGATGAAGTAGAAACTACTGATAATCAAGAAACAAGCCACAACGAGGAAAAATAATTGAAACTTTTTTCTACGGAATGCTTGCAAATTAAATAAAAGTAACTACCTTTGCACCCGCAATCAGGAAATAACTGATTCGCAAATAAGGATTGATTCGCTAGCTCAGCAGGTAGAGCACAACACTTTTAATGTTGGGGTCCTGGGTTCGAGCCCCAGGCGGATCACCAAGAAAATCCCTTGATAATCTATGATTATCGGGGGATTTTTCTTAAAAAAAAGACTTTCAAGCCTACTCTCACAAAACTTTGCTAGTAACTTATAACACCACAATCTTCTATTACATATCTATTGATATTGTTAGTTTCAATAGGAGGTTGTACCTTTGTCATCATTTTATCAGTTAATATTTTATGCAATGGTCTTTATACACAATTTATTACTCATTCTGGGACGTGGAATAGGACAAGTGATGTTTCAGAATAATGCATTATCCGGATTATTAATGCTAATTGGAATATTCCTAAACTCATGGAAAATGGGAATGCTAGCAGTCTGCGGTAATATAATAAGTACACTGACAGCCTATTTTTCAGGATATAAACGCAATGATATTAAAAATGGATTATACGGATTTAATGGAACTTTAGTAGGTATAGCGGTTGGCGTATTTCTGCAATTATCAGTAGGAAGTTTAATCATGCTGACTATCGCTTCGGCCCTTTCCACGTGGATTGCCTATTTTTTCAGTCAACAACGTTTGCTCCCTGGCTTTACTGCTCCTTTCATTCTTGCTGTATGGGGAATGTTGGGAGTTTGTAGCTGGCTTATATCAGATTTACTACCAGTTTCCGATACGGTTATTGATACCACACAGAATATTAATTATTTCCAAGCCTTCTGTTTAAGCATAGGGCAAGTCATGTTTCAGGGAAATACAGTTCTAGCCGGATTATTTTTTCTTATAGGCATTTTGATCAGTTCTCGAAAGGCAACTCTCTATACTATCTTAGGAGCACTTCTTCCTATTCCTCTAGCTATTTTGCTGGAAGTAGATGCTACAAACTTAAATACCGGATTAATGGGCTATAATGGTGTATTATGTGCCATAGCTTTAGGAGGAACGTCATGGAAAAGTGGAGTATGGGCAGGATGCTCAGTCTTATTGTCCACTGCATTACAGATCCTAGGAATGGGATTGGGTATCATTACCTTAACCGCTCCTTTTGTTATATCTGTATGGATTATAATAATGATACAGAAAGTAATGAGGACACAGAATAAATAAAAGACTATTTGTACTATTTGTTACTAGTGAAAATATCAAATAATCTCAGAGTATTATACTTGGCAGGAGCCTCCTATATTATTTAAATGAGTATAAAATATTACCACATTTAAGCCGAAAGACAAGCGTACATTAGTCCAATGAGTGTAATGTAAGAAACTATCATATCACTTTTTTAGCTGAATTTAATTATATTGTTATAGAAAATAACAAAGTGAATTACAGCAAAGTGAATTAACCTTCTTACTCATATAAAGTGATATAACAATTTCCCGCATAATAAATGAACCATCATACATTCATACTTAATGTTTAGATTTAGATATATCTATTAAACTTCAAATAAAAGCAAGTCACCACAACTACTTCAATAAATAAAGTTATATATTTTTTCAACATAAATAAATATATTGATTAAATATACCCTATATCAAAATTATTCTTTCAAAATATACACTCAATAATTTTTTATTATCATCTATATAATATATATTTGCAATTAAAAGTAACCATAAATTACAATAGCTATGAAAACAAAATTTAAAGATCTCCTAAAAGGCATTTTTTTAACATCTGTAGCTTCACTTATTTCATCTAACGAAGCCAATGCTATATCTTATGACCTTTCAAGAATAAGTGATGACAACAACATTGAACAAGGAAAAAAGAATGATCTCTCACAGAAATATATACTTAAAATCCATAACGACAACTCATTTTTAATAGCAGGACATAGAAGCCATCGCTCGCACTCTTCACATAGATCTCATTCTTCACACAGATCTAGTAGCTATGGAAGCTATAGTGGTTCTTCAACTACTACAAGCTCCAGCACTTCAACCTATAACACTAATACAACGACTAGCACAAAGACTACTTACTCATTAGGAGAAAGAAATATTATTAGTGGTGTTTCAGGTAAAGATGTTGCAGAATTAGCTAATAAATTAGTCAAGATAAGATATATAATAGAGTCAGACATAGAAAAGAATTATTCTGGAGATGTCAAATATTCTATTAGACTAGAAAATGCTATTAAGAAATTTCAAAAGGATCATAATCAAGTGGTAGACGGTATTGTTGGAAAGAAAACAATTGAAGCTATTAACAAACAAATAGAACAAATAAATCGTAAAACAGTAAATACGGACGTTCAAAAATATAATTTAGGAGACCGCATACTTAAAAAACAAATGCAAGGGTACGATGTAACCCAACTTAAAAACATCCTAATCGACAAAGGATATTTATCTGGAAAACTACTCAAGGGAACTTCCCTTTTTGATGAAGAAACAGAAAAAGCCGTTATTAAATTCCAAAAATCAATAGGAATAGATGCTGATGGCATTGTAGAAACCCAAACAGTATATTTTCTAAAAAAGTAATATTCAATTATGATTAAAGCTGAATTAAGGTCAGAAAACACATTTTGTTTTACAATCAATGCCTCTATATTCAATGAGCGTGTATTGACCAAAGCATTATATTGGTATGCAGAATCATTTATTATTTATTGGAATAAAAACAAAGATAATTTATTTGAAATAACTTTGGAACTTAAACCAAGCGCAAACAAGATATACACATTTGAATATGTAACCCATAAATTTAATCAAGATTTAATTGATTATAAAAACAGAGATTTGATTACTAATGAAACTAAAGATATTCGTAACATCTTATATGTAAAGGCTTTTGCTAACAACGATGATTTTGAGGATTTTAATTTAGCATCGGAATAATGAATCACTACTATTTATTACCATTTCGCTTCGAAAGAATCAAGGAACAAGAATTACTCGTCAATGAATTGGGTGATTTTATTTTCGTGCCAACAGGCACTACAGAACGAATCATCAAACGCCAACTTAGCAATCAAGAGGATCTTTACAAGGATTTAGTTGCTAACTTCTTTATCTCTGAAAGTCCTATCCCAGAGCTAATAGACAATATAGCAACACGACTAAGAACTAAAAAGGCCTTTCTCGATTCATTTACATCACTACACATTTTTGTCTTAACTTTAAGATGTAATCAAAATTGTATTTATTGTCAGGCTTCAAGCAAGGAAAGCTGTGAAGCTATCTATGACATGAAAGAAGAACATCTTTTCAAAGCCATAGATTTGATGTTTCAAAGCCCATCGCACTCCATCACAATGGAATTTCAAGGTGGAGAACCATCCCTACCTTTCCAACTACTACAGAAAGCAGTAAAAAGAACTGTTGCATTAAATCAAGAATTTAAGAAACAAATAACATATGTTTTATGCACAAACTCCATCAACCTAACAGATGAAATACTATCACTTTGCAAAGAATATAATATACTTATCTCAACTTCCCTAGATGGTCCAGCTTTCATTCATAATCATAACCGAGGAAAAGCTGATAGCTATAACCGTGTAATAGAAGGAATTAACAAAGCTAGGAATTATTTAGGAACAGACAGAATATCAGCACTAATGACCACAGCAGAATTGTCAATAAATCATCCCAAAGAGATTATTGACAATTATTTATCGAATGGTTTTAATAATGTATTTCTTCGCCCCCTAAATCCTTATGGATTAGCTCTTAACAATACAAATTGGGAAACATATTTCGATAATTTCATAGAATTCTATAAATCCGCATTGGACTATATTATTGACATAAATATTCAAGGCCGATTCTTTGTTGAAGAATTCACCTCCATATTATTACGTAAAATACTTACTCCTTTTACAACAGGTTTTGTTGATTTACAATCTCCCTCCGGAATCATCAACAGTGTTATTGTTTATAATTACGATGGTTATGTATATGCATCTGATGAATCAAGGATGTTAGCAGAATATAATGATAGCACATTCAAGCTAGGACACGTTACAGATAAATATGAAAGTATTTTTTATGGAAGAAAGGCTCAACAAATAGCCCTAATTTGGGGAACTGAATTTATTGCAGGATGTGCCGATTGCGCTTTTCAATCTTACTGTGGAGCTGACCCTGTACGAAACTACTCTGCTCAAAATGACATGTATGGTTTTCGTCCTACTTCTTCTTTGTGCAAAAAACACAAAGCAATTATCACCTATATATTCTACTTAATTCAGAATGAATATGATAGGGTTATGCCAATATTCAAACAATGGATCAATAGAAATGAAAATGAATTTTGATATTAATTCCAATGATAATTCACTGTTCGTTACCTCACAATGTAATAACAGATGTTTAATGTGTGCACAACCACCATTAAACAGGGATGACATCGATTCCTTTTGGAACAAAAACATCAAACTAATAGACAATGCTCCCAACGGATTAACTAATATAGGGATCACTGGTGGAGAACCAACGCTGTTGCAAGAAAAATTAATACACTTAGTTGAATATATAAAACTTCGTTATCCAGAAAGTCTAATACATATACTTACTAATGGGAGAGCCTTTTCAGACATTCGCTATACCATGAAAATTAAAGAAATTTCCAATCTTTTATTTGGCATTCCATTACACTCTGACTTTTCAATAGACCACGATACCATAACACAAGTAAAGGGTTCTTATACAGAAACAATGAAAGGATTATATAATCTCGCAAGTATAGGGGCAGACATAGAATTGCGTATAGTCATTAACAAAATGAATTACCAAAGACTACCCCAATTATCTGAATTTATATGGAAGAATCTACCATTTGTTGCATACATATCATTCATGGGATTAGAAGACACTGGTTATTCGATCAAAAATCACAATAAAGTTTGGATCGACCCGATTGATTATCAAAAAGAACTTGAAAAGGCAGTTGTAAATTTAGCAGAATGGAAACTAGATGTTTCTATTTTCAACATTCCTATTTGTTTACTAAAACCATCATTATACAAATTCGCAAAAAAATCGATTTCTGATTGGAAAGTCTGCTATATAGATGCTTGTTCTAAATGTTCTAAAAAGCATGAATGCTGCGGTCTATTCTCAACATCCAAAATACAAAGTCCCAGTATAAAACCCATATAATAAAACAAAAAACGAGCTATACTTACATATAGAACTAGAATATTTGATTCAACGTATCAATACAAAAATAAAAGTTTTTATCAGTTTTACCCTCATACTCTCACCCTTGCGTTAATCTCCCTATTCATCAAAGTTTCAGGTATGAAGATAAAAGTACCATCTTACCACACGAAATAGCTGCTTTTATGCTGTGAAAAATGCTGTAGTGCAGTAAACTTTAAAATAGTGCATCCAAACTCCTTGAACTAAAAAGAGTTTGGATACCTCAATATTTATAGTAAAAAACACTATTTATAAAGTTTCAATGAAATCTTAGTTATATCCGAATGAATAACCAAATATCTTTTTTTCTACATTCTTTCTAAAAAAGATTACCTTTTCACTTACTATCCTCTTTTCCCTTACTATATTTTTCTCTTTCTATTTTCAACAATTCCTCAAACAATTTCACAGCTTGCTCCATTGAAAAGTGATTGAGATTTTCCACATGAGTGATAGGACCTATATTAGATGCACTCACATGGCAGTTTTCATAAAAATTGTTTGTGCTATATAGGACTGTTTCTTCCGTGAATTTCTTTAAGCCATCTTCCGTGACACCTAACGCGTCAGCTACTTGTTTTAATTTATCGTCATCTATTTTTTCCGATTGCTCCATTTTGGAAATAGCCTGTTTAGTCACTCCCAATAGTTCACCCAAATCAGTCTGCGTCATACCACGAAGACGCCGTATTCGTTCTATTTTCCGTCCCAAATGCGAATTGTTTGTATAAGATTCTGTTTCCATAATAATAAATTTATTTTTAACTTATCTCAATCTACTAATTTATAATCACTTATTTTTCAGTAACTCCACTTTCTCCCTTTCACTTTGGAGTAAACGTTCATACAATTCCACTATTTTATCCACTGGATTGAATTGTTGTGCGATTGATGTAGAACCTTGTTCAAAGGTGTTGTCTCTGATATTATTAATATTATAGATAGCCTTCTCCACATCAAAGTCTTTAATCACTTCCGCAGATATTCCCAACACAGAAGCAATTTGATTTAAAAGACCTTCTTCTATTTCTTCCTGTTTTTCAATCTTTGAGATGACCTGCTGGTTTACACCAAGATCAGCCGCTAGAGCTTCTTGCTTCATACCAAAGTAAACACGGATCTTTTGCAGATTATGCCCTACATGTCTCCGGTTCGCTTTATCTTTTACTTCGATATCCATATCATTATTTTTTTAAGTAGTACATTGAGACAAAGATAGTAAAAATCAACCCAAATCAAATCAAAGTCAACTTTATTTTTTTCAATCCCCAGTTCTATATGCATAATTTTGTCCTGTCAGTTTTTTACTGACAGGAATCGTGGCGCCACATTCAAAACAGTATCAGAATGATATTCAATTGACATTGACATTCTGAACAATCATCATTTAACCAATAAAATCTAATAGCCTATGGGGTAAGTAAAGTCGTTACAATCGAGACATAGCTTTAAATTGTCCGAAAATTTAGCTATCCAAAAACAAATTAGTAAACATACAATTAAACAAAAAGCATGAAATCATTTTCTGATAAAACAAACATAGGGTGGAATAATTCCCTAAAAACTGTTTATAGAATGAATTTTTACCTATTATTCTTATTAATAGGTTCATTATCGATACTTGGATCAACACGGGCTTATTGCCAACAGAGCAGAACGATCTCTGGTATAGTGAAAAACTCTCAAGGAGAGACTATTATCGGAGCGAATATCGTTGAAAAAGGTACCAGTAACGGGACGATTACGAATGTAGACGGACTGTTCACACTGCGCGTAGCACCCAATGCAATATTAAAGGTATCTTATATAGGATACACGGAACAGGAAGTCAATACACGCAACAAGAACAAGGTGGAAATCATACTGACGGAAGACGCCAGACTGATTGATGAAGTAGTGGTGGTAGGATACGGATCGGTCAAAAAACGGGATTTGACGGGTGCGGTAACCTCCGTCAAGAGCGCGGAAGTGCTGGCCGCTCCTACCAATAATGTGATGGAAGCCCTTCAAGGTAAGATACCCGGAATGGATATCACCAAAACTTCGGGACAGGTAGGAGGTGATGTCACTATCCTGTTACGTGGCTCACGATCCATCTATGGCAGTAACGAACCATTGTTTATTATCGATGGAATCCCCGGCAGTTATAGCCAGGTCAGCCCGTCAGACATCGAGAGTGTAGATGTATTGAAAGATGCTTCTTCCACCGCCATTTATGGTTCCGCAGGAGCAAACGGCGTTGTCATCATCACTACCAAAAGAGGAAAAGAGGGAAAAGCTACCGTAAACTTCGATGCTTATTACGGATTCAGCGGTTCACCCAACTACAGACATGGGATGACGCGGGATGAATGGGTCACCTATCAACGGGAAGCCTATAAATATAAAAACGGTGACTATCCCACCGATATGTCCGCCCTACTGGGGAAACAGGATTTTATAGATGCATACAACAACGGCAAATGGATAGACTGGATAGATGAAGTGTCGGGCAACACGGCTACCACACAGAAATACAGTCTTTCGGTCAGTAGCGGCACTGAAAAAACAAAATTATTTGCTTCGACTTCCTACAACCGGGAGGAAGGTTTACTTAGTAACGAGAATCTGAACAGATATTCGTTACGTCTCAATCTGGATCAGCAGATATTTTCGTGGGCAAAGGTGGGCTTTACTTCCAATTTAGTCTACCGTGACTTGAACTCCGGTGTAAAAAACACATTCACCAAATCTCTCTCCGCCATCCCGCTGGGTGATGCTTATACCGAAGAAGAGGAGATCAATCACGAATACATTACGGGACAATATTCCCCGATGAGTGATTTCATAGAGAATCAGTATGTAGACAACACACGTTCCACCTACCTGAACATGAGTGGTTATGTCGAACTAACTCCCGTCAAAGACCTGACTTTTACCAGTCGTGTCAATGGTACTTTGAATCACTCACGCCACGGGCAATACTGGGGAGAGAAGTGCAATGCCAACCGTCCGTCTTATGCAGGTTCACCGCATGCTTCCATCACCAACAACAATGCCTGGAATTACACTTGGGAAAATATTCTCGCTTACAACACAACCATCGCCAAAGATCATAATCTGGGAGGTTCACTGATTACTTCCTGGAATAAGAACCAGTCGGAAAGTAGCATGGCTGCCGCCAGCGGTCAGATGGTAGATCAATGGTCTTTCTGGCGACTGACATCGGGTACTTCCCAACATGTGGAATCCGACTTCGCACAGACACAGAAAATGTCTTTTGCCTTCCGTCTGAACTATTCGTACAAGGGCAAATACCTGTTTAATTTCTCTACCCGTTGGGATGGTGTTTCACAATTTTCTACCGGACATAAATGGGATGCCTTCCCCGCAGGCGCACTGGCGTGGAGAATATCGGACGAGGCATTTATGGAAAAGACACGCAGCTGGCTGGACAACCTGAAGTTGAGAGTGAGCTACGGTATCACAGGTAACTCGGGAGGAACCACCGCATACAGCACCACAACACAAGCATACGTATATACCGCTTCGGGAATTTCCATTAACGGGAAGATCGTTCCTTTCACACAGTACTCTGGTACTTACGGTAGTTCCGACCTCGGATGGGAAAAATCATACAACTGGAATATAGGGTTGGATTTCGGTATCCTGAACGGTCGCATCGACGGCTCGGTAGAATGGTTCAAGACGACAACCAAAGGATTATTATTCAAACGTACATTACCCATCACCAGCGGTCTGACCGGATGGGGATCGCCTCTAGCCATCTGGCAGAACATCGCCCAGACCAGCAATCAAGGTGTGGAAGCAACGATCACTTCGCACAACATACGGCACAAAGATTTCACCTGGAACACTACTTTATCCGTCACTTGGAACAAGGAACAAATAGACGAGCTGCCTGACGGTGACCTGATTGCTGAAAACCTATTTGTCGGTGAACCGATTAAAGCCATTTACGGATATAAGTATGCCGGAATCTGGGGAACCGATACTCCGCAGGAAACATTAGATGCCTACGGCGTAAAACCCGGCTTCATCAAGATAGAGACCTTAGACCAGAAAGGTGACGGAGGCGTACATAAATACAGCACGGAAGACCGGCAAATTCTGGGACATTCCAATCCGGACTGGATCATCGGATTCAACAATTCCTTCACCTACAAGAATTTTGATTTATCTGTCTTTGCCATGGCGCGTTACGGACAGACGATCAACAGTGACCTGCTCGGCTATTATACCGCCGAACGGAGCGTTACCAAGAATCAGCTGGCAGGCGTAGACTACTGGACAGAAGATAATCAGGGAGCCTATTTCCCCCGTCCCGGAACAGCAGATGAGCAAAAAACCGTATATCCTTCATTAAGAGTACGCGACGGTTCCTTTATCAAGATTAAGAATATCACACTGGGATATACACTGCCCGCAAATATTTCACGCAAGGTTTTGATGGAGAAATGCCGCATCTATGCCACAGCCTACAATCCGTTCATCTTTGTAAAAGACAAACAATTGAAAGATACTGATCCCGAAACCAACGGTTCGGATGCATTCCCTACCTACCGGCAATTTGTTTTTGGCGTTAATTTGACATTCTAACTAAAAATTATAATCATGAAAAGTATATATATAAAATTCATATTTTGCAGTGTGCTGCTCTCGGCCCTTTCTCTACACTCCTGCACTTTGGACGAGTACAACCCAGGTGCATTTACCAAAGAGGCTTTGGCTACTTCCATCGATGGATATGAAACCCTGATTAACCAGTGTTATTTTGCCATGGAAAGATTTTATTATGGTGCTGCCGACTGGATGTCACTGACTGAAGGTGACACCGATCTTTGGACGTATAAAGCCAATGAATCAACAAGTTACACGCAGTGGTTCTGGTTTTTCGCAGGAACATCGCCCAATACGACTTACACCAATAATTGGTGGAACGGGACGTACGATGGTGTGGGAGCCTGTAACGAAGCTATCGCATTAGGAGACAAGCCTCCTTACACCACGGAAGAGGAACGGAATGCAAAGATTGCGGAAGCCCGTTTTCTTAGAGCTGTGTATTATTTCAATGCAGTGGAACAATTCGGAGCAGTGACAATGCTCACAGAACCCGTAGTAACGGAAACACTGACCTACTCCCCCACCCGCACCGATCCGATGACCATCTATCAGGAAGTTATTATCCCCGATTTGAGATTTGCATCCGAATGGTTGCCAACAGGTACGCATGCAACAACTACCACCCCGACAAAGAAAGCCGCTCTAGGTTTTCTGGCTAAAGCCTGCCTGCAGACGTACGAATATGGAAGCACTGAATATTTGCAGGAAGCTCTGGATGCAGCCAAGAAATTGATTACCGATTGCGAAACTGGCGGTGGGAAATACAATACGTATATGTATCCATCGTATAGCGAGGTGTTTAAAGAGAGCAACAACTGGGAAAACAAAGAAGCTCTCTGGAAGCATCGCTGGTATGCAGGAGCAGACGGACACGGATCAAGCAACGGGAATTATAAGTTGAATCGCAACGACGAGTATTTCTTATGTAATATCAATAAATTCGGTGCACGTGAAGACAATCAGGAGACACGGCTTACCTGGGAAGGTTCAATTACTGGTATCTTTATGCCCACGCAGCATTTATTGAGTTTGTATGTGCAGAAAGACGGAACATTGGACCCCAGATTTCATGAATCGTTCACCACAGAGTGGAACGCAAACAAGAATTATACGTGGGATGAAAGTGCCGTGCACATGTATGATAAGGAAGAAGCCGTCATCGGCAAAGCTCTGAATGAAGGAGACTTAGCCATTAAATTCATCATGCCGCAGGACATGGATTATGCTACAGAGAAGCAAAAAGAACATATTTCTGATTATTTGCTGATTGATTATCATCATGTATATAGTGACGACAATAATAATGTGAACATGAATTATGCCTATACAAACGTCACAGGTAATTACAAGAATGACGGCACGAACGAAAATCAGTTCCGCCACTATTATCCGTCACTGAATAAACATAACAGCAGTAATTATTATGTAGCCAATGCTTCCAAACAGAGAAATGGTAATCTGAATGCAACGTTTATCATGCGCATGGCAGAAGTTTATTTGATTGCGGCAGAAGCTGATATTTACCTGAATGGCGGTGCGAATGCAGCCGGTTATATCAACAAGGTTCGTGAACGTGCCGGAGCAAATCCACTCACAGGGAGTATTACGGTGCGTGATATCTTAGACGAAAGAGGCCGTGAACTTTGCGGAGAATATTGCCGCTTCTATGACTTGAAACGGACAGGAATGTTTAAGAATTCGGAATATCTGGAGAATACCCATCCGGATCTGGCCCGGTTCTTCCATCCGAATTATGCGTTACGTCCCATTTCAACTACTTTTACAGCCACGATCACCAATGGCAGTGAGTACCAGAATCCGGGATATTAAGTAGGAATTTCAATATGTACAGGTGCTATGGAGTCAATCCTGACACCTGTATATTATCATAAATTCAGGTTTTAACCTCACGATTAAGTAATTCAGAGCATAAGAAATGTTTCTTTCTCCACAGTACTTATCTAAGACAGTATCTGTAATCGCTATCTTTCACTTTTATAAATCCATTACTCAATAATGTCCTTATTGATATAATATTTTTTTCATCGGGATCAGCCAGTATCTCTTTCCCTCCTATTTCTGCAATTTTCTCAATCAGTTTTTTTACAATAACTCCCCCAATACCCTTACCCAAATATTCTTCTTCACCTATGAGGTAACCTATTTCAAAGACTGTCTCTTTTTTATCAACAGTTCTTCCATAATATTCCGGGATATATTCTTTTTCAAAATAGCAATCCAAGTATAAACAGAAACCAATAGCTTTATCATTATAATAGACAATGAAGTGATTCATATAATGATATTGGGTATTTCTATTATTTATTTCATTCAACCAAGCCGCCTTGTGCTCTTCCCCATCGGGACAGAACCATTTATAAATATATTCTTTAGCCAGCCATTTGCTAAAAGTGTCTACATCTTCGTCACGCAAAGGCTTTATTGTAATCTTATCATTCTCAATATTCATATTTTTATGGTGAGACATTAGCCTCTGCTATAAATTTCATAATTCCAGTTGTTTGAAATACAAAGATATAATTTTCTGTATAATAAAAAACACCTAACAACAATCCATTAAAATCCCATAGCATCTTTCACTAAAACCATCTCTTCATGAGAGGTTAACTTCTCCAATAACAGCAATGCAACTCCATACGATGTTTGAGGACAATAAGAAGTTATGATGTTATCATCTACCACAATGGGAGTATTCACGATGGTTGTTCCAAAACCCTCAAGAACTTTCTGCTTATGTGCACCCCTAAGATGGTAAGTTGTTGCCCTCCGGCCATTCAAGACCCCGCTTTTCCCAACAGGTAGAGCACCGACACAAACTGTTGCAATCCATTTCTTTTGTGAATCAAACAACCGTATTAACTCCAAAAGTTGCTCATTATATGCTTCCTCATAAAACCCAAATTCCTCAAATCCGCCGGGTATCGCAAGCGCATCATAGTCATCCGCAGATACTTCATCTATGACTTTATCCACCAAAACGGGAACATTGAAAGAACTAATCACTTTTCTATTCAAGCCAAAGGTAACAACATCGATTTTACAATCAAAGTCCGTCTTTGCCCATCCCATAACATCAATAAAAGCACTGAACTCAATCGTTTCAAACCCTTTAGCAAGGGATACCAATAATTTCATAATCAATCGGGTTATATATTAAACAATTTATGAATGCTGCAAAGGTAGACATATTCATCATAGCCTGAAATGACATTATTCCGTCAAAAACTGCCATATTTATATTATCTTTGTTCACAGTAAAAATTGAAAAGACCATATATGGAGAAAAGATATAAGCACATCGCATTTCTTGTAATACCCAATGCAACATTGCTCGATATTACAGGTCCCTATGAGGCCTTTTCACTCGCCATACAATGCCTGAAATCTTATCATAAAGACACTACGTATGTGCTGCATACATTATCATTAGATAAAAACAGGATAGTCAAAACATCATCGGGGCTTTGCCTGCAATGCGAAGGTTCTATCAAGTCGTTGAATTACCCCATAGACACGCTGTTCATTCCCGGTATTCCCGAAAGTCTTGAAGACATGGTTGGCCCCAAGACATTATCATGGATAAAGCAACAATCCATGCAAGTACGGAGAATCTGTTCTATCTGCACGGGGGCTTTCATTTTGGCGGAAGCATCCATCCTTGACAACAGAAAAGTCGCTACCCATTGGAAATTATGCCACAAGCTGGCTAATGACTATCCATCTTTAGATGTTGACAGCGAGTCTATCTTTATTAAAGACGGACATGTATACACATCAGCCGGAGTTTCCTCGGGAATAGATTTGGCCTTGGCATTAATAGAAGAAGATTTCGGACGAACTTTGGCTTTAGAAGTAGCCAGAGAACTCGTCGTCTACCTGAAGCGACCGGGTAATCAAGCACAATTTAGCGTTACTCTAAAACATCAGGATAGCGATTACAAGCCTATCCAGAATATTAAAGATTGGCTGTTAGAACATTTAAAAGAAAAAATAACAGTAGAAGATTTGGCCGAACAAGCACTGATGAGTCCAAGAAATTTTGCACGCGTGTTTACCAGAGAAACAGGAATAACACCAGCTAAATATGTCGAGAAACTAAGGCTGGAAGCCGCCTGTCGTTTGCTCACAGAAACTCAACATACCTTAGAAACAATTTCCCTTGAATGTGGTCTGATGAATATAGACAATATGCGCAGATTATTTATAAAACACCTAAAAGTAACACCATCCGATTATAGGAGATAGCCCCCCGATTATCGTCAGGATAATGACCAGTGGATAGCTCTGCAAGATTATCAAAATGCAAATTGGACTAACTGAATCCAGTTGTGGAAGTTTTATAATTTACATATCATTCAAGTTATTCATTCTGTAAATGTACACAAAATTAGATCATTATTGGTGCAATTTCGAAAAGTGCAAGATTTGACATTTTTACAAAATTGCTATGACAAATCAAAGTTTTTCCCTATGTTTGTATTAAGGGGCAACAAGATTTAAAATCTCAGTATTCAATGACAGGACAGAATATAAAAATGCAGTAAATGAGATTCTTATAAGCTTCCGGTTCCATTCCACAATTTGTAGAAATTAGATTAATACATATACTATGAGAAACAAATTTCAGAAATCAAGAAGCATAAGGATATTTATTTCATCCACCTTTCAAGATATGCAGAGCGAAAGAGATATGCTGGTTACCAAAGTTTTTCCAAGACTGCGACAGATTGCCTACGAACGCAATGTCACACTGACTGAAGTCGATCTGCGATGGGGAATCACCGAAGAAGAAGCAAAATCAAGCAAAGTGGTGGAAATATGTTTGGACGAGATACGGAACTCACACCCGTTTTTCATCGGATTATTAGGAGAAAGATACGGTTGGTGTCCATCGAAAGAAACACTCATTGAACACCAGGCCATGCCTGACAGATATGAATGGCTTGCCGCTGACCTCGATCGTGGAATGAGTATTACGGAAATTGAAATTCAATATGGCGTACTTCGGTCGCTCGAACCGGTCTATGCTTCGTTCTATATACGGGAAGCAGATGAAAAGACGATGGAAACCGATCCAAGACAGGCGCAGTTAAAAGAAACAGTAAGAAATAACAAAAGATATAACACCTACGATTACTGTTCCCCCGAACAATTGGGCGAACAGGTGGAATCGGAATTCAGAGCATTGCTCGACCACCTTTTCCCCAAAGATAAAGTCGAGGATCCTGCCGTACACGAAAGACAGAAACTACAAGCCTTTCTGGATGACAAATCGGATAATTATATACCCAATAAAGCTTATATCTCCTATCTGGACAAGTTTCTAAACGATACAACCAACCAGCATCTGGTGATTACCGGAGAAAGCGGTATGGGTAAGAGTGCCCTTTTGGCTTATTGGCTTAAAAATATCATCGAAGATGATCGGTGGAATGTGGTAGCACACTTTAGCGCCAACTCATCGCAGAGTTTGGACACGACGGATCTTGCGAAGCATATAACCACCCAGATAGACTCTCTATACGGGCTTGAGCAGATGGAGGAAAACGACCGACAAATCGAGCACAATGCTACCGATACAGATAATATAGATTACCAGAAACTATCCTTGAGGGCCCAACTAATTGCCGGACAAAAACCTTTACTAATCGTTTTGGACGGCGCCAATCAACTTTCGGACCGGAATCATAGAACAAAACTATTAAACTGGTTGCCTGACTTCCCTGACAATGTAAAAATAATCTTTTCAACTATCGAGGAAGATAAAACCATGCAGGTATTCAAAAAACGGAAATACCCTGTAATAACAGTCTACCCCTTACTGCTCGACCAACGCAAGGAACTGATTGTAGACTTTTTCGATCGTTATCGCAAGCGGCTGTCCGAACAACAACTGACCATGATACTCAAAGGCAGTGACATAACAGACAACACCATGGTACTGATGTCATTACTTGAGGAAATCAGATGTTTCGGAAATTTCGACAGCCTGACCAGCTTCATCAGCCAAATGACTAACCTGCCAGACATCAACTCGTTTTTTGACAGACTATTACAGCGCAAAGAGCAAATATACAACACACCACTTTACCCCTCGCTAACATCAGACTTGCTGTCACTGATAGCATTATCCAAAGATGGATTATCTGAAACAGAACTGATTGCAATTAGCAACATCCCGTCGCTCTACTGGTCTCAATTCTATTGTGCAAACACGGCCCACCTAATGATTAGGGACGGACGAGTGGTTTTTGCACACGACATGATACGACAGGCTATTGAACAGAAATACCTTAACAGCGAAAGAAAAGTACAATTAAGACAGAACATAATAGACTATTTCAATCGCGAAGAAAACAATAACTTCCGCAAGATGGAGGAACTCCCCTATCAACTTTATCACGCCGAAAAATGGGACGAGCTCCACGAATGTATTTCAACACTCGGCTATATGAGCCGACAGTTTAGCACCAACAACATTCATGAATTCATACTTTACTGGCGTACACTAAAACAAGCCGATGCTTCAAAATATAAAATTTCACAAGCCTATATTGAACAGATTATGGGAAGTATGGCTGAAAAGGCTGAAATGGCAGTTATGCTACAATGGGCTTATTGGCAGATGTTCCGCAATGACGTTATCCGGCTGACCAACATCTGTATTTCTTATCTGAATGATTTGGATGCAGCCTACGAACTGGTAGAATTCCTAATCCGTATGTGCGACCAGATGGCCGACGGCGATACCAGTGAAGAACGCTGCTCGTTCCACAATCTGGCTGGTATGATCTGTATTCGCAAAAAAGAATACATCCAGGCGTTAAAGGAATATAGGGAAGGATTATCACTTGCAGTCCATGCTTACGGAGAAGACGACCTGAAAATAACATCTTACCTGTGTAACATCGCTGATGTATACCACAGTATCGGCGAATCACAAGATCCGGTTGATAAGAACGCATTGGAAAAAGCGAAGCTGATCCTCGAAAAAGTCCTCAAGATGCGCAAATCCATCCTGCCGGACATGCATGATGATATTGCCGTAGCATACGATAATCTCGCCGGTATATACAGGTTGCTTGGTGAAGAAGAACTTGCTAAGGAATATCGTCTGAAAAGTCAGGACATATATGTCAGTCTCAAAGGTGAGAATGACATTGATGTAGCCATCGCATATCATAATTATGCACTCGAATGCCGCATGGAACAAGATTTTGACCAAGCCAGAGAGTATGCCGAAAAAGCCCTTACGATATATCAGCACATATTAGGAGATGAAAATACACATACCCAAGAAGAATATCACTCGCTTGCAGAAATAGAGATGTATAGTGGCAACTATCCCAAAGCGACCGAATATATGAGACATGCGATAGATATTTACCAAAAGATTGGAGACCGTGACATGACGCTGGTCGAGCTACTGAACAGCCAGGCCTCCATATATCTTCGGGCCAACCAACCTGATCTGTCTCTCAACACAGCATTGGAGTGCATCAGTCTACTCGAAACATTAAAACAAACAGACTCAAAACTGGCTGCTACCATGTATGACAATCTGGGTAAAGTCTATCTCGTCCTAAATGATGAAAAGCTTTCAGAACATTATTATCTGAAAGGAGCCGAAACCTGGCATAATATGGATAACCTGGAAACAGAAGCTGCCTCATACTCCTATCTGGCCGCAGCATACAACACTTTCAATCGTTTCGAAGACGCCGCAGTTGCACTCGAAAAATCACTTGCTTTGCTGGAAGAATGCGATAAAAGTCAGGATGAAGCAGCTGCCTATGCGAACAATAATTACGGTGCAATATGTTTCAGACTAGGACACATAGACAAGGCAATCGAACACATTGAAAAAGCCTGGGAGATACGCTCCGCCCTGTTCGGTCCCGACGATCAGATGGCCAGGCAGTACAAGGACACAGTTGACCAACTGAAACAGGCAAATGAAAATACAGAAGATTCAGCCAATGACAAACCCAATGAAAAGCAAACAGCCAATGCAAATGCCGAAATCGAAGAATTTGCAACCTACATCGGTATAGATGATCCGGCATTGACCGATACCTTCCGACAAGGGAGAGACGCCTTTCAGACGGGTTATTTTGAAAGAGCTGTCGACATGTTCAATCGTGCCCTTCATCATTGCAACCAAAAGGGGGTTGAAAAAATGTCAGTAGCCCGAAGCCTGATTTATCGCTATCTGGCTTATTCAATGGAAATGAAAAAGGAAGAAGACCAAGCAGAAGAATACTATCGTATGGCTGCCGACATCGCTATCCAAAACGATAATGATGCTGTGGCCGAACGGGTATTCAAAGACATGGCCGAATTCAATTGGAATCGAGGTAATTTCGAGCAGGCAGAAATGAGTTACTGGCATGAAATACGATGCTTGCTAAGTTTGTATGGCTTCTACAACAAGAAAACGATAGCATGCCTGAACAACATAGCACAGGCCATAACCAAACAAGATACTGTATACTGGCAAGTCATCCTCCGATGCTTCGAATTTGTTTATGTCCTCTCCAGTGATAACGAAGAATACAAGCAGTCACACCAAAGTGCAAGCAATGGAATCGGTACATCGATTGAACATCTAAAACAAGAAGACGAATCGTTTGATGACCAAAACTACCGAATCGATCTCGAAAGTGCAGTAATTGTTCTGATGGATTACACAATCGGCTTAGGCATGTACAATACAGCACATCAACTGTACATCTCTTTTCTTGAAGAAATAGCTGCAAACAGTGGAATAACCGTAGATGGCTATTACCTGATTAGTTTACGAAGAATAACAATGGATGCCGTTTTGGATAATCCGCACAGGGTAATCACGGCGGGACTCAACTTGTTACAGAAGGCTGAATCACAGCCTCCTTCCGACGAAATAAAAAGCCAAATAGAGATAACGATAGCAAATGCCTACTGCGAAACCATGCAATATCATAAAGCCCTACCGCTCTATGAAACCAACCTGACTTACGAACCCAATCTCATCGTACCACTAGCCAAGTGTTACAATGCATTAAGCCACCCGCAAGAGGCTCTTCAGATGCTGGAAAATGCCATAGAGCAAGATCCGTCAATTTCCACATTGCCCGAAATTGACAAAGTTCTCGGTAAGATACTTCTTGACACAGGGCATATCAAGGAAGCTCTGGACGCCTTCAATCGTTACGAAGCTGACAAAACCGATACAGGAATCTCCCCTATGACTATCCACAAAGCTCTCGCACTCTATTTGTCCGGTAGCGAAATGGATGCCACACAGCTGGTACATTCTGCCATGAAACTACTGAAAGATGAGAGCAACGACCTTTTGTACAGGATATCCATCGGCATTGAATTGATTGATTATATGTTTCAAACAGGCAACATCGAACAGGCAGAAAAATTGATCGACCAACTTCACGGACTGTTGGAGGAATTGCCCGACAGTATGCAAGAGCCCTATAATGCCCGCATTGTCGCAATAAGACAAGCCCAAAACTAAGAAAGAATAATAAACAGGTATAAAAATAATAATGTAATATGAATATTCAGGAAATTTTAAATATGCTTGACGAAGACATAGCACGTGCCGAAGAGCAACAACCAGATAACAAGGAGGAGAATATCGATTTTCTGTTGTCCGAATTGGAAGCATCCCGTGAATTGGACGAGGACCGGCTTGCGGAAAAATACCTGGCCATGCACACTATGTATCAATTCCTTACCCGACCGGGTAATCTTATCAAAATACTTGACTGTAAAGATCAGCTTACGCTAGGTGAATGCCTGCCTATGCTCACTTATCTTCCGTGGGTAAAAGACACCGAATTTGAACGGCTCTGTCTGGAAGCATCATTTTGTTCCCTGTATAACCATTTTCAATATGGGAATGAACTGGAAAAAGGTTTTGCAGCCATTGCAACCATAAAATTACTGCTTCATCACTCAGAGCAGCTTTTACCTTGTTTCGAAGAATTCCAACAAATAGCCTACGAAAACGAGCACTTGCATAAACAGATGGACGAAGTGGATTTCCAATATGAACCCCAAATACTACTTTATCAGGTGCAGGCTTCGATGGTACCTTTCGTCCGACGAGTTTACGAAATGTATCCGATGCTGGAAGAAGAAAGAATAAATGAATTCTGCAATAGAATCGAAGCAACGCTTGCTGATTTAGAATTGTCGCAGGAGAGAATGATGTTTAAAACCCGACTGATTTATAATTTCATGATTGAAGCGGATATCAGGTGCTATGAAGGAATAAATGAAGAAGAGGAATGATACTCATTCGACTACAAATAAATCCCGGCCTTGCGGTTTCATCCTTGAGCCGGGATTTATAAATGAAAGAAGAACCCGATATCCCGTTTCCGGCTTTTCTTACCGCCAGTACTTATTATTTATTCAAATATCCATTTTTCGCAGCCTCCCAACCAATAATTGCAGTCTTTCGAATCTCTCCCCAGTGGTAATTACCCAACTCACCGGAAGAACGAATGACACGATGACATGGAATAAGGAAAGCTACGGGATTCTCACCGACAGCCGTTCCTACAGCCCGGCAAGCCTTCGGGTTATTAATGCCTGCGGCTATATCTCCATAAGTAGTCAATCCGGCGACAGGGATTTTCAGTAAAGTTTCCCAGACCTTTAGTTGAAAGTCAGTACCTTTCAAATGCAGCTTTATATCTTTGAGCTTCCTCCAATCCTGCGTAAAGATGGATAAAGCATTTTGCTGCATCTCATCCACAGCCGGAGTAAACGTTGCATTAGGAAACTTCTTCAACAAGGAATGAAATGCCGCATCGTGATCGTCTGCAAACTCCAGACAACAAATACCTTTATTGGTAGATGCAATGAATAATTCACCAAAAGGACTTTTGGCAAAACTGTAATTGATAGAAAGATTTTCACCACCGTTTTTATACTCGCCCGGTGTCATGCCTTCTATATTTACAAACAAATCATACAATCTGCCCGTACCGGAAAGTCCCGTTTCCTGTGCCGTATCAAACAAAGACGCATGAGTCTCATCCAAGATTTTCTTGGCATATTCAATACTGATATATTGCAAGAACTTCTTAGGACTAACCCCTGCCCACTCCGTAAACATACGTTGGAAATGTGCCGTACTCAACGCCACCTCCCGGGCAATCTCATCCAGTCCCGGTTGCCTTTTGAAATTCTCCCTTATATACCCGATTGCCTGTGCAATACGTGCATAATCAAGCGTTTCTTGCTCATTCATAACAGAGGTTTGCCGTTTATTTCCAAATCCAGTAACCGTTTTTTAGCAGGAAGACCACCGGCATACCCCACAAGCGTGTGGTTACTGCCGATAACACGATGACACGGAGCAAAAATAGAAATAGCGTTCGCACCGTTAGCAGCGGCAACCGCACGGACAGCCTTCGGCATATCCAGCTGTTTTGCCAATTCTCCATACGATACAGTCGAACCGTATGGAATATCCAGCAACTTATACCATACACTTTTCTGAAAATCCGTACCTACAAAAAGCAAAGGCACTTCAAACACAGTCCGTTCACCATTGAAATATTCGTCCAACTGCTTAATCGCCTCCTGTATAACCTCGGATGTACTTTCTTCATAACAGGCTTTCAACACTTTCCGTAACCTCCTGTCTACAATATCCCTATGACTTTCAACCGCCCAGTCACAAAGACAAAGCCGATCCTCAAACGAGCCAAGCATCAAATCGCCACAAGGAGAATGATAACGCTGTATCCGAATGACATTGCCAACTATTTCTTTCCTTTTATCTTCCATCTTAACTTATTTTCGGGGATTGATAGCACTGCTTTTGTTTTCCACACCTGCAAAAATACATTTATTGTACTTACAACTGAAAAAGCAATCAATAATATTTTGACTTTCAAATCCATTTTAGTTTCCAATGCCACAAAATTACCACACACATATCTGATAAACAACCCGAAAATTGCGATTCTTATAAAATCCTTTACTCATCGGAGTTACAAGTGTGAGGGTAAACTACTCCACCTTTACCAAATGATAAAGCGTCCCCTTACGAGATTTACGACAAGGAATATTCAGTTTCTGAAGTGCGCGTCCAAACTGTCCCACCTTACTAATAGCCAACTTATCCCGTGTTTTCGTCTGTAAATAGCTCAAAATCTGCATAGCAGTCAGCCATTCGCCTTCCATTTCCTCCTCTACCGGATTAAGATAACAATGAAACAACTGTTCCAACGGACTAGCCTGTTCGAACTCACGGTTGGTCTGTTTCAATATACTTTCATCTTCATCATTCAGCCAATAACGTTCCCCTTTATAAATCGCCTCCATTGCTTGAGCATACAGCTGTTTGTAATTGATGGTAACGTTCGTTTGAATAGGAGCCGTCACCTCGATACAAATGAAACGGCGGCTACCACTGGGATCGGTAAGCAAATCTTTCTGATTGCTGGTTCCGATAAAAGAAGCATAACGCCTCATTTCCCGAATCGTATTACCGTAAGGCTTACGCAAATTCGCAACAGGCTTCTGCAACAAATGCTTCAGGAATCCCTGCTGACTGACATTAATCTGATCGAATTCATCAATATTAATCAGGAAAAAGCGTCCCAGATAACGTTCCGCCTCCTGCTTACTCTTGAAATCAATACTGTCCGTATAGCCGAAACGAAGTTCCGGCGGCAGGATAATGCGACAAAATGTAGACTTGCGATACCCTTGCGAACCGACCAGCAAAGGCGAAGTACTATTACCATGCTGCCGGTCAACTCCCCTCCAATGCGCCACCATACTAAGGAACCAACGGTAAAACAATTCCTGCCAATGCGGATTATCACAAGGAACCAAACCAGCCAATGCACGAATACGATCCTTTCCATCCCAACGCCCTGCCTCATAAAGATATTCTTCGACAGGATTGTACAAAGGCACACATTCCGAATTCAGAAAACGATCCACATCACGATCCCACGCACTAATTCCCTCTTTCAATGCATTGATTGCAATGCTGTTGCGCACCCGTTTATCCACCGGCTTAAAGCAAAAATGAACGGAGTCACGCTGACGATATTCCAAATCATCCAGCACCGTATTGTAACGGAATTCATAACGGCGTTTCATAAACTCTTCCAACAGAAAAGCCGTCTCCTGTTCTTTGCTGATGCTGCTTTTCTTGCCGAATCCCTTACATTCCTGGTAAAGATTATGGAGTATCGAACGAATCACCTGTTCTTCCTCCTCGCGATAATAATGAATCATCGTCTGCCGTATCGCTTCCTCTTCGGGGATACCCGCTTTGAAACAATGTTCGGCAAGGCGGACCAGCAAAGACTGCAAGTCGTCCCCACGTTTCCAGTTCTCCATTTCCTGAAGTGCCCTGTTCAAGGCCGCTTCATAAATCTTCGTGAACGTTTGTGCCGACTCATATCCCGGTTGCAATCGCAATAACGGATTCTTCTCGCCCTGCTTCCGCTGGCGGAAAGTCTCTTCTCCCGGCATCGTAAGCGGCTGTTCCAAACAAAACGGCACTGCATCCGGATTATAATAAGGAGCCTCATCCAACGTCATACGACATTTCTGTGTCAACACAGGTTCCTTCAGATCGATATCGAAAGGCAACATCGGCTGATAACATTTCACAGCCAGCCGATAAGCATGAACATGAAACAGTTCCGCCTCCGCCTCTTCAGATGGCAACCCTCCATCGTCCGGCAAGGCAAAACGAACCCATATCTTCACACTACGACCACTGGAACCACAAAAAGCAGCAAAAGTCTGTGGCAGAAGTGCCGCTTGCCGTTTCACAAATTCCGCTTCCGACCCACCGGCCAGCCGGCTCACTTCCAACTGTACCAAACCGTTATACTGCTTCATCTTCCGTTCACCCTCTTTGGTCCGGGTATATTCCACAGCAGAATAAATGTATGGCAACTTATCTATATGTTCGTACCGGGCATACGTACCTTCCAGTAACGGTATAATTTCCCGCAAAGCCGTGATATGCCCCGCTTTGGTTTCCGTTTTCATTTTGTCGAATAATGTGCCTGCCTCACAAATGCTAAGAGTCTCTTTTCCGCTCCCGTTGTCTTGTCTGATTAAAGTAATTTTCATCCTATTTTTGTCTATTTTTTCTACAATTACATCTACATATTTAATTCCTGTAAAGATACGCTTTTATCTTCCGGAAAACAAGCATTCTATCTGATAAATACCCGCATTTTACTTGCATTTGCCTTATTATTTATGTATCTTTGCTTAGTAGTTGTCAAGGGCTCACCCATGTGAACAAACAGGCTATCATTTGTAAACAAAAACGTCCACAGACGTAAACAGCTTTGTTCACATAGGTGAGCCCTTGCAAAGCATTAGAGCTTAACAGAAGAAACATGAAGCGCTAACGTATTACTACTTAAGAGAATACATTATAAGAACAGTTCATTTAAAACAAATATAAAGCTATGGCAATATTATTCGATTGGTATGAAGACCCGAAGCCTTCAGACAAACAGCAGGGAGAAAACGAAAATACCCTGCATCCGCGCATCAAATACAACGGTTCCACAGGGACCGACGTACTGCGCCGGCGTATTCAGGAACGTTGCTCACTGACGGAAACAGATGTCTCTGCCGTGCTCGACGCTCTTTCGCACATCATGGGACAAGAATTGGCGGAGGGACGCCAAGTACATCTGGACGGCATCGGCTATTTCCATCCTTGCCTGACCACCACGGAACCTGTGACGATAGGCACCAAACGGAAAGCAACTAAAGTGAAACTGAAAGCTATCCAGTTTCGTGCCGATCAAACATTGAAAAACGAATTTGGCGTGCTTAAAGTGAAAAGCCTCAAAGGAGGACTGGATTTCACCCAACTGACGAACGAGGAAATTGACCTGCAACTGACAAAGTACTTCCGGACTCACCCATTTATGCGGAGATATGACTTCCAATATCTTTGCGGAATGGCAAGAAGCACAGCCATGCGACATATCCGGCGTCTGCGCGATGAAGGTAAATTGAAAAATATGGGTGGAGCGATGCAACCAATTTACGTACCAGAAAGCGGTTATTACGGTAATAATGAATAGATTAGTGTAAAAACGAAATAAGATTAGTCAACCCAAATCAGGACGAATCAGGGTGAGAGTAAAAAGTTACCCTCACCTACTCTCACCCTTACCCTCACACCTGTAACACCGATGAATAAAGGGATTAAGGCAAAGGGTGAGGGTGTGAGGGTAAAAACGTCACCAACATTTATTTGAAAAAAGTGACGTGAGCTGAAAGAGAGTGTCATAATGAACGATAAGTTATTTGTCATCTTCTTCATTATTCATATATTTTTCGCTAAAAACTCAATATGTAAAATACAAGTTCTTTTAGTTTGCAGATACGGCATTTGTATTATAGATTAACAAGCAAACATGTCCTGAACTATTCTCTCCGATTCACCTCAACAGCATATCAGGTCTGGCTATTTACTTCACCGTCCATTTACTGACTACCCTGCGCAGTTCGGGTGGCGAAACCGGTTTCGTCAAGAAATCATTGCATCCCGCATCGAAAGCCAGTGATTTGTCGTCGGCATAAGCAAATGCCGTAAGCACAACAATGGGAACCTGCGTTCCGGTTTTCCTCAACAGGGTGGTTGTATCTATTCCGCTTATACCCGGCATTTTCATATCCATAAGGATGAGATCGGGAGTTTCGGCATTAAAAAGCTCTATGGCCTCACTGCCGTTGTGCGCCCTCACCAGACGATAGTCTTTCTTGAGCAGTGCCTCAATCAGTAAGTAATTACTATCTATATCTTCGGCTACCAGAATCAGAGGTTTATAATTTCTCGAAACAGTCTTCTTTTGGAGAGTCGCAAGCATATCGTTCTCTGTTACAAGGGTTGAGGCGGATTGGGTGGCAGACGTAAATGGATGTGTAAACCAGAAACATGAGCCCTTTCCCACACAGGATTCTACTCCGATCTTTCCACCCATCCGTTCCACCAGACTCTGGCATATCGACAATCCGAGACCGGCTCCCTGCACAAAAGAGTCCAGTTTCACAAAACGATTGAAAATATCATGACACTGTTCAGCAGGAATACCCTTGCCCGTATCCGTCACACAGAAACGCACCTGGCCGTCATCATTCAACGTATAGGAAAGGGTAATCGATCCTTTGGTGGTGAATTTCAAAGCGTTAGTCATGAAATTAGAGAGTACCTGCATGATCCGGTTCTTGTCGGCATCAATCACGATCTGCGGTGAACTTTCGTCAAAACGCAGTTCTACTGCTCCATCATGTTTCTTATGCGAGAAAGTAGCAATCACTTCCCGGCAAAGTTGAGGTACATCCACCCATCCGGTAGTAAGTTCTATCGTGCCGGCCTCAATCTTGGAAATATCCAGAATATCGGAAATTAGATTGAGCAGCAGCTCGTTGTTCTCCTGCACCAGCGACATATATGCTTGACGCAGTTCTATCTCATCTGTTTCGGCAAGCAGACTCGAAAAACCTACGATAGCGTTGAGAGGAGTACGTATTTCGTGACTCATATTGGCAAGGAATGCCGATTTGAGCCTGTCGGATTCTTCGGCTTTCTCTTTCGCCTCAATCAATTCCAGTTCCACTTGCTTGCGGGTAGTGATGTCCGTAGCCAATTCCATGATGGCCCACCGTCCGTCGAGCCAATTAATCACCATACTCTGGATGGTGTACCAGCGTTCGGTTACAGGATTATAATCTTCCCAGAAATGAACACCTGTGAGTTTACGGTTGGCATCAAGCAATTGCGGTTTCGGGCAATGTGTACATGCTCCACCCAATCCCGCATTCAGCATTTTCCAGCATGTCGCTCTCTCTGGCACGCTTCCGGCTTCTTCCCTGAAAGGTTTGTTTGCAAAAAGCACCTCCAGAGAGTCATAATCGCTAACAAAAATATTAGCATTGATGTTATCCAGTACCTTTTGCATGGTTCGCTGCGATTGTTGCAGGGATATTTCAACCTGCCAGCGCTTCGTAGCAGTAGACACAATCTGCGAAATCTGCCCCATCAGTTCCACATCTTTTTCATCCCATTGTTTCTTCCAGCAGAAGTTAAATGAAAGAAAACCGAAATGTACCCCCAACTGTGACAAAGGAAAGACAGCAATGGCTTTCACACCTTGCACTTCGAGCATTTGAGTTATGAAAGGATCGAGTGAATAAATATCGGACGTGCAGATGATATGGTTTTCTTCAAGCATGTCGAACCAGGGTTTTCCCGCTTCAATGGTCATACTCCGCAGATAATCTATGGCAGGCTCGATCCCCTCGTTACACCATTCGTAGGTGCAGCCATACGTAACTCCGTCGAGATGATTCTCCCACGTTGCCAAACGGTCGACACCGGTATAACGGCCAATTTCGGCAAGTGCCATATTCATGGCTTTGGGTATGTCGCGTTCCAGTTGCAGAATTTGCAGTACCTTGATAAACAACGCCTGCCGTCGGTTGGTTGCTTCCAAATTTTCCTGAATGGCAATCAGGTCCTTAGATTTCTCTTCGACCATTTGCTCGAGCCGAGTACGGTACTGCTCCAGTTCCATACCGACTCCTTGGGGTTCGGAATCAGTAGTTTTCATTTTAAATCAATAAATAGTGAATAGAATAATAGTTTAGTTGTCGGCGAGATACGCCCATATATTCTGCAAATATATAAATTTATTCTATAAACCGAAATTTTACCTATTAAAATACTTTTTCCTCTAAATGGCTAATATTCGCAGACTAAATAAAAATTCATCCAACTATTTTTTCATCTATTGATTACGATTCCCTTTCATTTTTCAGTACTTGATTTATGCAAAAAAGGACAATGGTTCAGATCCTTTTTTTAAATTACACCAATTTCAATCCTACAATTGAAATAATCAAAGTCGCCATAAAGAACAGGCGTCCCAGAGTTGTCGGCTCGTGAAAGAATAGAATGCCAACCAATACAGTCCCTACTGCTCCTATTCCGGTCCAGATAGGATATGCAGTACCGATGGGCAATGTTTGGGTAGCTTTTGCCAGAAGGTACATGCTCAACGTTACAGATATCATAAATCCTGTTCCCCACAAATAAAAGTCAGTGCCCGTTGCTCCTTTTATCTTACCCAGACAAAAGGTGAAGCCGACTTCAAAGAGTCCGGCAATAATCAATATTATCCAATTCATATCTTTCTATTTTAAAATCAGACTGCAAAATTAGGCAGACGGCCGGAGCTTTCACTTTACATTTGATAAGAAATGACTGCATAAGAGTATGAACAATTCCTCTTTCCTAATCTAACTTTTTGTATTTTTGCAGAAAATGATTCATGTTATATGGATATACACGAGATTATAAATAAGATATACCCGATACCGGAGGCTTCGATGGATAAATTGACAAATCATCTGTCTAAAGTGACATATCCCAAAGGGTATCATATACTGGAGGCCGGTAAAACTGAAACGAATATCTTTTTTATCGAGAAAGGGATTGTCAGAGCTTATATTCCTGTGGATGGGAAAGAAGTTACATTCTGGATCGGGAAAGAAGGTGCTGCCATTGTCTCGCTGAAAAGTTATGTGGATAACCAGCAGGGATATGAGTCGATGGAGTTGATGGAGGAGTCGGAGTTGTATTTACTAAAGCGTAAAGACTTACAGGAATTATTCAAGGAAGACATTCATATCGCCAACTGGGGACGTAAGTTTGCCGAATCCGAATTCATGCAAACGGAAGAAAGGCTTATTTCCCTATTATTCACCAATGCGTCCGAACGGTATATGAAGCTGATCCAGAACAATCCGGAGTTATTGCAGAGAATGCCGTTGGAATGTCTTGCTTCTTATCTGGGAATAACTCCGGTAAGTTTGAGCCGGATCAGGGCAAAGCTGAAACGGATGCTCTGAAAAAGCTGATTAAAAAAGATGCACTGTTTGCCTTTTAAAACAACTACATTTACGAAGATATGAAAATTGGTGTTGCACAAATAAAGCCTCTGAAGGGGGATATTGAAAGAAATCTGGATAAACATCTGAAGTTCATAAACAATGCCCTAAAAAAGCAACCGGACTTATTGATGTTTCCGGAACTGTCTCTGACGGGTTATGAGCCTGAACTAGCCAGAAGTTTAGCCATACATTCCGATGACAGCCGCCTGACTCCTTTGCAAGAGATTAGCGACCAATATAATATCATTCTATGTGTCGGAGCTCCCACCATAAATAATGATGATTTATTTATCAGTATGATTATCTTTCATCCCTACAAGGAAAGAGTCACTTACTCAAAGCAGTACTTATACCCCTCCGAAGAAGGTATATTTACAGCCGGACATACTCCCTGTATCATTCCCTACGATGAAGAAAACAAGATTGCACCCGCTATATGCTACGAGTTATCCAACAGTGAGCATGCAGGCTATGCACGCCAAATGAATGCAACAGTCTACATGGCAAGTGTTCTAAACTCCATCAATGGGGTGGATGCCGATATAGAAAAACTTTCAAGAATAGCCTCCACCAACGGGATGACGACTTTCATGTCGAATTATATCGGAGAATCAGGAGGATATGAATGTGCCGGAAAATCATCTGTCTGGAATTCGAAAGGAGAATTAATGGCACAGTTGGACGATAGAACGGAAGGTATCTTATTCTACGATTCCAAGACAGAAGCTATTGACATGATAAAGGTAGAAGAGCAGTATTAATTAGTGTTCTTCATTCCTCGCCGAATCATGTAGCGGATGCTCGACATACTGGGGAAAGAAAAACTGAACTTACGTAGTTTTACTTTCTTCTCGAACAACAGAGCAATCAACAGAATAAGGGAGGCTATGATTAAATAGCCATACATTTCTCTGATGGACAACATGGAGACTTGCCTCGTGATTCGTTCTTGCAGTCCTATCAGTGAATATTCAGAAGTCTGTATTTTCAATGCATCTACTTCCGATGAGAGAAGCATTGTATTCTTACGTGTGAAATAGAGCATCAGGTTGTCGATAACGGACATTCCCAATGGCGTTCCCAGCGACATACGCATGAATCCGATAATGCATAAAGACTGAAAATTATGCATGAACGGAACTACATAGGAAATATAAAGAGTCAGGATAATATATAGCCATAACAGCCCGAATCCACGAATCAATGACGGAAAATAAAAACCGGGATTGATGTAGAAGTACATCAGTAGCAGGTAGAGAATGAACAGACCATATCCGCCGATAATAAACGGGCGAAGCCCTTTCCGGTTCCTGAAATAGTAATAACAGATAACGGCACTCAAGCACATTCCCGCCAGCGAATAGTAATTGAGATATGCTATATTCTGTTGGTCAAAATGAAGAATGCCTGCCATATAAGGATTCTGCAACAATCCCGGTGCAGCTTGCAAGATATAGATAACGCCAAACAGTAACAGGATTTTCCACAAATTCGGATAACGCCATGCCGTCGGACTGATATAAGGACGTTTAACGGTCTTTATATTGAGATATTGAAGTCCTCCGGCTATCACCAGCACGACCAAAGCTATCCGTATTTGAGAAGATGCCAGCCATTCATAATATTTCCCATAAGTAATGATAAACAGGATCAATGACAGAATAATACTCCATAATACGAACCCATTCCAATCAATACCATATAGCGGTATCCGCTTATCCTCCCGGTAATGACGGATGAGGAAAGCTACCACCAAGAAAGTAAAAAACAGCAATAGGATGATAAGATAATGCAGATAGTGCAAGGAATAAGCGTGAATGATATCAGCAACAATCGGTGAAAAGAGTTGCGAACTTCCCTGTACAGTTAGAAAAACAACGGAATAGAACACCGCATAATTGCGGGTAGGCGTGAGAATCAGTTGGATGCAGACCATCGCTTCGAAAACAGCCAGCATCCTGAAAAAGCCGGCTATGAAGTTTATGATACAGAGTATCCAGACATTAGCCGTCTCCAATATCGCTACATGACAGCAGATGATGACCACCGTAGAGACAAGCAATATGGAACGGGTGGTAAATCTGAAGCGTAGCCGGAAAAGCATCGGAAAGCTGACATTCATCCCAATGAAAGCCATATACCCGATCATGATTGTATCTTCCTGCAACAGGGACAACCCATTGACCTGATAACTCATCGAAGCCATGTGGGCAGCACCCGACAACAGATAAATCAATGAGATAACAATCATTATCCAGAAACGGACAGGATCGGGAACGAAATTTCTAAAACAACGGATGCGATGTCCGGTCATTGCTTTCATGAATTAATAGCGTATCAGACATTCTACATTCATTCCGGCTCTCAACCGTTTCAGACATTCCTGCGAGGTTTGTGCATCAAACTCGATGCGCACAGGTATTCGTTGCTCCACTTTCACGAAATTTCCGGTAGCATTATCCTGCGGAATCAGCGAAAACGCCGCTCCTGTCGCATCGGACAGAGATTGCACTATCCCCATAAAACTTTCGCCGGGGTAGGCATCTGCTTTAATCTCCACTTTCTGCCCTTCGCGGATATGCGCAATCTGCGATTCCCGGAAATTTGCCGTAATCCATTTCTCCCGGCTATCGACAATATCAACCAATGTCTGCCCGTTCTGAACAAGTTGGCCTACCTGAATATTTTTCCTGCCGATCACTCCGTCGCAAGGTGCGGTAACTACCGTATAAGAGAGATGCAACGATGCCGTCTCTCTTTTCAACTCCGCCAGTCGGATTTGCGCCTCTACCTGTTTGAGTTTCTGTTCCTGTTGTTTCTTCTTCAATATGACATTTTTCTGTCCTTTGAGTAATGTCTCATATTGGGTCTTTTTCACATCGTAATCGGTACGGGCATGGTCGAACAGTTCGCGTGTGACGGCCTCTTTTTCCAAGAGTCTCTGATATCTTGAATAGGTGGTAAAGGAATTCTCTTTTTCAATCTTCGCTTTCTCAATATTCGATTCGGCAACGTTGATGTCATTCACAGCCGACATGAGTGCCAACTCTATTTCTGCCTGTTCGGTCAGTGCTTGCTGGTATTGCACTTCGGCCTCGCTTAATTGCAATCTGTATTGCTCATCCTCAATGATAATCAAGGTATCACCTTTACATACCGGTTGATACTCATTGAACGTGATTTCTCTGATATACCCCTGAATACGATTGTTCACAGGGACTACTAACTGTTTAACCTGTGCATTCTCCGTAAATTCCACATTTCCCCAATGAAGCATGCGGAATGCGGTATAATATCCTATTCCAACAAGCAGGATGACTGTGAAGACTCGTACCAAGCGGTTTATTTTCTTTTTTCTTAAATGTGCTTTTTCCATTATCGGTGAACGTTTATTCATGTATCAATCGTTTGTTTATCACAGTGTTCCGGCTATCTTTCTAAGCATATAGTAATAGCGGAATGTTTCAATCTGCATATTCAGATATTCAATATCGGCAGATAATAATTCATTTCCGGCATCCATCATTTCTGTTACAATAGCCATTCCGTTGGAATAACGTTCGTATACCACTTCATACAATTCGGAGGCCAGTATCTTGTAATCACGGCGAATAGCCAGTTCATCAAGTGCTTCTTCCAGTTTAGTACGGGCGGTATACAGTTCCGTATCCAGTTGATCCTGTATCAGTTCCGTCTGTTCCTTGTACATCCGGGTAGCATAGGAAGCGGCTTTGATATTCCTGCCCGACTTATACAGGTTACCGATATTAAAAGAGAGTCCCAGCCCCAGTCCCCAGTCATTCATATTCTTATCGATGGGAGGCATAGCCGTACTTATCGGTCCTTTCAGTGAGTTTTCACCCCAAACGAAGAGTTTCGGCAGGCGTTTCACTTTGACCGACCTTTCTTTTTGTCGGGATAGTTCGTACTGTTTCATACTCTCCTGAAGCTGTGGAGCCTGTGCAGGACTGAAGAAATCAGCTTCTATTCTCAAACTGTCCGGCTGTCCGGCAAGAAAAGAATCGTCGGGAGTAATCATCGTATTTTCGGGCAGCCCCAAAAGTTTTGCCAACTGATAGTTGATGATGCGTATCCGGTTGGCGTTCTTAGTAAGGAGCAGTTCTTTGTTCTTCACTTCCAATTGATAGTTTGTCACATCGCTTTTGAGTGCCGTACCCTGCTTATACCGTTCCCTGGTTTCCGAAAGAAGTTTTTCCAGACGGGCTTTATCATTCAGGTAGACTTCCTTTTCATTTATCTGTTTCAGGTAAGACAGATACCATTCCACTAACATGAAACGTATTTCCTGTTTCTGCACATCTTGTTGCGCAAACGCGAGTTCCGTAGCTGTACGCTGTTGTTTGATCTCTTCCAACATACTGGCATCATAGACGGTTTGTGTAAGTTGCAACACCAATTTATTGGAGAAATGGGGCATATCAACCACCTCCCGGTTGGAGAAATCACGATCTGTCAATGTCGCATTCCCTAAATAGCCGGCCGAAACAGAAAGAGAAAGTTCCGGTGCCCATTGCAGTCGCGATACGGCGAGTTCATTTTCCACACGTTCGATGTTGTAGTTTCCTTTTTTCAATGTATGACTCTGCTTGTCGGATAAATCCAGTATTTCTTGCAAAGACAATTTCAGAACCGGGCTTTCCTGTGCCCCCAGATTCATGACAGAAGATGAAATAAGAATGAAAAAACAGAGAAATCTTATCATAAACTTATCCTTTGTTATTTGGCCCACAAAGGTAGCGGCATTCCATCGTATCGTTAGAGTTCAATATTTGCCAAAAATGGTTTTAAATGAAGATTTACTATCTTTGTACTCTGAAATATACGGATATGAAAAAGAACTTATTAAATATACAGAAGTTATTGGGCGAAAAGGAACTGGAGGAGCTCCGCACTTATTCGCTCACTGTCTGGCATCCCAGCCCTACGAACGGATATACCGAATATGATAATATAGCAATCAATAATAACTCATATATCTACTTGCTGGTGGAACAGGGAGAGGCACAGGTGATGATTAACTATAAGCCTTATCATCTGGTGAAAAATAGTTTTATCGTTATATCTCCTATTCATGTTCTCCAGTTAGTCACCGTCGGAGAGAACTTCTGCATGACTGTCTTATTGGTCCGGAAGTCCATCCTGGAAGTGACTCCCTCCATGGAGAAAGTTTTCAAGCAATTGAACCGCAGTCTGAAACTGTATATCAATCCTGTCTTGCATCTGAATGATGATGAAAGCAAAGTTTTGCACCACAACATCGAGCATATCCAAAAACGAATCGGACAAAAAGAACATCATCTGCAAACTGAAACTATTCAGAATGCCTTTATCGCCTTTTTGCTCGATTGGATACACATCGGTGACTGCCACTTTGCATTAACTCCCTCTTCAGTTGACTTGAATCGTTCGGAGCAGATCCTTCAGTCTTTCGTGAAATTATTAAAGACACATTATAAGGAGGAACACGAAACTGCTTTCTATGCCAGTCGGCTATCGCTCACCTCCCACCACCTGAACTGGGTCATCAAACGATTGACCGGACATACCGTTTCCGAACTTATATACGATCTGCTTTATTGCGAAGCCTGTATCCTGCTCAATCAGAGTAACCATTCCATAGAAGAGATTACCGACGAATTGCATTTTTCAGATGCCTCGGCTTTTTGTAAATTCTTCAAGAGACGCACAAGCATCACTCCACTGCAATATCGGAAAGGACTTTAAAAGAGACCCGTATGATACTCATTCTTTCGAATGAATGCCATACGGTTAAGTCTCTCCTATTTATTTTCAAAGCCTGTGGCTGTTATGAACCTGCTGTTTGAGGTTTTCGCTCCTGCCCCCGACACAGACATCAATGTCATTGTACCGGTTTCACTATTCGAATCAGGTACAAAAGATACGATTTTATCTCCCGATGCCGTTATTTTCAACCAGAATTCATTTCCGGACGATGAACTTCCGGCCGGAGACACTTCTGCTATACCGGTATGTGTATTATTGAACAGTGTTATTCTACTGGTACATTTAAAATAAACCCAAAGCGGATTCTTTTCAGATGCAGCTCCGCCAGGAATATAAAAATGAAGTTGAGTATTCATCCCATCACGTCCGCTTAATGAAACCGGGGTCGCATAATATTCAGAATATAATACGGGACGATTCGAATAACCACTTATTCTGCTTCCAAAAATATGAGTCTGGAATATATTCACCTCTGCATAATAATCATTGAACGTGGAAGAAGACATTTTTACATTTTCAATCCCTCCCAAAATCATATCTTCTTTCAAAACAAAACTTGCCGTATGCGTTCCCACAGACGATATTGGCATTCGGTATTCGTTGGTCTTTCCGGTCGTCTCGATACCGCTTCCCAAAGCTGGCAAGAGATATTGAGTAGTAAAATAGACATAAGCTCCGGGGGCAGCGTAAATATCACCCGCCTCATTGAACGAAAAATTAAAATTGATCCGGCTACCACTTGTATTTCCCGTCACATCAACGAGAACATTTTTAAACTCACCCATAGCAGTCATTCTTCTAATAGTGGACGAGGTAAAACGATCACCGTCTATACGCACATACTCGCTACTCTCAATCTGTTTTACTTTAAATGAAATCTTTTGATTATCTGTCGTATTCGTTTCGTAAACATAGAGTCCGAGCTCTTCGTCCCACTCGCATTTCACCCCGGTTGTCGTCGAAACATATTCCAGATAATCAGTGTGTATGCGTATTCTATATGGTAACGTTTGATCCGATACCACAGGAATATCAAATGTCAGATCTACCGGCTGGTCTTTGAGCTTCAATACCGGATTCGGATTGAACTTGATATTATTCAAAGGCGGAATATTGACAGAACGAAGTTGCATCGGCACATTATTAAAATATTCCGAAGCAAGAATCATTTCTTCATTGGAAGAGGGGGTGGAGCTGACAAGGTATATGGTATGCGTATGAGGTCTGTCATTCGCATCATTACCCAAATACGGCGCCATATAAACATAACGGAAGGTACCGTTGGGTAATGGATCTACCGAAAGAGGATTAACTCCCATTTTGGTGGGATCGGGTGACAGTTTTTTAGAATATACATAGACCGGCAAAGGGAATATGTCTGGAGAAATATCGGGCGGAAAACAAAAGGTTATGGTAACAGGCTGCCCCACTTGATTGGCCACTACACAGTTTGTCGGACTATTACCGTCATTGGGGGTAGTCGATACTTTAAGAAAGTCCATCGGTTTCCTCAGGCGAACAGTAATCTTGCGGGATAACTCACCAGGAGGCAATGCTGATATAATAAACGTAGCCTGGTAAATGTTATTATTGGTCGGGATATCCGCTGTCCGGGCCGATATCACACCATTCACGTTAGTAAATACTCCTCCGTTCACAACTTTCATCGCTTCGTCCTGCACAAGTGTGACTGTCACTTTGCTATTATCGACCACACCAGTCTTGATGTCATAGTAAGAGTACTTTATCTGAAAATCCTGATTTGAATTCACAAACAAATAGGCAGCTTTCTCTATTTGAAGCACATGAGTCCCATCGGATATAGTTGTATATTCAGCAACCAGGACAGCCGCATTGATATTATTCGACGCCGGATTATCAACCGCCTCCTGCAACGTTGAATATCCTTCCATTGCAACATCGTTTATCTGCATGATATAGTGATAGTTCCGTTCAATATCCAGTAGTTCCGTCGCCGTGCGACTGCCTACAAAATCTATTTTATAATAGGACGGACGTGTAGCATTGGCCGGTTCCGAAGTATTTTGAAAATAGGCTTTTATAATCATATATGTTTGATTACGCGCCGTAGAGTTTTTCCGTTCATAGATATATTTAGCTTCGGACTGATTGCCTCCGGAACCGTTCTGTGCACTTACGAATTCACTTTCATTGTCAGAAACAGGAATAATAGTACCATCCAATGCCTCTGTTATGGCACCTTTTGTAAAACGCCGGGATGAAGCCGAGTAGGGTGCAACGGTTCCCCGGTCCACATAACCGCCTATTGCAAAGGAGACATCAGTCAGATAACTGCTAGTTACACGCTCATTGGTCAGATTCTTTACAGTAACCTTTGCTATATTTCTCAACAGACTCACGTCATCTGTCAGCATTATAGTGGTATTCTTCGTTCCAACGATTCCACCAGGCAACTCAACTCGTTGCCAATAAGCTACCGTGCCATCTGTTACGGTAAGTTTGTTCATCACTTCGGCCTCGCCTTTCCCCACATTCGCCGCATCTGAAAATAGAGCCCAGTCATAATTAGCTACGAAGTGAAGAATGAGCAGTTCTCCCTCTTTGGTAGTAGGCATACTTCCGAATTTATAATTTGCAGTTGTTGCCGTACTTGAGACTATTTCCCCTTTATACTTGGAGAGATATAATCCGTTCTTATCAAACACCAATACATACAAAGAGGTTAGCTCATCGGTAATGTTTGCCCTTGTTTTAGCTACTGATGGTGCTGGAATATCCAAACTGACAACAAGTTGCGCATAACTATCATTGAAAGATGTATCGGTATCGAATTGCTGACATCCGGATAATATAAGCGCAGAAAATATAAATATGATAATGCTATTTTTCATTTTTCTTTCCTATTAATCTCTCCATAAATCGCGAATACAACGCACTGAATGATTTTTTAAGGGGTCATTGAGGATAGCGAGAGCATCATCTGATTGTCCCAACATCACTGCATACCCGTATTGTGCTGTCCACCAGCCACTGGCGTTTGTAGATTGAAACAACTCCTTAATCGCACTATTGGGATCGAGCTGCATCCTGCGCACAAGCTTCAACTCGGCAAGTGTCGGCATACGCCACGTTCCGGCAGCATACTGCGACTCCCGATAAGTGGCACATCGTTGTTGTGCTACTTCCCAGGATTTATCAGTTGCTGTAATTCCCCGTTGAGAAGCGATCACAAACTGCGGTGATACAATATTGTTACTCTCCACATCCTGTTGTGTACGGAAGTATGTAATGTCCCAAGGTATGGTCAGTTTTATCGTTTCTCTTCCCTCTATACCCGCCGTAGCACCAAGATGAGACATTGATTGTGTAGGATCACCGACTCTCATGCCTGCATTCTCATCTTCTATATCAAGCGAAGTAACATGTACAGTAAAGAAGTTAAAGTTTTTTTGAGGAGGCGTATCTTTCGGACTGCCATTGGGAGTATTATTTCCCGCATCCTTATTCACTCCGGTCGGGGTGTTATAAGAACCTGCCAACCAAATCGTCTGCCCGTCAAGTAATGCTGAAGTGGCATTTGATGGAATAATCCCTTTATCGTCAGGGTTATTCGCTGTCTGGTTTGAGTACCCGCCATAAGAATATGAGGCAGTTACATATATTTTAGGGTAAATTGTAAGCGTTACGTCGGCAGACAGTCCTGTACCATTTGTGACCGTTGCTTTCATATACAATGGTACGTAGTTTATAGGAACCATTGATTCAAAAGTGAAATAAGTCCTGCTTGCGTCTTTCCATTGCGTCACCTTTGGATATTGCGGATTACCGGCGGTGTAGTCTCTTTGATTAATGCCTCCGTTGGAATCATACTCATTGCTATATACACTGTTAATCGTTATTGTAACCGGTTGTTTGGAGGATCTGAATTCCCAGACATTTGAATGACGGTTGTGAATCTCTACATGAGGGTTGTACACAAATAGAAAATGAAATCCGAGAATCGAAACCTCGACTTCTTTGGTTGTCCAGTCCAGCAATTCAAAATTGGCGGAAAGATCTACTGCATCGGCGGGATCAAGACCACCCAAACGACTCACATTGACTGCAAACTGATAGACATAGTTACGTCTGATCTGCTCTTTATTGGCTTCTACATCTCCCGTTGCACGAATGTATGAGAAAGGGATACGGTAATAGTATGTCCTTACTTCCCCTCCCTCTTGTTTGCGCCAATCTATAGCAATCAGGAGAAATGTCTCACGGTCCGGAGCATTTGCCCAATTAGTAGCATAAGTATAAATAGGATTTTGAGTGTCTATCGAAAAAGAATTGTCCACATCATTATTGGCAATGAGTGTTTTGCTTGCCGATTTATAGTCTTCGTTCCGGGCTGGATACAAATACTCACTACTCAACCGGGTTTTATCCAAGTAATTCACGACCATTACTGTGGCTTTTACAGCCGTATATCCCGTTATTTTAGCACTCGTGATGTCAACAATTACCTTGGCTGCCGCACGTTTCAAACTTATCTTTCCTAAATTAGAATTGGGAGAATTTTCATTGAATATCACGTCTATCTCTTCGCTATCCATCAAGAAGTTGCTCGGAGGAGTCGATGCATTGAACTTCTTTTCATCCATGTTATCCATTGAAAGCAGCTTGATCTCATCCAGTGTTTTTCCTGCCAACATTTCTCTTGACAACTGACAATTAGCCAACATATACATCTTGCAGTTACCGATCCCGTAGAAGGAGGTCATGACACTTTCGGGTACTCGGACCGTAACCCGATTATCCGCAATCGCTACCTGGCTCGCATCAGGATAAAAAAGACAACGACTGCCAGAGACATCGAAAAAGAATATATCAATGCGATGAATCACTTTCTCATTATCAAGCATATCATCTGCTGCGCGCGTAACTCTGGTTGCCTGTGTGGGTGCCGATGAATTGGAAAGGGTAAATGTTATAACGTTTTTTTCCTGAGAATGCTCATCGGACACCGGTTCTTTCACACAGGAACTCAATAGAATTATACACAGTATCATACAAAATAAAGATATGCTTTTCATTGTATTAGTTCGGATTTTGTTTAATAATAAATCTATTTCCCTCTCCTGTTTTACCATCATTTGTTAAGTCTAGTTCTATATTTTCAATTCCATTAAAAACCGTGATATAAAATTCTGTTGTTACATCATTGGCTGAAACAGCAGTACGAGGTCTGATTTTTATTTTGTTGGCAACGCCTTCCGTTGCAACACCCTCGCGTATTCCATTATTGTTTAGGTCAAAATCAAAATCACGAATATTAGTCAGCTGGGCTGTCCATTTGGCTCCGGGAGGAAAACTGAGTGTAAACTCATAGGTGACCGATGTATTGTTTGACACCGAAATCAAATTTCCAGTCTTATTTGTATCGGCTTCCCATTGTCCCGAAAAAGTGACAGAACCAGTCTCAAAATTACCATTACCGGCATGCTGCCATTTTACAACTTCATATTCCACTATTAAAGGGAAAGTCGATTCTGCCGGTTTGGTTATTGTAGCTGTTATATTATAATGATAATTGCGGGCAAGACTGTAATCTTGTGCGTTGGTTCCCAAAACCGGCACGATATAATTAACCTCACGTGCAGTTCTGCCGTACTCCGTATAATTGGCAGTAATAATCAATGCTGCAGCATTGTCGGAAGAAGCAGGTGTGGTTAATCTATATTCAGGAACGATGTAATCACTGAATATAGATTTTGCCTCACCATTGGTTGAGAATGCAATCTCTGCACCGTTGAATGGTGTTTTCGAATGTAACATTCCTCCATAAGCACGTCCCGGAAGTAAATAGCTGTCAGCAGGCAGATTTATCAATTCCACTTTCTGAATAGTGAATAGATCAGCTTCAACAACAGTCCGTTTTCTGATAGCAAGAGAGATTTTGGAAGCAACCCTTATCAAGTCCACATTTACAATGGGAGGCGACAACCAATTGGCTCCACCATCTACCGATACCTCTCCCTGTTCAGTATCAGAGGATGATGAGCGGAGTTCAACATCTATCGATTGATACAACACAAGGTCAGTCTCTGTTGTCGGAGTAATCACTTTTATCACATCCAAGTCAGACAGTTTGTTGGCAACAGTTAGAGCGGCTGTCATCGTTGCTGTCTCATTGGCTACGACACAAATTTTATAACTGCCACGCTTCAGGTTACAGATAAAATCCGTTGATTCTGAAATCTGTCCATCAACCAGTTTATTGATTACTACGCTATTGCCAATACCGGTATTGACAACTATCATTCTGACGGATCGGACGGTGACACCATTGATGGTTTCCCCTACAAGAGTTCTGGTATTGACTTTGAAAGTCAGTTCGGCACTTTCCTCCAGCACCCGCACCTGTTCGTTTGTACATCCAACGAACATCAGTAGTAAAGCAAGTACCGTAGGCAAGTTAAAGGCCAGTAGTATACATCTTCTCATAATCAAATAAGAAATTACAATCAATATTCCAAAGCCGGAATTAAATCCACGACCTCCCAATTATGAACAAAAACTCTCATATTCAAGTCTGCCGATATCTCAATCCGAACCGGATGCTCATAGATACGGTCAAAGTCTTCCTGACTCTTATAAATATATTCATTCGTTTCAGGATTTCGTGCCCGCAACAAAATAGCCATTATATCTATAGCCTGTTTCGGGAACAAAGCGCCCGAAACAGGGTCCTCCAGAAATAAATAAACCGGCTTGGAGGAACGCTGTTGTAAATCCATACGTACCAATTTGATGCTAACGTCCATCTTACTCTGGTTTAAATTCATATAATAAGGACGATATCGTAACAATCGCGCATTTTCATCGATTGTATTGTCGGTATGGTAACATCCGTTCCGGGCCGAAACCCAAATATTCGGAGGAGATTGAAAATAGTCAATTCCTGTGACAGAAACGTGAATAAGATTCGTGTTACGGATCAGTTCAATAGTACGTTCTGTGAACAAGCCCGACTTGACTTCCACCTGTTCAAGCTGATAACGGGAAGTTTTTGCCGTTCTTGTTCCTACAGCACCGTAATAAAGATCATCAAATTCGTCAGTAACGGGGAGGATGTCTTCAGGATAATCATAAGCAATGTTGTTATGAAGAGAAATTTTAAAATCACTTAGTGTTGTTCTTCCAATTGCCACATTATCTCCATCACCGGAAATAGTCGTTCCATCCATACATCCCTCACGATACGACTTACTGAACTCCTCATGGCTCCCCGCCCAGGCTATAACCGTATATTTGCCGGGAAGCAGATTCATTCTCATCACATAACTATTAGTTAATATAGCTCCTCTGCCTTCTTCTATCTGTTGCAGTATGCCATCCGAATCAAACAGATACACTCGAACGACTTGTACATGATTATCAAACTTATTTCCTCCGTACTCATGTAAAGTAAACTCAAACTTTAAATGAAGTCCCGAAAAACAGTCATCCAGATTTTCTCTTGTACATCCGGCAAGCAGGCAGAGTACTGCTGCCAGAAAGAATTTCATATTAAATTTTAGTCTCCAATCACTCATCGCTTCATTCTCTGCTGGATTAAATTACAGTTCCGGTGTCAGTGCAACTTCCGTCCACTCTACAATAGTTACTTTTGCATACAGGTCAGCTGCCGTTGCTTCCGGTTCCGAATCAATGTTCGATGGTTTCACAGCTAAATCCAAAGCTACTTTATATATCTTGGCTGCTTCTACGCCCAGATTAGAAAGCAGGGTACCTGATGTTGTTTTAAAGTCTTTCAGAGTGATAAAACCATAATAATTCTCACCCATTGCATTAGCCATTGCAGAACCAGCCGGCAGATTGACCATCACTCTTACAATAACATGAGGTGAAACTGCCTGAGCATATAAGTTATAACAATCTGAAAGTGTGGAGAAATCCAACGGTGTAGTGGTAGCATGAGAAGCGGCAGCATTGTACATATTGCTCCAGTCGCCGTCAACTTCATAAGGATGACCAGTTGCCCAGTTACCGCTACCCCATGACATAAAGTTTCCTGCATTGGTTACTATAGCTCCACCTTTCTGGTCACGGATGTTATTCATATAAATACCTGTGATATCAATCGTTGTTCCTACAGGGAATGCATCGTTCGTATTCAGGTCAGGAGTAGTAACAGCAGTGATTCCACCGGTTGGCAAAGTGGGTTTCATCTCGAAACGAGCAAAGTAAGGAGCCAAACTAGCTTCTACCGTCCAAATCTTTTTTCCATCCAGATTAGGACCAGGTGCCGGAGTTACGCTTTTATTAATAGAGATAAAGCCATTGGCATCTGTAACGCTCGATCCAATCGTTCCGGTCACCGGATAAAAAGGAATAGCATCAAAAGCCATCTGATAATCATTGATACTTCCACCCAATACCGGCAGGTTGGCTATGGCTACATCAGACTGAAAAGCCCACAACTTCACGTAAGCTGCACGGGAACTGATATTCGGGAATACAATTCGTCCTGCATCTCCCAACACAGCAGTATTATCCATTGCACCTGCTATTTCTTGAGCAGAAAGAGCTTTCGCAGCAATCTTAAAATAAGTAGCATCAAAAACCTCAATAATCATTGATTGTATATCAGCCGGATCTCCTGTTCCGGGAGTCTGCATCGCACGAGTGAATGTTTCTCTCTCTATCTTCAGAGCAAGAGAAAAAGTGGAAACATTATTGTCTACTACAGAATCGTCCCCCTCGTTAGAGCATGAGAATAATGTTATGGCTGTAAAAGCCATCAAAAAAAGTTTTTTCATTTTCGTTGAATTAATTTGTAATAAAAATAAATATTTAAATAACATCGATGTTTCTTCCCCATATCCTTTCCCTAGTATAACACATCGCAAACTATGTACTTTATTTCTCAATTATATATTGAATTCTATAATCTACCCTTCGCAACCGAGGATAAATATGTTGCATTAAATAGCCATATACCGGCATTTTTGATAATTGCATGTCTTTCATATCCGGAGTCTTATCCGAATCAATAATACGCAGCACCTGCTCTTTTCCCACAAATTCGGATGCTTCAACTAATTGTTTGAACCGGTCCCAATCTTCCGGGATCGAACTTTCTTCTATCAAAAACAAATCAACCCCATGCCGGGTATGAATATGCTTCTTCACGGCTTTCACACGTTCTGTTGCCAATATGGTATTATACTCCCAGCTAGCTTCCGGCGAACAGGAGCCTCGCAACCATATCCCAGTTATGACTGCTCCTTTTTCACTTCTCACCTTTTCAATGCTGTTTTTAATCTTTTCCAGTTCTGCCAAGTTATTACGATAATTCTCTAACAAGACAAAACGTCCCTGTTGAAACTCTACATTGGCAGATCCATGCTCATAGTAATATAAAGGCGGTTCTTCTATTTTCTCTTCAGGTAAAGGAGGTTCTTCCACTGTTACCGCTGCCACCAATTCGAATGTTTGATCCAGAGATTCAGTTAGCAGATATTCCGTGCAACATCCATACAGTAACTGTTCCAACCTGATAGAAGAAAGGTTCATCCATGGCTTGTATGGTATTTCTATGGAATAGTATATATCTTCTTTATTCGGAGCTTTATAGGCATTTTTCATCAGGGGTATTCCGTTGCGCTGTTCCAGAATACGTGTACGCCAAGTTTCAAAAACAATCGGTTCCAATCGCTGTTCATCTTCTCCATTATACAATACAGGTGTTATTATCAATTTATCGTTCTTGGATGGCAGATACACAGAACGGGACGGAATTCTGAAAGCGATGTTTACGCTCTCGCCTTTTTTCTGTACCATTAAATCTTTCACCTCCAACTTCTTGGCTTGTATCGCAAATCCCCATACACTTCCGACACTTATCAGAAGAAATAACATTATCTTTTTCATCGTTCGTTCTATTTAAGGATATATATTAAAGAAATGCCTGCTTTGGTAGGACCCAGATAGTCTTTTGTTTCAGTTCCCACTTTCTCACCGCACGTCCGGCATTCATACTTGTCATATTTCAAACGAGCATATCCCACACCGATATTTAATTCCAGATTCCAATATCTGCCAAGAATAAACTGATAACCATAGGACATTCCTCCGCCGACAGCCCAACCCTGATGGCGATATTCACCTGATTCACGGCCAAACAGTAAAGGCAACTTTACCCCGGAAATATTATATTGTGCTCCCAACAGATGTACACCTAAAAAATGTCCGTTAAACTTCTGACATATCCAGTGGCGATATTCTGCTTCTCCAAGCCAATGGACCAGTTTCTTGTTATCAGTTGTCCTGCCATTGAGATTCCATGGATTATATCCTCCTCCCAATTCAAGGGTTGACTGCTCACCTACTCCTATCTCCACACTTATGTTGGGAGTCAATGTCAGTCCTCCATAAAGCAGATTCGTTTTTACCCCTATCGTCTGCGCTATAGCACCCAAAGAGATTCCTGCCAGACATACGATCAAAATTCCTTTTTTATACATATTGTTACTCTTTAATGAAACACATTTATGCACGTTTTCCGTTGAGTATATTCTCACGAATCTTTGAGGGAGAAGCACCAAACATCGCCTTACAATAGCGATTGAAATGAGATGCATCTGCAAAATGAAAATCCCGGGCTATGGTGGCTAAGCTTTTGTTAGTAGTAGACAATTCATGATAAATATGTTTTGACTTCTGCTTTATCAGCCATTGATAAGGACTCTGGTTAAAATGAGTCTTAAATTTCCGGTTGAATGTACTCAGATTCATACCCGATAAGTCTACAAATTCTTTTACTCCTTTCATCTTCAAATAATTATTCATCACAAAAAGTTCAAACTCATGCGTATAGCGTACTGCAGGAAAGAAAAAGCTGATTAATTCCTCCGGCGAATAATACGCTCTAAATATCATAGACAACTCCAACATTTTCGATTTGTGTAAATAAGGACACGTAATACCATCATCCAAATACATCCTGACCGTTTCCAAGAAATGTGTCAATCTTGATCTGATGGGCAATGGCTGAAAAGTGGAAACAGCATTGAGCCACAAATCCGCACGTTCTCTCAAAGATTTCTCATCACAAGGAGGTAATTCCGGCTTTCCTTTGAGAATGATACTCTTTACATCATCAATAGTTTCCCAAATACAACTCGAGTTCATAGGACAAAGCATTATTTCCCCAGTCTGAAAACGGACATTTACAAATTCATTACAAGAGGCACGCACCTCCCCTGATAATATGAAAATAAGGGTATAATTATCTTCCATCGTGAAAATACGCTTCTCATCCTTCTTCGTTTCAACATATCTAAAAATACGCGGAGCTATCTCTGTACAACTCTTACAACTACTATGCTTACAAAAAAAAAGTTCAGGTTTCATTATTCAATCCAATATTTAAACTAAAATTCTCCTTCTTCCAAAGATGCTTTCAATACAGGTAATACTTCCAATATCCAAAGATCTCTAGGCTCCTTTACTAAATAAATCCAATCTTCATCATTCTTACTTCGGGCTATCACTCCAATTCCTACCAACCTGTCTACAACGAGAAGAAACATGGGGTGGGCAAACCCATATTTCTCTGACAATTCAGTAAGAGAACATCCTTTCTCGTTGTAGACATCAGCCAATTCTATAAGAATTATCAATCCATAAAAAACTCTTGATTTCACATCCTTCAGGTCTTTTCTCTCGGTCAACATATCATCTTTTTATTTATTATATTACGCAAAAACCAGGCCTACACCACACTGTCTGATGATGTTTCAAATTCATGTCGCAAAATTACGGCATCCCAAAATATCTGTAAAAAAATGGCTGTGGTATAAAAAATGCAGAATGTTGAATAAAACTGTAGTTTGTAACACGTTTGTATTATGGCGTTCTTCTTTTGCGTACAGTAGATGGAGAAGCACCAAACATTGCCTTGCAATAACGGTTAAAATGAGATGCATCGGAAAAGTCATATTCCCGGGCAATAGCAGCAAAAGTTTTATTGGTGGCAGACAAATCATGATAAATATGCTTTGACTTTTGCTGGATAAGCCATTGATAGGGACTTTGTTTAAAATGAGATTTAAATTTCCGGTTAAAAGTACTTAGGTTCATTCCTGATAAATCGACAAATTCCTGCACACCTTTTACTTTCAGATAGTTATTCATTATAAAAGACTCAAACGCATGCGTACGGCGTACGGTAGGAAAAAAGAAAGGCACTAACTCTTCCGCAGGATAATAAGCTCTGAATATCATCGACAATTCCTTCTGCTTGGCTATATACATATAAGGACAAACAACTCCATCGTCGAGGTATTGCTTCACCGACTCCAGAAATTCCATCAATCTTGCTTTAATAATTAAAGTACGAAAAGCGGGAACAGCATCATGCCATGAATGGGTAGGTCTCTCCAATGATTTCCTGTCACAGGGAACATGGTCATCTCCTCCTCTGAAAACGATGCATGAGGTATCGGAAAGGGTCTTCCATGAGCATTTTGAATTCATAGGCCAAAGACTAATCTCACCTGAATGTAACGGAACATCAATAAATTCATTACACGAAACCAATACTTTCCCCGATATAAGAAATACAAGTGTATAAACCTCCACTGATTCAAAGGTATAAACTTCACCTTTTTTAGTTTCAAGGTTCTCGAATGCAGGTCGAGCAGTCTCAAGACAAGACTTGCAATCACGATGTTTACAATAGTACAATTCAGGCTTCATACTTCATTCTCATTACACTTCCCATAAATAGGAGAGTTCTAATAAATAAACAAAACAGGAAGAAAAAAAGATTGAGATAGGAGCATATTTTTATTCAAAAACAAACTGAAAATGATATATTTGCCATTTGAAAAAGAACAAAGAGAGAAATCATGAATATAGAGGAGTATAGAGACTATTGCCTGTCTGTTAAAGGAGCAACAGAATGTATGCCGTTTGGTGAAAATATCCTGGTTTTTAAGGTCATGGATAAAATGTTCACTTTTGCCACGTTACGACCAAAGAACGGAAACTTTTGGGCGGACATGAAATGTGCTCCTGATAAGGCAGAAGAATTAATAGAACAATATGAAGATATCTTTTGGGGACCATTTTCTGATAAGAAACATTGGATAACCGTATATTTAGAGGGAGATGTGCCCGACAAACTTATCAAAGAGCTGATTAGCCATTCGGTAGAAGAAGTCATTAAGAAGTTGCCCAAGAAAAAACAGGAAGAATATAGGACCATGCTTTAAAATGGAGAAGCAGAATTGCGATTTAGTATTCTAAAAATAAATATCCGGTTCTACTTTCATTGCAGAACGTAGAACCGGATAAGAATCCCCCCTTTAGAAACGTATATCCCAAATACCACAAGCCTTTTCCAGCTCTACTAACGAGACAGCATATCCTTTCATTGTTTCAAGATATTCTTGCTGCACTTCATTATAGGTACGTTGGGCGACTAATACATCCAAAATGTTGGTTTCACCACGTTTGTATTTATATACCATCCCATCCATTACTTTCTGAGCATCTCCAAGCATTCCCGACTTAAATTGAACCACTTTCTTTTTCTCAGCTTCATAATTGAACCATGCCTGCATAATCTCTGCCTGTATTTGTTGCTCTATATCTTTCTCCTGAATTTCGGACTGGGAAATACGAAATTTAGCAGCCTTAACGGTCCCTTTATTGATATTCGAAAAGGCTAAAGGAATAGACACTCCTACCGTAGCAGAACGAGCCGATGGAAAAAAACGATTCCAGTCTTTTTCATAAGAAACGGACAGACCAATATCCGGGCGACGTTCTGCCCTCGTCAGTTTATATGCACGGGAAGTAATTTCCGTGTTTTTTTGAGCCGTAAACAAATCTATGCGATTATCCAGACCTACTTTAATCAACTCCGAAAGATAAAACTCACGGTTTAATTCATCCCAATTACCCAACGGAATATAAAGAGTGTCCGCAGCCATCCCCATCTGTCTATTCAGCACGACCAATGCCGACTGATAGGCAGCTTCCTGACTATAAACCGCATTGAGCAAAGTGACAGCTTCCAACTTTGATTGCCGGGCATCATTCTCTGTAATCTCTCCCGCTACATAACGTAAACTATCTGATTGACTCAATTGCAACATATACTGGTAAGAACTTTGCTGTACTTCAAGCAACTCTCTTTGAAGAATTGCCTCCAAAAAAAGACTGGCAGCTTCAGCCCTCAAATTCTGAAATGACTGTTCCAGGATTAGTTTTTCAAGCTCCATCTGACTACGTGCCAACTTTATCCGTGCCCCTCGTTTGTTTCCTAATTCCAGTGAATAGGAAAGCCCTAATGAAAAAGTCTCATGACCGGCTTCAAATCCCACTTCCGGATCAGGAAGCACTTTTTGTGCAATCATCTCCGCATCAGCTATACTTACATTCAATTTTTCTGCCAGATAGTTTAGATTACCTTCCCCCACCCGTTTCAGATACTCATCGAGAGAGATACTCTGATAGAGAGTCCTGTCTGGAATTTGCGCCACTGCACGAACAGATATTGCTTCCACAAGCAATAAAAGGAGCAAGATATTAAAGTGTATATTCCTTCTCATTATTCTTCTTTTTATTTAAAACGTTATTCTCAATCAGATAGTAAAAAACCGGAAGCACAAACATAGAAATGAGTGCTGAGAACATCAATCCATACACAATAACCGTTGCCAGAGGACGTTGCACATCACTGCCGATTCCGGTTGCCAGAGAAGCGGGAAACAGTCCGAGTACCGTAGTGACCGAGGTCATCAGGATAGGACGAAACCGTTGACGTGCCCCTTCGATAACAGACTTCCGAAGTTCCATTCCTCCTTTACGCAAGTTATTTATCTGAGATACCATGATAATTCCGTTTTGAATGGAAAGTCCGAACATGGCAATAAAGCCCACGGCAGACGATACATTCAATGTCATACCGCGTACATTGAGCGCAAGCATTCCGCCAAAGAGCGCCAACGGCACGATGGACAATACCAGACCGGCTTGCCGAAATTTTCCAAACGTAGCATAAAGCAAAATAAACATACACATCAGCGTCAACGGAAGAATGACAGAAAGACGGGTATAGGCCCTGTGTTGGTTTTCGAAAGCCCCTCCCCACTTGACTGTATATTTGCTTTTATCATAGTTCACTTTCGCATCGATCACATTCTGCGCTTCTTTTAAGAAAGAGGCCAGATCGCGTCCACGCAGATTCAACTTTACCGTCAGGTGACGTCTGTTCATTTCACGCGTGATCGTACTTTCTCCAACACTCAACTTCACTTCGGCTACCTGCGAAAGGGGTATTTTAGCTCCGGTAGAAGAGGTCAGCATCAATCCGGCTATCTTTTCGGGTGTATCCCGCATTTCTTCTTTATATTTACAGGTAATGTCATACTGACGGTCTCCCTGATAAAGCTGAGCAATAGCTTTCCCTCCGATTGCCACCTCTATCAAATCAGCCACATCAGACACGTTCAGCCCATATCGGGCAATCGCATCCCGATTCATAATGATTTGCAGTTGAGGTAATGGAGGTTCCTGGTCAATATCCAGATCAACGGCACCTTTCACCGTTCCCAGCGCCCGGGTGATTTCTTCCGCAATACGACGTGTTTCCCGAAAATCCTCACCATACACCTTTACAACCAATTCACTATGCGCACCGGCTATTTTATCCATCACCCCGTCTATCATCGGTTGGCTGAACCCGACCCTAAAACCGGGTAGCGTCTTATATTCTTCTTCCAGTTCATGAATCAAATCTTGCTTGGTCTTTCCCTTCGGCCATTCATCATAAGGCTTTATCCCGATAGATACCTCAAAATGCGAAGGGGTGAACGGATCTGTACCATCGTCATTTCTCCCTGCCTGAACCATGATATAAGTTACTTCGGGATACTTCATCGTACGGGAACGAAGTGTATCGGACATCTCTCTCGATTTCTCAACAGAAATGCCGGGAGGAAGATTCACCTGCAACCAGATCGAACCCTCATCCAATTCAGGAAGGAAATCTTTCCCTACAACACCACTTAACACGATACCCGCAATCAGAATCAAACATGAAAAGAGTATGGTCTTTACTGGTTTCTGAATGAGTTTCTCTATTGCGCCAGTATATTTCTCCTTCAATTTTTCCAGCCATTTATTCTTATAGACCTTGCGCGGCTTACGGTAAATAGCATAAGCTAGTCCCGGAATCAGCAGAAGAGCAACCAAAAGTGCTCCGATCATTGCATAACTCATCGTAAATGCCATAGGAGTAAACAGTTTACGTTCCACACGTTCGAAAGCGAATAATGGCAAGTAGGCTGTAATAATGACTATGGTGGAGAAAAGAATCGGGCGTCCTACCTCTTTGGCTCGTTGTGCGATACTTTTTTCTTCGATGTACTGTTCGGGATAATCCTCACGTTTCTTGAGAATAGTTTCCAGCATAACAATGGCACCATCTACAATGATTCCAAAATCTATGGCTCCGAGTGACAGAAGATTGGCAGGAATATCTGTAAGATACATCAGGATAAAAGCGATAAGCAAAGATACCGGAATGGTGATTGAAACCAGTAATGCTCCACGCCAGTTGCCCAAAAACAAAATAAGCACAATAACAACCAATGCCATCCCCATTAAGAGCGTATGGGAAACAGTATCCAAAGTTGTATCCACTAGGCTGGTACGATCCAGAAAAGTATGTATACGCACCCCCTCCGGCAAAATTTCATGATTCAATTCATCCACTGCCGCATGAATGCCATCCAATACCTTAGACGGATTTTCATGTTTCAGAAGAAGCACAATCCCTTCCAAACTTTCCGAATAATCACGGGTACGATCGGTATATCCCAATACACCTTTCCTCTCCAGATTACCGTATTTCAAAGAACCTATATCATTTAAAAAGACAGGAACCCCGGAGGTTGTAGTGACTACAATATGCCCCAAATCGTCCAGATTCTCTATCAATCCTATACCACGTACCACATACCCCAGATCTCCTCTATTCAATATGCTGCCTCCCACACTGGCATTATTATTTTCAATAGCCTCAATAACCTGACTAAGGGATAAGTGATATTGTTCCAGTTTATAAGGATCTATTTCTACTTGAAACTGGGTGGTGATACCTCCGAAATTTGTTACATCCGCCACTCCTGGAACTTCTTTGATACGGGGAATAACCACCCAATTCTGGAGGTCGGTCAGTTCACGAAGTGAATGTTGGTCACTTTCTATAATGTAACGGTAAACCTCTCCCACAGGTGATGTCAGCGGATCGAGTCCGGGGACTGCCCCATAAGGTAGTTCCACTTCATTCAATCTTTCCTGTACCCGTTGACGGCTCCAATAATCTTCTGTCCCATCCTTGAATACAATCGTAATCATAGAGAGTCCGAACGTACTTTTGCTACGCATAACATGCATGCCAGGCAAACCGTTGATGGCACGTTCCAAAGGAATAGTGATCTGTTGTTCCACTTCTTCGGCAGCCAGCCCCGGCACTTGGGTAACAACCTGCGATGTGACATCTGCAATATCCGGATAGGCTTCTATTGAAAGTTGCGTCCATGAGTAATATCCGAAAACACACATCATCACAAACAGACAAAGCATTATCCATCTTTTCTGTATAATTGAAAGCATCAAATCCTTCTTCATAATCTCCTATTTTAAATAATATCCTCCTTCACTGATGACTTTATCTCCCGGATGCAATCCATCATTTATCACAGCAAATCCATCTTTGGTCGCTTCTACCTTCACCGGTGTTCTTACAAAGATATCCGGAGTAACCTGCACATACACATAACTGTCTTTCTCTCCCTGCAACAATGCACTCTCCGAAATCTGAATCTGCTCAATAGGAGCACTAAGAAAATGGACGGTAGTATACATACCCAATTTCAAATGTTTCTTCGAATTATCACAAACCGAAAGTACTTTGATAGACCTTGTATCTTCGTCAATCGCCTCTTCTACATGATAGACGTTACCTTTAATCACCCTCCCCGGTAATGCCGACACTTCTATATCCAGACTACTGCCTGCATTGATAAATCGAATATCCTTTTCTTTCACTTGGGCGGCAATCCATACTTCCGACAGGTCTGCCACTATCGCAACAGGTTCGGTATCATCTTTCAGGTATTGTCCGGTCACAATATTATTCTCTATAATTTCGCCCGAAATAGGCGAACGCACCACAAGAGGCTGCCCCAGTGTCATATTCTCCGGATGCTCTACCTGATATACTTCCAATGCAGCAGACGCATTTTCAAACTCTTTGTCGGCAATAAGCAAAGCATTTTGTGCTTCTTCCAGCTCTTTCTGTGAACTAACCCCGTTCTTTATCAGGTCTTCTTTGCGCTTTAAATCTTTCTTAGCCAGCTCACGTGACGACAATGCCTGGAAGTATTCTTTTTGTGCCGTAGTAAAATCCGGTGAGCTGATTTCAAACAAAGGGGTTCCCCGGTTCACCTGTTGTCCGATTTGTATATACGATTTTGTAACTCTTCCTGCAAAAGGGGAAGCAATACAGGCATAACGGGTAGGGATAGGACGTACCACACCGGAAGTAATCACTTCTTTGGAATAAGGTTCGAGTCTGGCTTCAGTCACTTTTATCTTTTCAGATAAAAAACGGTCTGTGATCTGTACTGTGTCACCTTCCATACGATAACCACTCTGTTGTTCTTCCTTTGATTTACTCTTGCATGCGGTAACTAGCAATACACCGCAAATTAAAAGTATTTGCAAATTTTTCTTTTTCATCATCATCCATAAAAATATAGTTAGCATTCTTTTTCGGATGCAAAGGTAAGTGGAGGTATTCCGGAAGCCTGTTAGAGATTTGTTAGAACGCTATTAGAATTTTATTAGAGTCTTACAGAAGCCATTTCAAGACGAATTTTCTTTTTTTATGAACCCGTTTTGCCTGAGAACGGCATTTTTTGTCTACATTTGCCGAATCAAAAACCGAACTTGAGAATATGAAAGTTATCTATCAATTCATTCTATCCGTACCTCATTTGGAGCTCTCTTAGCTGGGCTTCCGTTTTTTATTTCTTTCCTCCATTACAGGAAAACAACAAAAATCAAAGCTATTTCTCTCAATCATTTGTTTATTATTTAGTCATAATGGTATTTGCCCTCTTTATATACAGACAGGCAATCCCCTTATCATCATCCGTAATCAATAAAGTATTATGAATAATTGGAAAAAGAAATTTATCATTATATGGTCCGGACAGTTATTTTCTATTCTTAGCAGTTCTATTGCCCAGTTTGCCATTGTTCTGTGGATCAGTCTTGAGACCGGTTCGGCAGAGGTGCTTTCATTTGCTACTATCGCCGCACTTTTACCCCAAGTAGTATTAGGTCCCTTTGCTGGCGTTTTCGTCGATCGGTGGAGTCGGAAATGGACTATGATATTGGCCGACAGTTTCGTTGCACTCTGTTCGGGCATTATTGCGTTATTATTCTATCTGGACGTTATCGAAATCTGGCAGATTTATCTGCTGCTTATGCTCCGTTCTGTCGGAAGCGCTTTCCACGCACCTGCCATGAAATCATCCATACCGCTGCTTGCTCCTGAAAAAGAACTGACGCGTATTGCCAGTATTAATCAGACAATACAGGCCTTATGTAATATCTGCGGTCCAGTGCTAGGTGCTGCGCTGATTGTCAGTACGAATATGAGTGTAGTTATGTTGCTCGACGTTGCTGGAGCAGCCATAGCCTGTACGACACTCATGTTTGTATTTATTCCTAATCCGGAAAAAACAGAAACTGAAACAACCAATAATGTACTCCGGGATATGAAGGAAGGCTTTCAGGCAATCTGTAGCAATTGTGGTTTGAAATGGGTGATGGTCACTGAAGTACTCATCACTTTCTTTATCATGCCTGTTGTTGCTCTGATACCGTTGATGACCCTGAAAAACTTCTCCGGAACAGCTTATCAAGTCAGCCTGATAGAACTTCTTTTTGGTTCGGGAGCATTAGTCGGTGGCATTTTACTGGGAATATGGAATCCGCGCATCCGAAAGGTCGTTATGATAAACATATCTTATATCATAATAGGAGTTTCTATTTTCGTTTCCGGAATCCTTCCTCCTTCAGCATTCATTATCTATGCTATATTCGCAATAGTACAAGGGATTTCCATGCCGTTTTATTCCGGTCCGTTTACAGCTTTGTTGCAAACACAGATTGAAGTGTCTTTCTTGGGGCGCGTATTCTCTTTGTTCGACAGTATCAGTTTGTTACCCTCCATTTTAGGATTACTGGCAACCGGATTTATAGCAGACGCTATCGGCATAGCCAATGTCTTTGTTATATGCGGTATTGCAATTGTGATAACAGGGACACTTGCATTCTTCATTCCATCAATCATGAATCTGGAGAAAAAATAAATGACTAATTTTATTAACTAATCCTTTTTTAGAAGCATTTTTTTAGGTTATTTTGCGGAACAAATATCACGAACTTGTCAAATTATGGATTGGATTGGCCTTGATTTAACATTCCCTATCACCGACCCTACATGGATATTTCTCCTTGTACTCCTAATTATATTGTTTGCTCCGATATTATTGAATAAGCTGCGCATCCCTCATATTATCGGTATGATCCTGGCGGGATTGGCTATTGGCGAACATGGATTTAATATCCTGGCACGCGATAGCAGTTTTCAGTTATTCGGCAAAGTCGGGCTCTATTACATCATGTTTCTGGCTGGTCTGGAAATGAACATGGGAGACTTCAAAGAGACGCGAAACAAAGCATTAGTGTTGGGATTACTGGCTTTCATCATTCCCATCGGGATTGGGTTCGTGGCAAATGTATCTTATCTGAAATACGGCGTAATCACTTCTGTACTGCTAGCCAGTATGTATGCCTCCCACACACTCGTTGCCTATCCCATCGTCACCCGCTTCGGTATATCACGCCATCGTAGTGTAAGTATTGCTGTAGGAGGAACGGCGGTGACGGATACGCTCACACTGTTGGTACTAGCCGTTATAGGCGGATTATTCAAAGGAGAAACCGGTGGTTTATTCTGGATTTGGCTAGTAGTAAAAGTAATCTTTCTAGGAGCACTTATCATCTATTTCTTCCCACGCATCGGTCGCTGGTTCTTCCACCGATACAATGACAACGTGATGCAGTTCATTTTTGTGCTTGCAATGGTCTTTTTAGGAGCAGGACTGATGGAACTCGTAGGTATGGAAGGTATTTTGGGAGCTTTCCTCGCCGGATTGGTACTCAACCGGCTCATTCCGCACGTTTCTCCATTGATGGATCATTTAGAGTTCGTCGGTAATGCCCTCTTCATTCCTTATTTCCTTATCGGAGTAGGAATGTTAATCAACCTACGGGTTATTTTCGGACATGGGGATGCTTTAAAAGTTGCTGCCGTAATGATAACCATGGCACTGACAGGCAAATGGATTGCTTGCTGGCTGACACAAAAGATATACAAGATGTCTGTTCTTGAACGAAATCTGATGTATGGTTTAAGTAATGCACAGGCAGCAGCCACATTGGCAGCCGTATTGGTTGGATATAACATTATTCTGCCCACCGGCGAGCGCTTGCTGAATGACGATGTACTGAACGGCACAGTCTTGCTTATCCTGGTCACTTGCGTAGTGAGCTCACTGATTACCGAACGGGCAGCCAGAAAGGTGGCAATGGATGACTCACTATCGGAAAATGAATCTTCAAAAGAAACAGAGAAGATTTTAGTATCCATAGCCAACCCGGACACTATCGAGGACATGGTGAATCTGTCTCTAATCATACGTGATTCTAAATTGAAAGATAATCTACTAGCCCTCAATGTAATCAACGACAATAATAATTCCGATAATCTACGACTTCGAAGCAAATATTACCTGGAAAAAGCGGAAACGACAGCAACAGAAGCAAATGTACCACTGAAGAAAGTCACACGGTATGATTTGAATATAGCTTCCGGCATTATACATTCAGTCAAGGAAAATGAGATCACAAGTATTATCACCGGTCTGCATCGTAAGAAAAATATCACAGACTCATACTTTGGAATACTTGCCGAACACTTATTGAATGGATTAAACTGTGAGATAATTATTTCTAAATTTCTAATACCTGTCCATACAATCAAACGAATTGTCATTGCCGTCCCTCCTAAAGCCGAATACGAATCCGGTTTTCCTCATTGGATGGAACATTTCTGTCGAATGGGAAGTACCCTCGGATGCCGGGTACATTTCTTTGCCAATGAAAAAACAACCATACGCCTACAAGCGTGGATAAAGAAACGGCATAAGCAGACACTTACCGATTTCTCCCTTTTGGAAGATTGGAATGACTTGCTGGTGCTGACGGGACAAGTAAGCTACGACCATTTATTAGTTATTATCAGCGCACGACCGGGAACTCTCTCTTACGACAGTTCTTTTGAGAAACTACCGAGACAGCTTAGTAAATACTTCTCCAACAATAGCTTAATCGTATTATATCCTAACCAATCGGGAGAACCATTAGATACGTCGTTCTTCTCTAAACTATACACTGATACCGAAACCCGGCATTATGAGAAGGTGGGCAAATGGTTTTACAGGTGGTTTAAGAAAGACTGATATTTAGTATAAACCTGTATTTCAGATAACCACCTTATCACCATAATCAAAAAAAAATAGAAGTCCGATTATGATAATAAGGTGGTTTAAAGCAGTTTTTACAAGATTCAGTTTGGTATAACCTCACCAACTAAAAGGATGTATCCCAAATATGTATTAAACTCATTAAAATACTCTGTTTCTGATATTCGCTTGGGATTTGTTCTATATATTTCAGCTTTTTCAAAACATCTATTATCAGGTCGAAGAATCACCGTATGTTCTTCATCGTTTAATGATTCGAACAAACAATAGTTAGTACGATTTCGATCTCCACAATATTTATCAAATCGACGAATATAGAAAGGATCATTCTGATCTATCTCCACAGTCATCCCTCCGGACGAGGGGCCAATCAAATCAAATACTCCAACACGGATTCCTTTAAAATGTACTTTTATAAAATCTTCAGGATCTGAAGATTCCAGAACAACCGGTAATGCTTTTTGATCTCCCTGAAAATAAGAAAAAGCTTTATCATCTTTAGAGAGTATTTTCCAACCTTTAGAATGTTCGAAATCTGTAATAGGAATCATTTTGGCTTTCTCATAATTACCTGCATACAACGGGGATTTCAATACATGTGCTTTTTGCTGCGCTTTATTCATTTGTAATAGAGATTGGCGTAGTGTTTTTGTATATATAGGATGCCCACCATCGTAAGTAGGATGTGTACCATCATTACTAAAAACTATCTTACCATCATTCTCCTTTTTTGAGTCCCCCTTAAAAACTAACTTACCATCATTTAGCAACTTCAGAACATCATCGGCAAAATTAACAGATGAAATATCATAATAGTCTGCTATTGTTTCCATATACCTTACGGAACGATAGTTTTTTCCAGACCTCAAGTCATCCAACATGGGTTCATTTAACGTATAAAGAAAACAGATATCTGTATGTGGATTATGATGCCAAATTTTACGCACAATTCCCTCTATGGAATTAGCAATTACCAATGAATCTGTTTTGGCATCATTTACAGCAAATTCAATAAATACTAAATCCGGATGATACTGCAACACATCACGCTCTGTACGAAACACTCCTAGATCAGACCCAGTTCCACCAATTCCTGAATTTATAGAAGTAAACTGCACATTACTATATTGTTGCTTGAGCCAATCAGTAATTTGTACTCTGTATCCCTGATGATTTGTTATACTTCCACCTAAAAAGACAACAGATACAGGTTCACTCTTTTCTATCTTATAATTAAAATTAGGAAGCCCTCCGCGAATTTGTAACCCTGCAGTTTTTTCAGGAGCAATGCAACTCATACAAAGTCCGATGAAGCAGGTTATTATTCCATTAAATAAAAAAAGTTTCTTCATAAGTATAATATGATTAAAATGTAAATAGTTTACGTTCCAAATCGACTGGTGATTTACCTCTAAAAGGAAGCTTCCCTATTAATATCCGTAATAAAGCTGAATGCGTGGAAGCATCATTCGAATAGGTATTTATATAAGTTTTAACACGCTCAAAATATTCATTTCCAATATAAGGACTACCTAATGAAATAACAATCACTTTACTTTTATCCATAGAGTTGGCAGCCCATACGGATTGAGCCTCATCATCCCATAATTGAAGTGGTCCAAACGGAGTATGCGTGTTCCTTGCTACTAAAAAGATTACCTTATCATACAGTTCTGTCGCATTATCCTGCCACCCCTGATCTTCATAAAGTATATTACGTCGGAAATCAACATCAAAACCATTCTTTACAAACTCATCACGCAAATTTTGTAATCGTTTAAAGTCTCGATCATTACCTTTATGAGCTACGGGAGTTACAGCTACCAACAACAGTTTTTTATCTTTTTCCAAAGAAAGTGGCAACTTATGGTCTTCATCTCGGACTAAAGTAATCGAACGCTCTGTAATCTCTTTGGAAGCTTCCCGTATTTCAGACTTTTCTTTTGCGGAGATCGGACGTATTAATTCCCTATTTTTCTTTAGTAGCCCAAAGCGTTCTTTCATCGCCCATACGCGACGAACGGCATCATCCAATCGTTCCATCGGTATTTCACCACGTTGAATCCGTACTTCCACCGAATCCATGTATTCGTAGGAAGGCCATAACAATATATCTACCCCAGCCAAAAAACTAGCAATTTGCCCTTCTAAATCATTTTTATACCATCCTCGAAAACCTGCCATTGTCATTGCGTCCGACACCACAACTCCATTAAAATGCATCTCTTTTTTCAATAGATCAGTCAATAGTTCATGAGATAAAGTCGCCGGAGGTAAATAACCATTTATCTTTTCTTTCTGATATGAAGGTAAAGTAATATGCCCAGGCATGATACATGCAACTCCCTTTTTAATCAATTCTGCAAAAACCTTTCCATGATACTGTTTCCACATATCTTCGGGCAAAGAATTTACAGTTGTCATTAGATGCTGATCGCGATAATCGACCCCGTCTCCCGGGAAATGCTTAATTGTAGCTGCTATAGAATTATCCTGCAACCCTTTAATTTGTTCAGATAATAAACAAATTGCTTTTTCAGGGTCATCTGAAACAGAACGCGTATTTACAATAGGATTCAATGGATTCACATTTAAATCAGCGACCGGATGTAACACCCAGTTTATACCTAGTGAACGACACTCCAGTGCCACACTTTTGCCATATTTATAAGCTAAATCCGGAGAATCTGTAGCTCCCAATGCCATCTCTTTTGGAAAAGGAGTCATACCTTGAAGTCCTACTCCTGATTCATAATCCTGCTGAAATAATAAAGGTAGTTCTGATGCCTTCTGATACTCCTCAACAGAACTACGAACAAAATCAACCCGCTTCTCCTCCGGAATTCCTGTAAACAACTTCCAACCCATAAAATACCCAGTAATCGGATAACGTTTGAAGTACGTTTCCAATGCCCCTTCTCCCAGATTGAGCTCCATCTCACGATCAGGCAACATCAACATTGTTTGCCCTATTTTTTCGCGTAAAGTCAAAAGCTTCCAAGTTGTATCTACTGCTTGAAATTCATAAACCTCACTAACCGAATTTGCTGTTACTTTTTCTTTTGTACAAGAAAAGAACATGGATACCATCAACGTAACAATAACTATTAAAAAAGAGTTTTTCATAATTCATTTCACTTTGTTTTTCATGCTACAAAAATAGCACTCATTATTTTAATCCATTAACAATCATGTTTCAATCTTCTCTATACATGTATCTTTAGTCCTACTCTGGTTACATTACTATCACGTAGGTTACGTTTTGCATTTTCAACCTTAAATTTGTTTGCGAGTTACTTGCAAACAAATTATATTTGCTTCTATTAAAAATATCTATCAAGACATGAAAAACATTACATTAATCTTTTTTCTTTTTTTTATTTCCATTTGCAAAGCACAAGATAACAACATATTGTTTCAGAACTATAATGTAAGCAATGGACTTTCACAAAACACGGTTATACGTAGTTTGGAAGATAGCAATGGGGTTATGTGGTTTTGCACACGAGATGGGCTAAACCGATTTGATGGTACCGAGTTCGAGGTTTTTCGTGCTGACGGTCAGCCACACTCTTTATCCAGTAGTGATGTTACTACTATTATTGAAGAATCTCCTGGCACCTTATGGATAGGAACTCATAGCGGTCTCAATCGTTACAATGTATCTTCAAATACATTTACTCAATATTTTCATGATCCTGCCAACCAATATACCATATCAGATAACTGTATCAAACATTTGTTATGTGATAATCAAAAAAGAATCTGGGTGGGTAGTATGAAAGGCCTCAATCTATATAATAAGGAGACTGATGATTTTATTCCCATTTCAACCAATGGATCAGTTTTTTGGCTTATGCAAAATAGTCAAAACGAGATCTGTTATCTTATCAACAATACATTATGCATCATGAATCCTGTAACCTACGTCACAGAACGCTTTCAATTTGGTGATAAACATAAAATCTACTTTTTATATGAAGACAATGATAGACGTCTATGGGTAGGCATGTGGGATTCCGGACTAAAATGGTTTGATCGCGAAAACCGTAAACTCGTAGACGCTAATCTAACTATGGAGAATGGTAAAAACTTTAATAATTCTCAAGTTAACTACATTGTAGAAACACAAGAAGGAAATCTTATGCTTGCCACCCGAGAAGGAGTACTGATTTATGACCGACATGCAAACAAGCTAATCAATTATTATCAACGGGAACAAAGTTGTGGTTTAAGTGAAAACACTATAATCTCCCTATATCGGGATAAAGCCAACAATATATGGATTGGCACTTACGGAGGAGGAGTTAACTTATATACACCATATAGCAATTTTTTTATCCCCCATAGGCCTGAATATAAACTCCAGAAAAGTATTGGAAACATTAATGCTATAGTAGAATACAAAGAAAAATTATGGTTAGGAACAGATGGTGGTCTAATCATTTATAACCCCAAGGACGAGAGTTATGAATACTGTCCACTTCATGTCCCTCGCTCGATAACAAACAATGAAGTAAAATATATACAGAAGGAGGGAGATCATCTTTTATGGATCAGTATTTATTATTGTGGACTTTATCTCTATGATATGGAGACTCGGCGTATAATAAAAGAAATACCTAATTTTCCTTATAACCAAGTACGGTGTATTGCAAAAGATAACAACAATATTTATTGGATTGCATTAGGGGTAGACAGCCCTGTATTACGTTATCACATGGAGAACGACCTATTGGAAGAATCTTTTCCAGTAAAGGGACGTGCTACAGAACTTTCTATCATCAACGTACAAGATTTAAAAGCCATAGGTCCTTATATCTGGATGGGAACCCGTGCTGCCGGCCTATATCGTTATCACACGCAAACTCATGAATTAAAACATTTCGGAAGTGAAGAGAAAAGCCCCGATCAATTTATTCCAAGTAATCATGTCAGTACACTTTATACCGATTCATCCGAAAATCTATGGATAGGAACTTATGGAGGAGGTGTAGGATTATATAACAACATCAAAGAACATTTCACTATATATAATGAAGAAAATGGCCTTCCGAATAATGCAATTAACAGCATTGTAGCAGATAATACTGGGAAATTATGGGTATCTACATTAAAAGGAATGTCATGTTTTGATCCTAAATCGGAAACATTCACTAACTGGGACAATAAAAATGGATATTCTTTACTGGAAACCAATTTACATGCTTGCTTAAAGAGCTCATCCGACATTTTTTATGTAGGTGGAAATAATCACTTTCTCTCATTCAACCCGCAATTACTTAGGAAAAATACATTTATCCCTCCTGTATATATTACCAAAATGAGAATTTGGGCAGATTATCTGGAGGATAATAAAGCAGCTCAATGGGTGAATATCTCTAACCAGAAAATCAAATTAAAGTACAACCAAACATCATTCACTATCAAATTCTCTGCACTTAGTTATGTGTTTGCCTCCAACAATAAGTTCTCCTATATGCTTGAGGGCTTTGACAAAGGATGGTCCGAACCGACGCATGAACGGAGTGTAAACTATACCAATATTCCTCCGGGGAAGTATATTTTTAAAGTAAAAGCTTGCAATAATGACGGAATATGGAGCAATGGAAATGCTTCATTATCAATTACAGTCACCCCTCCTTTATGGAAAACATGGTATGCTTACTTATTCTACCTCGCATTTACAATTAGCATGATTGTGCTATTTATACGCTATAAAACCCGGGAAGCACAACTAAAAATGGATCTTCAATTAAAGCAAATGGAAAAACAGAATATCGAACTTAGCCATAATATGGGAGTACAAATGTTCACCAATTTTTCACATGAACTACGTACTCCACTGACTTTAATTATTGCTCCACTCACAGACTTATTGCATAAAGAAGATATGCCTCAAGAATATCGCCAATCATTGGAGCTTATCAATCGTAATTCCCAACGTTTATTATGGTTAGTAAACCGTTTAATGGACTTTCACAAACTTGAAGCCGGGAAAATGCAGCTTCATGTTGGCAATTATAATCTAGGAACTTATATACCTGAAATTATCAGATTATTTATGCCCGTTGCCGAAAAGAAAAATATATCCATCGAGTTTAATGATACCACTTCTTCAACAGACATTTGGTTTGACGCCATTCTACTAGAAAAGGTCTTCTTTAACTTAATCTCCAACTCTTTAAAACATACTCCTAATGGAGGATACATTATCATATCAAGTATGGAAACCAATTCTGAAGATATTCAGAAGCCCGAGAGCTTAAATCTCCCCGCAGGAAAGGCTCTTCTGGTTAAAGTAGAAGATAGTGGTTCTGGAATCCCTGCCAATATGATGCCCCGCATTTTTGAAGCTTTCTTCCAAGCCGGTGAGAAAGTATTGGGAAGCGGAATTGGTTTAAACCTGACTAAAAGTATCATTGAACTACATGGTGGACGCATCTGGATAGATAATAAAGAAGGACATGGAATGACTGTATCTTTCACCCTCCCATTAGGTAAAGATAGCTATACAGAAAATCAACTCCTTAGTAAAGACAAAATAATTAAATCTGCTCATGCTTATTCAGATGTAGAAGCACTTATCGCAACAGATGTCAATCCTTGCGAAATATCGCAGCCGAATACTATCTCTAAGGAAATGACTTTACTTATTATAGAAGATAATGAAGATGTACGCAATTATCTTGTGTCATTACTCAGTAAATACTATAATATCTATACTGCTGTAAATTGCAAAGAAGGTTATGAAATAGAACAAAAGCAAATACCGGATTTGGTCATTAGCGATATTATGACTCCATATATGGACGGCATCGAATTTACCAGATTATCTAAAAATAATATGGTAACTTCACATATTCCAATAATATTACTCACAGCCCGTGTCACCTCATCACAAGTGCGTGAAGGCTATGAATCACTGGCTGACGATTATATCATGAAGCCATTTGACCCGGAATTATTAATTGTACGCGTTGCCAACCTACTTATAAATCGAAAAAAACTTGCAGAACGATATGGAACAGAAATGGTATCAATCAATGCAGAATTACAAGAAATAAAAGAAACCTCTGTTTATAGTGCTATGGAAGAAAAGTTTATGAAAAAAGTTATGGAAATAATAAACAAGAACATAGAGAATCCATCCTACTCCATCGACCAATTCAGCGAAGAAATTGGCATGAGTCGCGTACAAGTATACCGCAAGATCAAAGCCGTAACAGGTATGTCGCCAAGTAAACTCATTCTTGACATACGGCTAAAAACGTCACTTGACATGCTTCAAAACACGGAATATACAGTCACTGAAGTTTCCTACCGATGTGGTTTTAATGAGATATCTTATTTTGGAAAGTGTTTCAAAACCGAATATGGTTTATCCCCTTCTGAATACATAAAGAAATACAGAAAATGATAGAATCGCTACTAAAAAGAAATGCCGCTATGTTTTGTGATAGCGGCATTTCTTTTAAAACCTTATCTATCAAGGTTGCTGATAAGACCCTGAATATAAATATTCGATAGAAGGCAATGGAACATACATATTACTGTAGGGAGGGTTCATTGCAGGAATTGGATCACCATCCGTATTAGGGTTTTCATAGACAGCTCCCGGATTTCTTTTCTGGCCATCAATTATCTTTTGCATAGCTACTAAATAAAGCAATCGATCACCATTTTCAAAGCCTAACTCTTTAATTCTTTCTTTTTCTATATCTTCTTCAGTCACACTTTTCAATAAAGATAACCCAGCACGCTGACGAATTTTATTCACATCCCCTAAAGCTTGAGATGCATTTTTGGAAAGAACTAAAGTAGCACGCGTTAAATATGCTTCTGCCAAACGAATCAATGGCACCTGCGAATACTTACCATACGGAGCCCGGTAATATTTATCATTCCAAAAAGCATTCCATTTTGTTTTATTATATGCCATTTCATGTATAGTCTTATCCCCTCCGTCTGTATAATTCTTCAGAAAATAATGCAATTGAGTAAATCTTTTATCAGCCAAAGCTTCTGCACTTGGAGTATAATTCACCAAATCCATAGGATCATCTGTTACCGCCCAGCCAATATACTTAATTAAATGAGGATTCCAATAAGCACAAGCCCAACCACCATGTTGCCAGTTTTGACTGCCACGTGCTCCATCCAACCATAGTTTATCACTGGCATCGAATGTTTTTGATTTGAAATTATAAATTCCCGTTTTACACATACGAGCTAATGGAATAGCAACATTATTTCCCTGATTACTTTCAGTAAATGCACACTCAAACATTACTTCTCTTGATATAGGATCTACTGTATATTGTTGTTCTGCATTCCGATTGAAAGCCACAATCGGTTCTTCTGTCAAATCAAAAGGAGCTATTCCGGCTTCTGCTTTAGTAATAACAAAATTGGCCTCTTCCAATGCTCCATCTTTATCCCCCATCAACCATTTTACACGCATCAACATCATAGCAGCTGAAAATTTATTAGCACGACCACGCACAAAATAATCTTCAGGCATCAGATTCTTAGCCTTAGTAAAATCAGACAACATCTGATCGTACACCTCTTTCACAGTACCCATATAAGGATTACGCGCAGACTCTTGTGAATAATCAAGTTTATTAATTAATGGAATAAACTTACGACTATTTCCGTCTCCGCCTGACGGATCATAAGGAGCAACAAAAGCACGGCTAATCAGCCAATAAGTATACCCTCTCATAAAATAAAGCTCTCCTGTCTGGCGTGCCAATGTCTTCTTATCATTTTCAGTCATATTAGCAAAAACTGGTTCCCCGTTTTTCTCCTTTTCTTCAATATAAGTCAATGGAGAGGTAGCTCCTGTTACAGAACGATATAATATTGAAAATGTCTTCTCAAATTGTTGCCCTGTAACATCGAAAGTAGACATTTGACGAGGATACCAATAAAGTGCTTCCTGCTCATAAGCACCTTGCGGATTAACCGTAGACAAATCAGCTACCAATTCTTGATAGTAAGGGATAATACCGATAGGTGCCTGCCAGTTAGGATTCTGAAAAAGAGTATTATATGGATCAGCAACAGAATATTCCAAGTCATCAACCGATAACCAAGGATTAGACTCTGGACGCTCCAGTTCAAAAAAATTATCCATATCACAGGAAGCAAGAACTGCCATACCGGATAAGGCTATTATTATATTTTTTATTGCTTTCATAATTCAAATATTTAATTAAAATTTAAAGTTAATACCTGCGGAGAATATACGAGTTTGCGGCATCTCACTACCGGAAAATATAGCCCCTTGCGCATTTGCACCTGTTTGATCTTTTACTCTGACTTCAGGGTCATAGCCATTAAATGAGGTAATAGTAAAAAGGTTGACGGCTGAAACATAAACTCTTAGAGCATCAATATTTATTTTTGAGCAGATTTTTTGTGGAAGTGTATATCCTAAAGTCAAATTACGCAAACGCAAATAAGCACTTTTCTCCAGATACTTAGTGTGACCAGCATCGTGTTTTATATAAGTCACATTTTGTTTATCATTTCCATTATCATCATAATTATATTTATCCTGCCAACGAAGTTGCGGATACTCTGCAATATCTCCCGGTTTCTTCCATGACTTCTCATAAAGATCAGCAGTCATATTATTACGTCCATCCCCTACAAATGATTTTGTATATCTATGGTAGTTAAAAGTATAACTGCCTAAAGAAAGATAAAACATAAATGATAAATCAAATGCTTTATATTTAAAGTTATTTGTCCATCCCATATACACCTTAGGAAGAGCTGTTTTACCCTCTTGGATAATACGATGTTTATTCACATTTGATTGAGTTGCAGGAATCAACTTTCCAGTTTTCACCGTCTCACCAGTCTTATTGTAACGATCAAGATCTATTTCATAAATCATACCAATACCTTTTTCCGGATCAACTCCTGCCCATTCCGCCATAAAATAAGTACCTAAAGCTAGATCTTTTTTCGTTATTGCTCCCGGACGTGTATTAATAATACCCGTTCCTTTAGCATCAACACTCGCATCAAGAGCTGTTACCTTATTCATGTTTGTTGTTAAATTATAGTTCATGCTCCATTCAAAGTCCTTCTTAACTAAAGTTACATTAATATCAAATTCAAATCCCTGATTATACATAGAACCCACATTTGCCCACATCGAATTATTTTCAGCATTTCCCCCACTATTGGTTATACCAGCAGAAGCAGGTAATTGCACACGCATCAGCATGTCACTTGTTGTACGACGATAATATGCTATAGAACCATTTATCTTATTGTTGAATAGTGCATAGTCAAGCCCTAAGTCGATACTTTTATTCTTTTCCCATTTTGCTGCTTTATTAGCAATATTCCAAAGGAACATATTCTGCATATTATTATAGTATTGCTTACTCTTTATACTATAAGAGTTCTTCGTTACTTCCGAGGGTATATTCTGATTACCAGTCTCACCATAGCTACCACGTAATTTCAATAATGAAATAAAATCAGCATTACGCATGAAGGGTTCATCAGAAATAATCCAACCTCCAGAAACTGAATAGAAATTTCCAAAACGATTTTCCTTCACAAACTTAGACGATCCTTCACGTACAAATGACGCTCCAATCAAATAACGCTGTTTGAATTTATAATCGATACGATTAAAGAAACTAAATGTATAGCTTTCACCTCCTATATAAGCACTATTATTTCCCAGCATAGTACCAATAATCTTAGGCTCTTGAAATTCACCACTCAAATTTTTACCCGCTACAACAGCATTATCCGTGTAGCTCCTGTTTGCTTCAATACCTGTCACAATATCCAGACCATGATCTGTCCACTCACGATTGTATTTGGCAAAGGCATGATATTGTTGAGATTTAGTTGTTTTTTTACTTTTATTACCTTGATTACCATCCACATTACCAGTATTGTTAATCAAGCCAGACAACCAATAATCACTTTGCGCCAGTCCATATCCATAACTTGCATCTGCGCGGACAGCAAGACCTTTTATCCATTTCAAGTTAACATCCATATAAAGAGTAGTACGGAAACTAAAGTTCTCACCTGTACTCAACTGATAATCATTATCAAGTGTAGCTGTCGGGTGCCCATCTGCCATTTGCGGATTCCAATACCCTGTAGGGTCTTCCGGATCATACACTTTTCGCCACGGGAATTTATCAGAAACCACTGCCCACTTATTTGTAGATTTCTTACGGTCGAACTTCAAAAAAGACTGGGTTCCTAAAGTCACAATACCTTTTTTAAATTCATTGTTCAAACGTGCACTAACCGAATTCATACTGAGTCCTTTCAAACTAGACTCATCTGAGCGATAATTAACAGATGCATAAGTCGTTGAATTCTCTCCTCCTTGGTTCAAAGCCACATTTATATCATGGAAATGTCCCATACGACTCACCAGATCAACCCAGTCCATATCTGTATTCATAGCTTCTTCACGAGTGATCGGAGAAGTCCAATTGGAATAATACGGTTCAATTATATCTTTCTGTGGATCAAGTGGATTTAGCCCGACATTAGCACGTGCCTCATCCATTATATCAAAATAAGTTTTTGTATTAGCTAGTCCTAAATCCGAATTAGTAATAGGAGTGATACCACCTTCATAATGAACATCAAATTTAAGTCCGCCTTTTTTTCCTTTCTTCGTTGTAACAATAATCACACCATTTGCACCACGAGAACCATAAATAGCGGTTGCAGCAGCATCCTTCAACACCTCTATTGACTCAATATCGTTTGAGTTCACCATTGTAGAACCTCCGCCCACAATACCGTCAACAACCCAAAGCGGATCACTTCCCGACGCAATAGAGCCAATACCACGAATCTTAATTTGTGGAGTACTACCCGGCATGCCATCGTTCACAACTTGTACACCAGAAGCCAGTCCCTGCAAAGAGTTTTCAAAGCGACCACCTTGCATTAGTGACATTTCCTCACTTTTAATTTTAGAAACAGATCCTATCATATCACGGCGTTTCTTAGTTCCATAGGCAATCACGACTACATCGTCAATTACCACCGAATTCTCCATCAATATAACATCAATCACGCGGCGTTTACCCGGAACAATTTCTTGATTATCAAATCCCATATAACTAAATCGGAGGGAAGAAGATTCTTTCTGTACTGCAATACTATACCGACCATTCATATCGGTAACCGTACCATTCGTTGTTCCTTGTTCCAAAACCGAAACGCCTACAAGAGGTTCTCCTTTCGGATCAACTACTCTACCTGTAATTGTTGTATTCTGTCCCCATACAGACAACGTCGGTAAGATAAGTCCAATCATCAGCACCAGTAGGAACCGAGATCGCAATCCAATGTGTGTAAATGAATTCATAATAATTAAAAATTTAATAAAGGTTACTTAGTATTGTTTAACTATGGATGCAAAATTAGGCATTAGATAGCACGGCAATTAACACTCATGCTTCAAAATATATGAGAATAGCATCTTCGTCACAACACTGGTTACATTTATATAATACATGTTACATGATATGCAAAATCAATTAGTTTATGTCAGCTTCAACCGCCATGTTTTTCATATTTTCTGCAATGATATAAAATACTTCGAATAACTCATGAAACAAATCTCATATATTTTGAAATGCCTTTATTAAAAAGATTGGCTAAATCACGGTACTTTTGCACTTGTTCAATTTCCAATAATCAATATAATACAATGAAACATTTACTTATTTTATTATTAGCCTGTATTTTCTCATTTCCCTGTTTGGGACAAAGTATTATCCAGCTTTCTCCACTTCAAGGAGAAAACTCCATCCAAACAGCCATTGAGAAAGCTGCAATGAATGGAAGCTCCATTTTACTTCATGATGGAGATTATATTCTTAATAAGAGTATAGAAATAAAAGACTGTAAGAAAGGAGTAATAATAAAAGGTAAAAATCCAGGAAAGGTACAATTCCGGTGCGATAAACCTTTGAAAGGGAAACTAAAACCAGTTAGAGATATTCAAATAGAAAGTAGAATTCATCCGAAGGCTCAAGAAAAGATTATGGAGATAGATTTATCGGAAATAGGTATCAACATTCCGAGTTTTCCCGCTTTAATGAAAGAACGGAAAAACTTTCCACAACTCATTTACAACAATGAGTTACTCCCCCTTTCACGCTATCCCAACAAAGGTTATCTGTATATGAAAAAGGTTATAGATAATTTTGGAACAGCTGAACAAGGAGGAACTTTTGAATATAGCGATCCAGAACATGCCAAATGGGTAAATACCGTAAAGGACGGTGTATGGTTTACAGGATACTGGCGTATCCCCTGGCAAGCTTGGACAGTACGTATAAAAGAAATCAATCCCATTAAACAAACGGTCACTCATAGCGTAGGGATAGAAACAAAGAATGGAAAAGATGTAGGTATATTTGGCGGTATCGGTTCTAAATATCATCGACCATACGGTTCGGGAAAAGAAGAATATTATGTAGAGAACTTGCTCGAAGAAATAGATCAGCCGGGAGAATGGTGTATTGATTTTACAGCTCAAAAGTTGTATCTTTTCCCTCCCCAACATTTCGATGAGAACTTACTAAGTATCGTATCAGATATTACTCCATTGATTAATATTACAAATTCCAGTCATATAAAAATAGAGAATATCTCCTTTAAAAATCATCTAGGCAACGGTATCATTATAAAAGATGCCACAGACTGTTTAATTGCCGGATGTAACTTTAAAAATATATTAGGAGATGCATTAATCATTCAGGGAGGAAAACAAAATAGAATACAAAGTAATAATTTTGACTACATTGGACGTACCTGCATTGAAGTCTCTGGAGGTAATAGAAAAAATTTGGTTCCTTGTAAACATTTAATAGAAAATAATTATTTCACTCGTTTTGGCGAAATTCAACGTAGTTATGCACCGGCCATAAAACTGGGAGCTTTTACTACAGGAATCGGAGTAGAAGAAGGCAATGCAGTTGGAATCACTGTCCGGCACAATCTAGTACACAATGCTCCTCACGCAGCTTTCATTTATGGAGGAAACAACAATATTATGGAATATAATGAAGTATTCGACATAGCTCAAGTTACAGGTGACGTCGGGGCCTTTTATAGCCGTTGGGATTGGACCTCACGAGGTAATGTTCTACGCTACAACTTTATTCATCATTCACCACGAGCGAATGCCCTATATGCAGACGATGGACATGCCGGAGATTCAATTTATAACAATGTGGTCTACCAAGTTGTTTCTGGCACTATCGTTGGAGGAGGACATTGTAATTATATTCACAATAATCTATACTTTAATTGCAGTGCAGCAGGCATAAGTATTGATGCCCGTGGCAAAAAGCGAAATTACAATGCACAAAACCCTGAATTCAGTCATCTATTCGATGTTTTCCAAATTAACGAAGGAAACTGGGACAACACCTATCCGGGAATTAGTAAGTTTCTACAAACCGAGCATTTGGAATTACCCATTGATAACAGTATAGCAGATAACACATTTATCAATTGTCGTTGTGGATTACGAAAAGAAGGGAAAGATGAAGATTTTCAATATTCACACTTTGGAAACAATACGAATTTACTAATTCCGGATTTAAACTTTCAGGAAATATCGATTCTAAAGAGCTTAAAAAACATACAAGGAGTTGACTCTATAGAAAAATATCAATTAGAGAAATGCGGACTATATACAGATAAATATCGCACTTCTCTACCAGACAGAATACTATTAATAAACTCTATACAGCAACAAAAAGAGGGATTTGATTCTATTAAAGATCAACAAGTTACTAATAATAATCAATAATATCATCATGAGAAAACACCTATTTCCGGTCCTTTTGCTAGCCAACACACTGTGGAGTTGCTTGTTTGCTCAAGCTCCCATCATCATGGATATGGTTCACCATAATCCAGGTGAGGCTTTCACAAACACATGGTTCAACGAACCCAAAAATCTAGCACAGTATGGTTTTAACGCCCAAGTAGTTAATGAATTCCAATCAGTGCATACTGCTATAACATATAGCAATTTAAATCCGAAAATATGCCCTATCGGTTCTAAAGAACGTCAATGGAGCGACTCTGTTGCCGCACGTATAGAAAATAAAATTGAAGCTATCCATGAAGCAGGATTGGAAGCATACTACTTTACTGATATTATCGTACTTCCCAAACATCTGGTAGAAATTTATAAAAATGAGATTTGTGATACATCAGGACGCATTGATTTCACTCGTCCTAAAACACAAGAGATACACCGAATCATGCTTCGAGAAATATTTGAACGTTTTCCAAAACTTGACGGTTTGGTTATTCGTGTAGGAGAAACTTACCTACAAAACACACCTTATCATACAGGTAATGGTCCCATACCCAGAAACGAAAAATCCTGGGAACATAATTCCACTTATAAAACAGATGGAGGAGAAAAGATACACCGCAACTTAATGAACCTATTGAGAGAAGAAGTATGCATACATCAAAATAAAAAAGTATTCTACCGTACATGGGATTTTGGCTATTTTCATATCAATCCTCAATACTATCTTTCTGTGACAAATGGTGTTGAGCCTCATCCCAACCTATATCTATGTATAAAACACGTACAAGGAGATTATCATCGTACTTATAAATTCAATCCAACATTAGGAATAGGTAAACACAAACAAATTGTAGAAATTGAGTGCCAACGTGAATATGAAGGTAAAGGAGCATACCCCAATTATATTGCAGATGGCGTACTGAATGGATTTGAAGAATTGAAATCAGACTCTCAACCTTACTGTTTGAACCAATTAAAATCAAATTCTAATTTTGCAGGTATCTGGACGTGGTCAAGAGGAGGAGGTTGGAGAGGTCCCTATATTAAAAATGAATTATGGTCCGACGTCAACGTGGCAATACTTGCTAATTGGGCAAACCATATGTCATTACCGGAAAAAGATTTATTCAAAGAATACGCCATTGTCAATGGATTCAAGGGAAAAGATGTAGAACGTTTCCACCGTCTCTCTCTTTTGTCCGCTGACGCTATTGTCAGGGGGAGAGCTTCTTTAGTCTTACCTATCAATGTATGGTGGACAAGGGATCAATTCATCGGAGGAGAAAAGGAATTAAAGCAAAATCTCAAAACAATTATAGAACAAGACCTGACTCACAAAGTTTTATTGGAAAAATCTCAAAGTGTTACTATCTGGAAAGAGATTGTTTCACTTGCTAATAAAATACAAACAGGTAATCTGGAACTAAGACGTTACTTACAAACTTCTGCTGAATACGGGTTCCTTTTATATTCGATATATGAACAAGGATGGATTATCATGCTCAAGGGTTACGAAGGAGACATGAGCGGACAGTACGACACAAAGAGTATTTGCAAAGCCATCGACAATTATGATCGGTTATGGAAAGAATATAAACTATTTGCAGAAACGCATCCGGATTGTGCTACGCTCTATGAACCTTATAGTTTTGATTTCAACAATCCTCCACTTTATCACGATTTAAAGCAAGGTTTAAATCCTACCGTAGATAAATACAGAACTATAGATAAACCATAAAAAAATATGAAAAAGACATTTCTAGCCGTATTGTTATTCCATATTTTCATTGGAATAGCAATAGCACAGAGCTCATCAAAATCAACAGAATACAAAATCTTATTGACGGGAGCTTCATTCGCTTCTCCGCAAAACGGATGGTTTGAAATTGGTTGCCGTAAACTGAATGCACAAGCCATTAACCGGGCTATAGGCGGGGAAGCCATAGCAAACACTGCCAACCGAATGGCGGATGGTACTCTTTACTCCAAAGAAGAATTGGAAGAAATTGATGCATTAGTCATTATGCAAGTGCATAATAAAGATGTGTATGAAGAACTTCAGTTAAAAGACAAATACACAAATTACGAAGTTCCGTTTGATCGTAGCAATTATGCGGCCGCCTATGATTATGTCATCAAACGCTATATTACAGAATGTTATGAATTACGCAACGACACTACATCTAAATACTATAATACTCCTTATGGTAAGCCTGCAATTATTGTATTATGTACTCACTGGCATGATTGCCGTACCGTTTATAATGCAAGCATTAGAAAGCTTGCTGCTAAATGGGGACTTCCTTTAATTGAATTTGACAAATATATCGGATTTTCAAAAAATGTATTGCATCCTGTCACCCAAAAGCCATTCAGCCAACTATATTCCACGGATATCCAAGTGACAGAAGGTATAGCCTATGGACATCATCCCATACGGGGAGAACACTCATATATGCAGCAACGAATGGCAGCTATTTTCGTTGATTCAATGAACAAAATATTACCTATAAAACAATAAATATGAAAAGAGTTATTATATACACCTTCCTTTTTCTATCTCTCATTTGTCAGAAAATGAATGCCACTCCCCCTTCACAAAAACAGTCTGATTCTCCCATAAATAAAACAGAACGTATGTCTTGGTGGACGCATGACAGATTCGGTCTATTTATCCACTGGGGGCTTTATGCCATGCCTGCCCGCCACGAATGGGTAAAGAGTAGAGAAAAAATGTCCGATGAACATTATAACCGATACAAAGACTTATTTAATCCCGATTTATACAATCCGGAAGAATGGGCACATATGGCAAAATCAGCCGGGGTTAAATATATGGTTTTCACCACTAAGCATCATGATGGATTTTGCATGTGGGACAGCAAATATACTGATTACAAAATAACCAATACACCTTATAAAAAGGATATTCTAAAACCACTGGTTAATGCTTTCCGTAACGAAGGCATACGCATAGGATTTTATTATTCACTACTGGATTGGCATCATCCTGATTTTACCATCGACCGTAATCATCCCCAAATGCCGCAAAATCCTGAATTATTGAAAGAACTGAATAAAAACCGTAATATGGCAAATTACCGGGAATATATGAAAAATCAATTAACCGAATTGCTCACCGAATTCGGACAAATTGATGAACTTTTCATGGATTATACCTATGCTGAAGGAGAAAATGGTAAAAACAGCAAAGACTGGGATGCAGAAGGCATTATCAAATTAGCACGAAAATTACAGCCACAAATCATTATAAACAATCGACTCGGATTATCAGAAAACAATCAAGGATGGGATTACATCACCCCAGAACAATTTATGCCACAACAATGGCCTACCATAAATAACCTACGAGTTCCTTGGGAAACCTGCCAAACTTTTTCCGGTTCATGGGGTTATAACCGTGATGAATACAGTTGGAAAAGTGTACATCAGCTAATTGTAATGTTAGCTGAAACTGTAAGTAAAGGAGGAAACCTACTATTGAATGTTGGACCAACAGCAAGAGGTGTTTTTGATGAACGCGCAATAGAACGTTTAAATGGCTTGGCACATTGGATGCGCTTTCACAGTAATTCTATTTATGGATGTACTGCCGCCCCATCAGAGTACTCTTGCCCTAACAATTGCATTCTCACATATAACCCTAGTACTAAACGGCTATACATACATGTTTTAGAATGGCCATTTAAATCCTTATATTTAAAACAATACAAAGGAAAAATCAAATATGCTCAATTATTGAATGACAATTCAGAGCTAAAATTTCGAACAGAAACCCAAAAGGGAAGCCACATGACAGAGAACACAGGAGCTGATGACATCATCATTACTTTACCAGTAGAACGTCCTAACGTCGAAGTACCTGTTATAGAACTCGTACTGGAATAAGCTAAATGATATGATTTACCATTAATTCTTTTCCAAGAGTCCTTATCCATTATAAATATGATTGGATAAGGAAATTCCTGCCTCCAAATAGGAGGAATCTTGTTCGTGGATGATAAAGTTATAATCTAAATCACCACCTGCGCATGCTCCCTTCTGTATTCTGTCGGAGTACAATTATACTTCTTCGAGAATGCCCTATAAAAAGTGGAACGGTTGGTAAAACCGGATTGAAAAACAACCTCATCAATAGTGAGTTTCGTTTTCAGTAATAAATCCGTCGCTTTTGCCAACCGGCAATCACAGATTAAATCAGTTAGAGTCACACCTTCAATTTCTTCCAATTTACGATAGAAAGAGCGAATACCGATGTTCATTTTCTCTGCAATCGTATGAGCTGTCAATTCCTTATTACTAATATTTTTATTGATAATCCGTAGAATCTCATTCACGAATTTCCGATGCTCTTTATGAGACAGTTTACCATCTTTCAAGGTATATGAGCTTAAAGGAGATGAGAAATATTCTTTCAGGCTCTCTTTTCTCTCTAATAAACGTCTAACAGAAGATTTTAAATAATCGACGTCGAAAGGTTTAGTTATATAAATTTCCGCACCTGCGTCCAGTCCTTCTGTTTGTATTCCGACATCCCGCTTTGCGGACAAGAATATAAAAGGAATATGAGCTGTAGCCTCATCCGACTTCACTTCCCGCGAAAAGGCCAATCCATCTATGCCTGGCATAACCACATCACTAATGATAATGTCTGGATAGAACTCTTTCAAAATTTTCAATGCTTCCACAGAATTGGTTGCCGTCAACACATTATAATCATCCTTAAATATGTCAACGATCAGCCATTGGATCTCTATTTCATCATCCACTATGAGAATAGTCGGTTTTAATTCATCCATATTGTTTGGAGGAATTGACAAAGCAGAATGATAATCTAATCTGTAGTCGGGCAAGGAGATCGGTTCTCCTTCATCAGCTGCCATTACACACGATTCAAGAGATGGTAACTGTACCCGAAAGTGTGTCCAATCATCCGGAATACTCTCCACTTTGATACTGCCACCCAACAGATGAGCCATATTATGAGAAATGGCAAGACCCAATCCATTTCGTGACCAAAAGTGATCGTTCTTTTCAAAATGCTGCAAGATACGATAACGGTCAAACAAAGTTGAAATATCTTTTTCGGCTATTCCTTTCCCTGTATTGGAAACGATGATCCACAAGTTGTCCTGATCCATTCCAATCTTTATTCTTACTATCTTCTCATTCCCTGCATATTTGAAAGCATTCGACAGGAGATTAGAAAGAATCGTCACTATAAAATCCTTGTCCGAGTTCCACTTTAGAAAAGGAGAGATATCTTTTTCTAAGAAAATCTTATGTGATTCTGCCATGTCCGTAAATGACTCCACCAGTTTATTGGCTATAGCCGTTATATCCACAGGGACGATGACCGGCTTTTTGTATCCGGATTCTATTCTGTTAAACTCAATCAAATCCTGAATCAGAGAATTCAACCTTTCAGCATTTTGCCTGATTACAGATGTATATCTTTTAGCAGATTCAGTAAGCCCTTTTTGCTCCATAAGCCGGTTGCACGGTCCGTAAATAAGCGTTAGCGGTGTGCAGAACTCATGCGATATATTAGTAAAGAACTGAAGTTTAGATTCATATATCTCCTCCTTATGCTTTTGTTCTATCTTCTGTAGCTGCTCCCTCTTCTTTTTTTCCTGATGAGCCATCCACATCCTGACTATGAACAATATGCCAGCCAATGCAAACAAAAGATAGGCACCATAAGCCCAATGAGATGCATACCAGGGCGGAAGTACTTTGATATCCATTTTACAGATATAACTTTCTTTCCTTAATGCCTTATTATAATACTTCACATACAGTCTGTAATTACCGGGATGGAGGTCAGCAAATGATATGACGTTGGAGTTTCCATTGTATGTCCATCCTTTCCCCTCACCGTCCAACTTGTAATAGTAAGAATGACTATTCCCATTCAAATGATCGATAGCTGCAAAAGAAAGAGTGAAAAAATTCTGTTCATGGGATAATTCCAGAAAAGTATTATTTCCTTCTTGCGAAAGAAATTTCTCTACCGGAAACTGCTGTTCCCGTATAGTTATTGCCTTAAAATAGATTAGCGGCATATAATGTTGTCCCTCATCAAAGTAATTCCTCTCAACGGTAACGAAACCATTGGTGCCTCCAAAATAAAGAATCCCATTCTTTGCATCTCTGAAAGAAGCTCCTTCATTAAATTCCAGTATCGAAAGTCCGTCATGGTGGTCATAGCTCCTGATAGACTCTGTATCCGTGTTGTATGAAATCAATCCGCGATTGGTGCTCAACCAATAGTCAGAATAGGAGTCAAAAAGAATGCCATATACACTATTGGAAAAAAGATCACCCGCTTCATTCAATACCTTATAACCCGTAGGATTATATTTCACAAGACCAAAATTAGTTCCAAGCAGATAATTCCCATGATAATCTTTCTGCATTACATTGGTTTCATTGATTGCATATCCTTCCAAACGGATATTCTTTAATTTCGAAGTTTTTACATGTAATTTATAAACCCCTTCTCCCCTATTCATGCACCATAATACGGAATCCTCCTCCGGATAAATATCCTGAAAACAATTCGCGAACCTATCTCCATCTTTCACAGAGAACTGCTTGATAACCGTAAGTAAAGGTGTACCATTCCGCCATTCAATATGCGCCTTTATAATTCCCATCCCCATCGTAGAAACCCACAATAGCGAATCCTTTTCATAAATGTCCGATATAAATTCAATCTCTTTCCCACCGCTCGACAAGGGAACAGGAAAAACACGATTCCTCTCACTATCAAAATAGGTAAGCCCTTTTTCACTCCCAATCCAAAGATTCCCCTGCCTGCTTTCGTCCAAAGAAAGAATAACATTATCCCGCAACTGACTATTATCGGCAGTTAACAATTTCAGTTCATGGTCTTCTACTTTCTTATCCACCTGAAAATTATCTATCTGTAGAATTCCTTCTCCTCTGGTACCTAACCATAATGTATTCTTTTTATCTACCCATAAAGCACTTACAGACTGATGTAAATCAGGTATAAAGTCACTCAAGTGAAAAGATTGAATGGAATACATATCATTTGAATAAAGATATATGCCATGCCCTAAAGTACCAATCCATACCAAATCCTGATATTTATCCTTATAGATGCAACTGATTCCTCCCGGCACATTCACTTCCTCAAGAACATACCCCCGGTCATTCTTCCTTAATAAAGACAACCCTTTCGTCTTAAATCCTATAAAATAATCATGATGGAACTTGATTAATGAACTGATTTCATCTTTTCCAGCTATATGTTTTGTTAAGTCGCAAACGAGAAGCAGCTTTTGAGCCGATATGTCAAACTCATACAGTGTATATGTATCATCCACAAAATAAAAAACAGAACTATCATCACTTATTCCATACCTAATACCTGCCGAATGCTTATATCCGGCGGAAGGTTCCAGTTTTATCGTCCCCTGCCGACTAATCTGTATAGAAAAACAAAGAGCGACACCATTCTTCTGGAATATCCACAACTTTCCTGCATTGTCAGTAAAAAAGGCGACAATATCATTCGCTCTTAAACCGGGAACAAATACCTGTTCGAAACATTCCTGATCCTTCAACTTATAATAAATGCAATAATTCCCCTGTATCAGATAGATATTGCCATAGCAGTCCTTGTTCAAAAAAGAAATCCGGTTGAACATATCAAAGGATTCTATTGCCGACGATTCAAGATTTATTTTATGTAACCCATGATAGGTTTGGAGCCATAACAGGCTATCATTCACTTGCATGATTTTATGAATGTTGCTGCCTGTGAAGAAATTCTCGTTATATTCCGGACCATATTTCATCACACGTTTGCCGTCATACATATCGAGTCCCCGGTTTGTACCGATCCAAATCAATCCTTTCTCATCCTGATGAATAGAAGAAATGATACCACTGGAAAGATTCTCCGGATTATTAATCTTCCGCAGGTTGAAAGCTTTTGCAGATACGGCAACCTGCAAAAGAAATAGAGAAAGTAGCAAACAAGCAACCGTTTTCTCTCTGTTATCTATACCGCATAATGAAATCATGGACAAATATAGACTTATTTCTCCTCATAGTTATGTCTCACAGTGACAAATGTATCTCTCTGTGTGACACAGGTATCATATTTTAAAGGTGCTATTCTCCGGATATAAAGTGTCTGAATACCTTTGCCTCATCACATTTAAAACATTTATCATGAAAAGTACATTCACTCTCATCTTCTTTATGTTCTGTTTCCATTCTTTTATGGCAACGGCTTCACAAATCAAAGGAAACATTCGCGAAAAAGGAACGGGAAACCCGATAGAATTTGCCGACGTCATATTGTTGAAAGAAGGAACAATCACGGTATCCCATGTTCTCACAGAATCCAATGGGCATTTCCTGTTACCCGACATCGGAGCCGGAAAGTATTCTTTAATGGTAAGACTTCTCGGATATGATGTTTACACCCAAGATTCAATCATCATCCGTTCCTCTTCCGCTCCTGCACTGGATTTGGGAATCGTAGAATTGCAACCTTTAGAGATCGGTATCACCGAAGTGGTGATAGAAGGAACTAAAAGACAGGTCGTTTACAAATTAGATAAAAAGATCATTGATGCATCCAATGCACTGATGAGCAGCGGCGGAACAGCAGTCGATATTCTGGAAAACACTCCTGCCATCCGGGTGGATGCAGAGGGAGAAGTGACATTCAGGGGAAGCAGTGGTTTCAAAGTATATATCGACGGAAAACCGAGTTTCTATTCAGGAAGCCAGGCACTACAACAGATACCCGCCGGACAAATAGAAAACATCGAAATTATAACGACTCCTTCTGCACGTTACAACACAGACGGAGAAGTCGGCATGATTAATATCATCACCAAGAAAAACAAACAACAGGGTATCAATGGCATGATAAATGTATATGGCAGTACAGCTCTTTCCAACGGCGTCGACTTCCTATTATCCCAGCAACACAACAAATTGCAATGGCATCTTGCCGGACACTGGAACCAGCCCATACGTGAGAGCGACTTCGAACAGAGAAAAACAACCATTGTCGATCACATAACCACCACTTCCACATCCATCGGTCCCAGAAAAGGAAAAAATTATCACTATGGTTTACGGGGAGGCATTGATTATTCTTTCTCTCCCCGGACATCAATCAATGCAGAACTGCAAATCGTTTATGATAAGTTCACCCGGGAAGGAGACTTGGATTATACAGAAACACATACGGATGCCAATGGTACATCTACTCCACACAATAACAATAGCCGGGATGATTTCGACCTACATTCAACAGTTAATATCGGAAAAGCCGGATTTTCGCATAAGTTCAACGACAACGGACATACACTTACCGGAAGTTTCATGGCAGGTTTTGAACAAGATCCTCTCGAATATTTCCAGAGTGATCTTTTCGACAAACAAGGGCAACGTCAACAAGGCCATCGTGCCTGGGAAGATGAAATACGCCGGACCATACAATGTGATCTTGTTTACAATTACCCTTATAGCAAAACCGGACTTCTGGAAAGTGGTTATCAATATCACTCTTACCTGGAGGATGGTGATTACAGCATGCAATTCTGGAATCCGGCGAAAGAAGAGTTCTACTGGCGTGAAGACATCTACAACACATTTTATTTCCAACGCGGAATCCATTCGGTTTATCTGATGGGAAGCGATAGCTACAAAGCGTTCGACATACAGGCAGGTTTAAGGGGAGAACATACCCATCAAGTACTGCGAAGTTCTATCGAAGGAGCCAATCGCACGGTAAACCGTTTCGAAGTATTCCCCTCCATACACGTCGGTTATACATTACCTCACGAACAGAAACTGACATTTGCCTACTCGTATCGTACCAATCGCCCGGAACTCTTTTACATGGAGCCTTATATCACTTACCGTGATTATTATACCGCTGAAATAGGAAATCCCGACATACGTCCCGAATATATACATTCCTACGAACTGAATTACAAAAAGAATATCGGTGAACAAGTATTGCAATCCAGTCTGTTTTACCGGTCGCGCAAAGATAAGATTGAACGCTTGCGAGTGCCCTACGAAGCAGGAGTTACATTAGATTCGATGGCCAATGTAGGAAACGATCACGCTTTAGGCATGGAATTGAGTGGACAATTCATCGTAAATAAATGGTGGAACCTGAACGTAAACGGAAATGTGTACTATTATAAGGTAGTAAACAATATCAATTCCGGAGGAAAAGAAGAAACCAGCACTAATTATGATATTACCGTGAATAATCTTCTCCGTATTTGCAAAAATACCCGTATTCAGCTGGATGGAAACTTTGTAGGTCCTTCAGTAACAACACAAGGCCGCTCGGACTCTTTCTGGTTCGTCAATCTGGCTATTCGCCAGCAATGGTTTGGCTCTAATCTGCAGTCCACCTTGTCCTTCCGGGATATATTTAATTCCGCCCGTTATAAGAATGACATCACCACTCCCAATCTGGAATCGGTCACACATATACGACCGAAATTCCCGGTTATCACTCTATCTATTAGCTACACCTTTAATCATTTCAAACGGAGTTCACAAAATTCACGGGATAACCGGGACTTATTTGAAGGAGTCAATCACTAAAAAAGCTATATTTACAGCCATTAAACTGTTTAATTATGAAACAACTATATAAATTATCCCTCCTGGTCCTGGCTTTATTCACAGGGATATCCTGTCATAACAGATCCTCATCAAGGAATCAACCCGAAGCCTCCAATAAAATAGGACCGGAATTTGAAGATATAAAGAAAGCACTTATCAATCTTTCCGACTTTCCCGCAGATCAGGAAGGTTTCATCTATTTATTTGATGGCAGTTCCCTAAAAGGGTGGCGCGGCTATGGGAAAGACCATTTACCGGAGAAGTGGTCTGTAGAAAACGGTGTGCTCCATCTTAACAGTTCAGCAGCTGGAGAGGGAGGAGATCTTATTTTCGCTTCTCTTTTCAAAGATTTTGAATTGGAACTGGAGTGGAAGATATCCAAAGGAGGTAACTCCGGCATTTTCTACCTCACACGTGAAATAACAGCAAGAGACATGAACGGGAAAAATCGGCTGGAGCCGATTTATATATCCGCACTTGAATATCAGATACTGGACGACGAACATAATCCGGATGCCAAATTGGGAAAGGTCAATAGCCGGATATCCGGTTCACTTTATGATATTATCCCCGCCATTCCGCAAATAGCCAAGCCTTTTGGAAAGTGGAATAAAACAAAAATTAGAGTCAGGCAGGGGCACGTCATCCATGAATTAAACGGGACCAAAGTCATGGAATGTCAGCTTTGGACACCCGAATGGAAAGAAAGGCTCCAAAACAGTAAATTCAGTGAAACCAAATGGCCGTTGGCTTTTGAGTTACTGAACAACAGAGAAGAAAAAGCGAAAGAGGGATATATCGGATTGCAGGATCATGGTCATGACGTATGGTTTCGTAATATCAGGATAAAAAGAAATTAGATTAGCAAAAGAAGTGTGCAATAAAGACATTTTTTAATGCGGAAAGCATCAGAAAAGTTAGGAAAATCCCTATATGTAATTAGGGAGAATCACTCGTATAGGAAGTTTTCTTACTTTACATTTGTAACATCAAGAAAACACATAAACTATACTTAATATGAAAAAGAGCCCAACCTTTTTGCTTTTGCTGCTGACAATACTATTCAGTAGTTGCTATACGTCTGCAATCAGTTATAATAACTTGAATCGCATAGAACGGGGAATGTTTCCTAAAGATGTGATAGCTATTTTGGGTGAACCCATTTATCGAAGTTTTGATGATAAAAGCGAAATACTTGAGTTTCGTTCTTCCGAATATCCTCCAGCCAGAGTTGTAAGAATCAGGTTTGTGGATAATAAGGTGGTAGAGATGGAGAGTTATCTGGACAGATATGATAATTGCCGTGACGAAAACAAGACGAGCAAAGAAAAGAAGGAAGACAAATCTTCTGAAAAGGAGACAAGTTCCAAAGTCCGGGTTTCAACAGACGGAAAACACTTCGTACAGATGGGCTCAATCTTAGTCACTCCGGAAGGGAAACATGAAATAATAGTAAGTAATAGCGGAGGATTAATTATCACTGCATCGGGTGAACATATACATACATTCTAGTATACAGCATAAGACTTGAACTGAAAAGTGTTTTTTGTTTATAAATAGAATGTATTTGTTTACATTTGCATAATTAATACACTCACACATGGCAACTTACACTCATTTCGCAAAACAACCCGATGTCTTGAAACATCTGATACTCTGTGAAGTACTCAAGAATGAAACTCCGCAAGTATATGTAGAGACCAATTCGGCATGTGCCATCTATCCGATGACACAAACCCCGGAGCAACAATATGGCATCTATCATTTCCTGGAGAAAGCAGATGAGGTCCCATCTCTAAAGGATTCCGTATATTACCAACTGGAAAGCGGAGAGATGGCAAAAGGAAATTATTTAGGTTCACCTGCCTTGGCTATGAATGTATTAGGGAAGCAAGCAAAAAGGTTTGTATTCTTTGATTTAGAAAAGAGTGCACTGGAGAATGTGGGTACCTATGCCAAACAAATCGGATTAAGTCCATTTGTAGAGATATATCATGCCGACTCTTCAAGAGGTACCATAGAGCTATTGCCCTCACTTCCCACATCCTCTTTCATCCATATCGATCCTTACGAAATAGACAAGAAAGGAGATTCTGGAGTAACCTATCTTGATGTCCTGATACAGGCTACTCTATTAGGAATGAAGTGTTTATTATGGTATGGATTCATGACCGGAGATGATAAAGCATCTTTGGACAACTATATTACATCCAGTCTGGAAAAGGCCGGCATCAAAGATTACACAGGTGTAGAGCTTACCATGAATTCAATAAGGAAAGACAGTGTATTATGTAATCCCGGCATTTTGGGAAGTGGTATTCTGGCGACCAATTTATCCCAAACCTCCACAGATATAATCCTTGATTACAGTAATCAACTGGTTGATATATACAAAGATGCTAAATACAAAGATTATGATGGGAGTTTATATATTCAGCATCTTTGATATCAACTTATTAACAATTTTATTTTAATCCATCTACTATCAATCAGTATCCTCCTCCCAATGCATGATAAAGATTAATAACTCCCTGTATTTCATCAAAACGATTGGAAGCGACGGATAATTCCGCCTGCAACAGAGTCTGACGGGCAGTAAGTACTTCCAGGTAGTTTTGCGAACTGTGCCGCATCAACAGTTCGGAACTACGCACCGCGGACTGAAGCGAAGTGACCTGCTGTTTGGAGAGTGCCAAACGGCCTTGCGCCTTCTGCCATTGCACCAACGCATCGTTTACTTCCGTTCCTGCATCAAGCAAACTTTGGCGGAAGGTGAGTAACGCCTCTTCCTGTTGTGCTTTCGCTATTTTCAGATTAGCAATATTCTGCCCGCGATTGAAAAGTGGCTGAACCAATGAGCCGACAGCGGAAAGCAACCACTGTCCGGGATTGGTTATAGCGCCACCTGCCGAGTTTGTCCATCCTGCGGAACCACTCAACGTGATAGAGGGATAAAAAGCAGAACGTGCCTGATTCGTTGCATAAAAAGCCCCAGCCAGTTCAGCTTCCTTTTGACGAATATCCGGACGACGGTGCAACAGTTGCAACGGTACTCCGGTTGAAAGGGATTCCGGGAAACGCTGGTTGTCAAGCGTAGAACGTGTTATCAGCTGCGGAGCCATACCCAGCAGGGCGGAAAGAGAATTCTCCATTTCACTGATTTGCTGTTCAATAGAAAGTACGGAGGCATCTACCGATAGCTTGCTCGCTTCTGTTTGGGCAACAGCCATTTCTGTCGTTTGCCCGGCTCTTTTCAATGCTTTCATTGCACGCAGGTTCTCATCCCATGTTTCAGCCGTGCGACGGGTAATATCCAGTTGCTTATCAAGCATCAATAAGGTGTAGTAACTATTGGCAATCGTTGCTACCAGCTGTGTCTGTACCGCTTGCCTATAGGCTTCACTCTGTTCGAGGGCGGCTTTGGCTCCTCGTTTGGCATTGGTCAACTTTCCGAAAATATCCAGTTCCCAGTCTGCCGATGCTGCCAGATCATAGGTCTTGGAGGTTTTCGAACCATCCACGCTACTCAATGTTCCTTGCGGAGTGAGCGATACAGAAGGCAGATAAGCCAACTTGGAAGAAAGCAGTAATGCTTCTGCTTCTTTCACTTTCAAACGGGCGATATTCAAATCGGTATTATTCGCAATACCCGTTTCAATCAGTTGCTGCAGTTGCGGGTCGGTAAATAGCTCCTTCCACGAAAGGGAAGCAATGGAAGCGGTATCCGCTGCAACCACCGGCTGCCGGTAAAGACTGTCGGTAACCGTCATATCCGGACGTTCATAAGTCCGGTACACATGACAACCACTCAATCCGGCCGACAGGAATAAACATATTATTATCTTTTTCATACACTTCAACAATTAAAGATTCTCCAACTCTGCCGGTTTACGTGCCGGCATCAGTTTTTCCTGAAGATACTGGAATACGATAAACAATACAGGTACGATAAACAACAGAGCAACCGTACCGATCAACATTCCACCTACGGTTCCTACACCGATGGAAATATTACCGTTCGCTCCTACTCCCGATGCAAACATCATCGGTAACATACCAAATATCATCGTAAGAGAGGTCATCAGGATTGGACGCAGACGGACTTGCGCAGCCGAAACAGCCGCTTGTGTGATTGTCATTCCCTGACGACGGCGTTCGGAAGCATATTCCGTAAGCAGAATAGCTGTCTTCGACAACAAGCCGATTAGCATAATCAAACCTGTCTGTAAATAGATATTATTCTCCAGCCCGAACATCTTGGCAAAAAGGAAACTTCCGGCAAGTCCGAATGGTACAGAAAGAATCACCGCAATCGGAATGAACAAACTTTCGTAGAGCGCACAAAGAATAAGATAGATAAAAACGACACAGATGATAAATACCAGTGTTGTGGTATTCCCTGTGGAGGATTCTTCACGTGACATACCTCCGAACTCAAAGCCATAACCTGCCGGTAATACCTGTTCCGCAACCTCACGTACCACCTGAATAGCTTGTCCGGAACTGTAACCATCTGCCGGAGCACCATTGACGGAAATGGCAGAGAACAGATTGAAACGCGTCAGCGACTCTGCACCGTAGACTCGTGTCAAAGTGAGATACTGACTGACAGGAGACATCTCTCCGTCGGAATTGCGGACAAACATATTATTCAATGCTTCGGTATCCAGACGGAATTCCGGTGAAGCCTGCACCATTACACGGTAAAGTTTGGAGAAACGGTTCATATTGGATGCATAGTTACCACCGATATAGCCGGACAAAGTACTCAATACATCCGAAGGTGACACTCCATTCCGCTTACAAAGGGCGGCATCCACTTCTACCAGATATTGAGGGTATTTTGTATCGAACGAAGTAGAGGCACGTCCGATTTCAGGCCGGGCATTCAACGCGTCAATCATCTGACGGGTGTATTTCAGCAGATCTTCTACCGAACCACCTTTCTGGTCCTGGATATAAATCTCAAAACCACTACTTACCCCATACCCGGGAATCATCGGTTGTGCAAAGGCCATAATCTGTGCAGAAGAAATATCATCCGTACGCCGGTAAATCTCGTTAATAACAGCATTGATACCGTCTTCCTTTTCCGTACGTTCATCCCACGGTTTCAGACGAACGATAAACATACCGTTTGATGCTCCCTGACCGCTTATCATACCGTTACCCGTCACTTTAGAGAACATTCTGATTTGTGGTATGTCATGGATACGCTTATCTATTTCATCCATTACGATCTTGGTTTCTTCCAAACTGTTTCCGGGTGAAGTACGCACGTCTACAAAGATAGTTCCCATATCCTCTTGAGGAACCAATCCGGTCTTGGTGGTTTTCATCAGAAGAAACAATCCCGCACAAGCGACTAACAGCAATGCTCCCGCCAGCCATTTACGCTTCAACATAAAAAATACACCACTCTTATATTTCAGAACCAACCGATGAAAAGCACTATCAAATGCCATGTGGAAACGGGATGAGAAACTCAACTTCTCCCCTTTCGCAGCCTCCATGTGTGGTGTCATTATCAGTGCGCAGAGAGCGGGACTTAAAGTTAATGCGTTAATTAGAGATATTGCTACGGCAACAGCCATGGTCAGTCCAAACTGTGTGTAGAACGTTCCGGTAGTTCCTCCCATAAAACATACGGGAATAAATACCGCCATGAAGACAAAGGTGGTAGTTACCAGTGCCGAAGTGATGCCACCCATAGCATCAATGGTAGCCCGGTAAGCAGATTTATATCCCTCGTCGAACTTTGCCTGCACCGCCTCCACCACAACAATAGCATCATCCACCACCGTTCCGATAACCAACACCAGTGCAAACAATGTCAACATATTCAGACTGAAACCTGCGGCATAGAGAAAAGCAAAAGTACCCACAAGGGAAACGATGATAGAAATGGCCGGAATAAACGTAGACCGCAAACTTTGCAGGAAAACGTAAACCACAAGTACCACTAACAGAATGGCTTCAATCAAGGTTTTTATCACATTCTTAATGGATGCATCCAAAAACTCTTTCGAACTCATCAGGTCTACCAGCTCCATCCCTTTAGGCAATCCTTGAGCAATTTCTGCTGTCACCTTATCTATTTCCTTAATAATCTCATTGGCGTTCGAACCGGAAGTCTGCGCAATCATACAGTTGGAACCGGGATGCCCATTCACTTCACCGATGTATGTATAAGAGCTGGCACCTAATTCGATACGTGCCACATCTTTCAGTCGTAGCACCTCTCCTCCTGCATGCGAACGGATCACCAGATTGCCATAATCCTTTTCTTCTTCATAACGTCCGCGATATTTCAGTACATACTGAAAAGTATTCTTCGATTCGGCACCAAGCGTTCCCGTAGGGGCTTCCAAATTCTGTTCGTCAAGTACCGTCGTGATGTCGGACGGAACCAGTCCATATTTGGCCATCTTAGCCGGATCGAGCCAGATGCGCAACGAATAGTCGGCTCCCATCACATTCACCTCACCCACACCGGCAATACGTGAAAGACGGGGTTCGATATTGATCTTCAGATAGTTATTCAGAAAACTTTCATCGAACGTGTTATCGGGGCTATACAATGCCAATGCTTTGATATTACTTGTCTGGCGCTTGCGGACAGTGATACCGCTACGGGTAACTTCTGCCGGTAATAATCCTTGTGCCGTAGCAATACGGTTCTGCACGTTAACTGTCGCCATATCGGGGTCAGTCCCCTGACGGAAGTAAATGGTTATTCTCGCTGAACCGTTATTGGTAGAGGAAGAGGTCATGTACATCATATTCTCTACTCCATTGAGCGCTTCTTCCAATGGCACGACTACACTCTTCTGTACTGTTTCCGCATTAGCACCGGTATAGGTAGCGGAAACGCTGACGGTAGGAGGTGCAATTTCAGGAAACTGTTCAACGGGAAGCTGCGAAAGTCCTATCAATCCGATGATAAGAAAAACAACCGAAATTACTCCTGCGAGAATAGGCCGGTCTATAAATGTTCTAATTTTCATAACGGCATCTTATTCTTTAGTCGGATCACTCTTGATTACTGTTCCCTCACGCACCAGTCCGGCACCTTCGGCTATAATAACATCACCCGGCGCAAGTCCTGTTTCGACGATATATTCAGTACCGTTATTCAACCGGAACACTTCTACCGGAGTTGATTTCGCTTTGCCGTCGACTACTTTATATACAAATATGCGATTCTGTAATTCGTAAGTAGCCGCTTGCGGAATGATGATACATCCTTCTTTGATAGTAGGAACTACTACTTTACCACTTCCACCGTTACGCAGGAACTGGTCGGGGTTGGCAAAAACAGCCCGCAACCCAACAGCACCGGTTCCTTCATCCACCGTACCGCTGATAGCGTCTACCTTTCCGGTATGAGAATAGGTTTTTCCATTACTCATAGTCAGTTCCACCTCGTCCATGTTTTCTATCGCTTTTTTAAGTGAGCCATACTGTTGTACAAAGTCGAGTATCTGATTCTCCGTCATGGAGAAATAGGCATATACTTCGCTGTCATCCGAAACAGTGACTAACGGTTCGGTGATACTGCTGCTCACCAACGCCCCTACCCGATAAGGAATCATGCTGGCTACTCCGTTCACCGGACTTTTCACTTCGGTATAAGAAAGGTCATTGCGCGCATTCACTTCCTGTGCTTTAGCCTGTGCCAATACCGCTTCTGCTGCCGCTTGTTCATTGCGGGCTGTTTGCAAATCGAATTCGGACACAATCTGTTCTTTGTAAAGTTCGGCTTTGCTATCCGCTGTCAATTTAGCAGTAGCAAGTTTGGCTTCCGCGCTTTTTACATTAGCCACTGCTGTTTCCAACGCTGCTTTATAAGGAACCTGGTCGATAATGAAAAGTGTCTGTCCTTTATGAACGGGATCTCCTTCATTGATACATATCCCGGTGATTATGCCACTCACCTGCGGACGAATTTCAACATACTGCCGCCCTCGTAGCGTAGCTGTATAATCGGATTTCAAAATCTGGTTACTTTGTGTTACGGTAAGTGTTTTGTACGTGGCATTTGCCTCTTTCTGTTGCGAACCTCCACAAGCGCATAACAGAGGCAAACAAACCAAGGCAAAAATGATTAGTTGTTTCATTGTAGCTATATTTAAATGATTGTTAATGATTTATAACCCATTATTCCATAAAAAACACGACTGACCAAATCTAAGAATTATCAAACAATAAAATAAGAATGTAGTGACGAACGGCAAGAATATGATGACGAACGACAAAAGGGAATGCTTGGGGTTTCAGAACAATCTTTTATCTTTGCAAAGAAGTGAGAAAATATACTTCCGGGAGTTAAACGAGCAATGAGAAGAATATGAAACGTACTAATATACCTGTTTACATCGACTTGCTTTTCTGTCTGGTAATCATGCCGCCCATCATCATGTTAGTGCCGGTAGACAAATGGATTGTACACCACACGGTCTTTATGCTGACCCTGATTGTCTATCTCTACGGTCTGTACTTCATCTACCGTAAAGTGAAACTACCGATGCTTTTCATGCAACGAAAGTTCGGACATATCTTATTGCTCATGTTATCGCTTATCTTTATCACATGGTTGCTAACGCACTTTCCATACCCACCGGAACCCAACAATATAGACCCGATGATGCATAAAGCCCGGCAACACATGCGGGCGCAAACTGTGTGGTTCTTTTTCCTGGTAGTGACGGGGTTCAGTCTTTCCATAGAACTGATCTTTGAACTTTTCCGGCAAATTCTTTCCAAACAGGAGATTGAAGCGGAAAAGAACAAGGCGGAACTGGCTCTCTACAAAGCACAAATCAATCCGCACTTCCTTTTCAATACATTGAACGCCCTCTACGGACTGGTACTTACGAAGTCAGACAAAACAGAATCCGCCTTTATCAAGTTTTCCAATATCCTGAAATATATGTATGCCCAGACTACTTCAGATCTAATTTCCATAAGCAACGAAGTAGAATATATACGCCAATATGTTGATTTGCAATCTTTGCGTTTAAACAAGCATACGAAAGTGGTATTTGAAACCGAGATGGATGACGAACAGATACAGATTCCTCCGATGATTCTCATTACTTTTGTCGAGAACAGTTTCAAATACGGCGTTTCGTCCGACACGGACTGTACAATTTTTATTCGTATCATCGTAAAGGAAGGGCAGCTTATCTTCGAAACCGAGAATATGATTATGAAGGAGAACCATCAAAATCCTCATGCCATCGGAATAGACAATTGCCGTAAACGGCTGGAACTTCTTTATCCCAACCGCTTTGTATTGCTTACAAAAGAAGAAAACGGATGCTTCAAAACCTATCTTAACATTCAACTACGATGAAAAAGCTGACTTGTATCGCTATTGACGACGAACCGATTGCATTGCTTATCATCAGCCAGTTTTGCGAACGAAAAGGCGGACTGGAACTTACTACTTTCAGCGAACCGCTGACCGGGCTGAAAGAAATAGCCCGGTGCAAACCTGATCTGGTCTTTCTGGATATTGAAATGAACAGCATCAGCGGACTGGATATTGCCCATGCACTTCCTCCCGAGAGTTGTCTCATCTTTACGACAGCCCATGCACAGTATGCACTGGACGGCTTCGACCTCGATGCCGTGGATTTCCTGCATAAACCCTTCGCTTACGAACGATTTGAGAAGGCAGTGGAGAAAGCGATTGTCTTTATCGAAGCACGCCAGAACAAACTGCCGGAAAACATCATAATCAAACAAGAATACAATAATATATCTATTCCTGTCTCCGATATTCTTTATATCGAAGCAATGGAAAATTATACGAAAATATTCCGTATAAACGGCAACTATATATTATCGCGCACAAGTTTGAAAAGTATTCAGGAGATGTTACCCGAAAAGGCTTTTCTACGTACGCACCGCTCGTATATCATTCCGATTAATAAAGTGGAACGATTTTCTAAACGGGAAATAAACCTGACCGGATGCCGGATTGTAATCCCCATAGGAAGACAATACGCAGAAAATGTCTATGCTACATTGACGGCCAGGAATATGACACTATAAACAAGTATACAGAATACCGGAGCTTTTTAAATTAGCTCCCGGCTTTCTGGGTATAAATTAATTTATCTCTTTGGCTGATTGTCCACAAGCCATCTATCAGTCGTACATTTTTCGTATCATCGTCCTCCACGTTCCATGCATAACCTCCTGAAGGCAGTCCACGTCTTTCCAATATTTCATTGGGCTGATTATTGGAAAAGAAAAGTTCCAGCTGTGTAGAATCGGGGCTAAAAACAATGAAAGCAGAAGTGTCGCTACCATCCACCGCTTCTGTACGAATCCCTTTCTCGAACAAGCGGATACAGTCTTTTTGCACTTCACACCATACGTATCCGGCAGAACCGATACAGCCATGTTCATCCCGGTCACCTCCCACAAGCGGAGATTGCGGATACTGAACTAATTTGGTAGCCGGCATCCCCGGTGTATATTTTCCTGTATAAAACACTTCTAGCGTATCATTCAGAAGTAAACCGTTGACTTCTTCTTTATTCGCATCCATCGTACTGAATGAAAGAGTATCATTCTTATCGGTGACAATCGTTACCGTATTCATGGTTGCATCACTTACAATTCCTTTAGAACTGCTCACTTTCGACGAGCAACCTGCCATGAGGCACAGAGTGCCTACCGCTAATAGCATTGTTTTCATTTTCTTTAAATTTTGCTTTGTTTTAAATTAATGCAAAGATAAAGGTTATACACCAATATCCCGCTTCTACAAAATAAATTAATTTCGGGACAGTTTGTTCAGTTGCACTGCCTAAAATGCCTATATTGGACAACGATCTATTAGAAATTCAGTCTACCTTTGTGATGTAGATAATCAAAAGTAAATACGGAATGCCATGAAAGAAACTTTTCAAATCCCAACTCCCGAAACTCTGGAAGCCTTGACAGGTAAGGAACTTTATGATCTATGGACTTCACTTCGCCAACTTATCGAACAGAAGTACAATATGGAACAAATGTGGAATCATGGAGGAAAAAAATGGACCTACGAATACAAATATCGCAGAGGCGGAAAAACTCTATGTGCCCTATACGCCAAAGAGCAAACGATTGGGTTCATGGTTATTTTAGGTAAAGATGAACGCACTAAATTCGAATCCATGCGAGAAATGTTCTCCAATGCGACTCAAAAGATATATGATGAGACGACCACTTTCCATGATGGGAAGTGGCTTATGTTCGAATTAAAAGATACTTCTTTATTTAATGATATAGAGCGGCTCCTATCTATCAAACGAAAACCCAACCGATGATTGAATCAGAAATAAATAAGAGATATTGTCAAAGTTGCGGGATGCCTCTCCGCTTTGATGTAGAGAAATATCTGGGTACTAACTCCAACGGTTCGCGAAGTGATGAATATTGCTATTACTGTCTGAAAGACGGAAAATATATCGTTGACATTCCGATGTCGGAAATGATTAATATCTGGATAAAATACACCGACAAGTACAATGAATATGCAGATACTGCTTATTCGCCGGAGGAGCTTAGGCACATTCTCAACGAGCGGTTACCCCATCTGAAACGGTGGAAACAGAAGCTGGAAACCTGTAATATCCATCACCAGAAGATTCAGGATATAATCGTTTATATCAATAATCATTTATTCGATACTTTGGATACAGACATGCTTAGCACGATAAGCGGACTTTCCAAATATCACTTCAGAAGAGTGTTTCAAACTGTTGCCGGAGAAAATATCGGAAGCTACATACAGCGTTTACGTCTCGAACATATAGCACATTTATTAGTATCCACCGAGTTTACATTAAATCAGATTTCGGAACAGACAAACTATCAGACCAAATTTAGTCTAGCCAAAGCCTTCAAAAAACATTTTGGCATATCGAGCTCTCAATATAGGGAGAAGTACAAGCCGATGTATGATGAGCAACATGCGGTTATCACTCCTGAAATCCGGTCGATTCTGCCAATGAAAGTATTTTGTATCGAGGTTGGTGAAAAATACAAAGATGAGCTCCGATACAAATTAATATGGAACAGACTGACCAATTACGCCAAACAGCATAATGAAGAAAAGTTGAATTATAAGTTTGTCAGCCTTAGTATGGATGACCCGTCCATAACTCCCATGAATAAATGCCGCTTCTATCTCGGGGTGACAATTGATGACACTGAAAATGATTCGCAACCGGGAGTGATGGAAGTTCCCGGTGGACGTTATGCTGTATTCAGGCATATCGGAGACTACTCTTTGTTGCATAAGTTATACCGGACTATTTATGAAGAGTGGTTTCCGGAAAGTAAATATCGCCCTCAAAGTACCTTTAGCTTTGAGATGTATATGAACCGTCCCTACTCTACTCTTAGAACAGAATTAATGACCGACATTTATATTCCGGTCACAAAGAAATAAGAAATTATCAACACTCTAAAAACAATGTATTATGGGAAAGATTTCAGAAATCATGCTATTGAAACAACCGGAACAATCCGCTTTGGCTGTTGAAGTACACACGGATATGAATGGAATGCCGGAGGCTATCGGGAAGAACTTCGTAAAAATAGACTCTTTATTTAAGGCACAAGGCGAAGTCACTACTGATATTCCTTACGTTGAGTATCCCGACTTTGAGAGCCTGACTGAACACAATATAAAAATGATTATTGGTCTAAAATCGTCCAGAGAGTTACAGGGTGAAGGGGCTATACGATCTATTACGATACCGGAAAGAAAAATAGTTTCCTGTCTGCATAGAGGAACTTACAATGAACTGGCTGTCCTGTACAATGAAATGATGGAATGGATAAAAAACAACGGTTACAAACCTTCGGGAACATCCATAGAATATTATTACAGCAATCCCAACGTACCCGAAGAAGAACAGGTGACGAGAATAGAAATGCCACTATTATGAATATTTACTTCATCTAGTTATTTCTTTCCTTACTATCAATAACTATCGAATATACATTCCAGTTTTCGTTCAACTTAAGTCAAACTAACGCTTGACTTAAGTTATTCTTTCGTTTTACTTAAGTCAAACGAAAACTCATTAGGCAACGAAAAAGATATTGTATTCAAGGAGAACAACTAAAAATAGCATAGCGAAAAATTAGTTCTTATACCCCTGAAGTACCCCACAAAATAGATCAAACACAACAGATGCAGACATCATTTTTGTATCTTTGCCGGATACAGAATAAACATGAAAAGAGAAATCCTATATCAAAAGATAGCCGGCACCATCGCTTGGCAAATAAAAACAGGTATATGGAAAGCAGGTGAGAAATTACCTTCTTTACGTACTATCAGCAATGAATATGGCGTGAGTTTAAACACGGCAATCCAGGTATATTATGAACTGGAAAAGGAAGGATTTATCATCTCCCGCCCCAAATCAGGGTACATTGTCAATTATAAACCATTAAATTTGTCTGCTCCGGCAACAACACAACCTGCAACTCAATCTTTAGGAAAAGAAGAGGCCGACTTAATCATGGAAGTATATCATTCCATCGAAGATTCGTCCATCACCCGTTTCTCACTGGGAATACCGGAAGACGTTCTATTGCCTATTGCAAAGCTCAATAAGGAATTAATCAAGGCAATGTATTCACTTCCGGGAAACGGTACCAGGTATGAAGACCCGCAGGGAAATATTCGGTTAAGAAACTATATTGCCCGTTTTGCATATAGCTGGAATGGAAATCTGACTGAAGATGATATTGTCACTACCACGGGAGTGACCAATTCTATCTCTTTAGCATTATCTGTTATTGCCCGAAAAGGAGATACGATAGCTGTTGAAAGTCCTGTTTATTTCGGCATATTGCAGTTGGCCAACAGCATGGGACTCCGGGTGTTGGAACTGCCCACCAACCCTGTAACAGGTATTGAGCCCGATGCTTTAAGAAAAGTATTACCGCAGATTAATCTATGCCTGCTTATCAGTAATTTCAGTAATCCACTGGGAAGTTGTATGCCCGATGAGCATAAAAAAGAGGTAGTGCAGATGTTGGCTGAACATAATATTCCTCTGATTGAAGATGATTTATACGGTGATGTATTCTTCGGACATTCACGCCCTAAGCCATGCAAAGCTTTCGATGAAAAGGGACTTGTGTTATGGTGTGGCTCTGTGTCAAAGACATTAGCTCCCGGTTACCGGGTAGGCTGGATTGCCCCCGGTAAATTTAAGGATGCTGTTATTCGCCAAAAACATATTCATTTAATATCCACTCCTACCCTCAATCAGGAGGCTATCGCCAACTTTATGGAAAACGGCAGGTATGAGAATCATTTGCGCAGGTTGCGCCATGAATTACATTCCAACAGTCTTCATCTGGCACAATCTATTACCGACTATTTCCCCGAAGACACTAAAATCATAACTCCGCAGGGAGGTTTCATGCTTTGGGTGGAACTAAACAAAAAGATTGATACCACAGAATTATATTACAAAGCCATGCAACACAAGATCAGCATTGCTCCCGGACGCATGTTTACACTGCACGACCAGTACAGAAACTGTATGCGTTTGAGTTTCGGCCAGCAATGGAGTCCTTTTATCGAAGAACGCTTGCAGGTTTTAGGAAGTGTTATCAAAGAATCATTCTGATTGGCGGATATACTCCTTTACCACCTCTCCGAGAGTCTTCAGCCCTTTCTCTATTTTGTCTTCAGGCATATTGGAGTAGTTTATTCTAAGCGTATTTTCCTTGTTGCCATTCGGATAAAAAGAACCTCCCGGAACAAAAGCAATCTTTTTCTCCAGACTTCTGACTAAAACATCGCGTGCTGAAATCCCCACAGGAAGTTCTATCCAGGTAAATAGTCCGCCTTCGGGCCGAGTGAACTTTATTGTATCCGGAAAATAACGTTCTATACTTTCAATCGCAACATTCCTGCGCTTTCTATATACTTCGACTATTTTTGCAATATGTTTATCAATATCATACCGCTTCAGATATTCGGCAATGGTCATCTGGGCAATAGTGTTGCATTGTAAATCCGTACCTTGCTTGACTAATACATATTTGCGGATAATATCTTTATCTCCCGCAATCCAGCCAATCCGAAAACCGGGACAGAATATTTTCGAAAAACTGCCTGTACACAAGATATTTCCAGCCTCATCAAAAGACTTTATAGAGGGCAAAGGTTCTCCCTCAAACCTTAACTCGCCATACGGATTATCCTCAATAACTGCAACACTGTATTTGGCAGATAATTCAGCCAATTTCCTGCGTCTTTCCAGACTCCACGTTTTTCCTGTAGGATTCTGAAAGGTAGGTATGGCATATATCAGTTTTATATGCGGAGTATTACTCAAAACATCTTCCAAAACGTCCATCATCATCCCTTCCTCATCCGTGGGAATTTCAATGAAGCTACACCCATACGCTTTGAATGCGCTAATCGCAGCCAAATAGGTCGGGCTTTCACAAAGCACGACATCTCCTTCATCTAAAAAGACTTTTCCGGACAAGTCTAATCCTTGTTGCGAACCATGGGTTATCAAAATATTGTCTTTATCGAAAGCAGTACCCAAACGCCCGTTCATCCGGTTGGCAATCCATTCCCGCAAAGGAACATAACCTTCCGTTGTGGTATATTGAAGTGCTTTTGTACCTGCTTCTTTCAATACAATCTGATTGATCTCATTGATTTCATCTATTGGGAAAAGTTCCGGAGCAGGCAGACCACCGGCAAACGAAATCACATCTTCCTGTTCAGTCACTTTTAATATCTCTCTTATTTCCGAAGCCTTTATATAAGACATTCTTTTAGCAAAATTCAACTTCATAACCTTTAAGTATATTAGGAGATTAAAACAACACTGCAAAGTAAAGCAAAAAAGAAAGACGAGAACAGATACACTTTTTTATATATTGACAGGTACAGATGAGGGAGTTTTCAAAGGATAGCTATATGAAGTTAATCTCCCATATTACTTATTTCGTCATGAGGAATCAGGGCATTCGTCGAATAATCCTATACAGAACCCTGTTTAAACTTACCTTTGCACAGAAAACAAAAGTAATCGATAGTAACTATGGAAGAGCAAATACTAATTTTTCGCACCTCGGTAAAGAATGTACGGGATATCAAACATATCGCAGCGCTTTTCACCCTATGTCCCCAAATCTACAAATGGAATGTAGATATGGAGGACTGGGAAAAAGTGTTGAGAATAGAATGTCAGGGAATCACCCCGACTGAAATATCAAAGGCATTACGCGCCATCAACATTTATGCGCAGGAACTGGAATAAAGCAGAGAGAGAAAGCCAAAAACTAATAACGAGGTAAATCCTTTACTTCTTCATAATATTTTTCTATTCCAATCTCTTGCATCCGTCTGTTGATGGCTACAAATCTCTTATATAAATGTTCATCAAAACCTGTATTCTCACAAGGAAAATGGCTACACTGGAAGCAATAATCCACTTGCTTCTCTTCACTGCATATACGAACATTACAGGTTTTGAACAACTTGCATTTTTCTTTTCTGCACCCCTGACAAGTCGCCATAGATAAATGATTCAAAAACTCTTTAAAATCGGGGTATTTTGCAAAGACAGGCTCATCAAGCATCTCTACAAAACGTTGTGCATAGACATCAAAATTGCCTAATGCCTTCTTGAGTTCACCGCTGTGATAAGAAATATCTCCATCGGCAAAAGCAAAGCACTTTCCGCAATGCAGTCCACAAGGGGCAATGCGCCCCTTAATAAATTCACCATCCACCTTTTTCATTTTCACTCTTCAATTATTAATTCCATCTGTATGTCTCCTCTTTCATAAGTCGTGTGATATTCGGGAAGTTCCTTGAAGCCCAACTTATGATAAATATGAATAGCCGATTTCAAACGGGTATTGCTCTCTATAAAGATTCTTTTACCACCAAGCTCCTTCGCCTTATTTACAACAGCTTCGCAAAGTAGTACTCCGATACCTTTTCCTTGAACCTTGGGGCTAACAGCCAACTTGGCTAACTCATAATCATACAACGGATGATCCATCTTGCACAAAGCACATACACCGACAGGTTCATCTTTATAAAGAGCCACTAAAATAGCTCCTCCCTTATCCAGAATATATTCCTGTGGATGGTCTAAAGCCTTGTAATCGGCCTCTTCCATCCGAAAGTAAGCAGTTATCCACTCTTCGTTAAGGGTCCGGAAGGCAGATTGATAGCAAGGTTCATAAGGAACTATTTTGATATCCTTACTCTCTCGTTCCTTTTTCGCTTCCTTCACCCGCTCCAACAGGGATTTATCCAACAAAAGATTCTCCCATTCTTCGATAGCTTTCCAAAGATCATTCCGGGTTTGCTGCGTGATTTGCTCAATAGCTGCCGTAACATCTATGCACTGTTCCGAAAAAGAGTCGGACATTCTTTTTCCTTTGGCAGATAACATGACCATGTTTCTTCTCCCGTCGGATTTGTCCTTTGTCTCTTTCACTAATCCTTTAGCTACCATTTCTTTAATAATATTACTCACGGAAGGATGAGAATGACCAATCTCTTTGGCTATGGACGTAATGGTTTTTGCCTCCCCACGTGATAATACAAAAAATACTGGAAACCATTTCGGTTTGAGGTCTATTCCAAACATTTTATAGATGGCGGCCGCATCTACTGTTATTTTATCGGTCAACATGCGTAATCTGCTACCGATGGCTAATTTGCCTGTCTGATTAAAAAAGTCCATGTTTTTATTAGTTGCGTTATTAAATACGTAATTGATTACGCAAATATATTAGCTTTTTATAATATGAACAAACATTTTTCGCAAAAATATGTAAGCAGTTACATAACTAGTTCTATTTATGGATAAACATCAGGAAATTTAGCTTATGCGCAAAGTGCTCCTTGGGATTTTTCCCAATATTTTGGGGAACTGCCAGAAGAACAACAAAGTACAACAAATTGCCGCTGTCGCATCGGATATTGCTTCAGCCGCATATACACCGGCTACTCCCATAAAGTGTGGCAATATCAATGCCAATGGGATCAGCAGAATTGCTTTGCGCAGCAAGGCTATGAAAATAGAAATTTTTGCTTGTCCCAAGGCTACAAACATATTTTGGCAGGCTCGTTGCAATCCGAAAATAGTCATACCACCCAAGAAAACAGGCATTGTCCAGCGGACTGTTTCTATCAGTCTTTCATCACTCGTAAAGGCGGAAGCTACTGTTGAGGGGAAAAGAATCATAAACAACATCAGCAGTAAGTTGAATGAGAACATGGTTATCAATGCGACACGGAAACAGTCTTTGACACGTTGTTTATCGCCGTGCCCATAATTATAACTCACAATAGGAACGAACCCTTGCGCAAATCCGGTTAATGGGACACTTGCAAATTGCATCGCACTTTGCAAGATGGTCAATGCGCTGACATAAATATCTCCAAAATCTTTCAGGCTGCTGTTCAGAACAAAGCCAACCAGGCTTTCAGTACTTGCCATAATAAACGGTGATACGCCCAAAGCAAATATAGAAAGTATTATTTTCCGGTTCAACGCCATATTACGTTTTTCCAAAGGGAGAGAGGCGTGTCGGGAGAAAAGGAAAGTTAAAACCCACACTGCACTACATGCCTGTGAAAGCACTGTAGCCAGAGCTGCACCTTTTACTCCCATATCGAGCCAAAAAATGAAAATCGGGTCGAGGACGATATTCAACAGCGCTCCTATTAATACCGAGTACATAGCGATAGCAGGACGCCCTTGTGCATTGATAAAAGAATTTAATCCTGTGGATATTTCTACGAAGATAGTTCCTAATAAATAGATAGAAAGATAGTCGACTGCATACTCCAATGTATTTTCTGAAGCTCCTGTAAAAAGTAGAATCGGCTCCATAAAGGTATATGCGATGAGAGAAGTAAACAAGGTGAATAGTATCAGCAGGATAAAACCATTACCCAGAATTTTTCCGGCACGTGAACGATCCCCCTGTCCGAGTGCGATAGCCGCTAACGGCGCACCACCACCTCCTACTATCGCTGAAAAAGAAGAAATCAGTATAACAAGAGAAGTCGTTACTCCTACACCCGCCAATGCATCCGTACCAATCCCAGGGATATGACCAATATAAATACGGTCGACCATGCTATAAAGCAAATTAACAAATTGCGCTGCCACAGCCGGAAGTGCCATCTTAAAAACAAGCGGTAACATGCGCTCTGTCCCCAGTCGTTCTTCATATTTATTTATCATCCCAAACTTCTTTTTCTAAAATCAGTTGCAAAGTTATAAGAAAAACAGGCTTCCGATTTAAAACCATTGGATAAAATAAATATAATACATCAGTTATCTCCGTATAAGAAATCCATAGATATACTGATTGATAAGGTTGTGTTGTTCTTCCGTTCCATTCTCTCCCATATTGCTATGTGTTACTCCATCTAATTTTACAACCTTCATCCGGAATTGTTCCTGCTCCTTTTCAGTAGGTAACACTCCAGAGTCTGCATCATAATCGCATCCTCTTAGTGTATAGAGTCGAGGTTTCTGTGTTCTGGGCATTATCATTCTGCGATGATCCATAGATATAGCTTTACTTATCAACTGCGGATATCGGGTAGCAAATAACATGGTCATATCTCCACCATTGGAATGTCCTATCAATATAAGGTCATTCCAATTTAATTGTGGCTTCAATTTCTTAAATTCCTGAATAGTAAAAAGAATATTTGCCACTCCCCTTTCCCAATTTGGCATGCGTGTTTCCATGAAATTACCTTCCATGGCCAAAAGAGGATCATCTGCCAATTCATGTTGTATGCTTATCACGTAAAAGCCTTTCTGGGAAAGGAATCGTGTTAGATAGGCATAAGTCTGATTGGACTTATTATTTTTATTTCCATCGTAGCCGTGGCTAAATATAATGACTTTTGTTTTCGAATTCACTTTGTGCGGCTGATAGACGGCTAGCGGTATCACTCTGTTTCTTGAAGCATCAAAAAGGCAAGTCAAAAACTCTATTTGTGAGAAACAAGAGAGTGCTGATAATAAAAGAACAAATACAATAATTAGTTTCTTCATGTCTATGATGTGATATTTATTATTCTATAAATCTAAGAGCAACTGAATTATAACAATGAATGCATAATGTAAGGAAGGGATTATAAAATGATTTTCTCATAAAGTTTGAACCACTCTAAACCGTAATGACCCAATCCTAAATCTACGGTATCAATGTATTCGAACCCACACTTTTCGTACAATGAAATAGCCGGAAGATTTTTCTCGTAAACATCTAACCGCACAGACTTTATCCCCGAACTTTGAGCCAATTCCAATGAATAATCCATTAATGCATGCCCTACTCCTATTTTCAAAAAAGAAGGATGTACAACAAAAGTATGTATCACAAAGATATTACTATAGTCCAGTTCTATTTTCCATTTGACATTCTCATAAGCCTTTTCCGGTTGATGATTTAAAATGACTGAACCGACAATTCTTCCATCATATCTTGCTACGTAAAGCGTTTCATCATTTACACCGGCAACCGCATCTTCCCGAACAGGATAAACATCTTTTATCCACCCGGGATAATTAGTCGTAACAGCCAGATAATCATTCAGTTCATCATACAGCTTTTCCAGTTCATCTATATCAGCAGAAGTTCCGGGCTCTATTATAAATTTCATATATACACACTGTTTATCTTTTTATCAGTTCTTCAATCTTTCCACCTGTAATATAAGGTATACATTCGGATATCTTCTCAATACTCCAATCCCACCATTGCAATTTCTGCAATTGGACAATCGTATTCTCATCAAAACGCTTCCGGATTTCTTTGGCTGGTGTCCCACCTACTATCGTATAAGGAGGAACATCTTTAGTAACCACTGCCCGCGACGCAATGACCGCTCCATCTCCGATATGAACTCCCGCCATGATAACAGCTTCATATCCAATCCAGACATCATTACCTATTACTATATCCCCTTTATTATCCCAGGCAGAGGTTACATCTCCTTTATCTAAATTCCATTCCTCAAAAAAGATAGGAAACGTATAATTGGATAAAGAACCCAATGTGTGGTTTGCGCTGTTAAAAAGAAATTTGGCTCCACAAGCAATGGAACAGAATTTGCCAATTATCAATCGGTCTTTATTAATCGGATAATGATATAATACATTGTTCTTCTCAAAAAGAACAGGATCATTTACAAAGTCATTATATATTGTATAATCACCTACCATAATGGCAGGATTCTTAATCACTGTATTCAGATAAACAGTCTGGAAATCATTGGTGCGAGGATATGTTTTTGAATTCATTGTGTCAGCAGAAGAGGATTTATATTACATAGCAAATATACAAGATAAATTTCAGACTATCACACAACGAACTAAATATGTATCCCATATTGATGCTTCACTTCAGCCATCACAAACGTGCTTTCCAGTGATCCCAAGCTATCAATCGTCCCCAACACATTCAGAATAAACTCCTGATAGTATTTCATATTGGGAGCATGAATCTTCAACAGGTAATCATAACTTCCTGATATGTTATAACATTCGGTTACTTCAGGAATATCCTGTATGATCCGTGTAAACTCGGCTGCTATATCCCTGTTCAGACGTCTAAGCTTCACACTGCAGAATACGACAAATCCCTGATTCAGCTTTTCCGCATCCAACACGGCAATATACTTCTTTATATATCCTCCACTCTCCAACCGTTTAAGACGTTCAAAAACAGGAGTTGAAGAAAGGCTCACCCGTGCAGCCAGCTCTTTAGTTGTCAATCGGGCGTTTTCTTGCAAAGTACGGAGTATTTGCAAATCGACTCTATCCAGTTTATCAAAAGTATCCATAAGAAAAATATTCTTCTAAAAGGTGATTTTTAGGAATAACGCAGATACATTATTCCATATAACGGCACAAAAATAGCATTATTTTCTATATTTAAGCCATATATTGTTCGATATATCTACATCCCATAACTTTGCAAGAAAATAAAGAAAGAATATAAAACTTAAAAAACATACGATTATGGCAACAAAGAATTTACATTTCGAGACTTTACAAGTTCATGTAGGACAAGAACAAGCAGATCCGGCAACAGATGCCCGTGCAGTACCTATTTATCAGACTACCTCTTATGTATTTCACAATTCCGCTCACGCAGCCGCACGTTTCGGCCTGCAGGACCCGGGAAATATCTACGGCCGCCTGACCAACTCCACTCAAGGAGTTTTTGAACAACGCGTAGCCGCTCTTGAAGGAGGAGTAGCAGGGCTGGCAGTTGCTTCGGGTGCCGCTGCTATCACTTATGCTTTCGAGAACATCACTCGCGCAGGCGACCATATTGTAGCAGCCAAAACTATTTATGGAGGAAGTTATAACTTACTGGCTCATACCTTACCCAGCTATGGCATCACAACAACATTCGTTGATCCAAGTGATTTATCGAACTTTGAAAAAGCCATTCAGGAAAATACGAAAGCCGTATTTATCGAGACGCTGGGAAATCCGAACTCAAATATCATTGATATAGAGGCAGTAGCTGAAATAGCTCACCGCCACAAAATTCCTTTGATTATTGATAACACGTTCGGTACTCCGTATTTAATCCGCCCCATCGAACACGGAGCAGATATCGTAGTACATTCTGCAACAAAATTCATTGGCGGACATGGTTCTTCATTAGGAGGAGTTATTGTAGATTCGGGAAAATTCGACTGGGTAGCTTCCGGCAAATTTCCACAACTAACCGAACCTGATCCATGCTATCATGGCGTACGCTTCGTTGATGCAGCCGGTCCGGCTGCCTATGCCATCCGTATCCGGGCTATTCTGCTGCGCGACACAGGTGCCACCATCAGTCCATTCAACGCTTTTATTCTGTTGCAAGGCTTGGAAACTCTTTCCTTGCGCGTAGAACGCCATGTAGAAAATGCATTGAAGGTAGTGAATTTCTTAAACAATCACCCGAAAGTGAAGAAAGTGAACCATCCGTCATTATCCAATCATCCTGACCATGCACTGTATCAACGTTACTTCCCGAATGGTGCCGGTTCCATTTTTACTTTCGAGGTAAAAGGCGGACAAGAAGAAGCACACCGCTTCATCGACAGTCTGGAGATTTTCTCCCTGCTTGCCAATGTTGCTGATGTGAAATCATTGGTGATCCACCCGGCAAGCACTACCCATTCACAGCTCAATGCACAGGAACTCGCCGAACAGGAGATTTATCCGGGCACCGTACGTTTATCAATTGGAACGGAACATATTGATGACCTGATTGCGGATTTGGATCAGGCGCTTGCCAAAATCTAACATTCAATCATTGAACTTTCCATGACTGCAAGATGTTATACCTATATAACATTAAAAACATTGCAGTCATGGAAAAATATTTAATACACAGCAACGAACTGCATCTGATAGACGCAGAGAAAATCCATCAAGCCGTAGAAAAGATGGTGGAATCACTCGATTTAGCCGCAGGATCAACCACTAACTTCGATCTCTATCAGGTTGTGGAAAACTACTTTAAAGATCTCGAGAAAAGGAGAAAAATTAATCATGTACTGGGAATCAAAGAAGATAGATATGAACTAGCCGAAGATTTCGGTATAAAATAAAAAAGAGATTTATTCAATCACACCAGACAAGTTTTCCAAAAAATAAGGGAGTTGCACGTTAAGTACAACTCCCTTATTTTTTGAATTATCAGAGTATAACAATCAATTTCCCTGATGCACAGTAAGCTGTGGGAAAGGAAAGTTGATACCTTTTTCATTGAAAGTTTCGTAAATTGCTTTATTGGTATCGAAATAAACACCCCAATAATCTCCGCTATTTACCCATACACGTACCACCACATTCACACTGCTGGCATCGAGCGCATGAAGAGCTATAAACGGAGCAGGTTCATTCAAGATACGTTTATCGGCAGCCAGAATATCACGAACAATTTGCTGAACCTTATTGAAATCTTCTCCATAATCTATACCAATAATCCATTCTACACGGCGAGTTTCCTGATGACTGTAGTTGGTCACTACTCCACTGCTCAATGAACCATTTGGAATATAAATCAATTTGTTGTCCGAAGTAGTAAGGATGGTATGAAATATCTGGATTTCTTTTACTGTACCGGCTGAACCTTGCTGTGTTTCTATCCAGTCACCTACCTTATAAGGTTTGAACAAAAGAATAACCAGTCCCCCGGCAAAATTCTGCAAATTGCCGGACAAAGCCATACCGACAGCCACACCGGCAGAAGCCAATAAAGCCGCAAACGAAGTTGTTTCAACTCCCAAGGCGCCGACAACAGAAATAATTAAAAGGATTGTCAACAGAATATTTACCAGACTTCTGACGAAAGTTTTGATACTTACATCCACCTTTCGTTTATCCAACAGACGTCTTATAAACTTGTTGAGCAACGAGATAAGGAAACGTCCGACAATAAAGACGATGACCGCAATCAGTATACGTTCTCCGGCACGAATACCGAAGTCTATCAGTTGTTGAGTAATCAGCGAAAGTTTATCCAATCCGTCGGCATTGGCAATCGCTTCTTCCATTAATTTATCTGCGGCCACTTGCACAGAATCCGCAGCTTGTGTTGCTTGCAATAATAGTAGCATAATTAAAATATATATTAAGTGAATAAATTGCTGTTTTGCTATTTCAACAATCTACAAAGTTATATTGTTTTTAGCGAATCTAAAAGTTTTTTTTGCTTTCCTCCTGCAAAAGCTGTATTTTTGTAACCGATTCACTGGTAGGGGTGCCTTAACATGACGGGCTGAGAACATACCCATAGAATCTGATCCGGGTAATGCCGGCGTAGAGAACTAATTAGTAAGCAAAAATGAAAAGAATTGTATGGATGGCCGTCGCCTTATTGGGCGCAGGCATCACTGTTCATGCACAGACGAGTGCAAAGGACAGTATGAGAGTAGTAAACCTGCAAGAGGTGCAGGTAGTATCCACACGTGCCACAGCCAAAACTCCCGTGGCATTCACCAATATAGGTAAAGCAGAACTCAAAAAGGTAAACTTCGGACAGGATATCCCCTATCTGCTAAGTATGACTCCTTCCACACTGACCACATCGGATGCAGGAGCCGGTATCGGTTATACGACACTTCGCGTACGTGGAACCGATGGCACACGAATCAACATCACAGTAAACGGCATACCGATGAACGATGCCGAAAGCCATAACCTGTTCTGGGTGAATATGCCCGACTTTTCTTCTTCCGTAAAAGATATGCAGGTGCAACGCGGAGCAGGTACATCGACGAACGGAGCAGGTGCTTTCGGAGCCAGTGTCAATATGCAAACCGAAGGTGCATCTATGAAACCATACGCCGAATTCAATGGTTCATACGGTTCGTTCAACACACACAAGGAAACAGTGAAAGTGGGAACCGGCTTACTCAATAACCACTGGACGTTTGACGCCCGCCTTTCCAATATCGGTACGGACGGATACATAGACCGTGCTTCGGTGGACTTGAACTCTTACTACCTGCAAGGAGGTTATTTTGCAGAAAACACCTCTGTGAAACTGATTGCATTTGCCGGAAAAGAAAAGACCTATCATGCTTGGGGATATGCAACAAAAGAGCAAATGGAAGAATTCGGCAGACGCTACAATCCTTGCGGGGAAATGTACACCGACGCCAACGGCAAAAAACATTATTATGACGACCAAACAGATAATTACCTGCAAAAGAATTATCAACTTCTCTTCAATCACACTTTCTCAACGGCTTGGAACCTAAACGTTGCCTTACATTATACCAAAGGTGACGGTTATTACGAAGAGTACAAAGACGGCAGATACCTGATAGAATATGGGTTAAAGCCATTTACAATAGATGGAACCGAAGTAGCTAAAAGCGATTTAGTCCGTCAAAAGAAGATGGATAATAAATTCGGCGGCGGTGTTTTTTCTCTCAATTACACAGCTAACAGGCTAAGTGCATCCCTGGGCGGCGGATTAAATCAATACCGGGGCAATAACTTCGGAAGAGTTCCCTGGGTGAAAAACTATGTAGGTTCTCTATCTCCCGACCATGAATATTACCGCAACAAATCCAAGAAGACCGATGGAAATATTTATCTGAAAGCGAACTACGATCTTACTAAAGGACTAAGTGCTTATGCCGATCTCCAGTATCGCCACATCAACTATACCATCGACGGAAACAATGATAAATATGACTGGAGCAAGAATGCCCTGCGTCCACTGGCAGTAGATAAAAAGTTCGATTTCTTTAATCCGAAAGTAGGATTAAACTGGAACATCACTTCCAACCATCGTGTGTATGCCTCTTTCTCGGTTGCTCAAAAAGAGCCGACAAGAAACAATTATACGGATGGTGATCCGGACTCGTACCCCAAAGCAGAAAAGCTGCTCGACTATGAAGCAGGATATACCTTCGCCAACCAATGGCTGACAGCAGGTGCAAACTTCTACTACATGGACTATACCGACCAACTGGTTCTGACCGGAGCCTTAAACGATATAGGTGAAGCACTGACCGAAAACGTACCGGACAGTTATCGCATGGGAATCGAAATCATGCTGGGAATCAAACCGTGCAAATGGTTTCAATGGGATATCAACGCTACATGGAGCAAAAACCGTATTCAGGATTTCGTAGAGAGCCTACCGGGCTACCACTATAATAACGACGGTAGCTCTACTTCTCTCCCAACTATTCAGATAAAGCATAAAGACACTCACATTGCTTTCTCACCGGACTTCTTACTCAACAATCGTTTCTCATTCAATTATAAGGGATTCGAAGCTGCCCTGCAATCACAGTTCGTAAGCAAACAGTATATGACAAACGCAGAAGTTGAAGAACTGACTCTTGATAAGTATTTTGTCAGCAACCTCAATCTGGCGTACAGCTTCCGTCCCAAGAAAGTACTGAAAGAAGTCACCGTAGGATTTACTGTATACAATTTGTTTAATGAAAAATATGAAAACAACGGCTGGGCATCAAGTGACTACACCGATACACTGGAAAATCGGGGAAACTATGCCGGATATGCTGCACAAGCAGGAACAAACGTTATGGGACATGTTTCTTTCCGCTTTTAATCACACAGAGTTATGGAATTGAATTTTCTGGAAATATTCGGTACGATTGTCGGGCTGGTCTACCTTTGGTTAGAGTACCGGGCAAGTATCTACCTTTGGATAGCGGGTATTGTGATGCCTGCCATCTACATCTTCGTATATTACAAAGCCGGATTGTATGCTGACTTTGGCATCAATATCTACTACTTGATAGCTGCCATCTACGGCTGGTTCTTCTGGATATGGGGACACAGAAAAAAGAAAGGCCAATTGACGACAGCAGATGCTTCAATCGGTGCCCCCCCTAAAGGTCTTCCTATCGTACATACTCCGGGAAAATGTTACTTGCCTCTTTTTCTGGTATTCGTCGTTTCTTTCCTCGGCATTGCATGGATACTGATAGCATATACGGATAGCAATGTTCCCTGGCTGGACAGTTTTACTACCGCATTAAGTATTGTCGGCATGTGGATGCTGGCACGCAAATACATCGAACAATGGTTTGCTTGGATTCTTGTGGATATTGTCTGCTGCGGACTTTATATCTACAAAGACCTTTATTTTACTTCCGCTTTGTACGGACTTTACTCCATTATAGCTATCTTTGGCTACTTTAAGTGGAAAAAATTAATGAGCATACAATGAAATACGAACACTATACTCCCGAAGCCGTGATACTTGCCAATGGCGAATATCCCAGCCATCCTCTTCCCCTGCAAATGCTGGAAAATGCAGAATTTGTAGTTTGTTGTGACGGGGCAGCCAATGAATATATCCTGCGTGGGCATACTCCTGATGCAATTATTGGTGACGGGGATTCTCTTTCACCGGAATATAAAGAACTATTCTCCCTTATTGTACATCAGATAGCGGACCAAGAAACGAACGACCAAACCAAAGCCGTTCATTTCCTGCAAAAGAAAGGATTCCGGAGAATTGCCATCGTCGGAGCCACCGGCAAACGGGAAGATCATACGTTAGGAAACATCAGTCTGCTGATCGACTACATGAAAGATGATATCGAGGTACGTACCATTACCGACTATGGTATGTTTATTCCCGCCAAAGACACGCAAACTTTCGCCTCTCATCCGGGGCAACAAGTTTCAATTTTCAATTTCGGAGCGAAAGGATTGCAAGGAGAAGGATTAGTTTATCCTCTTAGTGATTTTACTAATTGGTGGCAAGGAACGCTTAATGAAGCAACAGCTAATGAGTTTACCGTTCATTGTACGGGAGAATATTTAGTATTCCTAGCTTCTATATAAACGATATTGCAATTACTCGGTTTATGCCACCCTATTGTCACAACTGTGCCACCTTGTTGGCACGACCGTGACACTTCGATGACACAACCGTGCCAACAAGGTGGCACAAATTCATTCATAGGAAAAAGAGGATTAAAGCGTCAACAAGTACTTCTTGAAGTCCGCAAACTCTTTCGTCATTTGAAGGCTCTTTTTCTCGCCTTTCATAAATTCCTGCAATTTGGCAGGGATTTCTACCGCTTCCCCAATAATGCTTTCCACTGTTTCGAGGAACTTGGCAGGATGAGCCGTTTCAAGGAATACACCCGTTTCTCCCTCTTTCAAGCCTTCTACCAACGCACGATATCCACAAGCACCATGAGGATCAAGGAGATAATGATGTTCTTTCCAGGTTTCCTTCACCGTTTCGCGGATTTGCTCATCGGTATAAGTTGTTCCTGAAATCTCGGCAGAGATATCAGCATGTGAACCGCTATATAAATCAAGTACACGAGCAAAGTTACTCGGATCGCCTACGTCCATAGCATTAGCAATCGTTGCGATAGACGGACGGGGATTATATTTACCTGTCTGCAGATATTGATAGAAAATATCGTTGCGGTTATTGGCAGCAATGAAACGCTTCACGGGTAAACCCATTTTCTTACCAAACAATCCGGCGGTGATATTTCCAAAGTTTCCACTAGGTACACAGATTACAGCATTATCAGCTTTTCCGGCACGTTTCAATTGTGCATAAGCATAGAAATAATAGAATGCCTGTGGCAGGAAACGGGCTACATTGATGGAGTTGGCAGAAGTCAACGAAAGGTGTTCATTCAATTCTTTATCCATGAAAGCAGATTTCACCAATGCCTGACAATCATCAAATGTTCCGTCCACTTCAAGCGCAGTGATATTCTGTCCGAGCGTAGTGAATTGTTTCTCCTGTATTTCGCTCACTTTTCCTTTCGGATAAAGCACATACACATGAATACCTTCCACACCCAGAAAGCCGTTGGCAACAGCACTTCCCGTATCACCGGAAGTAGCTACCAATACATTGACATTCTTTTGTCCTTCTTTCTTAATGAAGTATCCCAAAAGACGCGCCATGAAACGACCGCCTACATCTTTAAATGCTAACGTCGGTCCGTGGAAAAGTTCAAGTGAATAGATGTTATCTGCAACCTTAACCAAAGGTACATCGAAACTTAATGTATCATATACAATCTGTTTCAGCGTATCGGCAGGAATATCCTCACCGAAGAAAGCATCGGCTACGCGATAAGCAATTTCCTGAAAGGATAAACTATCAATCGTATCGTAAAAGTCCTGTGGAAGAGGTTTGATAGACATAGGCATAAACAGCCCTTTGTCGGCAGCAAGCCCTTTTACCACCGCTTCTTGCAGTGAGGCAACAGGTGCTTGTTTATTCGTACTATAATATTTCATAATCTGTGGTGACTTATTTCATGAATTCTTTTATAAACTCGTCTTCTTTCAGAAGTCCGTAACTACCGTTGCAAGCAGCTATTTCATCATACGTCTGCACTTCGTCCGGCTCGATACCCGGATACCAGATAAGAAACGGAATGGGATCAGATGTATGGGTACGAAGCTCACAGGGAGTAGGATGATCGGGCAATACAGCAATGGCTACCGGTTCGTCCCAATCTTTCACTGCTTCATAAATAGGACCTACGGCACGTTTATCAAGATTCTCGATAGTGAGAAGTTTCAAGTCGATGTCTCCTTCGTGTCCGGCCTCATCACTGGCTTCGATATGCAGATAAACAAAATCATCTGTCTTCAATGCTTCCAAGGCAGCGGCCACTTTGTTTTCGTAGTTCGTATTATAAAGTCCGGTTGCTCCCTCTACTGCGATGCGACGTAAATCAGCATAGTAACCGATTCCGTTTATCAGATCGACAGCCGAGATGACTGCTCCTTTCTTTACCTGTGGGAAAGTCTCGGAGAAAGTAGGCATCTGCGGACGGTAACCGGGACTCCAGGGCCAAATACTGTTCGCAGGATCTTTACCTTCTGCCATACGTTTCAGATTTAATGGATGATCTTTCAGCAATTCCTGTGATTTCAGAATCAGGTCGTTAATCAGATCTGCCGTTTCTTGCGCTTCCGGAACCAATGGTTTCACCATCAATGGACGGAAAGGTTTCAAAGGTACATCATGCGGAGGTGTACAGTCCAGTTCTTTATTACCTCCCTTGATAACCAATAGATGGCGATACTGAACTCCTGTATGAAAGCGTACGCGGTCATTGCCCAGTTTTTCTTGCAAATATTGAATCAATACATCTGCTTCTTCTGTAGATATATGTCCGGAGGAGTGATTCTTCAGAATTTCTCCTTCCACACAAATCAAATTACAGCGCATTGCCATCTCACCCGGTTTCAGATCCACACCAATACTGGCAGCTTCCAGCGGTCCGCGACCTTCATATACCTTTGGCAAATTATATCCCAACACGGACATATTGGCAACTTCACTACCCGGATGGAAACCTTCCGCCACAGTAATCAGGCGGCCGTTACGTCCCATGCGAGCTAGCTTATCCATATAAGGCGTCTTTGCATATTGCAGGAGCGTCTTGTCCCCTAATGACTTCACTGGCCAATCGGCCATTCCGTCTCCCAATATGATAATATGCTTCATAAATTGAAAATTGAAAATTGAGAATTGAGAATTAAAAAATGAAAGAAAGCCTTAGATCCGTTTCCGAATGGTATTTCTCAATTTTTAATTCTCAATTTTTAATTTATTAAACGTTTGCGATGCTCATGATGTCGGCAAATACTCCGGCAGCCGTTACGCCGGCACCGGCACCGTATCCTTGAATCATCATCGGATATTCTTTATAGCGTTCCGTAGTGAGCAGGATAATGTTGTTGCTGCCTTCCAAGCCGTAGAACGGATGGTTGGCTCCTACTTCCTGCAGGCCAACGGAGGCTTTTCCATTCTCCAGTTTGGCGACGAAACGCCAGTGCTTGTTTTCTTTTTCCAATACCTGGCGGCGGGCTTCAAAGTCTGCGTCGAGACTTGGAACACGTTTCCAGAAATCTTCCAGAGAACCTTCGAAGAAGTCATTCGGAACAAAGAGGTTCTTTTCAACATCTTCCTGTTCCAGACGGTATCCGGCTTCACGTGCCAGGATCACCAGTTTACGGATCACATCTTTTCCGCTCAAGTCAATACGTGGGTCCGGTTCAGAGTAACGTTCTTCCTGTGCCATTTTGATGGTACGGCTGAAAGGAATATCGGCACTGATTTTATTAAATATATAGTTCAGCGTACCGGAAAGCACCGCTTCAATCTTCAGAATCTTGTCACCGCTATGAATCAGGTCATTAATAGTATTGATGATCGGAAGACCTGCACCTACGTTTGTTTCGAACAGATACTTCACACCACGCTGGCGGGCAATCGTTTTCAGTTCACGATAGTTTTCATAAGCGGAAGAAGCCGCGATCTTATTGGCTGCTACCACAGAGATATTGTGTTGCAGGAAATCTTTGTAAAGCGATGCGATGTCAGCGCTGGCCGTACAGTCTACAAATACGGAATTAAAGATATTCATTCCGATAATCTCGTCGCGGATGGTTTGCAGGCTGCTGTCCTTGCCCTTTTCCAACAGTTCTTCACGGAAGTTGGCGAGGTCGAAACCTTCACGGCTGAACATTGCCTTGGCTGCATCAATGATGCCTACTACATGGAGTTTCAGTCCGTTTTCCATCATCAGCTTCTGTTGCTGGCAACGAATCTGTTCTACCAGGCTGCCCCCTACCGTACCGACACCACAGATAAAGAGGTTCAATACCTGATATTCGGAGAGGAAGAAAGAGTCGTGGATTACGTTCAATGATTTACGCAAGGATTTGGAATCGACAACAAAAGAGATATTAGTTTCCGAAGCTCCCTGTGCGCAAGCGATAACGTTGATACCATTACGTCCCAGTGTACCGAAAAGTTTACCTGCGATACCCGGTGTATGTTTCATATTCTCACCTACGATAGCCACTGTTGCCAGATTTCTTTCCGCCAGAATCGGAGAAATCTCACCCATCTCTATCTCTTTCGCGAATTCTTCGTTCAGCACTTCACAAGCCAGGTCGGCATCGGCATTACGCACACCGATAGAAGTACTGTTTTCCGATGAAGCCTGTGACACGAGGAACACGCTGATTCCATTCTTTGCCAATGCTTTAAAGATGCGGTAGTTGACACCGATCACACCTACCATACCGAGGCCCTGAACAGTAATCAGACTTGTGTCGTTGATGGAGGAAATACCCTTGATAGCCTTGCTCTGCGGGTTGGAAACTTCTTGTTTGATAACCGTTCCCACTCCATCCGGGTTAAATGTATTCTTTATTATAATAGGAATATTCTTGTGACATACAGGATAGATAGTCGGCGGATAAACCACCTTTGCGCCGAAGTTACAAAGTTCGGTCGCTTCTACGTAACTCAATTCCGTAATCGTATAAGCTGTCGAAATGACACGCGGATCAGCCGTCATAAATCCGTCTACGTCCGTCCAGATTTCCAGACTTGCCGCATCCAATGCCGCAGCGATAATAGCAGCCGTATAATCCGAGCCACCGCGTCCGAGGTTCGTTACATCCCCTGTTGTTTTATCCGAAGAGATGAATCCCGGCACCAGTGCTACTTTAGGAATAGACTGGAAAGCCTCTTTCACCAGTTTATTAGTCAATTCTGTATCCAGCGTGTGCTTGCTATGCTTTCTTTCCGTCTTGATAAAAGTGCGCGAATCGAACCATTTTGCTCCCTCAATCAGTGTGGTGACGATGATCGATGAAAGGCGTTCACCATAGCTGACGATTGTATCCGAAGTTTTCGGGGAAAGGTCTTTAATCAGGTAAATTCCCTGAAAGATATCCTTCAATTCGTTCAGCAGCTCGCCAATCTGACGTTGCAACGATACTTGCTTTTCTCCGGCAGGAATCACCTCCTTAATCATCTCCACATGACGGTAAACGATTTCGCGGAACTCACCCTCATAGGCTGAATCTCCCACTGCCGCCATCTTCGATGTATTTATCAATTTGTCAGTGATGCCTCCCAATGCGGAAACAACTACAATTACCGGCTCATTTGCCGACTCTACAATTCTCTTTACGCTTAAAATGCTGTTCACGGAACCTACGGATGTTCCGCCGAATTTCATTACTTTCATGAAGATACTTATTTAAATGCAATGTCCTGCAGTTTGCTTTTTACAGAACGATTGGTTGTTTACGAATAAAATTGAATTTGAATTTTGCCTGCTTATACAAGCGTGAATCACGTAGATACACAAAAACTATCCATTAACCCCTAAGGGTCATGGTACACATGGATGTGACTGTATGTGGATAGTACTTCATCATAGTCCTTGTTTCTACTCTTGTTTTTGATAAGTGTCGCAAAAGTAATAATAAAAACGTTCAATCTATCACTTTTTTCGGTTTTTTTCTGATAAAAAGAATCTTTCGCCTGCGCTTTATCCGGTCATTCGCCTTCACTTTTATGACATTTTGTTACTTATTTATCAAATCTATTATTATATTTGCGAAAACAATCGCACAAAATCAGCTTATGAGCCCATTAAATACTTCCGTATTGTTAATATACACCGGTGGAACAATTGGTATGATTGAGAATGCCGCGACAGGTGCTCTGGAGAACTTTAACTTCGAGCAACTGCAAAAATATATCCCCGAACTGCAAAAGTTCAATTTTCCAATTGACACCTATCAGTTTGATCCTCCGATGGATTCGTCGGACATGGAACCGGATATGTGGCGGAAGCTGGTACGCATTATTCATGACAACTACAATCGTTACCACGGCTTCGTCATCCTGCACGGAACGGACACGATGGCTTATACCGCCTCCGCACTAAGTTTTATGCTGGAAGGACTGGACAAACCTGTTATCCTCACAGGCTCACAGCTTCCCATCGGCGTACTCCGCACCGACGGAAAGGAAAATCTGATGACCAGTATCGAGATTGCCATTGCACAAAACAAGGAAGGAAGAGCACTGGTGCCCGAAGTATGCATCTTCTTTGAAAATCACCTGATGCGGGGAAACCGTACGACAAAGATGAATGCAGAAAACTTCAATGCATTCCGTTCTTTCAATTATCCGGTATTGGCGGAAGCGGGAATCCATATTAAATATAATAATGTGCAAATTCACGGAAATGGTGAAGAGCGGGAATTGAAACCGCACTATTTGCTGGATACCAATGTAGTGGTGCTGAAGCTCTTTCCGGGCATCCAGGAAAATGTAATTGCCACCATTCTGGGGATTGAAGGTTTAAAGGCGGTTGTGCTCGAAACATACGGTTCGGGGAATGCTCCCCGAAAGGAATGGTTTATACGCCGGCTCTGTCAGGCCAGTGAACGTGGAATTGTGATTGTCAACGTAACACAATGCAGCGCAGGAATGGTAGAAATGGAACGTTACGAAACAGGATACCAGTTATTGCAGGCAGGCGTTGTCTCCGGATATGACAGTACAACGGAATCGGCAGTCACTAAATTAATGTTCTTACTGGGACATGGATATCCCCCGGATGAGGTACGCGACCGGATGAACCGTTCAATAGCAGGAGAGATAACTCTGTAGGCTTCATCTATTTCTATTAGGCAGGGATAACTTATTTCTAATAAATTATCCCTATTTTTGTACCCTACAAGAAGAAAGGAATTTCGATGGCAAAAGAGAAAACCGTATATGTATGCAGTAATTGCGGACAGGATTCACCGAAATGGGTGGGTAAATGTCCGTCGTGTGGAGAATGGAATACGTATGTTGAGGAAATCGTACGGAAAGAACCCACTAACCGCCGTCCGGTGTCGGGCATTGAGACACAGAAGCCCAAGCCACTGGCACTTAGCGATATAGAGGCAGACGATGAGCCACGCATCAATATGCACGATGATGAACTGAATCGTGTATTGGGGGGCGGACTTGTACAGGGTTCTCTTGTCCTGATAGGCGGCGAACCGGGAATCGGTAAATCGACACTCGTCATGCAGACGGTACTGCACATGCCGGAAAAGAAGATTCTTTATGTATCCGGTGAAGAGAGTGCACGACAGCTGAAACTTCGTGCCGACCGTCTCTCTGACACTTCCAGCGATTGCCTGATCGTTTGCGAGACTTCACTCGAACAGATTTATGTGCATATCAAGAATACAAATCCCGATTTAGTGATTATCGACTCTATACAGACTATTTCCACCGAAAGTATCGAATCGTCTCCCGGAAGTATAGCGCAAGTCAGAGAGTGTTCGGCGTCTATTCTTCGTTTTGCGAAAGAAACGCATACGCCTGTATTGCTGATCGGACATATTAATAAGGAGGGAAGTATTGCAGGACCTAAAGTGCTGGAACATATCGTAGATACTGTTCTTCAATTTGAGGGCGACCAACATTATATGTATCGTATTCTACGCAGTATCAAGAATCGTTTCGGTAGTACAGCAGAATTAGGTATTTATGAAATGCGTCAGGATGGGTTGCGCCAAGTGAGTAATCCTTCCGAACTTTTGCTAAGTCAGGATCATGAAGGGATGAGCGGGGTAGCCATTGCCTCCGCCATTGAGGGGATTCGCCCGTTTTTGATTGAGACACAGGCTTTGGTAAGCTCTGCAGTCTACGGAAATCCGCAACGTTCGGCAACCGGTTTCGATTTGAGAAGAATGAATATGCTGCTGGCTGTTCTCGAAAAGCGCGTGGGATTTAAGTTGGCACAGAAAGATGTGTTCCTGAATATTGCCGGAGGATTGAAAGTGAATGATCCGGCTATCGACCTGCCGGTTATCAGTGCAATCCTTTCTTCCAATATGGATGCAGCCATTGAACCGGAAGTTTGCATGGCGGGAGAAATCGGTCTGTCGGGAGAGATACGTCCTGTGAATCGAATTGAGCAGCGTATCGGTGAAGCTGAAAAGTTAGGTTTCAAACGTTTCTTGCTGCCTAAATATAACTTGCAAGGGATCGATACCCAAAAACTGAAGATAGAATTAGTACCGGTAAGAAAAGTAGAAGAGGCGTTCAGGGCTTTATTCGGATAAGACACTGATGCATAAATAGCCCGTTTTTCTAATTGGATAGTCGAAAACAATATCAATAATAACTAAATGACACAAGAATACCAACTCCGTATACTTCCCGAAATCGCAGCAAACGAACAGAAATTAAAGGAATATCTTTCTAAAGAAAAAGGTCTGAATTTACGTGACATCACCGCTACCCGAATCTTGAAACGGAGTATTGATGCACGCCAGCGTACTATCTTCGTCAATCTGAAGGTGAGGGCATACATCAAAGAAATGCCGCAAGAAGATGAGTACGAACGTACTATATATAATAATGTAGAAGGAAAACCGCAAGTGATTGTTGTTGGCGCAGGCCCCGGCGGCCTATTCGCTGCTTTACGCCTTGTTGAACTCGGATTACGCCCTATCGTCATCGAACGTGGAAAAGACGTGCGCGAACGTAAAAAAGACCTGGCACAAATCAGCAGGGAGCACACTGTTGATCCGGAATCGAATTACAGTTTCGGAGAAGGAGGTGCAGGAGCTTATTCGGATGGGAAGCTCTATACCCGGAGCAAGAAGAGAGGAAATGTAGATAAGATTCTGAACATATTTTGCCAACATGGAGCTTCGACTTCGATATTGGTGGATGCGCATCCGCATATCGGAACAGACAAATTGCCACGTGTCATTGAAAATATGCGGAACACCATCATCGAATGTGGCGGAGAAGTACATTTCCAGACACGAATGGATGCATTGATTATTGAGAACGATGAAGTCAAAGGTATCGAAACAAATACAGGAAAGACCTTTCTCGGACCTGTGATACTGGCAACCGGACATTCGGCAAGAGATGTATATCGTTGGCTGGCTGCCAATAATGTGACGATTGAAGCGAAAGGAATCGCTGTCGGGGTACGTCTGGAACATCCGGCCATGTTGATCGATCAAATACAATACCATAATAAGAATGGACGGGGCAAATACCTGCCCGCTGCTGAATACAGCTTTGTAACACAGGCAGAAGGCAGAGGAGTATATAGTTTCTGTATGTGTCCCGGTGGCTTTATCGTTCCTGCTGCCAGCGGACCGGAACAAGTGGTAGTAAACGGAATGTCTCCTGCCAACCGTGGGTCACGGTGGAGTAATTCGGGAATGGTAGTGGAAATTCAACCGGAAGATTTGGGAAATGAAGAATTAAAAATGAGGAATGAAGAATTGGCTGCGCAACAAGATGAACAGCTGATGGCACTAAACCCGAATTTGAAAAGTTCACAACTTTCAGAGATTAATTCACAGTTACTATCTGTTCTTCATTTTCAAGAGGAATTGGAACGTCAATGCTGGTTGCAGGGAGGCAGACGACAGACTGCTCCGGCACAACGCATGCTGGATTTTACCCGCAAGAAATTGAGTTACGATCTGCCCGAGTCATCCTATAGTCCGGGATTGATTTCGTCTCCACTTCATTTCTGGATGCCATCATTTATTAGCAAAAGGCTATCTCTTGGTTTCCAACAATTCGGACGAAGCAGTCACGGATTCCTGACAAATGAGGCAGTAATGATTGGTGTGGAAACACGAACTTCTTCTCCCGTTCGTATCATACGCGATAAGGATACTCTGCAACATGTCACCGTTCGCGGATTATTTCCTTGCGGAGAAGGCGCAGGCTATGCCGGAGGAATTGTGTCTGCCGGAGTGGATGGCGAACGATGTGCAGAAGCAGTAGCCAACTATTTCAATCATTAATTAAACTTACACTAAAATGAATTATCAACCCGAAATAGCAATTGTAGAAGCCAATACATTGACCTGTCTCGGCCTGAAAGGAATCCTGGAGGAAATGATTCCTATGGCAACCATACGGACTTTTCATCACTTCAGCGAACTGATGGACGATACTCCCGATATGTATGCCCACTATTTCATTTCCGCACAGATTTACGTGGAGCACAATGCTTTCTTTCTCCCCCGGAAACGAAAAACGATTGTATTAGCAAGCGACAGTCCGCAATTCCAACTGTCCGGCGTACCTGTACTCAACATTCACGAATCCGAAGAAGAGCTGGTGAAAAACATATTGAAACTTCACCAACATGCTCACCACGACGGTTATCCGGTAAAAGATATGCCCCCCATGCCTCCGATGCAGCCTCATCAAGAAATTCTATCCGCCCGTGAAATAGAAGTACTCGTACTGATAACCAAAGGATTAATCAACAAAGAAATAGCAGATAAACTGAATATCAGCCTGACTACCGTTATCACTCACCGAAAAAATATCACGGAGAAATTAGGCATTAAGTCCGTCTCCGGGCTGACTATTTATGCTGTAATGAACGGATATATCGAAGCTGACCGAATCTGACTTCTTAAAAAATAAGTCATAATCCTAATAAATGAGGATTGACCGTCATCTATATTTGCCGTTACTTTGCACCAGATAAATTAACAGCAGATGAAGACAAAGAAGATTATGATTGCCCTCATGCTCCTGACGACAGGGACAGCATGGGCTGAAGATTTCCCCAAAGACTCACTAAAAATAGTAGACATCGAAGAGGTGGTAGTGATTGCTACTCCAAAAGAGAACCGTAAATTACGTGATCTGCCGGTAGCCGCCACCGTTTTATCGCAAGACAATATGCGCGCCAATCAGGTAAATTCCGTGAAGAACCTGACAGGTATTGTTCCCAATCTGTTTATCCCTGACTATGGTTCCAAACTGACTACTTCGATTTATATCCGTGGAATCGGTTCACGCATCAATACTCCGTCCGTAGGACTTTATGTAGACAATATCCCTTATATCGACAAATCCGCTTTCGACTTCAACTATGCTGATATCGAACGTATTGATATTCTTCGCGGGCCACAAGGTACTCTCTACGGGCGTAACACGATGGGAGGACTTATCAAAGTACACACAAAATCACCTTTCACTTATCAAGGTACCGATATTCGCATGGGAGCAGCAACTTACAATAATTATAACGTTTCACTCACCCATTATCACCGTACATCCGACCGCTTTGCTTTTTCTACCGGAGGTTTCTACGAGCATACAGGCGGCTTCTTTGAGAATTCTGCACGAAATAACGAAAAGGTCGACAAAAGCAACGCCGGAGGCGGACGTTTTCGTGGAATTTACCTGCCGACATCGAATCTGAAAATAGATATGGCACTTAGCTATGAATATAGCGATCAAGGTGGGTATCCGTATTATTATACCGGTATTACTCCCAGTGCCATAGCCAAAGCTCAAAAAGACGGTAAAGAAATGACAGAAGACCGGGCAGACTACATCGGTAAGATTTCATATAACGACCGTAGTAGTTACCGCCGTGGATTGCTCAACTCTGGTGTTAACATCGAATATCAAGCCTGTAACTTTATATTAAGTGCGGTGACAGGTTATCAGAACCTGAATGACCGTATGTTCCTCGATCAGGACTTCACAGAAAGGGATATTTTCAACATCGAACAAAAGCAGAGAGCGAACACCATTTCCGAAGAAATTGTCTTGAAAGCCAAACCCGGAAAAAGATGGCAGTGGGCTACGGGCGCTTTCGGATTCTATCAATGGCTACATACTACAGGTCCTGTTCTGTTCAAAGAAGAAGGAGTGAAGTCAGTCATTGAAAACAACGCCAATTCCGCTTTTGAAGAAGTCTCTGCCAAACCCGGAGCTCCCACCATGGGAATGACCGTGCACAACCCGACATTAAGTGTAGGAGGAACCTTCGATACCCCAACCCTTAGCGGTGCACTTTATCATCAGTCCACTTTCAACAATCTGTTCATCGAAGGGTTGTCCGTTACAGCCGGACTCCGACTCGATTACGAAAAGATCAGTATGAAGTATAATTCTCTTAGCACTCCTATCGACTTTGGTTTCGACTTCCACATGGCAATGGGTCCCACGCAAATAAATCTGTCCGATCAGAATATGAAAGCTCCGGCCTCTTTCGTAGGCAAGCTCTCGACTGATTACGTACAACTTCTACCCAAATTTGCTATTCAATATGAATGGAAGAATCAAAATAATGTTTATGCCACCGTTACCCGGGGATATCGTTCGGGAGGATATAACATCCAGATGTTCTCTGATTTATCACAAACTGAATTGAAAAATTCGATGATGAATGCCATCAAAGAAAGTCCGACAATAGGGCAAGATGCCGTATGGGGAGCAACTATCATTAAAATGATGGACCAAATGGTGCCTACAAAAGAGATTGATGTAAAAGCGTCCACCACTTACAAACCCGAATATTCGTGGAACTACGAAGTAGGTAGCCACCTTACTCTATGGGAAGGCAGGCTTTGGGCTGACGTCGCAGCATTCTATATGGATACCCGCGACCAACAACTCTCCCAATTTGCAGAAAGCGGCTTGGGACGTATTACCATCAATGCGGGGAAAAGCCGCAGTTATGGTGCAGAAGCAGCTCTTCGTGCCAGTGTGACTAAAGAACTTAGCCTGAATGCCAGTTATGGATATACGTATGCCACCTTTACTGATTATGTAATCACCGAAGAGAAAAAAGATGGCACTCCCATAATTACGGATTACAATGGCAAATATGTTCCCTTTGTTCCCAAGCATACATTAAATATCGGTGGAGAATATGCCATCATCTGCAGCCCACGTTCTATCTTCGACCGGGTTGTATTCCAAGCGAACTATAACGCTGCCGGACGTATCTACTGGACTGAACAAAACGACGTCAGCCAATCCTTCTACGGCACACTCAACTGGAGAACGAATCTGGAAATCGGTGATGCAATGATTAGTTTCTGGGCACGCAACTTCCTGAATAAAGACTATGCCGCCTTCTATTTCGAAACAATGAACAAAGGTTTCATGCAAAAAGGACGCCCAATGCAATTTGGGGTAGATCTTCGCTGCCGCTTCTAATCATTTTTACTCGTAAGGATATTATTTAGTCCTTTTATTGTCAGCTAAAGATTTCATCCATATAGAACAATGATTTTCAACGCATTAACAGCTGACAATAAGCGCTGACAATAACCCAAAACAGGCTGACAATAAAAGATTCGGACTTTTATTGTCAGCCTGTCTCTTTGTAGATTAACAGCATAGAATACGGGATAGAAGAACGTATGTCCCTATGAAGTTTGCATTATAAAGCCATTATACTTGATTTACCCAATCGGTATTGTTCTGTCAGACCTACGCAATCCTTAACTCTCCACGGCCGTGGGAGGATCTCGTCACGACTGTGGGAAGAAGTTACCACGGCCGTGGGAAGGTAAAGATAGCGGTACCCTCACACAACTATACCGGCACCTTACCGGAACTTTATCAATGCTTTGGCATTAGTTTACCTACTGCTTGATATCAGTTTGCTTATACCTAAGACTGCTTCGTTCATAATCCAACGTGCTTGACCTATACTTCAGTACGATCAGATTCCTCCACTCCACCATGCACACGCTCCATCTGATAAGCAATACGCTCCGTCCCATTCTTTACATAAATGATGCCGCAACGTTGAAAGCCATACTTCGCCAGTATATGTTGCATGACCTTATTATCCCGATGAGTATCTACCCGGACATTAGGCCAACGTTGAAAACACCAGTCCAGACAAGCTTCCGACACCCCTTTCTGCTTTCCGTTCGTTGCCAACCGATGAATCACTCCATAAGGTTCGTCATTGAGCCATGCACCTTCATAAATCTGTTGGTAAGTAGGATCCTCACCCAGTATGAAACAAAAAGTTCCCAAGATTTCTCCTTGTTCACCGGTACAGACAAAGCTATGACCGTCTTCAATCTCCTGACAGATCAATGCTTCCGACGGATAACCGTCAATCCACTGGGTAGTATTCCCGGTTGCACGCATAAAGGCACGGGCATAGTCATAAATCTCCATCACTAAAGGGAGATCTTTTATTTCGGTAGACCTGATTTCCATCATTTGAAAAGTTATTCAGAAATAAAACAGATAATAAAATCACTCGTTAATCGCTCCACAATGGGGGCATATACCTTTCTCTTTCAGTTTCTCCCCGCAATGTCCGCAACGATACTTATACCCAATGTTTCGATAGACCTTCTTCGCAAAAACGAGAATAAAAAAGGCAAGGAATAGATAACCGATATAGATATGTGTCATCAGGATAAAGAAGAAATAACAGAAAATACAGCAGGACATCAGTCCCAGCAAATAAAAGATAGCTGCAGCGGGAGTCAACTGCCGGAACAAATCATCCAACACCGCCAAAGCGACTATCAGAAACAACCAGATACTCAACAGGAAAACAGAGAGAATGAAAGGAACTTTGAACGGTGACAAAGTTGGATTGAAATAAAAATGTTCCCACGTTTCCGGCACAAAGACCTGCATTGATTCGTAAATCGTTGCACTGAAAGCCATCAATAAACAAAGAAACAGGGGATAAACACTGTCAATATCATTGAAATAAACCATCTGCAACTGCTTCCGACGGAAAGCGCGAAACAAATAAGCTCCTACGAACAAAGCGAAAATAACCACAAAATAAGAGGCATGCGTATCACTGAAAAGATGAATAGCCTGCGAAATACTATCAGTCGGTGCAAATGACTTCTTGAGTTCTTTCTCACGTATCCAACCCTGTTCATCTTGTGTATGTGCCAGTTTCACCCAAATGCTATCTACACTATCGGCAGGATGAACCGCAAACTCTGCAACCACTACCCTATCCCCCCTATTCAACTGAATAAAAGTATCTTTTATCGGGAGGCATTCCAAAGAGATGGAATCATCGACTACTTCCAAGTTTGTATTCCATGTATAATGGCGTTCATACAGGTAAGTCAGCGAATCTTTTGTTTTCTTCGACAGCTCCTCCGAATCCAGAGCAGGTGTTTTATAGTAACAAGACGATAGCAAAAATAAACATAATAGTAAGTTCATCACTATTTTCACCACAGAGGACGCAGAGGACACAGAGGGTAAAAAGGATAAAGAGGGTAAAGAGAAAAACTTTCTACACTTTTTCCAAAAAACACTCAAACAGCCTGTATCAGAAGAATAAGTGAAGATATTACCTTCACTATATCCTCTGTGTCCTCTGCGTCCTCTGTGGTGAAAAATGATTCTCATTGTACCGCCTTTACTTTCATTTGACAATTCTTACAATCAAATTCCAAACGAAAACGTTTGCCGTCATTCGACACCAGATAATAGGGCTCTTTATAAGGCGAACGTACCCGTTGATGGATAGGACACCAGCCCATGCTATAGCGCAAACAATGTTTGCAGAACATCAGTACCGCATCTTCCACTGCTTCTTTTTCGTATGCTGCCGCTACCTGTTGTACTCCATGTTCCTGATAGAAAGAAGCTGCACGGGTGTTCATTACATTCCCCAGATAGGTTAATGTCGTTTGTGGGAAAGCATGACTTGTTGGCTTCCATACTGCCAATTCCTGACGATAATTAATTCGACGGGCAGTTATTAACTGGTCGATTGCCTGTCTGCGGAAATCGGCTAACACTGAAGCCGGCAGAAACCAGTTCCCGGTAAAGGATATTTCTATTTCTTTTGCTTCAAAAGGTGTATTCCCCAGTTTGGACAGTTGCGTTTTCAGATTGTCCGTCTGTGGAGTCCGGGCAAGTTCTTTCTCACGAGGGAAGGTGATTGTAACGCTATTATCATCTTCGTCAGTCAATGTCAGAGAGAAACCGAAATTGTTGTCGGCAAGTAAGATTTTCACTGCGATCTTTCTTTCTGCAGATTTGCGGGAAAGGATTCTCTCAAATTCCTGGTCGAAATTACGGTACAGTGTAGTACGGGGTTTGATACGCGGCATTTCCTGCGGATAGAGTTTGTTGCTGTCCACCCGGTTGATGCGGAAACCCTGCAAACGTCCCTGTTCGTCGATATAGCAAACACCGTCTCCATTGTTAAAGGATTTAAGTCCGGCAACTGTCAGATAGTTGCCCCGGGCCTCCTTCATGGTTCCCATCTCTTCGCCCAACGATTTAGGAGTGTCGAAAGAGAATATCTCTTTATCACGTCCGTGCAAGAAATAATGTGTAAACCCACGACTGAAGCTCTTGTCGAGCTGTGGTTTAAAGTCGAAACTGCACGTACCCGAAGAAGCACGTACATATTCCGGACGACGGGCAAAGATTGCATCCAGCTTCTGACGATAAGCAGCCGTTACATTCTTCACATAAGATACATCTTTTAGTCGTCCCTCTATTTTGAATGAAGAAGCTCCGGCATCCAGTAGTTGCTCCAGTTCGTCACTTTGATTCATATCTTTCAGGGAAAGCAGATGTTTGTCTTTGACAATCACTTTCCCGTCTGCATCTACCAGACTAAAAGGTAGACGGCAGAATTGTGCACACTCTCCACGATTGGCACTACGACCGAAACAGGCTTGACTAACATAGCACTGCCCGCTATAGCTGACACAAAGCGCCCCATGTACAAATACTTCCAAAGGCACCTCCTGACAGCTTTCATGAATCTTCTTTATTTCACGCAACGATAACTCCCGCGCCAACACCACTTGACGGAAACCTGCTTCCCAAAGGAATTTCACTTTTTCCGGCGTACGGTTGTCCATTTGCGTACTGGCATGAAGCGGTATCGGAGGAAGGTTCAGTTTCGTGATCCCCATATCCTGTACAATCAGTGCATCGACACCAATCCGATAAAGTGCATGAATCATCTCCTCCGTCTCTTTCAACTCCTCTTCTTTCAGAATCGTATTGACCGTGACATAAATACGCGCATTATACAAATGAGCGTGCTGCACCAATGCTTCAATATCTTCCAATGAGTTCACAGCTGCCGCACGGGCACCGAATTTCGGAGCACCGATATATACAGCATCTGCACCATGGTTGATAGCTTCAATACCACATTCCAAGTTTTTCGCCGGAGCGAGAAGTTCTATTTTACGCTGCTTTATCATTTAATATCATTGATGTTGTAAGGTGTTTCCTGATAAACAAAGTAGTTCAACCAGTTGGAGAACAACAAATTGGCATGAGCACGCCAACGTACCAACGGGCCTTTTTCAGGGTCATCGTCTATATAATAATTGCGAGGGATCTCGATTGGCAGGCCTTTATCCAAGTCACGGCGGTATTCCGTATCCAGTGTCAGCGGAGAATATTCAGAGTGTCCCGTGACAAAGAACTCACGTCCACCCCGTGCCATCGCCATATAGACACCGGCTTCTTTCGATTCGGAAAGCAACGTCAGTTCCGGAACTTTCAGAATATCTTCCCTGCGCACTTCCGTATGACGGCTATGAGGCACATAGAAACAATCGTCAAAACCACGGAAGATGGAATGGAAAGGTTCCAGTACGCGATGCTCAAAGATGCCGAACATCTTCTCTTCCAACGGATATTTTGGAACTCCATAATGATGATACAATCCGGCCTGCGCTGCCCAACATATATATAAGGTAGAAGTGACATGCGTACGTGCCCAATCAAAGATTTCCGTAATCTCATCCCAATAGGTCACTTCTTCGAAGTCCATCTGCTCTACAGGGGCTCCGGTGATAATCATACCATCATACTTCTCATGACGCATCTGATCGAAATCCGTATAGAACGTTTTCATGTGTTCTATCGGTGTATTCTTCGACGTGTGGCTCTTGATCTTCATAAACGAAATCTCCACCTGAAGAGGTGTATTCGAAAGTAAGCGCACCAAGTCTGTTTCCGTTGTAATCTTCAACGGCATCAGGTTCAGAATCACAATCCGTAGCGGACGAATATCTTGCTGCGTAGCGCGGGAAGTGTCGATCACAAAAATATTTTCTTCCTTCAAAAGCTCTATCGCAGGTAGTTTATCGGGTAAATTTAAAGGCATAATCGCTATATATTAGTAATTTGAGTGCAAAAATACGAAAAATATAGCAGATTATAGGGAGGTTGCTTATTTAGAAGACGTACAAATTAAGTCAATTTAATCATCGAAGCATAACAACTAATCAATAAAAGCCTTATTTTTGCCGAAGAAATTAGTACTAATAATTTAAATCTTAGAAAAATGGCTTACGTAATTAGTGACGATTGTATTGCTTGCGGAACTTGCATTGACGAGTGTCCGGTAGAAGCTATCTCTGAAGGTGATATCTATTCTATCAACCCAGATGTATGTACTGACTGTGGTACTTGCGCAGACGTTTGTCCGTCTGAAGCAATTCACCCGGCTGAATAATACAAGCTACAAAAAATCTATAGGCTGCTTTCTACGGAAGGCAGCCTTTTTTTTCACCACAGAGGACGCAGAGGACACAGAGAAGAAACAATGAAAGGATGTGTCACCACCCTTATAAATTAGAAATCCCCCTTGCCACAAATGGTTTGTAGCAAGGGGGATTCCACTGAAAGGAGAGTTGCGACACAGCTCCCAAATTATTTAACTCTGTGTCCTCTGCGTCCTCTGTGGTGAACTCTTATTTCAATTTAGCTAATGCTTCCTTGATACGACGGATAGCCTCTACGATATTTTCATCGCTTGTAGCATAACTCATGCGGATACATTCAGGAGCACCAAAAGAGGTACCACCTACACAAGCCACGTGAGCTTCTTCAAGTAAGTACATTGCCAAATCATCCGAATCTGCAATCTTACGTTCGCCGTTGCTCTTTCCAAAGAAAGTATCGCATTTCGGGAACAAGTAAAAAGCACCTTGCGGAACGTTTACTTCAAATCCCGGAACTTCTTTAGCCAACTTCACAATCAGGTCACGACGACGTTCGAATGCTTTCTGCATTTCTTTTACCGGTTCTTGTGTTCCTGTATATGCAGCTTCAGCAGCTTTTTGAGAAACAGAGCAAGGACCTGAAGTGTACTGACCTTGCAACTTGTTGCAAGCTTTTACAATCCATTCCGGACCGGCAATAAAACCGATTCTCCATCCTGTCATAGCATACGCTTTGGATACACCGTTTACAATCACTGTACGTTCCTTCATTTCAGGGAATTGAGCGATACTTTGATGTGCGCCGATGTAATTGATATGTTCGTAAATCTCGTCAGCAATTACGATTACCTGCGGATGTTTAGCCAATACAGCAGACAGTCCGGCCAATTCTTCTTTTGTATATACAGAACCTGTCGGGTTGGACGGGGAACAAAGAATCAACGCTTTCGTTTTCGGAGTAATAGCAGCTTCTAGCTGTTCCGGAGTAATCTTGAAATCTTGTTCGATACCTGCCGAAACGATAACAGGAGTACCTTCTGCCATTTTCACCATTTCCGGGTAGCTTACCCAGTAAGGAGCCGGAACGATTACTTCGTCACCCGGATTTACCAATACAAGAATCGTATTACAAACAGATTGTTTTGCACCATTTGCACACGAAATCTGGGCGGCTGTATATTCAAGACCGTTTTCTTTTTTCAGTTTCTCAACAATAGCATTGCGCAAAGCCGGATAGCCCGGTACCGGAGAGTAGCGGGAAAAGTTATCATCTACGGCTTTTTTCGCAGCTTCTTTGATGTGGTCAGGAGTATTAAAATCAGGCTCTCCTACACTTAAGTTAATAACATCAACGCCTTGTGCCTTGAGCTCGTTGCTCTTTTGAGACATGGCAAGCGTCGCCGACGGCGACAAGCTGTTCAAACGATCTGATAATTGATTCATTTTGTATCTATTTTATTGTTGTTGAGTGAAAATCGCTGCAAAATAAGCGATAATATTTGATATATGAAAACAAAATGGCAATTTACTTATTAAAATGTAAAGTATGCCCCATTCTTTCTTTCTTTGTTCTCAAGTATCGCTCATTATACGGATTAGGAACTGTTTCAACAGGCACGTTTTCTACAATCTCCAATCCATAGGCTTCCAAACCAACACGTTTTACCGGATTATTTGTCAAAAGTCTCATTTTGTGTACTCCCAGCTCACGAAGGATCTGTGCACCTACTCCATAATCACGTTCGTCAGCAAGATGTCCTAAGCAAATATTCGCATCAACGGTATCCATACCGTCTTCCTGGAGCTTGTATGCTTTCATTTTTTCCATCAGACCGATGCCACGTCCTTCCTGATTGAGATAAACCACTACACCTTTTCCTTCTTTTTCGATCATTTCCATCGCTTTATGCAACTGTTCGCCACAGTCACAACGCTGCGAACCAAGGATATCTCCTGTAGCACAAGATGAGTGAACACGTACCAGGATAGGTTCGTCTTCACTCCACGTACCTTTAAATATAGCCATGTGCTCCAATCCGTTTGATTTCTGGCGGAAAGGAATCAGACGGAACATCCCGTGTTCAGTAGGCATGTTTACTTCCACTCCTTTTTCCACAATGGATTCCTGTTTCAAACGATAGACAATCAGGTCATGAATAGAGATCAGTTTCAGTCCATGTTCATCTGCCATCTGGCGGAGTTCGGGCAAGCGTGCCATTGTTCCATCTTCACTCATGATTTCCATCAAGGCACCTGCCGGGTAAAGTCCTGCCAGACGAGCCATGTCAATCGTAGCTTCCGTATGTCCGGCACGGCGAAGCACTCCTTTTTCTTGTGCATATAACGGATTGATGTGTCCGGGACGACCGAAGGTTGCCGGTGTAGAAGTAGGATCGGCCAACGCCTGAATAGTAGCAGCACGGTCGGAAGCAGAAACACCTGTTGTACAGCCTTCCAGTTTGTCAATGGTAACCGTAAAAGGAGTTCCCAACACGGAAGTATTGTCACTTACCTGATGCGGCAAATCCAACTCCTTGCAACGAGACACTGTGACAGGTGCACAAAGCACCCCACGCGCATGCTTCAACATGAAATTCACTTTCTCGGGAGTTATCTTTTCAGCGGCAATAATCAAGTCGCCTTCATTTTCGCGGTCCTCATCATCCACTACTATGACAAACTTGCCTTCTTTGAAGTCGGCAATCGCATCTTCTATTCTATCCATTTTAATAGTCTCTTTCATAACACTTATTTATTGATTTTCTGTATGATGAATTGAATTTGTTCATTGTTCTTTATAATCCGTTCCATATCCTTAGCCAGACGAACACGGAACGCCCAGATGCGGAAATAGAAAAATAAACCGATAGGGAAAATGACTCCGGCTACCAAATTCAACCAATATATATGGAACGGGCGCACATGAGCAGAAACGGAAATAACCGGATAATTGTTTAATGCACCGATCAAAGTGGCCGATTTCGTATTGGACATTTCTTCAACCAACGCTTCCAGCTTTTCATTGATAGCCATTACTTCGTTGTCATCCTCGCTCGACATCCACAATTTAAAATAATTCGGTGCTTTTTCCAATCGTTTCCTGGCAGCATACGCTCTGCACTCTGCAGTAAGTTGTTCCAAATCACCGGTCAGACGTGCGTAATCAGGATCATGGATAATCACTTCTTTCTTAAATATATGGCGTACACTACGGATTCCCACAATCTTCTTGAACCAGTTGATATAGGCATCTGCATTAAGCACCACAGAGTCCTTATTCGATTTATAGGTAAGGAAAACTCCTAATGGGGCAAGGACCGCACTACTTGTCCACATTCCCATCCATACTATCCACTTACCGTCACGGGCCATTTTATATCCTGTATTATCAATGATATAGTAAATGATAAATACCAACACGGATACAATTACCGGCATTCCGAGACCTCCTTTGCGGATAATTCCGCCCAATGGAGCTCCGATAAAGAAGAACAGCAGACAAGAGAGTGAAATCGTTATCTTCTTATGCCATTCGGTCTTATGCTTGCGAATACTATAATCGTTGTTCTCCATCGTGAATTTCTTGAACCCAAGATCGTTGGCCACATTCTCCGCCCGACTGACAGCAGAAGAAAGCACCTTCTGTTTCTGCGTTAAAGAGGCTACCTCGTAAAGGCTGTCCACGTTATATTCATGTATATCCGCCTTTTCTATTTTGACCGTATCTTCCTTTGTCAATCCATAAGAAGCGCGGAAATTCCCTTCTGCCACTTCCCTGTAATATTGTCGTCCGATACTATCTCCCACTACCGTCATTGAGTCTATAGAGCTTTGCAACTGCGCCATATCCTTAGCACTGGACTGCTTGCCCATAATTTCACCATCAACCATATTGAAATCGGAGTTAAATTCAATAATGCTATGTTTCTCCCGGAATTCCTCACGCCGATAGGGCACATTCTCCGATTTCATACTTTGTGCCCTCAAATTCTCAAATAAATCTCCGCTATACAAATGCAACCAAAGATGCTGCTTATCCGCTGTCATCTCTAAACGTCCGGAATCAGCATATATAATACGTGCTTTCTCAAACCCATCTTTCATACTATAAATCAGCACATCATATAGCATACCGGTCTTCCGGTTCTTCTTGGCAACCTTTAAATTATAATCCTTTATTTCAGAATAGAAAACTCCTTCCGGAATATCCAACTCCGGAGATTTCTGTTTCATCGAAAGAATCAGGGTTCCCAGCTTAGCCTGGGCGATAGGACCAACAACATTTTGGAAATAGAATGAGACACCGACAAGTCCGCAAACAAAGAAAGCGAGCGGACGCATGATTTTAAGTAGAGAAATACCCGCAGCTTTCATTGCAAGTAATTCATAACGCTCGCCAAAGTTACCGAAAGTAATCAAAGAAGCCAGTAACACTGCCAATGGCAACGATACTGGCACTAATGTTAATGCGGAATAAAAGAAGAATTGAGCCATAACGCTCATCTCCAACCCTTTTCCGACCAGTTCGTCTACATATCTCCACAGGAACTGCATCATGAATATGAACAGACAGATGAAGAATGTACCAATAAAGAGCATCAAAAAACTCTTTACGATGAATATATCTAATTTCTTTATGCGTAGCATCTTAATAGGTTCGTGCAATTAGGATGCAAAATTAGCACAAAAAAAGGAGCATCGAAAATTTTTAGTTGAAAGTTAACTAAAAACCACAAGTTCTTCTTAATTTAGCTACTTGCGACTCCCACAATTCTTTCATATCGGCTACTTCATCCGGCTCTGCGAAATCGGTAATTTCCAACACATAGTCACTAGTCAGCTCATTATAAGTCATCTTGATTTCAAAATAATCGCGTTCGTTTTCATCATCCTGCCAACGGAAACGGATAAAAGAGAAAGAGCGAATGGCAATAATCTCTGCTTTCCTCTGTTCTGTCTTGCCCCAATGAAACTCTACTATTTTATCGTCAGAAATAACTTTGTCTGCAAACCAGTCCTCCAACCCGGTCGGTGTACTAATAGCTCCCCAAAGAATATTTTTAGACGTTGCATTCAACAAATACTCCAAATGAATCTTTTCCTTTTTCATAGCAATTTCGAATTGTTTTTACGTGTGCCAAGATAAATACTTTTTTCTAAATACGCCGCATAAATCAGACACTTTATTAATTATTCTTTCATTATCGGGCATCAAACTCCCTATTTATAGGGAAAATCAAGACCCGTATTAAAGAAAAAACACAAAAAAGTTATGAATTGTTTTGGAGATTATAAAAAATCATCTATCTTTGCACCCGCAATCGAGAAACGATGGCGGGATAGCTCAGCTGGTTAGAGCGCATGATTCATAATCATGAGGTCCCCGGTTCAATCCCGGGTCCCGCTACTTGATAAGAATAAGGCATTTGGGAGGCTTCCACTTCTGGGTGCCTTTTTCTTTTTATCCTTCGCGAAATCATTGTGAAATCTTCAATTACATTTCTACCAGAAGCCAACGTTGAACCATAAAAATAGCCTCAACTTACAAAAAATTGAGGCTATCGAAATATCATTTAAAAAGTTTTTCTATTCCCATTCTATAGTCGCATTAGGTTTCGGCGACATATCATAACAAACGCGATTTACATTCTTCACTTCTTTCAGAATACGGTCTGTTATCCTCATCAGGATAGGCCAATCAATCGGCTCAATAGTAGCTGTCATAGCATCTACCGTATTGACAGCGCGAATAATAACCGGCCAATCAAAAGAACGAGCATTGTCACGTACACCCACGGATTTAAAATCAGGCACTACTGTAAAGTATTGCCATACTTTTTTATCCAGTCCGGCAAGTTGGAACTCTTCACGCAGAATGGCATCGGATTCACGTACTGCTTCCAAACGATCACGTGTAATAGCACCTAAACAACGTACACCTAAACCAGGTCCAGGGAACGGTTGACGGTAAACCATTTCATAAGGTAAACCTAACTCCAAGCCACAAGCACGAACTTCATCTTTAAATAATTGGCGCAATGGTTCTACAAGTTGGAATTTTAAATCTTCGGGCAAACCACCTACATTATGGTGAGATTTCACCATTTTAGCAGTTTTCGTTCCACTTTCCACAATATCCGGATAAATAGTACCTTGACCTAAGAAATCAATACCGTTCAGCTTACGCGCTTCTTCTTCGAACACACGAATAAACTCGCCACCAATAATTTTACGTTTCTGCTCCGGATCTTCTACACCAGCCAACTTATTCAGAAAACGATCGGTTACATCTACATAAACAAGATTTGCCTTCAACTGGTTGCTGAATACCTCAACCACATCTTCAGACTCTCCCTTACGCATCAAACCATGATTAACATGTACGCATACCAGATTGTTACCAATAGCTTTCAGAAGTAAAGCAGCTACCACAGAGCTATCAACTCCACCCGACAGGGCCAACAATACTTTCTTATCGCCCACCTGACGCTTAATCAATTCTATCTGGTCATTGACAAAGTTCTTCATGTTCCAGTTAGCTTCAGCTTTACAAGTATCGAAAACAAAAGACTTTACTGCAGCCTTTATAGCCTCGATATCATCTGTAAATTCTGCCAACTTCACTTCACAAGTTGCTTTATCATGCCCTGCAGCCATGACAGGAATTCCCAAAGTATAGATAGCCGGATTTATATCAATAGCAACGCCATCGATTACATTATTCGGGCCACCATTGATAATAATACCCTTTACATTGGGCAATGCTTTCAGTTCTTCTACTGTGATATCGTGAGGATAAATCTCACTATAAACTCCTAATGCACGGATGGCGCGAGCCAATACCGTATTCTCATGACTACCCAAGTCAAGGATAACAATCATATCCTGCTTCATCTGATTTTGGTTGTTTTTAAGTTATTGTATTGTTATTATTCACTATCATTTTCAAACGGTCTGCAAATATAAAGATTTTTAGAGAGACTATAATGCATTGATTCTCTAAAGTTTCAGAACAGAGTAACGTTTTTAGCAATTATACTATCCCAAATAAAAAACGAAGTTACAACCTAAATCAAGCAGATACCAAGAATTACACTTTGTAAAATGGCAAAGGACTATTTTTCTATAATTACAATATTATTATTTTGTACGAACTAAGAAAAAAAGATGCATTCACAAACAGTATAGAGTTTGAAAGACTTCTTTTATCCTAGATATTTTATACTTTTGCTGCATAAACAGAGAATCAATATAATATTTCACTATGAACGAAGAGAAAAGTTCCTTTATAAAAGGTATAAATGAGCAACACCCAACTGCTTATCATCAACTTTATAATGAATATTATAAGGCATTGGTGTTGTATGCTATTAATTTTCTCTCTTCCCAACAAGCAGCAGAAGATATTGTACAGGATCTTTTCGCAACTATGTGGGAAAAGAAAATGAGATTCTTATCATTACCTTCTTTCCGGACTTATCTCTATAACTCTATACGGAATGCTTCTCTCAATTATCTAAAACATCAAAATGTAGAATCTCTTTATCTTGAACGTTTGGCAAGCACTTATCGAGAAATCACAGAAGAAGAAGATACCAATGAAGAAGAAATATACCGGTTACTTTTTCGCGCTATCGATAATTTACCAACACGCTGCCGGGAAATATTCCTATTGCACATGGATGGGAAAAAAAATGAAGAAATAGCTACCGCACTAGGAATTTCGATCGAAACTGTAAAGACACAAAAGAAAAGGGCTATACAATCTATCAAAGAACAGATGGGTACATGCTACTTCTTGCTCCCTTTATGTGACATTTTGTATAGTTCCAAGTTTTTTTCATAATCAAAATAATCTTTTTTAGAAAGTTTGTACCTCTTTTTAATCTTCATGTTGTCTTATTAACAAATGATAAGACAACAGATATATGAAGATAAAGGTAGATGCAGAAAAATTAATAGCCAAATATCTACTCGGTGATCTTACTGATCCCGAAAAGGAACAGCTTGACAATTGGATCAAAAACTCTCCACAACATGAAGAGTTTTTCAACCATTTATGCACAAATATGTCTTTTCGTAAACGCTACGAAGCATATACACAAATAAATTCACATCAGGCATGGAAACGTTTTAAGAAAAAATATTGCCAAGTATCAATCACATCAATTTTTCTGAAATATGCAGCTATCTTTATATTACCTATAATAATAGCAGCAGGGGGATGGTATTTTTACACTTCTTCCGAAATACAAGTATCAGACAATCTAACTTTGGGTGATGCAATTCAGCCAGGAATTCCTAAAGCTACTTTGATTTTAGCTGGCAACAACAAGCAATCACTTACCCCAACATATCCAACACCAGTTAAAGTTAATCATTCCACAACTGCTATAGCACAGAACGGTGCTCTTATCTATCCGACAACACCTAATACAAATATAGATAGTATTCTGAAACAACGGAGCGAAGTTATAGAAAATAATACGTTAACCACAGAACAAGGTAATGAGTTCAGAGTAACCTTTGAAGATGGAACAACCGTACATCTTAACTATAATACAGAATTACGATATCCAATAAAATTCAGTCAGACGAAACGTATGGTTTATCTTAAAGGAGAAGCCTATTTTAAAGTTGCCCAAGATACTCGTCCTTTCTATGTTATCACCGACCATGGAACAATAAAACAGTATGGCACAGAATTTAACGTTAACACTTTTAGCCCCGAACGTACAGAAGTTGCATTAGTAAAAGGAAGCATTAGTATTATACCCACAAAAAGCAGCCAAGAACAATTCATTAAACCTGGACAATTAGCCCATATTGAGCAAAAGAACAGCAATATATCAATACATAATGTAGATCTAACTCCCTATATAGCATGGAATGAAGGACGACTCATCTTTGAGAATCGCACTTTGGAGAATATTGTTGAGATCTTAGAACATTGGTATAATGTAGACATTTCCTTTGGCACTTCCGAACTTAAACAACTTCGATTTACAGGAAACATGGACCGATACGCCACAATCAGTCCCATATTAAAAGCAATAGCACGTACTACGAATTTACAAATAAAGATAAAGGGAAGAGAGATTTTAATCACAGACAATTAATTACTAATTAAACAAGAAGAAAGAATGAGAAAGACAAAAAGTAGAGAAAGAGTCCGAATACTTTCTCTAGTAATAGTATTATTACTATTACCCACAATGATGTTTGCCATTCCTAAAAGTGGCAAAAAAGTAACTTTAAATCTGGAATCTGTCACTGTCAAAGATTTTTTCGATGCTTTAAGACAACAAACCGGATTAAGCTTTGTCTACAACACAGAGCAGACAAAGTCACTGAAACCCATCACCATCCATGTAAAAGATGAAACTGTGGATAGCGTACTACGCACTGTTCTTAATGGCACAGGACTCACCTATAGCATGGAAAGAGATATTGTTACCATCTCTAAAGCAGAACAACAAGGAGATAAACGCTCCGCAACCGGTATTGTATCAGATGAAGAAGGATACCCCTTACCCGGTGTTAATGTTGTAATTAGTGATCTTCAACGATTTGCTATAACTGACAATAATGGTAAATACAGTATAGAGATACCGCTTAATACACCTTGTACTATCACTTTCTCTTATATTGGTATGTCCACACAACAAGTGATGGTACATAGCGGACGAAATGATGTAAGAAAGAATATCACCTTAAAAAGTGATACAAAACTGGACGAGGTGGTTGTTACTGGTATCTATACTCGTAAGGCGGAAAGTTTTACCGGATCAGCTACTACAATTTCGAGCAAGGATTTAATGCGGGTAGGAAATCAGAATGTGTTCCAGAGCTTGAAAAACCTGGATCCTACTATATATATTGCAGACAATTTTGATATGGGCTCCAATCCCAATAGTGTTCCGGATATGTCAATGCGTGGAACTTCCAGTTTTCCAACGACAGAAAGCAGTTCTTTGCGCAGCAACTATCAAAATCAACCCAATCAACCATTATTCATTCTTGATGGTTTTGAAACAACTGCTGAAACAATAATGGACATGGACATGAACCGAATTGAAAGCATTACAATTTTAAAAGATGCTTCAGCAAAAGCTCTCTACGGTTCTAAAGCAGCTAATGGTGTAATTGTTATTGAAACAAAACGTTTAACCGGAAATCAACAGCGTATTACATATAACGGTAGTATTTCTTTGGAAATACCGGATTTAACCAGTTATGACCTTTGTAATGCATTTGAAAAATTGGAAGCAGAACGTTTAGACGGAGTATATACAAGTAGTAGCGGCAATACGCAGATCCAATTAGATCAATTATATAATGGCCGACGAAAACTTGCATTAGAAGGATTAGATACATACTGGTTATCCAAGCCACTTCACACTGGCATAGGACATAAGCATAACCTAAATATAGAATTAGGCGATTCCCAAAATTTACGTGCAATCTTAGATCTTACTTACAATCAGATTACAGGGGTTATGAAGGGATCTGACCGCCGCAATATATCTGGTGATATAAATTTATCATACAGACATAACAAACTATTACTAAAGAATATCTTATCAATCATATCTAACAAAAGTAATGAGTCCCCTTATGGAGAATTTAGCGAATATTCCAGAATGAACCCATATTGGCAAGCAACTGATGAAAATGGGAATATAGTTCAATGGGTAGAACAAATTGGCTCAACATCAACCAAAGTAGCTAACCCTATGTATAATTCTATTATTGGAACTAGCTTTACTTCCAGTTATTTACAATTCACCAATAACTTTTATGCAGAATGGCAAGTTGATAAAAACTGGAAAGCAACAGCACGTATAGGAGTCTCTGAAAAACGAAATGATATGGATGATTTCTATCCCGCCTCACATTCCATTTTTGCAAATGTTAATGATATACTTAAGCGTGGTAAGTATATTATGGAAAATGGTAAATCCAGTTCTATTTCCGGAGACTTGAATATAAACTATAATAATCAATTTGGCAAACATACTATCTTTGGAAATGCTGGTGCCTTTATCTCCGGAGAAAAATCATCAGCATATCGACACACGGCAGAAGGTTTCCCCAATAATCAGAAGGCAGATATTTCATTCGCAAAACAATATGCAGAAAACAGTACCCCTACAGGTTATTCCACAATTAACCGTGAAGCCAGCTTCCTATTAGCCGCTTCGTATGATTATGACAATCGTTATTTAGCCGATGCAACTGTGCGGGAAAGCGCATCTTCCTTATACGGTTCAGATAACCGTTGGGCTAATAGCTGGTCTTTTGGTATTGGATGGAACCTACACAATGAAGCCATCTTGAAAGGTGTTGAATGGATTAAACAGTTAAAACTTCGAGCCTCGATTGGTTTGACCGGAAATCAAAACTTTGATACCAACGCAGCAATTGCTACATATAATTATTACACAGGCGTCGTATATGGAGGCATAGCTGGTAAATTTACAGGAGCTTATTTAGCTTCCATGCCTAACTCCAAATTAAAATGGGAACAGAAAAAGGATCATAATATAGGAATTGATATGAGAGTTGCCGGATTATCCCTTTCTGTTGACTATTACTCAGCAGATACCAAGAATATGTTAACCGATGTAACAATCCCAACTTCTACAGGATTCGCAATAGTAAAAGATAATTTAGGATTGGTACGTAATTCTGGAGTTGAAGCTAAAGCTAATTATACAATATGGCAAGGAAAAGAAGGTTTTGTAAATGTATATGGAACATTTGCCTATAACCGAAATAAAATAATTCGTTTGTCAGAGAGTATGCGGGCTTACAATGAAAAAATGATGAAACAAGCAGAAGATAATAATACCTCTGCACCTGTATTAATGTATCAAGACGGATTATCTATGAAAACAATATGGGCAGTCCCTTCAGCCGGTATTGATCCGCAAACCGGACAAGAAATATACATTAAAAAAGATGGCACCTACACTTATACTTATTCAGCCAATGATATGGTCGCTGCTGGTAACTCCGATCCTAAGTATCGTGGTACAGGCGGTTTCACAGCCGAGTATAAAGGTATCGGATTAAGCGCTACTATAAGTTATCTTGCTGGTTGTCAAATGTATAATTCAACCCTAGTCAGTCGGGTGGAAAATGCAAATATTGCTTACAATGTGGATCGCCGATTGTTAATTGGTCGTTGGACTACTCCCGGACAAGTAACACCATACAAGAAATTTAATTCCGAAACAACCACACGTGCTACCACTCGCTTTGTACAGGATCGGCGTGAATTATCACTCTCTTCCATCAGTGCATATTATGAGTTTCCAAGTTCCATTTATAGGAAATTAAGTATGCAACGCCTGCGTTTATCATTCTATTTAAATGATATTGCAACGTTCTCTTCTATAAAAATAGAACGAGGTTTAAATTATCCTTTCGCAAGAAATATGTCGTTCTCATTAACAGCCACTCTCTAAATTTTATAAAGATGAAAAAATACATATTAATCCTATTAACGTCCGTAGTAACATTATCCTCTTGCAGCGACTGGTTCGATGTTACTTCAGGGTCTGAAATTCGAGAAAAAGATCATTATAGCACTCTAGCCGGATTCCAACAATCTTTAATCGGTTGTTATATTAGCATGACAGATAATACCCTTTATGGTAAAGAATTATCCTGGTATGCAATTGAAATATTAGGTCATCAATTTAATCCTGTGACTTCCAATTCAAGTAATAGTAGAGAAATGCAAGAATATGAAAAATTCAATTACGACCACACACAAATATTCTCGGACATCGAAAATATCTGGGCTAAAGCATATTCTGTAATAGCCAATGCCAATGAAGCATTAACTAATATGGAAGGACAGGAGTCAAGTCTGAACGAAGTCTATTATCATGTTATCAAAGGAGAACTTCTTGCCATTCGTGCATATATGCATTTTGATCTGTTGCGCCTATATGGATATGGTGATTGGAAAAACCGTTCCGCAGAACTAAATTCTAAAAAAACGATTCCATATGTAACAACTTTATCATCGATCCCAACTCCTCAACGCACAGGAAAGGAGACACTTCAAATGATTATCAACGATTTGGAAGCTGCAGAAAAATTATTAAAAGAATACGACCCTATCACAAAAAAACATCCGGCTTCTTATTACACAAGTATAGATGCAGATGGTTTCTTCAAAGATAGAACTTTACGACTCAATTATTATGCAGTCAAAGCACTGGAAGCACGTGTATATTTATGGGAAGGCAGTAAAGAAAGCATAGACAAAGCTTTAAATGCTACTGAAGAGATAATCACAGCTATTGGTGATAATGGAATTGTCATGGACGATATGTACACTTACTCCTACCTGTTACCAGAAATTTCTCAATCCAACCGTTCTCTAGCATCCGAAGCTTTATTCAGCCTAAATGTTTCAGACGTTACGTCCAAAATCACCTCATATATAATACCCAACTTCGTCAACACAGACTATACAGCTATGTATATATCTCCAACAGATGTTGAAAGTATATATGAAGGCATAAATTCAGATGTTCGTTTCACACGAATGTTAGATCAAACCCAAAGTGATTCCAGAGGATATGTCCCTATGAAAATTCATCAAGCAAGTTTAGACGAATTCAATAAGAACCGCTTGTCTCTAATACGCTTGCCTGAAATATTCTATATTGCTGCTGAATGCTATGCAACAAGTGCAACTCCTAATCTTGACATGGCATTACAAAGACTAAATAAGATTCGCGAAAACAGAGGTATCAGCACCCCTCTTGAAAATCTAAATGCAGATCAAATCATAAAAGAAATACAAAAAGAATACCACAAAGAATTCATTTCCGAAGGTGTCATGTTCTATTACTATAAGCGAACAGGTAGTAAATCCGTCCCTAATTATAGTGAAGAGATGACAGATACGCAATACTTATTGCCCTATCCTACCTTTGAAATACAATCCGGACGTGTACAATAAACAATATTAATATGAAAAAAATAGTTACAAAATCAATCTTAGCATTAAGCTGTTTTTGTTTATGCTTTACGAGCTGTAGAAAAGAAGAAATACCATATTTTGATAGTCAATATAATGCTGTCAGATTTAATAAAACGAATGAGTACGATACAGAAACCAATATATTTAAAGGAAACTATTCTTTTCTGGAGAATCCCTTTGATGAATATGGTGAGTATGAATTACCCTTAATCCTAGTAGGAAATGTATCAGCAGAAGATCGTATTGTGAATTATGAAATCAATAAGCAAGAAACTACTGCTCCCCAAAATAGTTATGAAATAACTGCAGCATTGATTCCTGCAAATAGTTTAAAAGGAATAATAAAAATAAGACTGTTCAATACTGAAGAAATACAAAATGGAGCATCATATAAACTTTATATCCAGCTAAAAGAATCATCAACTCTAGGGTTAGGACCTAAAGAATATATCACAGCAACGTTAAGTTGGAACAGTAATATCATTGCCCCTCCGGCAACTGAACGATATTTATGGATGACATATAATTCACTAATAAAATCATCTCTAGCTCCAACCTCTTCTTCTACAACGGCTTATAGTTCCAATGCTTTAAAAACAATTGTAACAGCTTTAGACTGGGATGATTGGGACGATATGACTGCGCATCCTGACCAACCACAGAGACCAACATATTTTACATATAAATATCTCGCCAATTATAGATTATTCGTAACAGACAAATCATATGAAGCTTATGCTGCAAAATTAGCGGATTATCTAAAAAAGTATCAGAAAGAACATCCTGATGCCCCCCTAGTTCATAACGAAGGTAATTTGAAAGGACAAATTATAGAAGCCAGAACATATTAATTTATATAATTCTATAAAATTATGAAGAAAAATAATATAACTCAATTAATAATATTACTGCTGCCTAATATTCTCTGGTTTACTTCTTGTTATGAGGATAAAAGTTCATTTGCAACAAGCCTTATTCCAGAAGTACAAATTAGTATAAACGATAAAAATCAAGAAAATTCAATATACGTAGGTTATCAATCTCCTGTCGATATTGTACCATCTATTACACAAGATGGTTTTGATGGTTCTAATTTGCGCTATGAATGGGCTGTAACCGAGGAACCCTCAACTACCAATCCTGTTTATGAAATTATTGGTACAGAAAAAGACTTTCATGGTATTATAAATCGTCCTATATCAAATGGAGCCTATACGTTAAAATTGACTGTAACAGATGTAGCAAATGATAACTTACAATATATTTATTCTTGGGAATTATATGTACAAAGTAGCTTCCTAGACGGATTGTTAATCGCAGATAGTGAAAACGGAACAACAACAGATTTTACTTTGATTAACAATTCTCAAATAACAAATCAATATACAAAAGAAGAAAGAATATTTCGTCACATACTAGAAACTGCTAATGGAGCAGCATATGATGAATTATTGACTTCATTAACCTATGAGGTGATGGGGAACACAGCAATACTTGGTAGTTCTCACTTAAATCAGATTTGGGCTATTTCTTCCACAGGAAAAAGCATTCGTTTCAACTGTGAGGACTATTCAATAAACGGAACATGGGAAGATGAAAAAATATTTTTATATTGCCCCACCGATTTTCAAGTAAAATCTTATATTCGTTCTTCACAACTTTTCATCGCTTATACAAATAATGGACTATATTCATTCTTAAACACAGCAGGTAACAAATTCTCTATGCCTAATTCTGTTTTTAATGGATTTGAAATCAATAACAATGTATATGCAGCAAATTCTTCATTTAGTATTGATGACAACCATTTAGTATGGTTAGATAAACCCAAAGGTGCCTTTTATTCCTTAAATGGCACGAGTTATAACACATGTACTCCGTATATCTCAAATCCAGATTTCGATCCTAATGACATGGGAAGTCAAACAGCTATTGCCGCAACAAGTTCTCAAGATGGCTCATTGGCCACTTTCTTACTTAAAGACGATAATAGTGGAAATTATGCTATTTACACTTTAAGCCAATATAAAGCAGAAGAAGGCTACTATGAAGATCCTGATAATTGGGATGGATGGGTAGTTACCTCACCAGAACAACCAGCAGCTGCAAAAAACAAATATATTATTCCAGCAGCAGGCAAAAACCTATTAGACAAAGCTGTATCTATTTTCTTCGGACATACAAATAATGTATTATATGTAGTAACAGATGCAGCTATATATTCATTTACATATGGTATGGGAAATGAAGTATCTGTCTCCACTACCTCGCAGTTTAGCCCTAGTAACGGAGAGAAAATTACAAAAGCCAAGTTATATCAACAAGGGCAATATACCAATCAAATTAATGTAATGACTGGTAATCCACCAACTATTGCCCCAAATACATGGAATAACAAAGCCCTCATTATTGTGACCCAATCCGCAGAATTTAACGGAAAAGTTTCAATTGTTCCGATGAAACAGGCCGGTGCAGGAACCTTGGATGTCTCTCAAGCACTAGTCTATGATGGTTTTGGCAAAATTCTAGATGTAACGACAACAGGATATTAATCTAATTTCATAAAAATACATTAAAGAACTGATATGAGAAAAAAAATCCTCTTACTTGCAGCAATGGTGGTAGCTTCGTCTACCACCATTGACGCACAGCGTAAATTTCCATTCTTCTGGAAAAAAAAGAAGGCAAAAACGGAACAAACAACTCCTACAAAAAAGGAAAGTGAATATGATAAACTATTTAAGAAAAAGCATGAAACAGCTAAGGGGCTGATTACTCTCCATCTGCTGGATGGAAAAGTATATTTTGAACTTCCTGTGGATTTAATCAATAAAGATATGCTTATTGGCTCCACTGTTACCAGCATCTCTGATAATGGTAATGCCGTGGTCGGTTCCAAACCAACCGATCTACTCCATGTCATGTTTACACGAAATAAAACACATGTACAGTTACGTCAGGTAAATACTGATTATATTACTGGTAGCACACAAATTGATGAAGCTTTACGCAAAAGTACACTAGGAGCAATTATTAGTAACCAGAAAATTCAGGCATATAATAATGACTCAACTGCTATCGTATTCGATATGACCGGAGTTTTCTTAAGCGACAACAAAAAAATGAGTCCATTCGATCGTAATTCAATCTATGGAATGTACAATCGTACAGAGAATTATCAATCCGACTGCTCTTACATTTCACAAATCAAGGCTTTCAAAGATAATGTTTCTATTAAAAGCTGTCTGTCATATACATTCTCTGTCAGCAATTCACAAGGGGCATCACTCATAAAAGACCGTCCATTCACCGCAGAAATGACACGTTCTATCATGCTGTTGAAAGAAAAGCCTTACCGTCCACGTATGGCAGATTACCGTATCGGTGTATTCTTTACCGGACGCGAACAACTAGGCGAAGGAGCTAAAACGACCGCACCCGTTTACTATGCCAATCGATGGGATATACAACCGTCTGACACTGCTGCCTACCTACGTGGTGAGAAAGTGAAACCCACTAAACAGATTGTTTTCTACATCGATAACACTTTTCCGGAAAAATGGAAACCATATCTGCGGGAAGGAGTCACCCAATGGAATGAATTATTCGAGCAGATTGGATTCAAAGATGTTGTAGCAGCCAAAGATTTCCCGACTGATGATCCGGAATTCGATCCAGACAATATCAAATATTCATGTGTTCGCTATGCTCCATCAAGCATTGAGAATGCTATGGGACCATCATGGGTAGACCCACGAAGCGGAGAAATCTTGAATGCCTCCGTATATTTATATCATAATGTTATCAAACTTATCAGTAACTGGTTGTTCGTGCAAACAGCACAAGCCGATAAGGATGTACGTACTGTCAATATTCCGGATGAAATGGTTGGAGACGCATTACGCTATGTACTTTCACACGAAATCGGTCACTGTTTAGGGTTTATGCATAATATGGGAGCTTCTTCCACTTTCCCGGTAGATTCTTTACGTTCACCGGAATTCACGCAGAAGTATGGCACTACTCCTTCCATTATGGATTATGCCCGCTTCAATTACGTAGCACAACCCGGCGATAAAGAGCGTGGTGTAAAATTGACTCCTCCCCGCTTTGGTGAATACGACAAATACCTCATTAAATGGACATATACTCCAGTATTCAATGTTAATACTGCAGACGAAGAAGCAGTTATAACAAGCAAATGGATCACTGATGCCATTAAAGAAAATCCTGTGTACCGATATGGAAAACAACAAGTATATGGAGTTGTTGATCCCCGTTCACAAACAGAAGATATTGGTGACAACTCTATGAAAGCAACTCGATATGGCATCAAGAACCTTAAGTATATCATGAATAATTTGGAAAATTGGATTTCCGAAGGTGACGATACATACGAATACCGTGAAGATTTATTTATTGGTATCGTAGAACAACTTGCAATGTACGTTACCCATGTAGCAGGCAATGTAGGTGGCTATTTTGTCAACGAAGTTAAAGAAGGGGACACAATGCCACGTTTTGCACAAATTCCGAAGGCACAACAAAAAGAAGCCCTGAATTACCTATTCGAAATTTATAATGATCTGGATTGGCTTGACAACAAAAACTTATTAACTAAATTTCCGGTTTCCGGTTCCCCTAAACAAACTATTCAAAACTTCATGTTGAGATATATACTGCCTGTACCTTTTCAGGTATCACAATACGAAGGATTAGAGAAAGATTCATTTACTGCTGCCGAGGCTTTCAACATGATATACAATTTTGTTTGGAAACCGACTATTTCCGGACATACATTAACAGAATCCCAGATGAATCTTCAGAAACAATATATATACATGATGATGCAGACTGCCGGGTTCACAATCAAAGGAGCCGGAAAAGCATTAGCCGGAGAAAAACTACTTGACATCAATCACCGCCAATTCGGATATACTTGTTGCCAGGGACATGCTCTCAAAGCAAATGCAATGCACAACCCTGTAGCAGGTTTTGAATGGAAACCATTGAACCGTTTTTCTATGACGGCCAAAGTTACACAAGCAGATGTATACGCATATATAGCTAAAGCCAAACAACTGATGAAACAAAAGGCAGCCAGTGCATCAGGGAAGACGAAAGCTCACTATGAATTATTATTAAAGATGCTCGACATCAACTTAAAATAAGGGAGGGACAAAAGATGAAAAAACTATTTTTATGGTTAATAGCACTTTTGCTGATTATCGGATCAACAAATGAAGCCAATGCCCGCTCCAAGAAGAAAAAAGGAAAAGCAAAAACTGAACAACAGACTGACAGTGTTCAAAAGAAAAAAAAGAGTGTCTACGACAAGCTTTTCAAAGATAAGAAGAAACATACAGTCAATAAAGGGACAATTACAGTTCACCAGTACGAGGATAAGATTTATCTGGAACTACCAGTTGAATTAATGGGACGGGATTTTTTAGTAAACTCTGCCATCACTACTGCAAGTGATATTTCGATGGCAGGCACAAAAGCTGCTCAAAGTAGGTATCTGATTATTGATAAAACCGATTCATTAATATTATTCCGAGATCCGAAATACAATGTTCGCCTCAACGAACAGGACGATAATCAAGAAGCGGCTTTTGCTTTATCTCGCAGTAATGCTATTTACAAAGCATTTCCAATTGAAGGATACACCAGCGATTCAACAGCTGTTGTATTTAATGCCACTTCCTATTTCTCTTGTTCCAATAAAGATGTGCTAAATCTTAGTGGACGCAGTTATGGAGGTATGCTCACAATTGTAAGTGCTTCTCCCCAAAGTAAAACATCTTTTGTGGATTCTGCAGACGCATTCGACAATTGCATCAGCATCACTCAAAACTGTACTGCAAAGTTGAGCATCAGCATCATGGGCTTTGTCTCCAAAGAACAACCGGAATTAACAATGTCAGTACAAACAACATTAGCCCTACTATCGAAAGAAAAGATGAACACCCGCGAAGCCAACCCACGCGTAGGAACAGGGTATATCTCATACACAGACTATCGTAATGAAAAACGTTTCAAGAAAGGATATTATGTAACACGTCGTAATATAACGACGCAACAACCTGTTGTCTTCTACATTGATACTCTAATTCAGGATAGCTGGGTAAAAGCCATCCAAAAAAGTGCAGATGAATGGAATATAATATTTGAAGACTTAGGAATAGGAAAACCAATCATAATAAAACCGTATGAGAAAGATTCAACTTTTCGTGCTAATAACCCAATGATAAATACGATTGCTTTTCTGAATAACAACAACTCGGAAGTTACCGCATACAATGTCACAGACTTACGCACTGGAGAAATTTTAAGTACCAAGATAGGAGTACCACGTGACCTTGCCGTCAGCGTACGCCGTAATGGAGTATACCAAATGGCAGAGGTCGATCCGCGCTTCCGGACTTATTACATTGCTGATGAGGTAATCTGTGAGAATCTGACAGCACGTATGTTAAAAGCATTTGGCCTAAGTTTAGGATTGGCAACTAATTTAGCTGGTTCTGCAGCATACTCCCCTGAAGAACTACGTTCTCCTGAATTTACTCAAAAATATGGTATCACAGCTTCAGTCATGGACAACGTATTATACAATTATCTGGCACAGCCCGGTGATAAAGAAAAAGGAGTGGTATTGATTGTCGACAAACCGGGTGTATGTGACGCATTTACGCTCAAATATCTGTATGCTGCCATCAGTGAAAATGAATCAGACATATTGAAGAAATGGGCTATGGAACACGATGGAGATCCACGCTATTTCTATGGAAAGCGTTCACCAGCTCATGCTACAGACCCGCGTTGCCAAAACTATGATTTAGGTAATGATCCGATAGCCTCTTTAGATGCACAAATTGCTCGTGTGAAATATGTAGTTAAAAATAGTCCTGCCTGGTTTCACGACGATAATATCCCCAATGATTACCGGGAACTATTTCCTGATTTTGTGATTATTGAATTAATCAATAAAACATTGTCACCAGTATCTTCTTATATCGGAGGTATTTATATCAATGAAGCCAACGAAAAAAGCAATGTACCTTCATATCAACCGGTATCGGCAGATATGCAAAGGAAAGTCTTACAAAAGATATTCAGTACCTTCTATGATTTAAGCTGGCTGGACTCTAATAAGGATTTTTTGCGTTTAGGTGGTGTCAATCCTGATATGTCAACATGGATTTACAATAACGGGTACCCAATGATGTCTTTGATGTTTCGTTTGATGCGTATGGGATTGAGTGTAGAGAAATCAACTAAACCTTATACCCAAGAAGCATATTTGAATGATATAGAGAAACAATTATTCAAAGAAACTTTAAATGGGAAACCTTTAAGTGCTCCAATGATTGCACAACTGTCTGTATATATCAGTTCTTTAAAAGGAATGTGTCCGACATTAAAGGCTATTGACAAAGCTGTATCAACAGGCGCAGCTTCGATTGCTCTCAATGAGCAAACTAATCCTAAGTTACAAGCATTAGAACTGCAAACGATTTTTACCGCTATATCTGCAACAGAAGAACAATCTGGCATGGAACCTATGACTGCTGTTAATTTCTATGCTGGTACGGATATCGAAGCTATTTGCTATGAGAAACTGAAAAGTGCACGCCGCTATTTGATACAGGCTCGTTCTATAGCTAGTAATGATATTGAGCGTGGAAAGTGCGACTATTTGATAACGATGATTGACCGGGTAATCTAACCATTCTCCCTGCATTCATGATATTTACTTGAAATAAAAAGTTTAGTGATAACAAAATATATAACAATTTTAAAAATTCATATTATGAAACATATTATTTTTTTTATATTTGTACTTACAGCAACAATGTATACATTTGCACAAGAATCCGTCTCTTCCCCAATAATTAAGGGAAAAGACAATAAAAATTTAGAGTTTTTCAAAAGTAATAAACTTCAATCCCCCATCTCTCCCACAAGCATATTTGGTCAAGAAATCCGAGGAGTTGTTTATGATAAAAAGACAAATGAAGTGCTAATAGGTGCAAGTGTTATTGAAGTCGGCAGTTCTAATGGCACCATAACTGATATTGATGGACAATATAGCATAAAATTATCTAATTCCGACAAAAAAATTCTCCAAGCAAGTTATTTAGGATATGTAGTAAAGCAAGAAAGAGTTGGAAGCCGAAAGGTTGTAAATTTCTTCTTAGAGGAAGATCAGGTGACAATTTCAAATAAATAACCATCAAGCTATCACTAAACTTTTATCAAATTAAAACATGAAAAAAACAACAATTAATATTTTATTATTATTCATAGCCTTACTCATGAATGCTCAGGATAAGACAAATGAATTATCAGGATTTATCATGCACAAACAAGAAAGTGGATTTAATACGTCATTAGATGGTGCCAATATTTTTTTAATCTATGCAAAAGATACATTGAAAACAACAAGTGTAAATGGAACATTCCGTTTCAAACCTATAAAAACAGGGAAAGCGAAACTTATTGTGACTGCCATGGGATGTAGAAAAATTGAAAAAGAACTAAATATAATAGCAGGAAAGAATCCTAATCTTTACATAGATATTTTGGATGAATCCATCCAACTGGAAGAAGTCACCATCAAGGGCAGAATCCCCATTGTGACCCAAAATGGTGACACGCTAATATTCAACCCTAAGGCAGTCAACGTACAAGAAGGAGATGTCGCCATGAATATTGTGGAGCAACTTCCAGGAGCAGAGACCGATGAGCACTCCGTCCAGATAATGGGAAAACAAGTGACCAAAACTTATATAGACGGCAAACTAATATTCGGAAGTGACCCTATGGCAGCACTTAAGAATCTTTCTGCAACTGACGTATTAAAAATCAAGGCTTATGACGAATATGAAAATACGAAAACAAAAAAACTAATGTATAGGGGAGACCTCACCAGAGTGCTTAATATTGAGACTAAAAGCAAGCTTATCAGCTCGTGGAAAGCACATCTATTGGCCAGTGCAGGTAGTAATCTGGATTCAGAGAATAGCAGAGGGAAGTTCCGTAAAGGACTCGGACTCACTGCCAATTTCTTCTCTGAGAATTTTTTACTTACTGGGAATGCTTTTCACAATAATATCAACCGGAAATCAAACAATATTAAAGATGTTCTTTCCATCTCCAATCCTGAAAGTACTTTCAACGAAACAACTTATGCTGATTTAGCTATGGAACGCTCATGGAATACTGAAAATGGGACATACGGTGGGTTTACGGCATTCTACACTTTCGGTTATGATCGCGATAATACAGATACACGATCTGAACAACTTTATTTTCCCGACAACAATTATCAGCAGCGCCTTTATGAAGAACAAAACAGCAACAGTGATAGAAAACAGAATCACTATTCCGAATTATCTTTCTCTAATTCAAACGATAAATGGGGAGCACTCCATTGGAACCAACTGATAACATATAACAACAACAAAGATTGGCAATCGCTTTACATATACAATGAAGTAAATAATCTTCAAGCATCGAAAAGCCTGATGCATTACGGTAATCTAAACAAAAGCTTCCACGTGATGGAAAGAATCAGTTATACCAATGGGATTACTGACAGATTCGGATACACATTAGAAAGCTCTATAGATATAAATAAAGGGAACGATCATTCATTACGGGTAGACACTTTGGAAAGTTCGATAACACAAACATATCTGACTATTCCATCAAAGCTCCGCAATACGGAGTGGAACGGCAATGTTCAGCTAATGTATATACTGAATCCAGAAACAGAAAGCCAACTCTCTTTAGACTATTCCGTTAAATACGAAAACGGATGGAAACACCAATTCGCCTGGAATATGTTAAACCCGACAGAACCACAAACGGACGAAGCCAATACATATAGCTATAAAGTGAACAACTTGATACAAAAGCAGGAAGTGTCATTGCACTTTTCTCCCTATGAGAAAACAAGTTGTGACATCTCCGCAGGACTTAAGGAAAGTACACTTAACCGAAAAGAAAAAGACATAGACAACTACCAAAAAACATTCATTTCTCCAACCGTTAAGCTTTCTCTTGTATATTCAGATATAACAAATTCATGGAATACCACTTATATGCTGCACAACCTTGTGCCAAACATAGTACAGTTGCGTCCGCAAATAGACAACAGTAATCCCTATATGCTGCGCAGTGGAAATCCTAACTTAAAACAATCATATCTACATTCATTCCTCTTCAATTACAGCCGTATGCTGGGAAAACATAACCACACCCTAGGTGTAGCTATCAACACTACAATCCGCCAACACTCTCCTGTAGCGAAGACCACCTATTATAATACAGAAACTTATCTACCGGAATTACGATACACAGCACCAGCTCACAGCTCCCTAATTAGTTTTGAAAACGTAGAGGGATATTGGGATATAAAAGGCAAACTGATATGGCAAGCTCCTATACGTAGTATAAAATCTAAATATACCTTATCTGCCGGACTCAACTATGAACATAATCCATATTACATAGGGGAAAATAAGACTACAACGCGTACCTATGATCCATCGCTCGAACATTCGCTACTATGTAATCTAACTAAAAAACTAAAAATAACGGTCAGTACCAATACTCGATATATACATAGTATCAATACTGAAAATTATACAGGGAAAACATTCTATCAGACAGCGGGAACAACAGTAGATATCAGCCAAATATGCAAACATTTCTATTTAAGCAGTCATTATCTTTTCATTTTTAGCCGTGATTATGGAATAAACAAAGAGATTAACCGCAATCACACCCTAAACTTGAATATCGGATGCAAAGTGTTAAATCGTAAAGGAGACATTAGTATTGCCGCATACGATTTATTAAATAGTCACCGAACATTCAGTAGTCAAATGTATTCCAACTACATTCAAAATACATGGACTAATTATTATGGACGATTCTTTACCATAAACTTTGCGTATCGGTTTGGTAAAGTGAAATCGAATTACGAAGGGAATACGAATGACGGAAGCATACGTGAATACAGATCAATGCCCGGCAAAATATGAATCTCATAATATAGAAATATGATAAAAAATCCTACATCTATAATCCATATTTCATGTATATTACTGTCTCTCTGCAATATACACATACTGTGTGCTCAAAAAACAATTCCATCAGATTCCACTACCATGCAACAAAAGGTTGTCAAATATGGAAAAGTACAGCTACGCACAAGTATTATGCAAGTAAGTCTTGATGCAGTCAAGGCAAATCTGATATGTGGTAAAGATACATTGAAGGAAGATTATAGAAATGCAGGATTTATCTTTTGGAACAAAGTTCCCGTCGGCATCGCACGAGCCATCGTGTGGGCCGACGGATTTATCGCGGATTCTGATACACTATATGTACGAGAGGGACAAACAGCACAAAAAGACTTTTATCTGACCGACCGCGTTATACAATTGCAAGCCGTAACAGTAAAAGGTAAAATTCCCACTATGGTATACCGAGGCGATACTATCCGATTTAATCCACAAGGAATCAACATATTGGAAGACGATGTAGCACGAAATATCCTGGAGCAAATGCCGGGAGTGCAAGTATCAGAACAGGGAGTTAAAGTCGCTGGAAAAGATGTGGAGAAGACATACGTTGACGGCAAAAAGATTTTTGGAGAAAATCCAATGAATGCGTTGAATCACCTTCCTGCCAATGATGTTGTATACATATCCGCTTATGATGAAGATGAGCATAAAGAGCAAACACGTAAAAATAGAAAAGGCAAGAAACGCAGAGTTCTGAATATTGAGACAAAAAGCAAATTAGTAAACTCGAAGGAAGGGAATCTGATAGCAAGTATCGGAGGAAATATGGAAAAACAACAGCTCACAGACCATAATGCACGCTATGGTGTAGGAGGTACATTTAACTTTTTCTCCGAGAAAATGTTGGTAGCAATCAATGCTATGCACAATAACTTGAACAGAACAACCAATCAACCGCAAATATTTCTAAGTACCAGGAATCCATCGCAGACTTACAGTGAAAATAGCTTTGGAGCTATCAACCTGTCCCGCCGTTGGGAAAAAGAAACCGGATTTTACAAAGAAATAAAAGGAAGCTATCAGTTTGCACGAAGCGCAACAGAAGCCAATACCCAAACTGAACAAGAATACTTTGCTACAGATGCCTTCTGGCAAAAGAGTTATCTAAGCCAATATCAAAATACAAATCAGTATAATAAACATACTATGAATACTGGATTTAGTATGAATGATAAGAAATGGGGCAATTTGATTATTGATTATACCTTATCAACTAATCATTCAAAACAACATACACTACAGCAAATCACAAATAGCGTAGATGAAATTAAGAGTACCGGCATTTTACAACAAAACGGCCGTGGTAAAGCCCAAGAGATGCAAGGTGTGGTGAATTGGACAAAATTCGTCGGAGATTGGAACTACTCCATCCATGCGAACTATTCGAATAGCTCGTCCAACGGAGAAGAAAGCCGAGAAAACAAGACACAAAATGAGGCTAGTGGAAGTCTGCAAGAGATTACAACAATTCCAGCCAATGGAAGAGGAAATAAATGGGAGGCCAAAACAGGATTAAAGCGCATGCTATCAAAAGACAAATATTCATTCATCGAATTAGTATATAATTTTGTATCGGACAATCGCCATATCAATCAGCTCGCATGGAACAAAATAACAGGAGATATAGACCCTACAAATACATATAATTACCGAAATTATCTGATAGAACACACCCCTGAAACGACAGTTATTCTGCCCGATTTAGGAATTTTCAATATTGAGATTTCAGCAGGGTGGAAACATTCCATTATTAAGGATAGAAAAGAAACGGCACAAACAAAATTTGAAAAATCATTTAACGCATTAAAAGGAGAAGTACGGATTTCTTTAGGAGGAAGATTGAGTGAGAAAGCAGAGCATACAATCAAATATTCTATGAATAGCCAACTCCCCAATATAACACAGTTACGTTCAGAAATCAACAATTCTAATCCTTATTTTATCAGCGGTGGAAATCCAAACCTGAAAGCCAGTACTATACATAAAATCTGGTGGAAAGAACAGTATCGCTTTAATAACTACGGACATTTGATAAATTCGGAATTAACGCTAGCTTTCATAAAAAACAGTATCTCCAATAGGAACACTTATTTTAGCAAAGCAACTTACTTGCCTGATTTTAAATACACGGCTATTGCAAATAGTACACTCAGTAGTTACGACAATCTAAATGGAGCATGGAATACAGACTGGGATATTTCCTGGATGTATCCTATCGTAAAAATCAAATCTAATTTAGATGTTAATATTAATAATAAGTATGAACATCTGCCTTACTACTATGATAATATACGGGATATAACAAAAATAAGCACAACAAGGATAGGAACTGGATTCGCTACCAATCTGATTCCTCGATTGCGCGCATCAACTTATTGGAGTATCAACTATCGGCAAGCCTCCAATAAGGTGAATGACCAAACAAACCGGATATTAGCAAATCGCTTAATGGTAAATATGACGTGCACTCCCATATTAAAGTATTTCTTTGCGAATGTATCATATACCTATCAGCACCAGGACAACAAAACCTATCACCAGATTGATAAAGAAAACATCCTAAATATTTATGCTGGGGCGAAGGTGTTCAGTCGACGGGCAGAAGTAAGTATTACAGCATTCGACTTGTTAAATTCATATCATAACCGTATTATCCAAATGAAAGATAACTATACCAGTTATATTGACAGAGAGAACTTCGGGAGGTATTTTACCATAAATTTCTCTTGGAAATTCAGAAAGATCAAATCGAACCGAATGGATATTTCAAGAGGAGTTGCATGGTAATATGAATAAGAAATCAGTTAATCATTTAAAATAAAAAATTATGAGTAATCCTATTGTCGAGGTCAAGCATTTATCCCATCGTTATAGTGTTGATTGGGCCATTCGCGATATCAATTTTTCTATTGAGAAAACAGGAATATTAGGTCTGTTAGGTTCTAATGGGGCAGGTAAGTCCACCACCATGAATATCATCTGTGGAGTTTTAAATCAAACGGAAGGGGATGTATTTATCAATGGCATCGATCTACGGAAAAATCCGGTTGAAGCCAAAAAACATATTGGTTTCCTGCCTCAAAAGCCACCTCTTCATCCGGACTTGACTGTCGACGAATACTTAATACATTGTGCCACACTGCGGAGAATGGACAAATCAAAGATACGTGAAGCCGTAGAAACAGCCAAAGAACGTTGCGCCATTGCTCATTTCAGCAAACGGTTGATAAAGAATCTTTCTGGAGGATACCAACAAAGAGTAGGAATCGCACAAGCAATCGTACATAATCCACCATTCGTAGTACTTGATGAACCTACAAATGGACTCGATCCTAATCAGATTGTCGAAATACGCAATCTGATTAAAGAGATTGCAGAAGATCATTCTGTACTACTCTCTACACATATCCTATCGGAGGTGCAAGCTACTTGCAATGACATTCGTATGATTGAACACGGTAAAGTGGTATTCTCCGGTACTATGAAGGACTTTGATAATTATGTAGTTCCTAGTAGTTTCACCGTAACATTTACACTTCCTCCTTCCATGGAAGAATTAGCAAAGATAGAGCATGTCTTAAATATAGAAGAGCTTTATCCCGGTACATTCCGGATACGCTTTGATGATAATGAGAACATAACTGAACGAGTAGTAGCATTGAGTATACAGAACGGATGGCGGTTGAAGGAGATCACAATGGAACGTTGTTCTCTCGACATTATCTTTGCACAACTATCGGGAAAACTTAAAAACAATATCTGACATGACGGATCTAAAGATTATAATGCGTATTGCTCGAACCGATTTGGCTATTTTATTCTATTCGCCGATTGCATGGTTCATATTGATTGTTTTTTCATTCCTGACAGCATCAGGTTTCGCATCACTAATGGAAAGTATAGTGACCAGCTATGACCTTTCGGGAGGCGACGAAGTATCTTTAAGCAGTATTTGTTTCTTAGGTAGCTATGGTTTTCTATCCTCTATCGTTTCAAACATATACATCTATATTCCATTGCTAACAATGGGGCTCATCAGTCGCGAAACGGCATCGGGCTCTATCAAACTAGCTTATTCATCACCAGTCACCAGTAGTCAGATCGTGTTGGGCAAATATCTTGCAGCCATCGGATTTGGCTGTTGTCTGATGCTTGTCCCGATAGCCAATGCTATTTATGGCAGTTTGGTAATCCCCTCTTTTGATTGGGCTCCGATATTAGTCGCCCTCCTCGGACTCTATTTATTAATATGCACTTATTGTGCTATTGGGCTCTTTATGTCCTCACTCACAACTTACCAAGTAGTGGCAGCGGTTGGGACTCTTATTATCTTAGCCATATTAAATTTCATAGGAGGTATCGGTCAGGAATACGATTTCATACGTGAACTGACTTATTGGCTGTCAATAAATGGAAGAACAATCGACATGCTAAACGGAGTAATCCGAAGTGAGGATGTGATTTATTTTATTGTTGTAGTAACCCTTTTCCTGGCATTTACCATTTTCAAACTTTCATCCGACCGGCGAACTATCAGTCGGTTCCGACAAACAATCAGCTATCTGGGATTTTTTGTCGCAGCAATGGCAATCGGTTATTTCACTTCACGTCCGGGAATGATTAAGGTGTGGGATACAACACGTACAAAACTAAATTCACTTACCGAAAACAGCCAAAATGTATTGGCAAAACTGACAGGATCGGTAACTATTACCAATTATGTTAATCTGCTTGATGGAAAGTCATATCGGTACCTTCCTATTATGAAGAAAGCGAATGAAACGATTTTCGAACCTTATTGCCTCGCTAAGCCCGACCTGCAAGTAAAGTATGTCTATTATTATGATTTTGCCCCCAACGGCGTAGCAAATAATCCCAAGTTTCAAGACAAAACGATAGATGAAATGCGTGATTATATGACCATGGTTTATAATTTAAATCCTCATTTATTCAAATCTCCGGAAGAAATCCGTAAAATCGTAGATCTGCGTGAAGAGCAAAATACATTTGTTCGCATTATGGAAACACAAGATGGGAAACGTACTTTCATCCGTGATTTTCAGGATATGGAAGCAACACCATCAGAAGCAGAAATTACAGCAGCAATAAAAAAGATGATCTCAACTCCTCCCACTGTTGCCTTTATCAAAGGAGACGGTGAACGTGAAATATCTAAACCGGGTGACCGCGACTACAGTAACTTCTCCATTGAAAAATATTCCAGGGCTGCCTTGATTAATCAGGGCTTCGAAGTCTGTGAGATCGACATTTCCCATGGAGACACAATTCCTTCCCTTATCAATATTGTGGTTCTTGCAGAAATGAGAACTCCGCTTACAGAAAAAGGAGAAAGTCAACTGGAAACTTACTTAGCTCGTGGAGGTAATTTATTTATTCTCACCGACACAGGCAGGCAAGAAATCATGAATCCTTTTCTAGGCAGATTCGGTATCAAAATGGAAGAGTATCAACTGGCACAATCTTCTGCTGATTTCTCCCCTAATCTGATTTTAGCCAAAGCCACCCGTGAATCGGGAAAACTAACATTTGGATTCAAAGATGATTTTCCCAAACATGACCTACGTGTCTCTATGCCCGGATGTGTAGCTCTTACCTCCTTCGACAACGATTATGGATTCCAATATACACCGATTCTTGAAACAAATGCCAAAGGAGTATGGATTGAGAAGGAACAAACCGATCTGGAGGAATCACCTGTACAATGTAACGCCTCTGCAGAAGAAAAAGAACAAACCTATATTACAGCCTATGCCCTTTCACGTCAACTGAAAGATAAAGAGCAGCGTATTATCATTTCTGGTGATGCAGATTGTATAAGTAATGCTGAACTAACTCTTTCACGTGAAGGGTATACATCAGGAAACTTTAATATGATTATCGAAAGCTTCCGCTGGCTTTCCGGAGGAGAATTTCCTATTGACGTACGCCGTCCTCATTGCACCGACAACAAGCTCTCAATCGGAGTAAAGGATGTCAGTACGATGAAAACTATTTTCATAATCATTATACCCGCTATCCTCCTACTAATGGGAGTTGGCATCTGGTTTTTCCGCAGAAGAAATTAATAGAGAAAAAGATGAACTTAAGACTTATACTTAGAATAGCCCGTACCGAACTAGCGGTACTTTTTTACTCACCGGTTGCATGGTTGCTACTGGTCGCTTTTACATGCCAGGTAGGATTCGATTTTATGAATATCCTGACGGAAATAGTAAAAATAAAAGCATTGGGCAACACGATCACTTTTAGTGTCACAGCCGGTTTTGTTCTTGGTCTCAAAGGAATATATGAAGTAATACAGGAAACGATCTACCTCTATATTCCTTTATTGACCATGAATCTGATGAGCCGTGAATATTCATCAGGATCTATCAAACTACTATATTCATCACCGGTAAGCAGTGTTCAAATCATTGTCGGCAAGTTTGTCTCAATGGTAGTATTTGCCCTGATCTTTGTCGTTATCCTTGCCCTACCGACAATCGTGATGTTTATATCGGTACCACATGTTGATGTTACACTTATCCTAGCGGGATTGTTATCCATGTTTCTATTGATATTGACCTATTGCTCTATCGGTCTCTTTATGACCACGCTCACATCTTACCAGGTTGTGGCAGCTGTTGCCACCCTTTCCACATTGGCATTTTTCAATTATGTGGGTGGAATCGGCCAGGAGTCCATATTCTTTAGAGAGATTACTTATTGGTTATCTATTAAAGGACGCGCCAGTGAAATGGTTGGAGGATTGATATGCAGCGATGATGTCATCTATTTCTTGGCTGTAATTTCATTATTCCTCTGGCTATCGGTCATTAAACTGAATAATGAAAAGACACGCCGTTCGTTCCTTTCAAAAACAATGCGTTATACATTAGCCGTATGCACCATTATAGTGATTGGTTTTGCCAGTTCACGCCCGGCATTAATGTTTTTTTATGATGCCACCCGCAGCAAGCAGCGTACACTTTCGGAAGAAAGTCAGAAAGTGATGAGACAGTTGTCCGGCCCTATGACAATTACAACTTATGTCGATATCTTTGATAAAGAATTTGACGTTGCTTCTCCAAAGGAACAGAAAGAAGATATGACACGATTTAAAATGTACATACGCTTCAAACCAGAGATAAAAATGAAGTACGTTTACTATTACTCTACACCAAAAGACAGTACTCTTTATCACCAATATCCAAATAAAAGTATTCGTGAAATAGCTTATGAAGTTGCCAAGAAAAAGAATTTCAATCCTAAGCAACTAAAAAGCGCCGAAGAACTAAAAGAGAAAATAGATCTGGCTAAAGAAAATTATCGGTTTGTACGTGTTGTAGAGCGTGGGTCCGGTGAACAAGCCCGCCTTCGTTTGTTCGACGATATGGAATATCATCCCTCTGAAACAGAAATCTCCGCAGCATTGAAAAAAATGCTTGTTACTCCCGTAAAGGTAGGTGTCATCACAGGACACCACGAGCGTTCGACCACTAAAAAGGGAGATCAGGATTACTCACTTTTTGCCACACACGGGCGCTTCCGTTATTCCATGATTAACCAAGGTTTTGATTTGACGGAACTGGATTTGAAGGATATGAATGATATACCAAACAATATCAATATATTACTTATTGCTGAAATGCGTTCGTCCATGAGTCCAAAAGAAGAAGAAATTATAAACCGTTTTCTTGAACGTGGAGGTAATATGATGATTATGGGTGATGTCGGACGTGAGGAAGTGATGAATCCCTTGCTCCGGAAAATCGGTTTAAAACTGCTTCCGGGAATCATTGCACAACCTTCTGACATTAATCCGGGAGACCTCATTCTTGCAAAGGCTACACAAGCAGCCGCTGACAGTATAGGAGGTTTCTACAAACGTATGGTAGAAAGAAAAACCTATAGTGCGGTCACTATGCCATCAGCGGTTGCTCTGGAAGTTGTCGATACAACCCAATTCCATCCAATCGTTTTATTGCAAAGTAACGCCCAACAAACATGGATTGAATATCAAACAAAAGATTTTATAAATGATTCTCTTTCATTGGATTCTCTTCAAGGTGAAAAGCTAGGGGCATATCCTACGGCAATAGCATTAACCCGCAAGATAAAAAACAAAGATAAAGAACAACGTATCATCGTCCTGGGTGACGCAGATTGTTTCAGCAATGCCGAACTACAAAAAAGCTCAAGACCAGGTATTTATTCATTTAACTTTAATATGATTCCCGGTTCATTCCGTTGGTTGTGTTATAATGAGTTTCCGGTATCTTCTTCCAGAGATCCTTTCCTCGACAAAGATATCAGCCTGACGCCTATGGATTTATCTACCATTAAAACCATCTATTGCTATGGCATTCCATTTATCATTGGATTATGCGGCATTTGGACATGTTGGAGGAGAAGAAAACGATAAAAGAAAATAAACAAAAACTTCCGGCAGGCACAAAAATGCTTGCCGGAAGTCTGATTCTTCCATACACCCCTTCAAATCTACGCTTTCAACCGCATCACAAACCGGCTACCCTTACCCAATTCGCTCTCTACCGTCAACGTACCACCATGAGCTTCCACAAAATCCTTGGAAATAGATAATCCCAATCCACTGCCTTGCACTTTCGTTCCGGGTACACGGAAATAACGGTCGAAGATACTTTTGTGATAACGCGGATCAATCCCCTTTCCAAAATCCTGGACATAGAGTTCGATCATATTTTCATCCTGTTTGGCACCGATAATCACACGTCCGTTTTCTTTAGAATAACGGATAGCATTACTTAGCAGATTCGTCAATACCCAGGCAATCTTTTCACTGTCGACAAAGAGTTTGCCGATTTTCTCTTCCGGATATTCCACTTCTATCTGGATATTAAACTTATCCGCTTGCACTTGATTAGCTTTAATCGCATATTCGATCAACTCAATCGGTTTGGTGATCTTCGGCATAAACTGTAGTTTTCCCGCTTCCACCTGGGTCATGTTAAGCAATTCTCCGGTGATACTCAACAAACGCTCGCTGTTCTCCTTGATACTCTTAGACAACTGTTCCTGTTCATCATTCAATGCACCGACACGCTTATCTTCCAACAACTGGAGGCTCATCATAATAGCAGCAATCGGAGTCTTCAGTTCATGAGATATCGTCGAGATAAATGTAGTCTTGGCAGAATCCAGTTCCTTAAATTCCGTGATATTCTTCAATAAAATAACATCACCCAGTTTGCGGGGTTCCCCTTTTTCAGCCTCCGTATTAATGATAGGGACATAAGAGGCCTTAAAGTAACTCTCTTTGTCGTCGGCATATATCTTCAATGGTTCCTTCTGCTCGCTTGGCGTCACCAGTTCACGGATCAACCGCCGCAACAGGTCATTCTTCAAAGCCAGTTCCTCCGCCGATTGACGAATCACATTCTCCCGTTTCAGATTCAAGACATTGAGTGCTTCCTCATTGATAAACAGAATTTCACGCTCCATATTCAAGCCGATCACCGGATCATCTATACTGTTTACAATTGCTTCAATAAATTTCTTTGCAGAAAGAATATCCGACAAAGTACTGGCACGATATTCGGTCAAACGCTCCGCCATCCGGTTAAAACTATCCGCCACATCCCGGAATTCTTCATTATTATTCATCTGCAGACGCTTCTCATAATTATGATTGGCTATTTCAAGAATTCCCTCTTTCAGCTCTTTAATAGGCTTGCTGATAGTACGGGGCAACCAATAAAGCAATATCAGTCCGGTCAAGATACAGATTCCTCCCGTTACGGAAATCCATAACAGAGCACGTTCCAATCCGGGCATAGCAGCAGGACTATCAGGTTCTGTCGCTGTCAGAATTTGAAGATTCACAACTGAAAGTGTTACCAGCAAAATAATCATTCCGGCCAGCATTCCGATACCGAGAATCAGTTTCGTTTTAATATTCATAACGTTCATACGATTAATATTATGCAAGTATAATCAAATCTACATTAGCTTGTGACAAATTATTTAAAAACTTTCTATATCCCAGTATAGAACAAATAGCGTATGGCAACCTTAAATTAGGAGTTCCCATGCAAACAGTCGATATCTGTTTCTCTTTACAAACCTTGACGATGCTACCCAAAATATCCTTCGACTGCACCTGCACCACCTCTCCCCCAAGTTCCGCCACGAGCTTAAAATGGTTCAACAGATACCGTTGACTGGCTAAATCGATTCTATCCATACTCTCTTTCGGAGTCTGAACATACAGGGCTATAAAAGTGGTATTATACCGGGTTGCCAACTTTGCCGCCTTTCTGATAATTCGCCGGGGTGTTTTCTCATGACTACTGATACAAGCCATAAACTTTTCATGCCGGAGTCCGACGGCTACTCCCATCACCACCTCATTCTCCACCTTTTTTTCTACCCGCAACGCTACTTCCTTCAAAGCCAACTCACGTAACTGAAGAATATTCTCTGTCCGAAAGAAATTATCCAATGCCGTCTGGATCTTTTCCGGACGATATATCTTACCCGCTTTCAAACGTGCAATCAGCTCCTCTGCCGTCAAGTCAATATTCACCACCTCATCCGCTTCCTGAAGAACACTGTCGGGCACCCGTTCTTTCACTTCAATACCCGTAATCTCCTGCACTTCTTCATTCACGCTTTCAATGTGCTGAATATTGATTGCCGAAATCACATTGATTCCCTCATCCAGCAAAGTTATCACATCCTGCCAACGTTTCTCGTTCAAACTACCTTCTACATTGGTATGAGCCAGTTCATCCACAATTACAATTTCCGGATGGACACGGATAATCGTATCCAGATCCATTTCCTCCAATTCTTTCCCCTTATAGAAGATTTTACGACGCGGAATGACAGGGAGCCCTTGCAACAATGCTTCCGTCCCGGCGCGTCCATGAGTTTCGATATAGCCGATTTGCACGTTCACACCGTTCTCCAGCAGTTCATGTGCCTCCTGAAGCATACGATATGACTTTCCCACACCGGCTATCATACCGATATAGACCTTGAATTTGCCCCGGTGGGACTTCTTTATCAGATCCAAAAAATACTGTACACTATGTTCTCTATCATCCATTACGTCAATCTGTTATTTTAAACATCCTAACCCGTAGTAATCATCACGATCACCACGGGTTTCACAAAAATTCATGAGTTTATTTTATGGCCTTAAAGTTACGCCAAATACTAAATGGGCGTCCTCCAAACGTGGATTCCATATAGCCTGTACAAATATAGGCAATGAAAACTTATCATTAAAATTTATTGCTTTCGTTGCTTTCAAAGCTAGGTTCGTCACTGCAAACCCATTCACATTATACTGCGGAGTCTTATAAGGAACCACTCCACAAGTAGCATTCAGATCAACTCCTTTCACACTGAACGGATAATTCAGTTCTACGTAAGAAGAGTATGCCTGCTTTTCTTCCCCCTCATCAGTCGTTTTTCTGTCAGCACCGGCAAACATGGTATACCATGCGATAGATAACGGGAACTTTTCAATAGGAAGCGTATAAGCTAACCCTGCTTCAAAATGATGTCCGGTGTCTCCACTTTTAAAATGAAAATAATTATTGGTAAGTTCTCCATTGGCCACATCAGCTTGTCCGTCCCACCAAAGAGTGGCTACAGAAAGCGTCGGTCCTGCTTCACCGAACTTATAAGCTGCGGTCAGGTCAATTTCTTTATTACTCTCACTCAAACTGGTTGAGCCCCATGCAGTAAGCGAAAAATTACCTACGCTAAATCCCAAAGTCGGCTGAAAGGAAGCAGCTCCCCCCTGATAAATACCACGCCATACATACGAACTTACCAAATCACCTTGTATAGTAAACTCTTGTGCTTGTGCATTAACTGTTCCCAACACACAAACGGCTGCTACAGCCATTGTTCCTAAAAAACTCTTTTTACTAAAAAAACTTTTCATACTTCTTATCTTATTCTATTTTATGTTTCCGTAAAAAAGCAGCGCCCTATCCAACCCTGTTAATTTGAACCGCGGCATAACCCAAACGGTCCGGACAGGAACGCTGCTCAATCTTCATCTACTTATTACTTTCCTCTAAAGCGATATTCAATTTCAAAACATTCACCTTTTCTGTTCCCAACAACCCCAAAAGCGGTTTTTCTATGCTTTTATCAACAATTGCTCTCACCTGCTCCTCTCTCAATCCACGTGCCTGTGCCACTCTTTTCACTTGCACATACGCACATTGAGGAGTAATATTAGGATCCAGTCCCGAAGCACTGGCTGTAACCATTTCAGCAGGCACATCCGCCCGATTCAAATAAGGATGATGTACAAGAAAAGTATCGATACGCGCTTTTACTTCATCCAGATACTCCTGATTCGTAGGACCCTTATTACTCCCAGAGGAACTCGTAGCATCATACCCGTCACCGGCAGAAGAAGGACGTCCCCAGAAATAAATATCCTCTGTAAACATCTGGCCGACATTGGCTGCTCCCACTACTTTCCCGTTCAATGTAGCTACTTCGGCATTTCCTTTATTAGGACCCGCTACCTGTGCGAACACCCACAGGATAAGGATATAGAACACGGAGAAAAAGACACAAAAAGCAAGTGTTATTTTTAATGACTTCAATAAAGTTTTCATTGCTATTGTTTTTTAATTAAAAGAATAAACCTACTACTAAATCTATCAATTTGATTCCCACGAAAGGAGCAATCACACCACCCACACCATAGATCAGCAGATTACGGCGAAGCAAAGCACTCGCACCTATCGGCTTGTATTGCACACCACGCAAAGCCAACGGAATCAGAATCGGAATAATAATCGCATTAAAAATGACTGCCGAAAGAATAGCACTTTCAGGACTATGCAGATGCATGATATTCAGAGCAGCCAGTTCGGGAATGGCGATCATAAACAAGGCCGGAACGATAGCAAAATATTTCGCTACGTCATTGGCGATAGAGAAAGTAGTCAGCGTACCACGTGTCATCAGTAATTGTTTACCGATTTCCACAATCTCGATCAACTTCGTCGGGTCGTTATCCAAATCGACCATATTACCAGCTTCTTTCGCTGCCTGTGTACCGCTATTCATGGCTACACCTACATTGGCCTGTGCCAGGGCAGGAGCATCGTTCGTTCCGTCTCCCATCATTGCAACCAATTTACCAGCCTGCTGTTCCTTCTTGATATATTCCATCTTATCTTCCGGTTTCGCTTCGGCGATAAAATCATCCACACCGGCTTTTTCAGCAATATATTTTGCAGTTAACGGGTTGTCACCTGTCACCATTACCGTCTTCACTCCCATCTTACGCAGACGTTCGAAACGTTCCTGAATACCCGGTTTGATAATATCCTGCAGTTCAATAACACCAGTCACCTTTCTGTTTACACATACTACCAGCGGTGTACCACCATTGCTTGAGATAGAAGAAATAACCTCTTCCACTTCTTTCGGAAATTCATTCCCGTCACCTTCCACCATCTTACGGATGGCATCAAAAGCACCTTTACGAATCTGCGTTCCATCTGCCAGGTCTACTCCCGAACATTTGGTTTCAGCCGTAAACTTAATCATACGTGCTCCTGTTGTATTCAGATTACGCATACGAATGCCCGACTCACGTCCCAATTCTACGATAGACTTACCTTCCGGCGTTTCATCGGATAAGGAAGACAACAGACAAGTTTCCACAAAATCGTGCAGATCGACACCCGGAGCTGTATGGAAATGAGTTGCTTTACGATTACCAATGGTGATAGTACCCGTTTTATCCAGCAGTAATGTATCAATATCGCCCGCAGTTTCAACCGCTTTACCGGATTTAGTAATCACGTTGGCGCGAAGTGCACGGTCCATACCGGCAATACCGATGGCAGAGAGAAGTCCACCGATAGTTGTCGGGATCAGACACACAAACAAAGAAATAAGCGAAGCAATAGTGATGACCGTATTACTATAATCGGCAAACGGTTTCAAAGTCACACACACAATGACGAAAACAAGCGTAAAACCTGCCAGCAAAATAGTCAATGCAATCTCATTCGGGGTTTTCTGACGGGAAGCACCTTCCACCAATGCGATCATCTTATCAAGAAAACTTTCTCCCGGTTGGGTAGTCACCATCACCTTTATATGATCGGACAGTACTTTCGTACCTCCTGTTACCGAACTCTTGTCGCCACCTGCCTCACGAATGACCGGAGCAGACTCACCGGTAATGGCACTTTCATCAATAGAAGCCAACCCTTCAATAATCTCACCGTCGGAAGGAATCACGTCTCCTGCCTCGCAGACAAACACATCCCCTTTCTTCAACTGTGAAGAACTGACAGTAACGATTTTATTGCCTTCCACTTTCTTTGCCGGTGTCTCTTCACGAGTCTTACGCAAACTGTCGGCCTGTGCTTTACCACGTGCCTCTGCAATAGCTTCGGCAAAATTGGCAAACAGCAAAGTGATAAACAGAATGATAAACACGGCAATGTTGTAAGCAAACGAACCCTGTGAAGAATTAACAATGGAGTAGAGCGTCACAAGCAGCATGACTACCGTAGCCACCTCTACCGTAAACATAATCGGATTCTTTATCATCATTCGTGGGTTCAGTTTCACGAATGATTGTTTCAAACTTTCTATAACTTGCTCCTTTGGAAACAAAGAAGCTGATTTATTATCTTTCATATCTTCTCTAATTCAGTATTACAAACTTAAATGTTCAGCAATCGTGCTCAATGCATGTACCGGGAAGAATGACAGAGCGGCAATAATGAAGATAACTACAAATGTCATTACTCCGAAAGTCAATGTATCCGTCTTCAACGTACCGGCACTTTCCGGTATGAATTTCTTCTGCGCCAGTAGCCCGGCAATGGCAACCTGTCCGATAATAGGAAGGAAGCGACTCAGAATTAAAACGATACCACATGTCCAGTTCCAGAAATAAGTATTATCACCCAAGCCTTCGAAACCGGAACCGTTATTGGCGGCACAAGAGGTGTACTCGTAAAGCTGTTCACTCAAACCGTGGAATCCTAAGTTGTTCAACCATCCACCTTCACTTTCCACAAAATCTGGATGGTGTACATAAATATAACTTGAGATTGCCGTAAACACCAAGATTACAAATGGATGAAGCAGAGCTACAATCGTAGCGATTTTCATTTCGCGGGCTTCTACTTTCTTACCGAGGAATTCCGGTGTACGTCCCACCATCAAACCGCTGATAAACACTGCAATGATAATGAATGTATAGTAGTTCATCCACCCTACACCTACACCGCCAAACCAGGTATTAATCTGCATATTCAACATTTCCATCATACCGGACAGAGGCATGGTAGAATCATGCATACCATTCACAGAACCATTGGAAGTTACGGTCGTTACAATACTCCACAACGCGGTTGCTCCGGCTCCTAAACGCACTTCCTTACCTTCCATCGCACCATTGTCCTGTGCAATTCCCAGCTCATCGATGCGCGGATTACCCCCCATTTCCTGACTGACATTAATGCACACACCGACCAGAAAAGCGAAAAGCATTACTCCGAATATACTGTAAGCCAACTTCTTTCTGCGGGTATAGAAACCCAGTGCAAATACCATCGCCATCGGGATAATCAAGATAGACCAACATTCTACCATGTTAGAAAGATAAGTCGGATTTTCCAATGGATGAGAGGAGTTCACGCCAAAATATCCACCGCCATTCGTACCCAACTGTTTAATAGGAACAATTGCGGCCGTAGGACCTTGAGAAACCATCTGTTCCTGACCTTCAAGAGTAGTGACTTTCATCTTACCGTCAAATCCCATCGGAGTTCCCTGAAGAATCAGGATAAAACCTACAATCAGAGAAAGAGGTAATAAGATACGCGTACAACTTATTACCAGAAATTGCCAGAAGTTACCAATCGTTTTGGTTGTTTTTGCAGCAATACTCTTCATAATACCTGCCATAGCAGTCATACCTGTTGCTGCGGTAATAAACTGGAAAAGCATGATGACGAACAATTGAGTAAAATAAGTCAGTCCGCTTTCACCGCTATAGTGCTGTAAGTTACAGTTCACCATAAAACTAATACAAGTATTGAATGCCTGATCCGGAGTCTGCGGTCCGTTGCCGTCCGGGTTTAAAGGCAACCATCCTTGTGAAACCAAGAGTACCATTCCCCAGAAAAACCAGAAAGCATTCAAAATCAACAATGCTTTCAGGAATTGTTTCCAGTTCATTTCTTCATTGGGGTCGATTCCACAAACTTTATAAATGACTCTTTCGATAGGAGCCATAAAATCAGACCAGGTCTTTTCTCCTCTGTAGACCTTGGCAATGTATTTTCCCAGTGGATAAGCCAGAATCACCATCAAGGCTATCTGAACAACCACGCCTAAAATTTCTGTATTCATATACTTTTTACCTTAAACTGTGTGTGTTACTTTAAAACTTCTCGGGTTTGATGAGCACATACATCAAATAACCGAAGATTGCAATACCTAATACGAATAATGCTGTGTACATAATCAATTCTCCTTTTTTCTTTAAATATTCTCAAACCAGTCTACACATTTCCAGAACAGCCAGAAACAAGCGAAACCGCTCAACAGGCAGAAAATAAATGATAGTGTTATTCCCATGTTTTTACCTTTTAAATGATTACTATAAATTTTTACTTGCCATTCTTCATGCCAAATGCGTGCCACAAAAAACAAAGAATACATAATAAGCTAACATTCAAACAGATACAGACAGGCAGTTACTTTCTTACCATCCGACACACCCTTCCATTTTGAAAAAAGGATTCTATTTTGAAAGGCTTTCCGTTTTTTCGTGATTTCAGAAGAGAAAAAATAAACAAATTATCATTTTGAAAGGGGATTTTCATTTTGAAAAGACAAAAGGAGGATACTACATCTTTATAATCTGTTGATAATAAACGGTTAAGCATCAACATAAGTCAATTGGTACATGCTTTGCGAAGAAATAGATATGAAACTTTATATTATTGCAAACAGATTACCTGTCAAAGTAGCCGACACAAACGGCACATTCGTATTTTCGCGTAGCGAAGGCGGACTGGCAACAGGTTTGGATTCTCTCCAGACTTCTTATGAGAAGCACTGGATAGGTTGGCCCGGAATATGTACAAATGAAGAGAAGGACCAGCAGGAGATTAACGAGAAACTACAGGAAATGAATTTTCATCCGGTCTTCTTGTCGGAAAAGCAAATTGAAAACTATTACGAAGGATACAGTAACAGTACTATCTGGCCTTTGTGTCATTACTTTTATGCTTATACCTTATATAAGAACTGTTTCTGGCAATCCTATCAACAAGTCAACCGACTCTTCTGTGAGGAGATTTGCCGGCTGATACGTCCCGGCGATAAGGTATGGATACAGGATTATCAACTGATGCTACTTCCCGGAATGTTGAGGAAAATATATCCGGAACTAAGTATCGGTTATTTCCATCATATCCCGTTCCCTTCTTACGAACTCTTCCGTATTCTCCCGGAGCGTGCCGAGATTCTGAAGGGTCTGCTGGGAGCAGACTTCATTGCTTTCCATACCCATGACTATATGCGTCACTTCATCAGTGCCGTAGAGCGTGTGCTGCATCTCGACTTCAAACTGGATGAAGTACAGATCAACAACCGGATGGTCAGAGTAGAAGCATTGCCGATGGGAATCAACTATGAATCCTATCATCAGGCTTCAGAAAATAAAGAAGTACACCAGGCCATTGAACGAACCCGGAAACTTTTCGGCGAGCATAAACTGATCCTGTCAGTAGACAGACTGGATTACAGCAAAGGCATATTGCACCGTCTTCGTGGCTTTGCCACCTTCCTCGAACATCATGCCGAATATCACGGTAAAGTTACATTGGCAATGGTCATTGTCCCTTCACGCGACCATGTAGGCAGCTATGCGGAACTAAAAACAAAAATTGACGAAGAAATCGGCTCTATCAACGGACGTTACTCCACAATGAACTGGACTCCCGTATGTTATTTCTATCATGGCTTTTCACTGGAAGAACTGACTGCCATGTACTATGTGGCCGACATAGCCCTCGTCACTCCACTTCGAGACGGAATGAATCTGGTAGCCAAAGAATACGTAGCTACCAAATGCGACAATCCCGGTGTACTTATCCTTAGCGAAATGGCAGGTGCCGCCGTAGAATTGACGGACGCTATCCAAATCAACCCGAACGATACGGAACAAATAGAAAATGCTATTTGCCAGGCACTTGAAATGCCCGAAGAGGAACAAAAACAACGCCTGCAACGTATGCAAAACATTCTGTCCGTACAGACTGTCAACAAATGGGCAGCCGACTTTGTCAATGAACTGAACGCGACATGTATGAAAAACGAGATGTTACGAAAAAAACGTATCGTAGCCGCTAGCATTGCACAAATCAAACTCAAGTATAACCATGCCAAACAACGCCTGATTCTGCTGGACTATGATGGTACACTGACGGCTCTCAAACCACGTCCCGAGGATGCACAACCTACACCGGAACTCATTTCTATTCTACAACAACTGGCTAGCGATCCCGCCAATCATATTGTTATCAATAGCGGACGGGATCACTTTACATTAGAAAAATGGCTTGGCACCCTTCCTATTTCTATGGCTGCCGAACATGGGGCTTTCTATAAAGAAAACGGAGTCTGGCATAAAAACATAAAGAAGATAGAATGGGGAGCAGGTATTCTCTCTATCCTTCAAATGTTTGTAGACCGTACTCCCCGTTCCCATCTGGAAGTGAAAGAAACTGCCCTAGCCTGGCATTATCGTGAAAGTGACGCATGGCTCGGCACATTAAGAGCCCAACAACTCGTCAACACGCAGATTTCGCTCTGTACCCGGCAGAAACTACAAATTCTGCAAGGAAATAAAGTGATCGAAATCAAATCACCGGATTGCAATAAAGGTTCGGAGGTGGGGCGTCTGCTAGCCAACAGACGTTATGATTTTGTTATAGCGATGGGAGACGACACTACAGATGAAGATATGTTTCAGGCATTACCGATGAGCGCCATCACCATTAAAATAGGTAGCGTATCCGAAGCCGCCAACTATCACCTGTCTGCCCAATCTGACGTACTTCCTTTCTTACGGTCTTTACTAGGCAAACAAAAAACTGCCACAAAAGAAGGAAGCATTAAGAATCGCCTGACTTTCGCTTTCGACTTTCTCAAAGATCTATTAAAAACTCAATAAAAAGCAATCAATATGAATAATTTAAATTATGGAGTGATAGGTAACTGCCGAACCGCAGCTCTCATTTCGCAGAACGGAAATATCGAATGGCTCTGTTTTCCCGATTTCGATTCTCCTTCTATTTTTGCCAGTCTGCTCGACCGGGAGAAAGGAGGAGCTTTCGGATTCGAAGTTTCCGAAGACTATTGCATCACACAAAGTTATGTCCCCCACACCAATATTCTTTCTACTCAATTCTCCTCCGATGAAGGAGAATTCGTAGTGCTCGACTATATGCCCTGCTATCGTTCCCAAGACGAAACAGGGCATTATTTACCTGCCGAATTATACCGCTACATACATTGGATAAAAGGAAAACCGCGTTTCAAGATCAACTACCACCCGGCTCCGAACTATGCACAGGGACAAGTGATCCTTAATATCACTCCACAGTATATCGAATCCTACTGCTCCTTTGACAACAAGGACAGACAATATTTATATGCTTCCCTGTCTCTTCAGGACATCAAAGAGAAAAAAGAAATCATTCTTGAGAAAGACGAATTTCTCCTGCTCTCCTATAACGAGAAAGTGATCCCAATCGACATAGAAAGGGAGAAAATAGAATACTGTCGTACGCTGGTATATTGGCTGAACTGGACAGACAGAAGCAAAAAATACACTCTATATAATGACGTAATCGAACGGAGTTTATTGGTTCTGAAACTAATGTCCTACCACAACGGAGCTGTGCTGGCAGCACTAACTACAAGCCTACCGGAAGCTGTGGGAGAAGTGCGCAACTGGGATTACCGCTTTTGCTGGCTTCGGGATGCTTCCATGTCCATCGAAACCATGTTTCAAATCGGACATACCGGTGCAGCCAAACGCTTTATGAAATTTATCCAATCCACATTCGTTTCCAAACATGACTATCAAATTATGTATGGCATCCGGGGCGAGCACCAACTAACCGAAGTGATACTCGACCATCTATCCGGTTATAAGAACTCCAAACCTGTACGAATAGGAAATGATGCATACCATCAGAAACAAAACGACTCTTTTGGTTACCTGATGGACCTGATTTACCAATATTATCGCCTCATGCCCGGCACACTGGATGAAATTGAAGACATGTGGGAAATGGTAAAGACCATTTTAGCAAAAGTAGTAGAAAACTGGAGAAAGCCCGATAAGGGAATCTGGGAGATCCGGGGAGAAGGACAACACTTTGTTTCTTCCAAAGTGATGTGTTGGGTAGCTTTAGATCGCGGAGCTAAAATCGCTCAAATGCTTAACAAATATAATTATAGCGAACGTTGGCAACTGGAAGCCGAAAAAATAAAGAAAGACGTGATGAAATATGGCTGGAATAAGGAACTTCAAAGCTTCACACAGACATATAATAATCAAGCAATGGATTCTTCATTACTATTGATGGAACCCTATGGATTTATAGAAGCAGATGATATACGCTATCATAAAACAGTGGAAGCTGTCAAGAAAGCCCTTTTCCATAAAGGACTTATGTATCGCTATAACAGCAAAGATGATTTCGGGTTGCCTACTTCTGCTTTTACGATTTGTACATTCTGGCTTATACGGGCATTGTTTGTAACTGGCCATAAAGAAGAAGCACGCTGCCTGTTTGACGAAGTTCTGAAATACTCCAATCATCTTGGATTGTTTAGTGAAGATATTGATTTCGAAACCAAAGAACAGTTGGGCAACTTCCCGCAGGCATATTCACATCTGGCATTAGTAAATACAGCTATCTTATTTGCAGAAGAAGAGAAGAGGTTATCTTTTATCCGGCCTTAGAGAACGCCCTGATTCAGAAGTGATAAAACACAGAAAGCCCCTTGATTCATTTTGAATCAAGGGGCTTCTTAAAAACGGCGGCTACCTACTCTCCCACTGTTACGCAGTACCATCGGCGTGACGAGGCTTAACTTCTCTGTTCGGAATGGGAAGAGGTGGAACCCTCGTGCTATAACCACCTGAATAAGGTTATGACATGATGAAAAGTAAAAATTCAGTGTCTAGAAAGCTAAACGTATATACCCAACCGGTACATGTTCGAAAGAAAGTGAACGGGCAATTAGTAATGCTCGGCTTTGATGTTACCACCTTTACACCTGCATCCTATCAACGTCATCGTCTTTGACGACCCTAAGAAATCTAATCTTGTGGCTGGCTTCGTACTTAGATGCTTTCAGCACTTATCCAATCCCGACTTAGATACCCGGCAATGCACCTGGCGGCACAACCGGTAAACCAGAGGTCAGTCCAACACGGTCCTCTCGTACTAGTGTCAGAGCCACGCAAATTTCATACGCCCACGATAGATAGAGACCGAACTGTCTCACGACGTTCTGAACCCAGCTCGCGTGCCACTTTAATGGGCGAACAGCCCAACCCTTGGGACCTTCTCCAGCCCCAGGATGTGACGAGCCGACATCGAGGTGCCAAACCCCTCCGTCGATATGAGCTCTTGGGAGGGATCAGCCTGTTATCCCCGGAGTACCTTTTATCCTTTGAGCGATGTCCCTTCCATACGGAAACACCGGATCACTATGCTCTAGTTTCCTACCTGATCGACTTGTAAGTCTCCCAGTCAAGCGCCCTTATGCCATTACACTCTGCCGCCGGTTACCAATCGGCGTGAGGGCACCTTTAGAAGCCTCCGTTACACTTTTGGAGGCGACCACCCCAGTCAAACTACCCACCAAACAGTGTCCTCGCGACTGCGAGTTAGAACTCAAATAATCAAAGGGCCGTATTTCAACAGCGACTCCACAAATACTGGCGTACCTGCTTCAAAGTCTCCGGCCTATCCTACACATCAATTACCCAAATTCAATGTTAAGCTATAGTAAAGGTTCACGGGGTCTTTTCGTCCCATCGCGGGTAATCGGCATCTTCACCGATACTACAATTTCACTGAGCTCACGGTTGAGACAGTGTCCAGATCATTACACCATTCGTGCAGGTCGGAACTTACCCGACAAGGAATTTCGCTACCTTAGGACCGTTATAGTTACGGCCGCCGTTTACTGGGGCTTCAATTCAATGCTTCTCTTGCGATGACATCTCCTCTTAACCTTCCAGCACCGGGCAGGTGTCAGGCTGTATACGTGATCTTTCAATTTTGCACAGCCCTGTGTTTTTGTTAAACAGTTGCCTGGACCTATTCTCTGCGCCC
>OBZV01000032.1_pt1 | contig 172297 bp, 152 predicted proteins | sample 1501581 | NCBI WGS metagenome assembly OBZV01 (sample SAMEA2580257, study PRJEB22360) | human gut metagenome | biome: human gut; feature: human-associated habitat; material: faeces | place: Denmark | collected 2008/2010
AAAGATACAGGGATGGTTCCGGGGGTGCGGGGTCAAATGCGGAACAGCAAGATAAAAATAGAAATCAATGAAGAAGTGTGTCGTTGATATCAGATACCGTGCGGCTGTGGGAAACTACAGCCGTATTCTTGTGGTATTAACGTCACATCAAGGGGAGAGAAAAGATGGAAGAAACAAAAAGAAATGGAATGAACAAGGATCAGTTCTGGAGCCTGATCGGAAAGGCCAAGGAAGTGTGCGGCACCGATCTGGATGCTTCGGCGGTGTGGATCAAGCAACAGCTTTTTTATATGACACCGGAAGATGTCCTGCAATTTCATAATTTGGTTTACAGTTACCGGGATGCAGCTTATAAGTATGGCTTATGGACAGCAGCAGGTATTCTGATGGAAACAGGGTGCAGTGATGACAGCTTTTCCGATTTTCGGATGTGGCTGATCGCCCAGGGAAAAGATGTATATCTGAATGCCTTAAAAGATCCAGATTCCCTTTCCGGTGTAACTCCTTATGGATACTGTAGTTTTGAATCATTGGGTTATATCTCATCGCAGGTCTACAGTGCCATGAAAGGGAAAAATATTTACCAGGATAGTACAGCCAGAATGCAGATGGAAAGCTATGAGCAGGTGATCCGGGATATTGTGTACCATCCCATGATCGAGTATCCGCTGGAATTACCGGAAGCAATGGTGGTTTATCCGAAACTCTGTGAATGTCATTTGTCCGAGCAGGAAAAGAAAGCTCCGCAGAAAGTAAGGACATGGAATGTTTCCCGGACGGATATCCGAAGAATGATGGCAAGAGGAAATGCTGCCATAAAGAAAATGCAGGAGCAGGGAGCAAAAGCACCGGAAGCAGTCAGATCCGTCCGTAAGGGTACGGTAAGATAAGCTTCCCGGCAAGGAGAAGTAATGTGTTGTAAAAATGAATATCAGAAAAGGGCACATGGCGAAGTGGAAAGGATCTTTCGGGAACTTCTACCGGAAGCCGGGCTTCATGTAAGGGAAGAACAGATCCGTCTCTGCCATGAAATGCTGGATGCCCTTATGAAAAATGAAATCACGCTCTGTGATGCAGGCGTCGGCATCGGAAAGACCTATGCCTATCTGACAGCCTGCATCCTGATGCGGAAATATAGTGTACTGCATTCCGGTTATTCGGGATGTGACAGGCGGTCTGTAGTGGTATCCACTTCCAGTATCGCCTTACAGAAAGCCATCATAGAGGAATATGTTCCTTTCTTATCGGATGTACTGTTAAAAGCAGATCTGCTTCAGGGAGAATTAAAGGCAGTTGTCCGCAAGGGAAAGGAACATTTTGTATGCGATTACAGGCTGGCCCAGAGATTAGAGGCAGTCCGGGACAAGAATAAAAATCAGGCACAGATGGAGGCATTGAAGTCCCTCCGGCATAACTTTGATTTAGATTCCGTACATAACCTGAGCGGTTTTGACCGCAGGCTGGTGTGCGTACCGAAATTCTGCCCCAGGGAGTGTCCGGGGAAAGCCGGGTGCCGTTATCAGAAGCATCTGGACACTTCCAGAAAAGAGGACATTTTTTTACAGATCTGCAATCATAATTATCTTCTGGCAGATGCCATGCACCGGGCAAATGGATACCGGCCGCTTCTGGCAGATTACAGGGCTCTGGTCGTGGATGAGGCCCACAAGCTCCCGGAAGCTGCCAGCCAGATGTATGGAAGAAGCATTGGAAAGGAAGATGTGCAGGAGATTTCCTATTTTCTTTCCAGGGAGCATAAAGGGAGCGAAGGGAAACGGCTGCAGGAATGGTTTGCCGCTCTTCAGGAAGAGATCCGAAAGCATCGGAAAGATGGCATAGAGGACATGGCTGGAAAAGAAAGTTTTTATTTTCCGCCGGGGGCTGGCAGCCTTCTGGCCCAGACGAAAGAAAGGCTTCAGCTTATGATCCGGCGGCTCGCCGGGGATACACCCTACTGGATCCACGCATTCCTGGAAGAGATGGATGAGCTGTTTGGTTGGTTCTTAAAGAGCGATAAGCGGTATATTTTGTTTTTACAGCAGGACAGCCGGGGGCATCTGACCTTTATGGCGGTCAACCGGGAGATCCCAAAATATCTGGATGCGACCTTATGGAGCCGGGGATTCCCGGCAATCTTAACCAGCGGGACCTTAAAAGCCGGGAACGGTTTTGCAAGGACCAGACAGATGACCGGGCTGGAAAAAGAAACTGGCGTCCGGGAATGCGTGGCAGAGTCCCCATTCTGCTACAAAGAGAACTGTCTGCTTTATATCCCTGAGAACCTAAAGCCCATAAAAAAGGGAAGCAGGGAAGAGGCTGAGCAGCTTGCCGGACAGATCCGCGATCTGGTGTGTTCCACTTACGGGCATACGCTGGTACTGTTCACATCTTATATCCTGATGGGAAGTGTGCAGCAGCTCCTGCGAGACCAGATCCCGTTCCCGATGGTGCAGGTGTGGAGAAATTCCCAGGAAGAGATCGCACGCTTTAAAAAGATGGAGAATGCTGTGCTGTTCGCAGCCGGCTCCTGCTGGGAGGGCGTGGACTTTCCAGGTGACATGGTATCGTCCCTGATCATCGTAAAACTGCCGTTTTCTGTTCCAGACCCTATCCATGAAGCCCAGAGGGAGCAGTACCGATCGCTGGAATCCTACATCCAGACCATTGTGGTGCCGGATATGCAGAAGAAGCTGCGCCAGGGATTCGGACGGGCGATCCGCACGGAGCAGGACACCTGCGTTGTGTCTATCTTAGACCACCGGGCAGCGAAAAAAGGAAAATACCGGAGTGACGTTCTGGAAGCCCTGCCAAAGTGCCGGATGGCAGAACGGATCGAAGAAGTAGAAGATTTTATCCGAAGCCGGAAAGTGGAGCGGTACTATAGCTGAGAACATCCGTGGCGTTGTTGATTCTGCCCAGATTTGGACAGTAGATAAGACAAAAAGTTTAGTGGTATTTCAGGGACGGTTTTGGACGAATTGGTGGTATTGGTGATAGCTTTATTGGCATGGAATGGGTATACTGTGTATAGCGTTAGAGGAAAGGAAGTGAGCAGGAATGAGACGATATGAGCTGGAAAAAGAAAGAGAGGGTTCCACCGTTTATTTCTTTATCAGAGATGTGGAAACACTGGATATCGTCCTGCTTCCAACCAAATATCTGATGCACAAGATAAGGAGCAAATGTTCACCGAATACGGTGCGACGCTCCGCACTTGCAATCCTGTACTATCTGGAATACATCCATGAAAAAGAACAAGAACTGGCAGACGTATATCAAATGCCTTATGTTGAACAGACAAAACACTTTGTGGAATTTTTATACTGGCTAAAAGCCGGGAATCATACCAGAGATGAAAAGCACAAATCTCCAAACAATGGAACCTGCAACGCATACTTAAAAGATGTGTTCAGGTTCTATCTTTTTATAGAAGAAGAGTACCAGCAGTTCGGGGAGCTGAAAGTCCTGTCCTATAATTATTTTGTAGCTGTGGACGCTGTAGGCGTAAAGAAAAGTATACGATTAAAGAGTTTCAAAGGCTATTTAAAAGAGGAAGAGCATAAGGCGAGAGCTGCAAAGAAAGATGAAATTGTGGAAATCCTGAAAGCGTGTACCAATATAAGAGATCGGCTTCTCATGCTGCTTCTGGCAGAGACAGGCTATCGGATCGGTGAGATCTTAGGAATTGATTACAGTAAAGACATCGATTATCGAAACCATATAATCAAGGTATATTTCCGTGATGATAATGAAAATGAAGCGAGGGCAAAAAATGCAGAATACAGAAGTGCAAAGATCAGCAAAGATACCTTCGACTTTTTAAATCTGTATATCGCAGAGTACCGAAAACTCCTTCAGCACCAGACAAGCCTGTTTGTGAATATTTCCGGGGATAACATTGGAAAACCAATGAACGTGGAAGCAGTATACTCCATGCTGAAAAGAATGGAAAAGAAAACCGGGATTAAGATTACGCCCCATATGCTCCGGCATTACTTTGGAAATGAGCGGAGAAAAGCAGGATGGTCGCTGGAACTGATACAGCTGGCTTATGGACACCGCCACATTCAGACAACCATCAACTATCTGGATATTGTGGACGATGAACTGCTGGATGCCAGCCAGGAATTCTACGAGAAACACTCCTCATTGTATGGGATTGAGGAACTACTATAGGAGGTTATGCCTGCGTTTTTACAGCCTTTTATAGAGGCGGAACAAGAATGGAGCAGGCGGATTGAGCAACTGCGAAAGGAAATTCGGGAGTTTGCAGAAGAGGAAGCCGGAAGTTCCATTACAGAACAGATTCTGCTGTTTCTGGCAGATGAGATGGTAGAACATCTCTCGGAAATAGATTATGAACTGCGAATGAAATTTGAATTATACATAACACTGCTGATAAAGAGAAATTACCTTTACCGATATACTGGAACATTTGACCGGATACGTCAGGCGTACATCCGGGAACGGATGAAAACTCCGGCTGGACAGCGGGAATGTGAATGGAAATACAAAAATGAAATACTGTTTGTTCCATACCACTCAGATCCTGTAATCGTAAAGAGTGTGGAAACGGTACGGTGCCGGAGCAACATGGTCTGGAATTTTAAAGCGGTAGCCAGTGAGAAACTGAAACGTCAGATTTTTACGGTGCTGGAATATATTCTGGAGAATTATGAAGTTTCCAGACTGAGGGAATATAAACTGACCGGGCTACAGCTTTTTTACGAATTTTGCATCCGGGAGCAGATTCCAGATGTCCAGCTTCTGGAGCTGGAACAGGAAACAGCATTTCATAACTACCTGAAACAGAAAGTCGAGAAAGAGCAACGGCGAAAACGGCTGAAGACCATTGTGGAAACTGCTCGTAAAGTAATTTTTATACAAACCAGCGAAATAAGATGGGATGCTACCATCTGGTATTTAGAGAGGTTCCATATTGCCAAAGAAAGGATAAACCAAAGCGACAGCATAGAAAAAATATCGTTTCAGGAAGTTCTACAGCCCAAGAACCGATTGCTACTTCAGGAATATATGAAGTACGAAATTGGAATCGGGGAACTGGCACTTAGTACGGTGTACGAAAGATTCCGAACCATTCGAAATTTTTTGCAGGAGATCAGCGAACAGCAGATAGAAGTTACAAAGTGTGATGCCCGCCTGATTGATGAATATTTAAAGAATTTGCAGAATGGCGCGATGGGAGCAAAGACATTTAATACCAATGTTTCAGGAATACAGTTTTTTATGAAATTTCTGGAAGTGAAAGGGTATATAAAAAAGATCCCGTTTTATGCAGCGTATTATTTGGAAAAACAGATCCCAGTCCACCATAACAGAAGTGTGGAAGAAGATGTGTACATGGAAATTATCCAGAACCTCTCACAGTTTCCAGAACACCTGAGAATGATGTTTTTACATCTCTGGTGTGTGGGACTCCGGATCAGTGAGGTCTGCACCTTAAAAGGGGATGCGTATTATATACAGAATGGTGACTGCTGGATGAAAGTCTACCAGGTGAAAATGAAAAATTATAAAAGGGTTCCCATTCCGGTAACATTGTATCGTCTGATGCAGGTTTATCTGAAAAAGCACCCTACCAAAAAAGAAGCATACATTTTTCGGAATCGGAAAGGTGGAGCATTTTCCAAAAGCACCTTCATGGGACAGATGAAAAAATATTGCACCCAGATAGGCATACAGAATGGAGAATATATTTTTAAATCCCATGATTACAGACACACCGTGGCAACGAATTTTTATGAGTATGGCGTATCAATCCAAAGCATCCGGGACTACCTGGGACATACGTTTGAAGAAATGACCATGCAGTATATAGATTATATGCCAAGAAAAATTGCTAAAGAAAATGACGCATACTTTGAGGAAGAGGAAAACAGCCTGCTTGCCTGTATGCAGAAAGGAGAGACGCATGGATAATAAACTGGAATTCCAACAACTGGAATGTTATAAGCTGGCTACCGATGAGCAAAAGGAAAAGCTGAATAAGGAACAATATTTTGATCTGGCTAAACTGCCGGGAAAACAGCTTCAGGCAGAATTTGCCGAATACATTTACTACCGTGGAACGCAGGTATCCATTCTGACCATAAAATCGGAAAGGAATCATTTTAACAGCTTATGTGAATTTTTCCAGAAACCATCCCATCAGGAAAACAGCCTGCTTGACAGAGAAAAAGATTTCTGGATAAAGCAGTTGAAAGTGTGGATGATGCAAAATGGCAGGGCTTTGACGAAGCATAAAGTGACGGGCATTCAGACAGAATCAGTGGAGAAAGCTGCCCTGATCCGGTATTTTGAAAGCCTTCTGGAATTCACACTGGACCGATCAGAAACCAATGAGCTGGCAAAGGATGTCTGGTATCTGGAAAGACTTCCGCTTATCTTGCGGACAAATCCGATTGTCAACCATAAGACACTAAATTTCAGAGGAATCCGACAGACAGATATTCGGGAAGAGGTAAAAAAAGTAATTTACCATCATCTGAAAACGGAAGCCCTTGGCAGTATAAAACGTGAACTGTCTGCAATGAATAAATTTTCAAAGTATCTGGATGAAAAGCATCCCAAGATCAGCACTTGCGAAGAGATTGACCGAGAGATTATAGAACAATTTTTAATCAACATCAAGGTAGAATCAAGCGGAGGAAATGGTATCCGGGATGACCTGCTAAAGATTCGAAATGTGCTGGAAACAGTCGGAAAAATTTATGATTTTCCACATCTTACAAAACTGTTTCTGAAATCTGATTTTCCACCGGAACGAAAAGCGGAATTCAAATCTTATTCAGACAGTGAGCTGAAAAGACTGAATGCCCACATTGTGAAAATGGAAGAACAGATAGCGAGGGCAATGATCATCCACCAGATGCTTGGAACGAGAATTTCCGATACACTGACCTTGCGGAAAGACTGCCTTTATAAACATGACCGTCAGGATATGATTATCATATACCAGCCGAAAACAAGAAGATATGAAAAGCCGATCAGCCGGGAGCTGGCACAGCTGATTGGAAAGGCAGTCAGTTATGCAAATGAGCATTATCCTGAAAGCATTTATATCTTTGCGGACGAGAACAAGCCGGAGAGACCAATCAGCTACCGAACCTTACAGGATAAGGTGCTTCGAATGATTTATGAAAAAGATATCCGGGATGACAGCGGAAACTTATTCGGATTTGGAACGCATATGTTTCGGCACTGCTATGGGGTAAAGCTGACAGAACTCCATGTAGATGACTGGACCATAGCAAAGCTCCTGGGACATAAGGGAGTCAAAAGTGTCCAGTACTACCGGAAAATGAGTAATCAGCGGATGGCAGATGAAACAAGAGAAGTCAGAAATTTTATGTCACAGATTATATTGACCAGTCTGGACGGATGGGGAGAAGAATATGAACAAATACGACAAGATGCTGGAATTGAATAAAAGAAAGAGCGAAGAAAAAGTGGAACGGGCAGTCCTGACAATACGGACAATGGTATTGGAGAGCGAAAAGGTGTCTGTACCAGCACTGATGCAAAAGACGGGATTATCCAGAGGATTCTTTTATAAGAATCCGATTGTACGAGGTGAGATTGATGCGGCAATAGAACAACAGGCTGGGATGGTAGATCCAAGAAGAAACATTATCAATCAGGCGATGGAAGCGGAAATGAATCTGCTTCGGCAACAGCTGCAGAAACTGAAAGGTGAAAACGAGAATCTAATAAAGGAAAACCAGAAGTTAAAAAAAGCACTGTCCAAAAGAGAGCTGAATCTTATCAAACAGATTTAAATTATATCATAATGCAAAGCGGGTCTGCCAGGATACGGCAGATCTGTTTTGCATTGTGATATAAAAAAGATTATGCTTAAAAGGCATTAAGCAACCCATAATAATGGGTATTGGACATAGGAAGCAATATGGGTGTATTATGAAACCGATAAGAAATAGAGTGTACCTGAAATGCAAACTGTCACAGGAAAATTATGAACTTTATGTAAAAAGTTGCAAAATCTATTGACCTAGAGCTTACTTCAGGTTGTACCATAAAGCCAAAAGAGCAAGGAGGAATTTTTTATGGATATCGAACAGATGAAAAAAGACTTAGGCGGCGGTAATGTATTTCCAATCGGTGAGGAAAATGTAGCATTTGCAAAGTATTTTACAGGTGAATGTTATTTGAACATGCTTACAACAGAGAGAGTACCTGTTGGTTTGGTTACTTTCGCTCCAGGAACAATCAACGCATATCATATCCATCACAAAGGTGGACAGATTCTTATGGTTACTGGTGGAAGAGGATGGTATCAGGAAGAAGGAAAGCCTGCCCGCGAACTGAAAGCCGGAGATGTAGTAAACATTCCACCAGAAGTAAAACACTGGCACGGAGCAGCGAAAGATAGTTGGTTCCAGCATCTGGCAGTTGAAGTCCCGGCAGAGGGAGCTTCCAATGAGTGGCTGGAGTTTTTACCGGAAGAAGAGTATAACAAATTACCATAAATAAAAAGATGGAGGTTTGATGTCATGGCAAAGATCACACAGACAGCAGGAAGAAATACTCTGGGAACATTTGCACCGGAGTTTGCACATTTTAACGATGATGTTCTGTTCGGAGAGAACTGGAACAACGAAGATATTGATTTAAAGACAAGAAGCATTATCACAGTCGTAGCACTGATGGCACAGGGAATTACAGATTCTTCTCTGAAATTCCATTTACAGAATGCAAAGGATCATGGGGTAACACAGAAAGAAATCGCAGCGATCATCACCCACGTAGCATTCTATGCAGGCTGGCCAAAGGGCTGGGCAGTATTCAACCTTGCAAAAGAGGTTTGGAACGAGGAAGAAACAGAAAAATAACCTGGCAGAAACTGCTCGTCAGGAAAGATTTGCACAAAGCACAGAAGTGTATGCTGTTAAAGCCAGCAACTACAAGGGATTGCGGAGAGGTAGTCCAGTTTAATGCAGGAATAACTGGCATATTCATCACAAAGGCGGACAGATTTTGCTCTGTACTGCCGGACGTGGATATTATCAGGAGTGGGGAAAACCGGCTCAGGAGATGAAACCTGGTGATGTCATCAATATTGCGCCGGAAGTGAAGCATTGGCATGGAGCTGCTCCTGATAGCTGGTTTTCTCATTTGGCGGTGGAGGTCCCGGCAGAAGGAAGTTCTAATGAATGGATGGAGCCGGTGAAGGAAGAAGAATACAGTAAGCTTAAATAAGGAGACAGATCATGAAAAAGGTAACAGCGGGCAGAGATGCCCTGGGTGATTTTGCACCAAAATTTGCGGAACTGAATGATGACGTGCTGTTTGGGGAAGTGTGGTCACGAGAAGATAAGCTGCCTGCAAGAGACAGAAGCATTGTCACAGTAACAGCACTTATGGCAAGCGGTGTTCTGGACAGTTCTCTTGCCTTTCATATAGGAGAGGCAAAAAAGAACGGTGTTACAAAAGAAGAAATGGCAGAAATTTTGACACACGCTGCCTTTTATGCTGGCTGGCCGAAAGCATGGGCAGCATTCCGTATGGCGAAAGAAATCTATCAGGACTAAGGAGGAAAAACATTATGTTAGGAAATTTTTCGTATTCAAATCCGACAAAACTTTACTTTGGAGAGGAGTCTCTTTGTTCTTTGAACGAGGAGCTTCCCAAATATGGAAAAACCGTTCAGTTGATTTATGGCGGTGGTTCTATCAAGAAAAATGGTATTTACAATCAGGTTATGAGATTACTGAAAGATAACGGAAAAGTAGTCGTTGAGGATGGAGGCGTGATGCCAAATCCTACCGTGGAGAAATTGCGGGAGGGTGTTCAGATTGCCAGAGAGAATCATGTGGACTTTCTGCTGGCTGTAGGCGGCGGCTCTTGCTGCGACTATGCAAAAGCGGTTTCCGTGTCTGTTCACTGTGACGAAGATCCATGGGAGAAATATTATATCCGCTTTGAGGAGCCGGATTGTGAGATTGTCCCTGTTGGCTGTGTACTGACTATGGTGGGAACAGGAAGCGAAATGAATGGAGGTGCGGTAATTACGAATCATGATCAAAAGCTGAAAATCGGTCATGTGTTTGGAGATGCTGTGATGCCAAAGTTTGCAATTCTGAACCCGAAATTCACTTTTACATTGCCGAAGAAGCAGATGGTGGCTGGAATTTATGATATTTTCAATCATATCTGCGAGCAGTATTTCTCTGGGGAGGATGACAATACCAGCGATTATATCAGCGAGGCACTGATGAAATCAGTGATTCACAGTTCGAGAATTGCCATTCAGAATCCAGAGGACTATGAGGCAAGATCGAATATCATGTGGGCTGCAACCTGGGCGCTGAATACGCTTGTTTCCAGAGGAAAAAGTACCGACTGGATGGTTCATATGCTTGGTCAGGCAGTAGGAGCATATACGGATGCAACTCACGGAATGACGCTTTCTGCGGTGTCACTTCCTTACTATCAGTATATTATGCCTTATGGTCTTAGCAAGTTTTGCCGTTTTGCTGTGAATGTGTGGGAGGTCAATCCTGCTGGAAAAGCTGATGAACAGGTAGCCAGAGAAGGGCTTTCCTGTATGGAAGTTTGGATGAAAGAACTGGGACTTACAATGAATCTCCATGAGTTGGGGGCAACAGAAGAAATGTTGCATGGTATTGCAAATGGAACCATCATCATGGAAGGTGGATATAAGGTGTTGAATCATGATGAGGTATTGGAGATTTTGAAGAACAGTTTGTAAGCATTCAAGTAGGAGCTTTTATAACGATAATATAATAGAAAAAGGCAAGTGCTGTGAAAGAAATTTTTCTTTGATGTTGCTTGTCTTTTTTTAATTCATCACTTGACATTGTGGCAAAGAAATCCTGAAAGGGGACGAGTAGAAAAAAGAGCAGCTGCATGAGCAGGAAGAAGAAAATAGACAGAGCAGTTGATGATGTGGAATGTCCGGTGCAGTGTGGGTGTAATGCTCATGCTACATCGGACTTTTTTCGAAAATGATTTTTAATAATGTTGATTTTCAACTACTTTTAACTCAAATATTGCATCTTAACTTAAAAAGAGTTAAGATTGCAAGTAATGACATGGAATATCTCGATAAAGTTCCTGGAGTCAAGAATCAAAGTGTTTTTAAAGAAGATTATGTTATGGGATATTCTATTTACTAATGTTGATTTTCAACTGCTGGACGAATGGGAGGGGTGCTTCATGCCGTTGCAAATGATCAGAAACGATATTACAAAAATGAACGTTGACGCAATCGTCAATGCTGCCAACACGTCCCTTTTGGGCGGCGGTGGTGTGGATGGCTGCATTCATCGTGCGGCCGGACCGGAACTGCTTGCAGAATGCCGTACGCTGCATGGCTGCGAAACCGGCAGTGCAAAAATCACAAAGGGATACCGTCTGCCCTGCAAATATGTGATCCATGCAGTCGGTCCGCGCTGGCGGGATGGCAGGCATCGGGAGCGGGAGCTTCTGGAATCCTGTTATCGGACATCTTTGAATCTGGCGAAAGAAAATGGCTGTCAGTCTGTAGCCTTTCCGCTGATTTCCTCCGGTGTTTACGGCTATCCAAAAGACCAGGCTCTGAAGGTTGCAGTCGATACCATCAGCGAATTTTTGCTGGAAAACGAGATGATGGTCTATATCGTTATTTTTGACCGAAAGACATATCAGATTAGCGGAAAGCTGTTTGATGACATCGCAGTGTACATAGATGACAGGTATGTGGAAGAACATACCGACAGGAGGGCAGAACAGAGTCGGTGTTCCGAAGCATGGCAAGAGGAATCCTGCTTTGAAGCTGCATCTATCCCGCTGCCGCCCGAAGCAATCTGTAAATCCTGCAGCAGTCAGTCTCTGGAAGAGGCGCTGGGGCAGATGGATGAGAGCTTTTCAGAAATGCTGCTTCGAAAGATTGAGGAAAGCGGTATGACGGATGCACAGTGCTACAAGAAAGCAAATATTGACAGGAAGCTCTTCTCAAAAATCCGCTCGGATAGATTCTATAAGCCATCCAAACCTACGGTGCTGGCATTTGCCCTCGCTTTGGAGCTGCCGCTTGCCCAGATGCAGGAGATGCTCGGCAAGGCAGGATTCACATTGTCTCATTCGAGTAAATTCGACATCATTGTAGAATATTTTGTTGAACGGGGAAACTATAATGTGTATGAAATCAATGAAGCACTGTTTGCCTTTGACCAGAGTCTGATCGGTACATAAGGAAAAAGAAATGTCGCTTTCCATGCGACCACTCCGCAAAAGAAAATCGCTATACTATGGCTGTAAGGTACGAAATCGAGCAGCCATTTGCGTGAGGAATGAGCCAAAGCTCGAGCTTGCTCGAAACATTGGCGAATACTGCGACAGCGAGCCCTAAGGGCGAGATCTTTTAGGAGGATAAGCATATGAGAAAGAATTTAACAGAGATCGTTTTTATCTTAGACCGCAGCGGTTCTATGAACGGACTGGAACGGGATACCATCGGCGGATTCAATTCCATGATTGAGCAGCAGAAAAAAACAGAGGGCGAAGCACTGATTTCAACGGTACTGTTTGATAATGTGAGTGAAGTCCTGCACGACCGTGTAGATGTAAAGGACATCCGACCGATGACTGACCGGGATTATACGGTTCGCGGATGTACGGCACTCTTAGATGCCATCGGCGGTGCGATTCATCACATTGGAAATATTCATAAGTACGCACGACCGGAAGATGTCCCGGAGCATACCATGTTTGTAATCACTACGGACGGAATGGAAAATGCCAGCCGCCGGTATGACAGCGAAAAAGTGAAGCAGATGATCGAGCGGCAGAAAGCGAAATACGGTTGGGAGTTTTTGTTCCTCGGTGCAAATATTGACGCGGTAGAGACTGCAAGCCAGTTCGGAATCGGTGCAGACCGTGCAGTCAACTATCAGTGCGACAGCGAAGGAACTGCGTTGAATTATGAAGTGGTCAGCGAAGCAATCAGCTCTGTCCGGTGCAGTGCCCCGTTGAATGCAGACTGGAAAAAACGTATAGACGAGGATTATAAAAAACGTGGAGGAAAATAGAAATATGCAGGCGTATACCTACGTTTCAAAAGGAAAATTCGAATTAAGAGAGAAGCCAAAACCGACCTTGATGCAGGAGCGGGATGCTATTGTCAAAGTGACACTCGCCAGCATTTGCTCCAGCGATCTGCATATCAAGCATGGCAGCGTTCCGCGGGCAGTACCTGGGATCACGGTTGGCCATGAGATGGTGGGGATTGTGGAAGAGGTTGGAAAGGCAGTTACCAGGGTAAAACCGGGAGACCGGGTGACAGTAAACGTGGAGACCTTCTGCGGTGAATGCTTTTTCTGCAAGAAAGGGTATGTGAATAACTGTACAGATGAAAATGGCGGTTGGGCGCTGGGCTGCCGGATCGATGGCGGCCAGGCGGAATATGTGCGTGTACCCTTTGCAGATCAGGGACTGAATAAGATTCCGGATGGCGTTACGGATCGACAGGCATTGCTGGTGGGCGATGTTCTGGCTACCGGTTACTGGGCAGCGCGTATTTCAGAGATCTCAGAGCAGGACACGGTGCTGATCATCGGAGCCGGCCCCACCGGTATCTGTACCCTGCTTTCGGTAATGCTGAAAAAACCAAGACGGATTATTGTGTGTGAAAAGGATAAAAATCGTCTGCAGTTTATCCGACAGCATTATCCGGAGATTTTGTTGGTTTCTCCGGAGAAGTGTGAAGCGTTTGTACGGGCAAACAGCGATCATGGGGGAGCTGACGTTGTGCTGGAGGTTGCGGGGGCGGAAGCTACCTTCCGTCTGGCCTGGGAATGCGCGAGACCCAATGGTCTGGTGACGGTGGTTGCTCTTTATGATCAGGCACAGATCCTGCCGCTTCCGGATATGTATGGAAAAAATCTTACCTTTAAAACCGGAGGAGTGGATGGCTGTGACTGTGAAGAAACATTACGGTTGATTGCAGAGGGAAAACTGAACACAGAGCCGCTTATCACCCATACCTATTCCTTAGAAAGGATAGAGGAAGCCTATGAACTCTTTGAAGGTAAGCGGGACGGTGTAATTAAGGTAGCAGTAGAATGCTAAAAGAAGATATAGATAATTCCAATCATTAATGTACTATATATGGTATGATAATGATTGGAATTTTGTTATAACAGGGGGATTTCCAACCATTAGTATATACGATTCATGAAAAATCAGGTAAAATTATGTATAGGTAATTAAGGGATCGGTTTTATGAATCCGCTGGGTCCGGATGTGGCGACAATCCGTACTTCTGGCTGTATCGTCTTTTCGCATGGAGGCAATGGCTGCCGGAGGATTTGCCGGAGAATATGAACGATGGATGGATATGGCAGATCTGCCGACCGAAGAGGAAGAGAAGGAATTAATTGCCACGCTGTTTTCTCTGAACTAAATGATCTGACGGCTGAAGCGAGGAATAAATTTACGGAAGAGGAAAACGGTTAATGCAGTGCTTTTGAGGGACAAACTTTCGTGCATTCATAGCAGAGAATACACTCTGTTCCGTTTTTCCGCTTACGGGTTTCCTTATTAACCTCCACGTTCATGGGGCAGACCTGCAGACACTTCCCGCAATGGACGCACTTATCCTCATCGCAGTGGACGCGCAGAAGAGAGAAATAGCTCATAGGTTTGAGAAAAACCGTAATGGGACACAGGTACTTGCAGAATGCCCGGTTATCTTGAAACAGGAAGGCGAACACAATACCGACAAGGTAATAAAGCGCATTTCCGGCCAGGAAAAGCCAGAACATGATTTGCTCCAGATGTGCCACCTGCATCAGAAACAGCCCGGACACCAACGCCAGAGACAGAAGAAACATCACATAGCGAAGGAAGCCCAGCTTTTCTTTTCGTGGCTTCTGCGGCTGATTGTAGGGCAGAAAGTCCAGCACCATAGCTGTCCAGCAGGCGTAACCGCACCAGCCACGCCCAAAAAGCAACGGTCCGAAAATTTTTGCAACCGCGTAGTGGATAGTTGCTGCTTCGAAAACGCCGAGAAACAGGTAGTACCAGAACCCTTCAATCTGCATATTTTCACGGGAAATCACGCCAAGGTACAGCAACATATAGCTGCCCACCGCCAACTGGACGAAATGCCGAGCATACCGTTTTCCGGCGGTAAATAGTGCTGTTCCAAGCCCAAGGCAGGCTCCGATGTAGCTGAAATTCAGCAGATAGAAAAAATTGTCCTTTGTGAGCCACAGCGTAACTGCCACTGCTTCAAACAGCAGAAACAGCAGCATAGATGGCACGTATTTGTGAAGTCTGTTTGGAATTTTCGTCATCTCTTTGATCCTCTGCTTTCTTATTTTTTCTCAATGCACGGACTGCCAGGCAGGTGCAAGAGCGTGTCTGGTATCTTAGCATAAGTATAGCAGAGAAATAAAAAAATAGGAATCAGATTCTTATAAAACATCTGCAAAAAAAAGTGAAACGATTACAGGCGCAGACGGTTATGACCGCCTGCGCCTGTAATCGTTTGGAGTCATGCCAGACTGTTTTTAAAAGCTGTCTGGAAATGGCCTGGACTGGAAAAGTTTGATGTATTCCTATGCATAGGGTATAATGTCTTTAGGAAAAAAGATATGATTACGAAAACAAAATATTCCGCAAACATGATAGAGAAAGCAGGTATGCTATGAAAAGAAAAATTATGATTGCTGCAGTGGCAGCTGCTGTGATTTTTGCGGTGATTGCGATTCTTTCCGTTTTGGCGCAGACACCGGCATTAATCTGAGAAATCGAAATGATCTGCTGTGAAATTTCCGGCGGATCATGGAAGGATTGGAAAACTGGCGTTTCGCAAATGATTTTGCCTGTTTTCATACAAAAAATACTTTGAATATCAAGAAATCTATGCTACACTGATACTGCATGACAAAATAAAAGAAAGTGGGGATTGTAGTATGAGTGGTCTGTTTCGGGCTCTTCATCGGACAAAAGTGTTTCGAAATCTGACGGAGCAGGAGTTTGCATGGGTTTTATATGATGTGGGAAATTCGGCATTTATTATGCTTGCCTGTTCGCTGATTCCGATCTGGTTTAAGAGTCTGGCAATCGGTACAGGGCCGGGAAAAATCAGTTCGGATCAGGCGACGGCGTATTATTCGATTGCCATTTCCATTGTTACGGTGGTGGTGGCACTGATCGGTCCTGTCTGCGGAGTGCTGGCGGATCGTAAGGATAAGAAAAAGATCTTTTTTACCACAACGGCAGGTCTTGGCATCACAGGATGTGTGCTGAATGGCGTTGCAACGAGCTGGGTACTGTTTCTGGTCATTTACATTGTGACAAGAGTCTGCTATAATGCATCGCTGACGATTTACGATTCCATGCTGAATGATGTGACAACGGAGGAACGTATGGATGAGGTATCCTCCTATGGCTATGCGTGGGGATACCTGGGATCCTGCATTCCGTTTCTTGCAGCACTGATTGCTTACGTCCTGGGGCCGGATATGGTCGGGGTGCTGCCGGATTTTGCCTCCAAGATGATCGGTTTTGGCGTGACGGCTCTTTGGTGGCTGGTGGTGACGCTGCCGTTGCTGAAGGAGTATCGGCAGAAGAATTACGTGGAAATGAGAACGGTTACCGTTGGTCAGACGTTTGGAAAAATTTTCGGGACACTGAAAAAAATCGCAGTTTCGGACCGGAAAGTATTTTTCTTTCTGATTGGATTTTTCCTCTATATTGACGGGGTCGGAACGATCATTGATAACTGCATCAACATCGGAACCGATCTGAACCTGAATACGGTCGGACAGGTTGTTTTCCTGCTTGCCACGCAGGTTGTCGCTTTTGGAGGATCTCTGTTTTTTGCAAAACTGTCGCGGAAAAAAGATACGGTATCCTTGATTCTGATCTGCATCGCAGGCTATTTTGTCATCTGCCTCTATGCGCTGACACTGCGGACGCTGGTGCACTTTGCGATTCTGGCGTTTGGAGTGGGATGCTTTCAGGGATCGATTCAGTCGTTGTCGCGGTCGTATTATTCCAAAATTATTCCGGCGGAGAATTCGGGAGAATATTTTGGCATCTATGATATTTTTGCCAAGGGCGCTTCCTTCCTTGGATCTGTAGTCATTGCAGTTGTAAAGCTGGCGGGAGGAACGATCAACGTAGCAGTTGCATGTCTGGCGGTTTTCTTTGCACTTGGATTTGTTTTTCTGAAAATTGCAGACCATCAGCCGATGGCGGGTGAAAAATAAAAGATACACAGCATAAAAAATCTCAAAACCAGGAGAACAAGAGCAACTGGTTTTGAGATTTTTTGTTTTTGACTCCGGGGTTTCACAAAGAGAGGTTACGTGTTACGATAATCAGTGAGTCGGGCTGCCGGGAATGTGGCTGCCTGAAAAAAGTACAGACAGGCCAGATCCGGAAAGCCGGAAGAGTCGATCACAAGGATGCGTTTCTGGACACCGAGGAGCTGCACATTGGTACCAGACCCCATTACACTTCTATCTGCAGACCCCGATTGCACAGATTTATGATTACAGCATGGCGCAGTTTGAGCATTGGACGAAAGAAACATTCTCTGCCAATTTTCGCAAAATGCTGACGCTGGAACAATACCGCGATCCAAAACTTGCGCAGCTTCATCATGATTATCTGGCGGGCGGACCATTGGAATATATGGCGGCGATTTTTCGTAAGCTGGCGGATTCTGATGAAACGGCCATGCAGCTGGCGTTGGAGTTTTAGCTGTGAGAAGAACCCGGAAGCTTTTGAAAAATTTGAAGCCGCATTCCCCAAAAAGGAAAAGCTGAAACTGCTGGGGTAGCTGTTCTGATTCGAGCGATAAAGTTTGGCAGCAGAACGATGCTGAGGGGTAAGCAGGTGTGTGATAAAAGGATAATAGGACAATGGGGGAATCCCGTGTCCTGTTTTTTTGCCCCTGAAAAGTGGAAATTTCCTATCCCCTCTGCATACAATACAGGTAGAGTATCTTTTCAAATCCGTTCAGAAAGGATGATCATTATGACGAAAGGCATTGTAAAAATAAAGAAAAACCGTGCATTTGTAGAGCAGCAGAACGGTGAGGTGGAAGTGGCTTCCGGGCAGTATGTGTATCTGAAAGTGGAAAATTGCTGGATTCCGGTGGTGGTGCGGTATTCGGCGCGGAGGAAGAAGTGGTATTTTAAGTATCTCGAGGAAATCCCGGTCTGCGGGCAGAAGGTGCTGCTGAAGGCGTAGCCGGTAAAGGGCGTTTCACGTATGTTTAACATGTGTTTAATCTTTCTGAGTCAGAAATTTATTATGCAGCTCCTGGATTCTGCGCTGTTCGGCAGCTTCCTGTTTTTCACGCTCCGATCGATACGAAGATCCCGCAAGCAGAGCGCAGATCAGCGTCAGACCGAAAACAAGAAGAAAAGAATAAAGATATGGATGACCGGGATGATTTTCATGATTCATAGGAAGCCTGGCTTTCTGAATGTAAAATTCGTAGATAAGGATTTTCTGTGTCTAAAATTCAGTATAGCAAACGGAATTTTTCGCGTCAATGGAAAGGATTGGTTTCTCGATTTCCAAATTCATCATTTACGCCGTCCCCAAAGTCTGCTAAGATAAAGAAAACTTGTTACCAAACGAGAAAACAGGAGTGATTTACATTGAAAAAGATTTTATTTATCGCAACCGGCGGCACAATCGCTTCGAAGAAGACGGAAAATGGTTTGACTCCGCAGATTACGCCGGAGGAGTTATTGTCTTATATTCCGGAGGTGGAAGGCCTCTGTGAGATTACGGCGGTGAATCCGTTTAATCTGGACAGCTCGAATGTGGTTCCGGAGAACTGGAGCACGCTGGTGAAAGTGGTGAAGGAGCATTACGAGGATTACGACGGTTTCGTCATCGCGCACGGAACTGATACGATGGCGTACACCGCGGCGGCGCTTTCCTATATGATTCAGAATTCGGAAAAGCCGATCGTCATCACCGGAGCACAGCGGCCGATCAATTTGGATATCACGGATGCAAAGACAAACCTGTCCGACAGCTTTTATTACGCCTGTGATGATGCATCCCAGGGTGTACAGATTGTGTTCGACGGAAAAGTCATCGCGGGAACGCGCGCGAAGAAGGTGCGGACGAAGAGCTACAATGCCTTTTCCAGCATCGATTTCCCGTACCTTGCGGTAATACAGGACCGCAGGATTCTGCGGTATCTGCCGATGCTGCCGTATGAAAAGCCGGTTCGTTTTTATGAAAACTTAAGCGATAACGTTTTTCTCTTGAAACTGATCCCGGGAATCAGCCCGGTATTGCTTCCGGCGATTTTTGAGCACTACGATGCGATCATTGTGGAGAGCTTCGGTGTCGGCGGTATTCCGGCGAGCATCAAGGAGCCGTTTTACGAGCTCTGCCAGAAGTACCCGGAAAAACTCATCATCATGTGTACCCAGGTTTCTCACGAGGGAAGCGATATGACCGTCTATGAAGTCGGCCATGAGATGAAAACCCTGTGCAACATTCTCGAGTCATACGATATGACCCCGGAGGCAGTCGCAACTAAAACCATGTGGCTTCTCGGCAACCGTCCGGATGATCATGAGAGCCGGGAAAAAGCATTCTATAAACCGATCAACTACGATACGGTCTGGAAATAAGAAAAAGAAAGACGGCAAAAAGGCTGTCACGGTCCGCAGGAAAGAAATGTTTCTGCTGGCTGTGAACGCCTCTTTTTCTTTTTGAGGAAAAAGAAATTTTCCACAAAATTTTCAGATAGTACGGACGCAAAATTGATTTTTATTGGAAGAATTGTGCAAATTTCATAGAAAAATCAGAAACAGGTTGACATCTTTTGAACATTTTAGTAGAATTGAATTCATGATGCAGTGCGGAAAACGGCGGATTTTGGATGACGAATCCAACCGCTGGTTACAGTTACAACATATGTGTGAACGATAACGATTTCGGAGGTGCATGCATGAAACGGTTAAGGTTTACAGCAGATATGACAAAAGAACAGAAGCGAAACACCGTTGCAAAGCAATGGTTCAGAACGTCCGCGAACACGGCCTTCCGTGCCACGTATCCTTCACCGCAGGCACCTACGTATGCAACTGCGTCATGTACAATGTGCTTCACCTGTGCGCAACGAAATATCCGAACATCCGCGCAGGTTTCATCCACGTACCGTTCGCATGCGAGCAGGTAGTCGGAAAAGCAAGCACCATGGCAAGCATGCCGCTGGAAACGATTGCAAAATCTCTGGAATACTGCATCGAGGCAGTCGTAACCAACAAAGAAGAAGTAAAAGAAGCAATGGGAACTACCCACTAAAACAGACTTTCAGACCGTCGTACCGGAATTTTGGTGCGGCGGTCTGCTTTTTTTGCTATTTTCTCTTTTGCAAACCATATCTTTTGTGATACAATAAGATTCGTCAGAATTTTTATGCGAAAGGAACGAAAGAAAGAAAATGGAACAGGGTAAAATTTTTAAATTTCATAATGACCTTGATACAGACCAGATCATCGCATCCCAGTATCTGCTTCTGCCGAATCTGGATGAGATGAAAGGTCATGCGTTTGAATCGTTAGATCCGGACTTTGCAAAAAAAGTAAAACCGGGAGATTTTGTCGTAGGAGGAGAAAACTTCGGCTGCGGTTCTTCAAGAGAGCAGGCACCAGGCGTCTTAAAAGCACTCGGCGTGCAGGCCGTCATCGCAAAATCCTTCGCCAGAATCTTTTTCCGCAATGCCATCAACATCGGTCTGCCGGCGATTGTCTGTAAAGACCTGCCGGATGCCGTAGAAGACGGGGACACCATGGTCCTCCATATGTCCGAGGGAACCGCAGAGGTGAACGGCAAAACGTACACCTGCACCAAACTGCCGGAATATATGCAGAACATACTGAATCAGGGAGGCTTGATTGCCTCTTTGAACCGCGAGGAGGAGTAAGAACCATGGGAATGACAATTGCAGAGAAAATTATCGCCGCTGCAGCCGGCGTTCCGGAAGTAAAGCCGGGAGATATCCACACCGTAACACTGGATCGTCTGATGAGCAACGACGGAACCACCCATCTGACGGTTGATATGTACCGCAACAAATTAAACCACCCGCACATTGCGGATCCGAAAAAGCTCGTTTTCATCGTCGACCACAACGTGCCGTCCGACAGCCCGAAAACAGCAGCATCCCAGAAAAAGATGCGTGATTTTGCAAGAGAGAACAACATTGACTTCTGGGAAGGAAAAGGTGTATGCCATCAGGTGATGATTGAGAACTATGTCCGCCCGGGCGAGCTGATCTTCGGCGCTGACAGCCATACCTGCTCTTACGGAGCACTCGGCGCATTCGGCACCGGTGTCGGCTGTACCGATTTCCTGTACGGCATGGTAACGGGAACTTCCTGGGTACTCGTACCGGAAAGCGTAAAATTCAATCTTGTAGGAAAACTGCCGGAGGGCGTTTATGCGAGAGATCTGATTCTCACCATCATCGGCGAGGTCGGCGCAAACGGATGCAACTACCAGGTGATGGAGTTTACCGGTGAGGGTGCAAAGACTTTAAGCATCAGCGACCGTATGGCACTTTGCAACATGGCAGTTGAGGCCGGTGCCAAGACCGGTATCTTTGAGGCAGATGAGAAAGCCATCGAGTACCTGAAAGAGCACGGAAGAGAGCCAAAAGAAATCTTTCACAGCGATCCGGACGCAAAATACGTCAGAGAGTACACCTTTGACCTTTCCAAAGTCCGCCCGGTTGTTGCAAAACCGGATTTCGTAGACCGCGTTGTTCCGGCAGAAGAGACCTGCGGAACGCCGATCAACGAAGCATTCCTTGGATCCTGCAACAACGGAAGAATCGAAGATCTCCGCGTCGGCGCAGAGATCATCCGCGGAAAGAAAGTCGCAGAGGGCGTCCGTTTCCTCGTTGTTCCGGCAAGCCAGACGATCTACCGCCAGGCATTAAAAGAAGGCATCATCGACACCTTCATGGAGGCCGGAGCCATCGTCATGAACCCGAACTGCAGCGTCTGCTGGGGAAGCTGCCAGGGTGTCATCGGCGAGAACGAAGTGCTGATCAGCACCGGAACCCGTAACTTCAAGGGCCGTGCCGGTCATCCAAGCTCCAAAGTATACTTGGGCTCTGCCGCAACCGTAACCGCATCCGCAATTGCCGGAAAGATTGCGACGGCAGATCAGATCTGACCATTTTCTTTGAGGGATATATAATATTTTTGGGAGAATAAACATATGGAAGCATTTACAGGAAAAGTATGGGTGCTTGGAGACGATATTGATACCGATATCATTATCCCGACCGAGTATCTTGCTTTAAAGACAATTGACGATATGAAACAGTACGGCTTTTCCCCGCTCCGCCCGGAACTGGCCGGACAGATCGAAAAGGGCGACATCATCGTGGCAGGAAAGAACTTCGGCTGCGGCTCCTCGAGAGAGCAGGCACCGGAGATCATCAAGGCGCTCGGCATTTCCTGCGTCATCGCGAAGTCCTTTGCCCGGATCTTTTTCCGCAACTCTATCAACAACGGTCTTCTTCTGATCGAGCAGCCGGATCTGCACGACGATATCAAAGAGGGCGACACCATCACCGTCAAGATGAATGAGCATGTCGATTACAACGGAAAAACATACCCGATCGCAGCTCTGCCGGAGAACCTGATGGATATCATTCAGGCAGGCGGCCTGGTAAAGGCAATGCGCAAGCGCAACGGACTGGACTAAGAGCGGGAGGAAGAAACGATGGGCAATACAGTAATTGAAAAAATCATCCGCCACAACACCGGAAAAGACGTAAAACCGGGCGACATTGTGACGGTCAACGTGGACAGAGTCATGATTCATGATATCTTCATCCCGTTTGTCGGCGATAAATTCGAGGAGATGGGCTTTACCAAACTGTGGGACCCGGATAAAGTCGTTCTGATCTACGACCACCTCGTTCCGGCAAGCCAGGTGGACGATACGAGACATTTCCACAAAGGCGATGAATTTGCAAAGAAATACGGCATGAAAAACGTACACAGAAGCGACGGAATCTGCCATCAGTTAATGACAGAGGCAGGTTACGTAAAACCGGGCGACGTTGTTTTCGGAACCGACAGCCACACGACGACATACGGCTGTGTCGGTGCATTCTCTTCCGGAATCGGCTACACAGAGATGGCGAGCATCCTTGGAACGGGTACGATGTGGATCAAAGTGCCGGAGACGATCAAAGTTGTCATCGAAGGCGAGCTGCCGAAAAATGTGATGTCAAAAGACATTATCCTGCGTCTGATCGGTGACCTCGGTGCAGACGGCGCAACGTACCGCGCACTGGAGTTCTCAGGAAGCACCGTAGAAAATATGACCGTGGCAAGCCGTATGACGATTGCCAACATGGCGATCGAGGCAGGTGCCAAATGTGCACTTTTTACCCCGGATGAGAAGACCGCAGAATACTGCGAGATCGAACTCAATGACTACCAGAAGAGCTTAAAAGGCGATGAGGATGCAAAATATCTGTGCACCATCACCTACCGCGCCGAGGATTTTGTGCCGGTTATGGCATGCCCGTCCCAGGTAGACAAGATCCGTGATACCAGCGTTCTCGAGGGAACCCCGATCGATCAGGTCTTCATCGGTTCCTGTACGAACGGCCGTCTCGAGGATCTGCAGGCGGCAGCCGAGGTTTTAAAAGGCAAAAAAGTAGCCGACTACGTAAAACTGATCGTAACACCGGCAAGCCGCAAGATTTATCTGCAGGCAAGCAAAATGGGCATTCTCGATACACTGGCAGAGGCAGGCGCCATGATTACACATCCAGGCTGCGGTCTGTGCTGCGGAAGAGCGGGCGGAATCCTCTCTGACGGCGAGCGTGTTGTAGCAACGAACAACCGAAACTTTCTTGGAAGAATGGGTACTTCTAAAGTTGAAATTTATCTGGCATCTCCAAAGACAGCGGCAGCATGTGCAGTAGCTGGAAAAATTGTGACGCCGGAAGTGTAAACGAACTTAACAGCAGAAAGGGAAAACAGACGACATGAATGGTTCAATGTTTATCGGAACCTGGTGGGCACTCGTCCCGCCGCTGCTTGCAATTCTGCTTGCATTTGTAACAAAAGAAGTTTACAGTTCCCTGTTCATCGGATCGGCAGTCGGTGTCCTTTTGTACACCGGCTTCCATCCGTGGGATGCGTTCACAAGCTTCTTTGAAATTTTACGGAACAGCATGAACATCAACATTCTGATCTTCGATATCCTGCTTGGCATGGTTGTCGTGCTGATGGCGAAATCCGGCGGCTCGGCGGCATATGGAAAATGGGCGGGGACGAAGATCAAAACGAAGCGGAGTGCGCTTCTGGCAACGATGGGGCTTGGTGTTCTGATTTTTGTGGATGACTATTTCAACTGTCTGACAGTCGGCTCTGTCATGCGCCCGGTCACAGACAGCCACAAGGTTTCCCGCGCGAAACTCGCATACATCATCGACTCCACCGCAGCGCCGATCTGCATTATCGCGCCGATCTCAAGCTGGGCGGCAGCCGTCAACTCGTATGTGCCGGCGGATGCGGGAATCAGCGGATTCCAGCTGTTTCTGCGGACAATTCCGTATAACCTGTATGCGATCCTTACAATTGCGATGGTCTTTTACATCTGCTACACCGGCTTTGATTTTGGTCAGATGAAGCTCCACGAGGATAATGCCGCCAAAGGTGATCTTTTCACGACCGGAGGCGAGGAGTTTGAGCAGGTTTCCGAGCAGGAGGTCAATCCGAACGGAAAAGTCATCGACCTCGTGCTCCCGGTTGCCGTACTGATTGTATCAGCGATCGGAGCGATGGTTTACACTGGCTTCCTCGGCGGCGCGGACAATGTGATTTCCGCGTTCGCAGGATGTGATGCAGAGACGAGTCTGATTTTTGCCTCCGTCGTGACGATCCTGTTTATGATGGCGCTGTATCTGCCGCGGAAGGTCATCACCTTCAAGAGCTTTATGGACAGCCTGTCCGAGGGCTTCAAGCTGATGGTTCCGGCGGTTACGATTCTCGTCTTTGCGTGGACCTTAAAAGGCGTCGGTGATGCGATGGGCCTGGCCCAGTTTGTCGGAAGCGTCGTGGGAGACCATGCATCCGCAAGTATTTTTATCCCGGTGGTGCTGTTCGCCGTGGCGGTGTTCCTTTCCTTTTCGACGGGAACCTCCTGGGGAACGTTCGCGATTCTTGTGCCGATTGCAACGGGCATGTTCGCAGCCGGAACAAATCTGGAGATGATGATTATCTCGGTATCCGCCGTCCTGGCAGGGGCGGTCTGCGGTGACCATATTTCGCCGATCTCGGATACGACGGTTATGTCAAGTGCGGGTGCGCAGAGCAACCATCTGAACCACGTATCGACGCAGATGCAGTATGCGGCCGTTACGGCGTGTGTCTGCCTGGTGGGATATCTGATTGCAGCCGTGACCAGAACGTGGTGGATCACACTTGGCGTCAGCCTTCTTCTTCTTTTGGCTGTTTTAACCGGAATGCGCAGATTTTGCGCAAAAAAAGCGGAAAACGGCAAAAAATAAAAAAGAAAACAGAAAAACGCGTGAAATGCTTGACGGGAGAGAAAAAGAACCGTATACTAAAAAATAGAACAAACATTCACAGGACAACGGTGTCCTGCAAAGAAGAAGCGGAACGCTTTTGGAGCAGGAATGTGAATTGGAACAGAAGGAATTGGATTTTTCAAAGTCCAGTTCCTTCTGTTTATCTCTGTTAAAATTGCATCGGAGCTGTGAAATGCAGGAGAAGAAAGGAGGCATTCCGGGGCGAAAACGCTTTGGAAAAGGGAAGGACTGTTATGGTCAGAAAGATCATAGCAGACAATGGCAAAAACAAAAAGAGGGAGAAAATATATGATATTTGGAAAGTACATTAACAAATACTACCTGAAGAATGCGCCCATTCTGATTCTCGGTCTTGCAGCGCTGATTCTCGTAGATTATTTCCAGCTTTTCATACCGGAGCTGTACCGCATGGTCATCAACGGCATGAACGGCGACCCTGTTCTGGTCAACGGCCAGGCGGCGGTGTTTGATATGGAATTTCTGCTGAATCAGGTCTGCCGGCCCATGATTATTACCATTATCGTCATGGTAGTCGGCCGTTTCCTGTGGCGAGTCTGCTTTTTCGGCTCCGCGATCCGCGTGGTGACCGATCTTCGTACCTGCATGTTCGCGCACAGCAAGGAGCTGTCCCAGGAGTATTATCAGGTCAACAAAGTCGGAAACCTGATGAGCCTTTACACGAACGATCTCGATACCGTGCAGGAGTGCTTCGGCGACGGTATTCTGATGTTCTGCGATGCGCTGTTTTTAGGCCTGCTTGCCGTGATCAAAATGTGGCGCATGAACCACTTCCTGACCGGCCTTTCCATGATCCCGATGGCATTTCTGATGGCCGCCGGCACAACGCTCGGCAAATACCTGATGAAAAAGTGGGAAGAGCGCCAGGCGGCCTTTTCCGAGCTGTCCGATTTCGCGCAGGAAAACTATTCCGGTCTTGCTGTCATCAAAGCATTCGTCAAAGAGACGAAAGAGCTGATGATGTTCCGTAGACTGAACCGCGAGAACGAGGACATCAACGTAGAATATACCAAAATTTCCACACTGCTGAACATTATGGTAACGCTGTTCGTCGAGTCCGTCATCTGCGTAATCTTAGGCTACGGCGGCTATCTCGTTTACTGCGGAAGCTTCGACGCCGGCCAGCTTGTCGAGTATATCGGCTATTTCTCGGCCGTTGTATGGCCGATCATGGCGGTCTCCATGCTGATCGAGAAGACATCCCGTGGAAAAGCGTCCTTAAACCGTATTACGGAACTGCTTGACGCAAAAGTCGATGTGAAGGACCGCGGCGGTGTGCAGGATCTGCCGTCCATCCATGGAAAAATCGAGTTCCGCAATCTGACCTTCCGCTATCCGGACGGGGAGTACGATGTGCTGAAAAACGTATCGTTTACCATTGAGCCGGGCGAGAGTGTCGGCATCGTCGGAAAGACCGGTTCCGGAAAAACGACCATCGTCGATCTGCTGCTCCGCACCTACAACGTGCCGGACGGAACGCTGTTCATTGATGACCACGATGTCAACACCGTTTCCATCCACTCCGTGCGTGAGGGCTGTGCCTACGTGCCGCAGGACAACTTCCTGTTCTCCGACACGATTTCCGGCAATATTTCCTTCGCCTTTGATGACGAAAACCAGGAGGCCATTGAGGATGCGGCGATGATGTCCGATGTCCATGACAATATCGCAGAGTTCAAAGAGGGCTACCGCACCGTTCTTGGCGAGCGCGGTGTGACGGTTTCCGGCGGACAGAAGCAGCGAATCTCGATTGCGCGTGCGCTGATGAAACACGCACCGATTCTGATTCTCGACGATTCCGTCTCTGCGGTCGATACCAAAACAGAGCGCACGATTCTCGACAATCTCAAAAAACGTGAGGGACTGACGACAATTCTGATCGCACACCGGATTTCAACGGTGGAGCAGATGGACAAGATCGTGTTCGTCGAGGACGGAGAAGTCCATGCAGTCGGAAAACACGAGGATCTGTACCGGACCTGCACGGCGTACCGCAAGATGGTCGATCTGCAGAAACTTGAAGAGGAAGCGGGGGAGGAGTAGAAATGCACAATTATTATCCGATTCTCTGGGTCGGCGCGATCATCGGCGTGATTTCCACCCTGCTGATTGTGGCCGCGTTTGTAGTGAAAGATGGAGAAAAAGAAACCGGCTTTGAGCGGAACATGAAAGACAGTGAAATCATGCAGCGTCTGATGGATTACGCAAAGCCGTTTTACCGCCAGTTTATCGTTGTTGGTTTTCTGATGCTGTTTTCGATCGCGTACGATATCATTTCGCCGCTGATCGTCGGCAAAATTGAGGAGCTCGTCGTTGGAAAATTCGCGCTGAATACCCTGTTTCTGTGGGTAGCGGGCTATGCGGCAATCCTTCTTGTCTCGATGGCGTGCACGTATTTCCAGGCCGTGATTCTGCAGAAGACGGGTCAGAAAATCATTTCCAATATGAGGGAGGATCTGTTCGTCCACATCGAGCGCCTTTCCCACGAGCAGTTAAATGAGATTCCGGTCGGAAAGCTTGTCACGAGAACGACAAACGATACGAACGCGATTTCGCTGATGTTCACCAACCTTCTGGTCAATCTTCTGAAGAACTTCTTCGTGATCATCGGTATTCTGATTGCGATGCTGTTTCTGAACTATGAGCTGACGCTGATGGTGCTCTGTTTCGTGCCGTTTATCGTGCTGTTCTCGATTATTTTCCGCAAATTCTCGCGAAGAGCACACCGGAAAGTAAAAGACTGTACTACGGACATCAACACGTATCTGTCGGAGAACCTTTCCGGTATGAAAATCACACAGATCTTCAACCGCGAGGATGCCAAGATGCGCGAGTTTACCGACAAGAGCAACGCACTCGGCCGCGCACAGCAGGAGCAGATTTTCGTGTTTGGTATTTTCCGTCCGCTCGTCTACATGCTGTATATCAGCTCCGTGCTCTGCCTTTTGTATTTAGGCGGCAAGGGCTATCTGGAGGGAACGTCGTTCCTCGGCCAGACGCTTACCAGCGGTATGATCGTCAGCTTTTACATGTATATTTCAAAATTCTTCAACCCGATCCAGAACCTGGCGGAGCAGTTCAACTGGCTGCAGTCCGCATTTGCATCCGCCGAGAAAGTATTCTCGATTCTGGATCTCGAGCCAAAAATGCAGGATGCGCCGGATGCGATCGAGCTTACCGACATCAGGGGCGAAATTGAGTTCCGCGATGTATGGTTTTCCTATATCCCGGGCGAGTGGGTGTTAAAAGGCGTTTCGTTCCACGTCAACCCGAAAGAGACAATCGCATTTGTGGGTTCCACCGGTTCCGGAAAATCGACGATTCTTTCCCTGATCTGCCGGAACTACGAGTTCCAGAAGGGTGAGATTCTGATCGACGGCATCGACATCCGAAAGATCAAGATCGATTCCCTGCGGAAAAAATTCGGCCAGATGCTGCAGGATGTCTTCCTGTTCTCGGGAACGATCCGCAGCAACATTATTCTCCGCGAGGAGGGGATTTCCGATGAGGAGATCATGGACGTCTGCCATTACGTGAATGCTGACCAGTTTATCAACAAGCTGGATCACGGCCTCGACGAGCCGGTGCGGGAGAGAGGAAACAACTTCTCCGCCGGACAGCGCCAGCTTCTCTCGTTTGCGCGTACCATTATCCATAAGCCTTCGGTCATGATCCTTGACGAGGCGACGGCGAACATCGACACCGAAACCGAGCTTCTGATCCAGGATTCCATGGAAAAGATGAAGAATATCGGAACGATGCTGATCGTAGCGCACCGTCTTTCGACGATCCAGCATGCGGATGAGATTATCGTACTGTCCCACGGAAAAATCGTGGAGCATGGAACGCATCAGGAGCTTTTAGCAGCGCAGGGAAGATATTACCAGCTCTACACGCTGCAGTACCACCGCGAGCAGAGTGAGAAACAGAGAGGAAGAAAGTAAGAAAATTTTAGAACAATAAAGACAATTTACAAAAAGGGAGAAATTTTGTTTGTGCAAAGTGACAAAATTTCTCCCTTTTTTACGGTGTATCATATTAAAATAATTTTATATCAATATAGTCATATGAAAAATATATGAGCATAATACGATATCCGTTTTTCCATCTCAAAAAGCGGGCGGTTATAATAAGGGAAGCAAAACGGCAGGCACCAAAAAGCCGGGCCGTCTGTTGAAAGAAAGGGAAAATGTATGGAAAAGAAAGCAAGCCTTGTAGGACGCCTGCTCTCGGAAAATCAGATGTCGGAAGCATTTATCAACAGTATGTTTCTGGCGCTGTCCGGCGGTTTTCAGGATGCCTACACGTACAATTGCAGAGATGAAGTATTCTCAAATGCCCAGACGGGAAACGTTGTGCTGATGAGCCAGAACTTTCTGGAAGGAAACTTTACGGCAGGCCTTCGGTATCTATTCCCGATCCTCTTTTTTGCGATGGGTGTATTTCTGGCAGAAAATTTCCAGGAGCATTACCGGTATGCAAAGAGGCTGCACTGGCGGCAGGTACTTCTCGCGGCGGAAATTGTGATCCTTGCGATCGTCGGATTTATTCCGTCCTCTTATAATATGCTCGCGGCGATGCTCGTATCGTTTGCGTGCGCGATTCAGGTACAGACCTTCCGCAAGGTCGGCGGTTATTCGTATGCAAGCACCATGTGCATCGGAAACCTGCGAAGCGGAACCGCAGCGCTGTCCATGTATCTGCGGGATAAGAAAAAAGAACAGCTCCGTCAGGCCGGATACTATTTCGGCGTGATTCTGGCTTTCGCCATCGGCGCCGGAATCGGAGGCGTGTTCTCCATGCTGTATGGAATCCACGTAATCTGGATTTCCTGCGGACTTCTTCTGGTGAGCTTCCTTCTGATGTCACTGGAAAAGTACCGCTGAGAAATAAGAGAGAGTGAAGAAAGAAGGCTGAAAAAATGGAAGTATTTCTGGAGTGCTGTATGACACTATTCTTTTCAGCGGCCATGCTGCTGCTGATCGTCCGCCTGGCAAAGGGTGAGGAGAAAAACATGATGTTTGCGCGTGTGTTCTCCCTGGCGTCCAACGTCGGTTTCTGGATTGGAATCGTCCGCATCGCTGTGCTGAACCGGAGCGGATTTCTGATGTTCTTCTACATCACAGGCGCAATGCTTTCCTACACGGCGATGGTCTTTGCCATGCCGCATAAAAAAGAGCAGATTTCCAGACAGCAGGCATAAATAAAAAAGAGACCCTGTATACGGGAAGGATGGAGCAGCGATGTTCCGTCCGCCGGTACGCAGGGTCTTTTTCTGTTTCAAACAAAAGTTCATAAAATCTTATACGCGTTCCAGAAGCTCCCCGATCAGCTCTTTTGCCGCCGCGTTCTGGTGCTGCCGCGGGTTGATGATAAGACAGATTTCACGTTTGGGGGCCTCCTCGATGAGCGGAATCCGACAGACGGTACGGCTCTTTAAGGCATCGCGTGCCAGCTCCTCCGGATAAAATCCGATGCCGAGGTTATACTCGACCATAGGAAGAATCTGATCCGTCGTCGCCGCCTCCATATCGGGGTGGAAGGCGAGGCTGTGATTCAGAAAGTACTCGGCGTACAGCTCCCGCGTGCCGGTGTCTTTGGCAAGCGAGATAAAAGGATATTCTGACAATTCGCCGAGATGATGCGGCTCTGCGGAAAGGGATGCATATTTCGATCCGCCGATCAGAATTTCCTGGAATGGGAAAATCGGGATCTTGTGCAGCGGTTTGCGGATTTCCACCGGGCTTGTGACGACTGCGAAGTCGACCAGACCGTTTTCGAGCGCCTGGATGGCCTGCGGCGTCGAGTGGTTGGAGATGCGCAGGCGGACGTGCGGATAGCGGGTGTGGAAGTGCTCCAGGCGGGAGAGCAGCATCAGACGAAGTGCCGTCTCGCTCGCACCGATTGTGATAAGGCCGCTCTCAAGAGACCGCTCAAGAGCCAGCTCCTCCTCAACCGTGCGGAGCTGTTCGTAGGCAACGGCCACACGCTCATACACCTTTTCGCCCTCCGCTGTCAGTGTGACACCCTGGTGGGAACGGATAAAAAGTTTGCAGCCAAGCTCACTTTCCAGATTGTTCATGCACCGTGTGATGTTGGGCTGGTTGTTTTTCAGAATTTCCGCGGCTTTTGTAAAGCTGTGATATTGTGCTACGAAGTAAAAAATGCGATAATAATCATATGTAATCATAAAAACCTCCGAAGGATGAAGAAGAAAAAATCATCCATGATTGCTTCAATATAAAATACATGCGCCGGGTTGTCAAGGGATTTCTGAGGATGGTCCGGCCGGATTGTGCGGGGGATGGCAGAAGAGAAGTGGAAATTTTTTGAAAAAACACTTGCAAAATACCCGGACAGGGTATATAGTGTAGAAGAAAATAAGATACCCCATTAGGGTATGCGAAAAAGAAAAGCCAAAACTACAGAAAGGAAGACATACGATGGAACAGTACAATGTAACCGGTATGAGCTGCGCCGCCTGCCAGACCCGTGTCGAAAAAGCCGTGTCAAAGGTACCCGGTGTCACATCCTGCGCAGTCAGCCTTCTGACAAATTCCATGGGCGTGGAGGGAACGGCCTCCCCGGCAGAGATTATTGCCGCCGTGGAAAATGCAGGCTACGGTGCATCGAAAAAAGGCGAGAAGGGAAGCACATCACAGTCGGCTTCCACAGCAGAATACGAAGAGATGCTGAAAGACAAGGAAACACCGGTCATGAGACGCCGTCTGGTGAGTTCCGTTTTTCTTTTGATTCCGCTCATGTATTTCTCCATGGGCCATATGATGTGGGGATGGCCGCTGCCGAAATTCTTTGAAGGAAACCACATCGCAATGGGACTGGTACAGCTCCTGCTTACCGTTGCGGTCATGGTCATCAACCAGAAATTCTTTATCAGCGGTTTCAAGAGCCTCTGGCATAAAGCACCGAACATGGACACGCTGGTAGCGCTTGGTTCTACCGCATCGTTTGTATACAGCGTCTACGCCCTGTTTGCCATGACGGGAGCGCAGGTACAGGGGGACATGGATGCAGTCATGAGCTATATGCATGAATTTTACTTCGAGTCCGCAGCCATGATTCTGACCCTGATTACCGTCGGAAAAATGCTGGAGTCGATTTCCAAAGGAAAAACGACCGATGCGTTAAAGAGTCTGATGAAGCTGGCTCCGAAGACCGCTGTTCTCTTAAGAGACGGAAAAGAAGTGGAAGTCGGCATTGATCAGGTGAAAAAGGGCGATCATTTCATCGTCCGCCCGGGCGAAAATATTCCGGTGGACGGCGTTGTCCTGGAGGGAACGAGTGCCGTCAACGAATCCGCGCTGACTGGCGAGAGTGTTCCGGTGGATAAAGAGGCCGGCGACCGCGTATCGGCGGCGACCTTAAACCAGTCCGGTTTCCTGACCTGTGAGGCGACGAGAGTCGGAGAAGACACAACACTCTCCCAGATCATTCAGATGGTCAGCGATGCGGCAGCGACAAAAGCGCCGATCGCCAAAGTGGCCGATAAAGTTTCCGGTATTTTTGTGCCGGCCGTTATCTGCATTGCACTTGCTACAATTGTGATCTGGCTGTTTGCAGGAGAGAGCGTCGGCTTTGCTCTTGCAAGAGGTATTTCCGTTCTCGTTATCAGCTGCCCATGTGCGCTCGGCCTTGCAACACCGGTTGCGATCATGGTCGGAAACGGAATGGGAGCAAAACACGGAACGATGTTCAAAACCGCAGTTTCTCTCGAGGAGACAGGAAAAACACAGATCGTTGCACTCGATAAGACTGGAACCATCACAAGCGGAGAGCCGCAGGTAACCGATCTTGTCCCGGCGGACGGTGTAAGTGAGGAGGAGCTTTTAAAAGGTGCCTTTGCACTGGAGCACAAAAGTGAGCATCCGCTGGCCCGTGCGATTCTTGCACTTGCAGAGGAAAAAGGCCTGGCCCGCGAAGAAGTCAGTGATTTCTCTGCGCTTCCTGGAAACGGCCTTGTGGCAAAACGGAACGGAAAAGAGCTCTGCGGAGGCAACCGCGCACTGATTACGAAAAAAGCGGTTCTCTCGAAACAGATGGAAGAGCAGGCAGCAAAACTTTCCGAAGAAGGAAAGACACCGCTGTTCTTCAGTGAAGACGGAAAGATGCTCGGTATGATCGCGGTTGCGGATGTCATCAAAGAGGACAGCCCGCGTGCGGTGAAAGAGCTGCAGAATATGGGAATCCGTGTCGTGATGCTGACCGGCGACAATGAGCGCACCGCGCGTGCCATCGGCGCACAGGCAGGTGTGGACGAAGTCATCGCAGGCGTTCTGCCGGATGGAAAAGAAGCGGTCATCAGCCGCCTGAAAGAAAAAGGAAAAGTAGCGATGGTAGGAGACGGCATCAACGATGCACCGGCTCTGACCAGTGCGGATATCGGTATTGCCATCGGAGCAGGAACCGATATCGCGATCGATGCGGCAGACGTTGTCCTGATGAAGAGCCGCCTCTCCGATGTACCGGCAGCGATCCGCTTAAGCCGTGCGACCCTCAGGAACATTCACGAGAATTTGTTCTGGGCCTTCATTTACAATATCATCGGTATTCCGCTGGCTGCGGGCGTATGGATCCCGCTGTTCGGCTGGAAGCTGAACCCGATGTTCGGTGCGGCGGCGATGAGCCTTTCGAGCTTCTGCGTTGTGACAAACGCCCTGCGTCTGAATCTGTTTCGGATGCATGACGCGTCAAAAGATAAAAGAATCAAAAACGAAATTCAAAAGGAGGATCTGAACATGACAACAGAACAGGGAATGGTAAAAACCATGACAATCGAGGGCATGATGTGCGGCCACTGCGAGGCAAGAGTGAAGAAAACACTTGAGGCAATCGAGGGTGTTGCATCCGCAGAAGTAAGCCATGAAAAAGGAACAGCCGTTGTAACACTGACAGCTCCGGTATCAGACAATGTGCTGAAAACAGCCGTAGAGGCACAGGATTACACCGTAAAAGGAATCCAGTAAAACAGGAAACATTGAGAAAAGGGAAACGCGCCTGGAATGAAAATTTCCGGGCGCGTTTCCTTTTTTTACCAGATATAGCAAAAATATTGCAATTTGTTCGGAATTTTCGTGACAAAAGGACAAAAATCCGTTAGGATAGAGAAAAAGAAGAGCAAAAACAAAAGGGTTTTTAGGATCAGGAGGTTTTTACATTATGACAGAGTACAGACTTGCAAAGCCGGAAGAGTGGGAGGACTGCATCGAACTTGCAAACTACGTGTTCAGCATGGCACACCGTCCGCACGACTTTGAGCAGTTAATCCCAAGGGTTTATCAGGCAGGACCGGAAATGGCACGGATCCACCGCGTCGCTGTTGCGGAAAACGGCAGACTCCGGGCCGAGATTGCGGTGCTTCCGCAGCAAATGGCAGCAGGGGGTAAGCTGCTCCGCGCAGGATATGTAGGAAGCGTTTCCGTGCATCCAAAGGCAAGGGGCGAAGGCCACATGAAGCGTCTTCTTGGCGACTGGATTACGGATCTGGAAGGAACGTGTGATCTTCTGGCACTGGACGGTCAGAGACAGCGGTATGCCTACTTTGGCTTTACGCCGGGAAGTGAAAAATACACGTTTTACCTGGATGTGGCAAATGTGCGCCATACCTGGAAAAACGGGGAACTCTCCGCTTACACCTTTGCGCCGCTGTTTCCGGAAAACGGCGAAGCGGACGAAGAGGCGGCAGCCTTTGCAAAGAAGCTGAATGAGGAAAAACCGCTTTACGTGGTAAGAGAGGATGTGAAAGCCTGCCTGAAAACGTTCGGCGAGCAGGCAATTGCAATCTGGAAAAACGGTGAGCGGATCGGATATCTGGCACTTTGCGGCGGAAACCAGGTTGTGGAAGCAGAAGTGCTGGAGGAACAGGATTTCGTTCCTGCACTTGCCGCTTATTTAAAAGAAAATGCGCTTGACTCTCTTTTCATTTCCATTCCGGTGTATGAGACCGGAAAAGCAGCAGCGTTATCGGAAGTCTGCGAAAGCTTCACAAAAGAGCGCTGCGGTTCCGCGATGTACCGTATTTTCCAATTTGCAGACGTCATCGAGGCAATGCTGACCATGAAAGCAGAGACGATGGGCATCAGTGATGGAACGTGGTTCGCCGTACTGGAGGGACAGCCGCTGACCGTGACGGTAAAAGATGGAACTGTGACCGTGACACGGGAAGCCCATCCGGGGGCAGATGTACTCAACCGGGAGCAGGCGCAGGAACTGCTTCTTTCACCGCTGGCAAGTAAGGGAAGCAAGGTTCCATCTGAAATCTGGAAGAACATTCCATCCGACTGGTTCCCGCTTCCGCTGTACTGTGCGACGGCAGACGAATTTTAGGCAATGACTGTTGGGAGGCAGAGAAATATGAACGAGACAGAGAAACGAGACAGAAGAGACGAAAAAGAAGAAATCCGGTACCATGTGATTTTCTACGGCCAGGTGCAGGGCGTGGGGTTCCGTTACCGGGCGTATTATGCTGCCTACCAGCTCGGACTGACCGGCTGGGTGAGAAACTGCTGGGATGAGACGGTGGAGATGGAGGTGCAGGGTGATGAGGAGACGATCACGGAGATGATCAAAAGGATCCGCACCTCCAGCTACATCGAAATCACGGATGCAAAATGGACGAAGATTCCGCTGGAATCGGAATTCGGTTTTCATATCCGTTGATCAGGGCTGCTTTTTCTCTTTTTCCGGAATTTCGACAAGAATGATATCGTTGCCGATCTGGCAGATGCGGTCCCATGGGATCACAAAATCCTCGCCGTGGCAGAAAAAGCCGCAGAATTTCACAGGACCCGGAAGAACGAGTCCGGTAAGATGTCCCGTTTTTGGATTGAATTCCACATCAATCGGACAGCCGAGCGTTTTGCAGGTACAGATATTGATAACTTCTTTCTGGCGGAGATCTACAACGCGCATGCGGTGCTCCTTTTTACAGATTCCTATGGAAAAACATATGCGAAAATGTTGCTGCAGTTGACTTGAATTTCACGGAAAAATGCGTATACTGTAAAAGTAGAAAACTTTCCGAAATACTTATTTAGAAACGAGGACGAAAGATATGAGATGTCCATTTTGTAATCAGGATAATACCCGGGTTGTGGATTCACGCCCGATTGAAGACAGCAATGCGATCCGCCGCCGCCGGATGTGCGATGTCTGCGGCAGACGCTTTACGACATACGAAAAAGTGGAGACGATCCCTTTGATCGTCATCAAAAAAGATATGAACCGCGAGCAGTATGACCGCTCGAAAATCGAGACCGGCATCCTGCGCGCCTGCCACAAACGGCCGGTGTCCGCCGAGAAGATCAACGAGATGGTCAACAAGGTGGAGACGGAGCTTTTCAACGGCGAGGAACGCGAGATTCCAAGCTCTGTGATCGGAGAGAAGGTCATGCATTACTTAAAAGACCTGGATCAGGTGGCGTACGTCCGTTTTGCGTCGATTTACCGCGAGTTCAAGGATGTCAACACGTTCATGGACGAGCTGAAAAAGATGCTCGACAAATAGCGGGAGGCAAAAAAATGGAAGTGTCGAACTATATTAAAATGCGCGATCAGATGCAGGAGCGCTTTCTGACGTACGATCAGAAGGAGATCGAAGGGAAGTATGGCTTTGCCTTTGATGACGATTATTTCTATGTGCCGTACCTTTTTGAGGAGTGGAGAGTGAACCGCCATACCGGCGTTGTAGAGGGCTCAAAAGACCATTTTCTTCATGTGCACCAGGGCAGTTTCAATGAGACACTGACGATTTTCGACCTGCTCTGCTGCGGAAAGAAGGAGATTGTGCTCGCCGGCACGTATGCGCGCACCAATTCCTTAAAGGGAACGATCAAAGGCCGCACGATTGCGTCCGGCGTTCACGACAGCCGCGCCGCACGGTATGACGGGCATGTGGAACAGCTGAAAAAAGCATGCGTTTCCCTTAGCGGAAAACCATATTCCCCGGGAGACGCTGCTTTTGTTTTTCATGTCTTTCCGTTTCTGCCGCTCGTCTTCCAGTTCTGGGAGTCCGATGAGGAATTCCCGCCGGTGCTGAAGTTTATGTGGGATGAAAACGTCCTCGATTATCTGCGGTTTGAGACGCTGTATTACGTGATGGGAGACTTCCTGGACGCACTGGATCAAGCCTTCGATGCATGTAAAACAGAAGCCTGATACCTTTTGTGAGACAAAATCTTACGAAAATTTTCCGAATGTTTATAAAAATTTCAGTATACGAATCCCCTGGTTTAATGCTATAATGAGTGAAAGTAAGTAAAAAGAGAGAAGAGAAAGGGGAATGCATATGGCTTTTAGCATGAAAGTAACACCGGAAATAGAGGAACTGACAAACATCTGTCTGGATAACTCCAAAATGGATGTTTCGCTGTATGGGCAATACGATGTAAAACGCGGACTGCGCGATATCAACGGCGTTGGCGTCCTTGCGGGACTGACACAGATTTCAAACGTTGTGTCTTCGGATATCATTGACGGCGTCAAAACGCCGTGTGACGGACGTCTGTACTACCGCGGCATCAACGTGGAAAAACTGACCCAGGGCTTTTTAAGTGAAAACCGTATGGGATTCGAAGAAGTTGCGTATCTGCTCTTATTTGGAAATCTGCCGAATGAAGAGCAGCTCAATCATTTTAAGACAATCTTAAAACAGCAGCAGTCCCTGCCGAAGAACTTTGTGCGTGACGTTGTTATGAAAGCGCCGACCAAGGACATGATGAACACTCTGTCCCGAAGCGTTCTGACCCTGTACGCGTACGACAACCACGCAGATGATACCTCCCTTCCGAATGTGCTTCGCCAGTGCATTAACCTGATTTCTGTTTTCCCGATGCTGTCCGTCTATGGCTATCAGGCGTACAACCATTATATCAAGGGAAAAAGTTTATATATCCACAACCCGTCGAAGAAGCTTTCGACTGCAGAAAATATTCTTCTGATGCTCCGACCGGATCAGAAGTACACTCCGCTGGAGGCGAAGATCCTCGATCTTGCCCTCGTTCTCCACATGGAGCACGGCGGCGGTAACAACTCGACCTTTACAACACATGTTGTTTCTTCTTCCGGAACCGATACGTACTCCGCAATTGCAGCGGCGCTCGGCTCCTTAAAGGGACCGAAGCACGGCGGTGCAAACATCAAGGTTGTGCGGATGTTCGACGATATGAAGTCACACGTCAAAGACTGGACGGATGAGGAAGAAGTATCGAATTACTTAAGAAAGCTGCTGCACAAAGAGGCGTTCGACCAGAAAGGTCTGATTTACGGTATGGGCCATGCGGTTTACTCCATTTCCGACCCGCGTGCGCGCATCTTTAAGAGCTTCGTTGAGCAGCTGGCAAAAGAAAAACACAGAGAGAAAGATTACCGGCTGTACGCTATGGTCGAGGAACTGGCTCCGAAGATCATCGGCGAGGAGCGCCATATTTACAAAGGTGTATCCGCAAACGTCGACTTCTACAGCGGCTTCGTTTACAGCATGCTGGATCTTCCGCTGGAGCTCTACACCCCGATGTTCGCCTGCGCGCGTATCGTCGGCTGGAGTGCACACCGGGTGGAGGGACTGATCAACACCGACAAGATCATCCGCCCGGCGTACAAGAGTGTCAAAGATGAAGTGGACTATGTTCCGCTGGAAAACAGATAAAACAGGCAGAAGGGCCGGAGCGTGTCGGGATTTTCCGATCTGCTCCGGCATTGCTCTGTGCAGGAAGTAATGTGTCATTGTGAAAAATAGGAGAGTGCAGGAGAATGAATGAGACAAAAAATTACAGCATAACAAAATCCGGAGCAGTCATACTGGAAGGAGGGGCCAATCGCGGCGTCTTTACAGCAGGAGCGCTGGACTTTCTGATGGAGCAGGAGTATTATATCCCTCATGTGATTGGCGTTTCCGCCGGAGCCTGCAATGCGCTGGACTATGTATCGCGCCAGATTGGCAGAACGAGGGACTGTATGATTGTCACGGATGAGAAAAACCGCTACGTCAATAAGAATATCAAGACAATCGTTGAGAAAAAAGCACTGCTCGACATGGATATGGTGTTCGAACGGTATCCGTATGAGATTTTTCCATTTGATTTTGATACGTATTTTGCATCGCCGCAGACGTGTGAGCTGGTTGTGACAAACTGTGAGACGGGACGCGCGGAATATCTGGATGACCGCGAAAATAAAGAACGTCTGCTTGCAATTGGCCGTGCATCATCGAGCATGCCGATCGCCTGCCCGATGGTGGAGATCGACGGAAACGAGTACGTCGACGGCGGTGTTGCCGATTCGATCCCGATTATCCGTTCCTTAAAGACGGGACACCGAAAAAATGTCATTATTCTGACACGGAATTTCGGTTACCGAAAAAAAGAGGGAACGAGAGGCTGGGAGCTGTATGTGGCGGCATTCCGCAAATACCCGAATCTCGTGCGTGCGCTTGTAAACCGCGCGAAACATTATAACCAGGTGCTCGAATGCATCGAAAAATGGGAAGAAGAAGGCTCCGTCTTTGTGATCCGCCCGGAGATACCGGCGGTATCGCGTCTCGAAAAGGACGAGGAGAAGCTGCGGGAATTTTACCAGCACGGCTATGACCAGATGAAAGCAAATTTTGAGGCTCTGCAGGAGTTTCTGAAAGAAGAATAAAGTTACTGTATAAACGAAAAGAGGATTGGAGAAAGAAGATGAGTGGAAAAAACCAGAAGAACCGGGGAACTATACTGATGCGGATGTTTTACCCGGACCGGAGAGAAAAAAGTGCCTATACGATCGATTACGCGGATCTGTACCGGAAAGGATACCGGGGCGTGATTTTTGATATCGATAATACGCTTGTTCCGCACGGTGCGCCGGCAACGAAGGAGGCGGCTGCGTTCTTTGCGTCTCTTCGGGAGACTGGTTTTTCCACCTGTCTGCTTTCCAACAATCAGAAACCGCGTGTGGCTCCGTTTGCCGATGCGGTCGGTTCTATCTATATCGAAAATGCGCACAAGCCTTCGGTGAAAAACTACCAGGAGGCATGCCGGAGAATGGGGATCAAAGAGGAGCAGGCGGTCTTTGTCGGGGATCAGCTTTTCACCGATGTGTACGGTGCAAAACGGACCGGACTTTACAATATTCTGACCGAGCCGATCAATCCGAAAGAGGAAATTCAGATCGTTCTGAAACGGTATCTGGAGCACATTGTACTGTTCTTTTATGAGCGTGATCTGGCCCGCGGCAGGATTACGAAAAAAAACAGTTGAAAAATCGGGAAAAATATTATATTATAAGATAAGCCTATGGTGCGCATTTGGCGCATCGTACTATGTTAAGGAGGAAAAATCAGAATGATTTCAGCAGGAGATTTTAGAAACGGCGTTACCCTCGAGATCGATGGTCAGGTCGTTCAGATTCTTGAATTTCAGCATGTAAAACCTGGTAAAGGAGCTGCATTCGTAAGAACAAAATTAAAAAATGTCATCAACGGTGGTGTGGTAGAGCGTACCTTCCGTCCGACTGAGAAATTCCCGCAGGCTCGTATCGAGCGTGTAGACATGCAGTATCTGTACAGCGATGGTGATTTATTCTACTTCATGAACGTAGAAAACTATGAGCAGATCGCTCTGAACGAAGAGACCATCGGAGATGCTCTGAAATTTGTAAAAGAAAACGAAATGGTTAAAGTATGTTCCTACAACGGAAATGTATTCGCAATCGAACCGCCTCTGTTTGTAGAACTTGAGATCACCGAGACTGAGCCAGGTTTCAAGGGAGATACCGCACAGGGTGCTTCCAAACCGGCTACCGTTGAGACTGGTGCTACCGTAAGCGTTCCGCTGTTCGTAAACCAGGGAGACAAAATCAAAATTGATACCAGAACAGGTGAATATCTGTCCCGTGTATAAGTAAGACTGTTCCCGCCGTTGTCCGTCACAACTTTCTTTGTGGCGGACACGGTTTTCTAAATAAATAGAATATTCGTCTGAAAAATGGCTGATAAAGGCTGTCGGAAGCAGCCCGGGCCCGTTTTTCTCATCGTTCGAAGTTCCGCGAACCAACGAATCTCTGGCATATACAGATCTGTACAGAGGTTTTTAAGTTGTGTTTTCCGGAGCTTTTTTGTTCCGTAAAGCAAAAATACAAAAAGCAATCAAACAGGAAAGGTGGGAAAAAATGGACTATCAGATGTTCAAAGAGCAGCTTGCCGCGCTGCTGAAAAGAAAAGCCGGCGATGATTTTGAGGTGAAGGTAGAATCGGTGCAGAAGCTGAACGGTATCGAAAAAGAGGCGTTTGTCATCAGCAGAAAGAAGGACTGGATTGCACCGACGATCTACGTGGAGCTTCTGTATGAATGCTGTCTGCAGGGCGTGCCGCTTTCTCAGATTGCAGAAAAGGTACTGGAGCAGTACCGGAAAGTGGAAGCGGAGGCGAGAAGACCGGAGAAAGCTGCCTTTTTTACCAACTGGAAAAATGCTGCGCCGCAGATCTACTGCGAGCTCATTCATGCGGAGAAAAACCGTACGCTGCTCTCCGAAGTTCCGCACAGAAAATTTCTCGATCTCGCGGTCGTGTACTATTACCAGATGCGGGGAAACCGCGTGCCGGATGCGACAATTCTGATCCACGAGACGCACCGGGAGCTGTGGGGAATTTCGGCGGAGGAGCTGGATGCCCGTGCCTGGGAGAACACCCTGCGGGATCTGCCGGTGCGCACAGACAGCCTTATGGTGTATTTGAAAGAGGAGTACGGAGTAACGTTTCCCCGGTTCGAGCTTGGTCCGCTGGCGGAACAGTTTTACCTGGTCAGCAACCGCAGAGGAAAGCTGGGTGCAATCTGCATGTGCTATCCCGGCGTGCTGGAGAGTCTTTCGCAGCGCTTTGAGGCAAGTCTTTATGTGATTCCGAGCAGTATCCACGAGTGCATGGTGATTCCGGATTATGATGTGTTCCCGGAGGAGTGTCTTTCCGACATGGTACGGGACGTGAATGAAAAGACGGTCAAGCCGCAGGAGATTCTGTCGGATCACGTTTATTATTACCACCGGGAAAGCGGGGAACTGACGCTGTGTGAGGAAGAAACGTAAGCTGTGTGGCAGAATAGTCTGCGAATAATTTAAGAAAAAAATGGGCGGCTGGGTGGGAAAAATACTTTACAATTGCAGGAGTCTGTGGTAAACTATCATAGTGTGGTTGAGAAAACAGATCACATCAGCGTCTATAGCTCAGGGGATAGAGCAACGGTTTCCGGTACCGTGTGTCGGGGGTTCGAATCCCTCCAGACGCGTTTTTGCTACATGGCATGCTGCGGCGGGCAGGACCGGCGCAGGACAAGGAAAGCCCCTGCTTCGGTGTGAAGTAGAGGTTTTTTTGTTTACTGAGCATATCAATAACTGATCCGGCGGATCAGTTTTGATGAAGGAGGAAAAATATGGCAAAACCAATGACAACAAAAGATAAAATCCGGGAATGGATTTCCGATAATCTGCGCTACATGCTTCTGATCGGAGCAATTCTCCTGATTGTGGCAGCGGTTCTTCTCATCGTTCATCTGGTATCACCAAAAAACGATGGAAAATCGAGCGGCGGAACCGTAACAAGCAGCAGCACCGGAAACAATGTGCCGGATAAAAAGACACAGGTAAAAGCAGACAGCAAAGCAGATTCTGAGGACAGCACAGGCATTTCATCGGACGTTTCGGATTCCGCGAATGATTCCAGTGCAGATGCTTCCAGTACCGATACCGCCAGCGCGCCGGATGCAGAGGCTGAGCCGACAAGTGAGCCGGAAGCGGCAGACGATACCGGTAATACAGAGAATACCGATAATACGGCTGTCTCCTTTGCCGCGGACAATGTCCCGGAAGTAAGCACCGTGCTGGAGCAGTATTACACCGCGCTCGGTGCAAGGGATATCAACGGTCTTTTTGCAGTAACAGATAATCTGACCGCGGAGGAGCAGGCGCAGATTGAGGCAGAAAGCGACGTGGAGTCATACGGAGATGTAAAGGCTTACACGATCAGCGGTCCAAGCGACGGAACGTACATCACGTTTGTCAGCAGCAGATGCAAATATCTGGGAATCAACCAGACCCTGCCGATGCTTTCGGAGTATTATCTCTACACGAAAGAAGACGGCAGCCTGAAAATCATGGATGATACCGACAGCGATGCGGCCGTAACCGAGGCTATGAAAGCGGCGCTCGAAAACGAAGAAGTCAAAAATCTGATCGAACAGGTTCAGAACGATTATCAGAATGCACTCGATGCAGATGCTTCCCTGAGAGCATATGTAGAGAGCATTCAGTAGGAACAATAGAATAATACAAAACAAAAAAAGCAGTTTCTGGTTTTTATGAAACTGCTTTTTTGGAAGGATAAAACCATGCGCTTAAACAAATACTTAAGTGATGCGGGCGTCTGCTCGCGGCGGGAGGCGGACCGTCTGACAGAAGCGGGAGAGATTACCGTCAACGGAAAACGCGCGGAAACCGGCATGCAGGTGGAGTCTGGCGACGTTGTTGTCGTGAAAGGCAAAATCGTTGTCCCGGAGGAGAAAAAAGTCTATCTCGCCTTCAACAAACCGCGCGGCATCGTCTGTACTGCGGAAAAACGGGAGAAAAACAACGTCATCGATTATCTGTCCTACCCGGTGCGGATTTACCCGGTGGGAAGACTCGATAAAGATTCCGAAGGCCTCCTTCTGATGACGAACGACGGTGCGATCGTAAACGGTATCATGCGTGCCAGAAACCGCCACGAAAAAGAATACCAGGTCGAGGTAAACAAAGAGATTACACCGGAATTTCTGAAAAAAATGGCATCCGGCGTGCCGATTCTCGATACCGTGACGCGCCCGTGCCGGATCCAGAAAACGGGAGAGCGCAGCTTTACGATTATTCTGACGCAAGGGCTGAACCGTCAGATCCGGCGGATGTGCGAAGCATTAGGATATCGTGTCACAAAGCTGAAACGTGTGCGGATCATGAATGTTCACTTGAAGGACCTGAAAACAGGGGAGTACCGCCCTTTAACGGAAAAAGAATTAGCAGAACTGAAAAAGCAGATCGGGGAGGAAAAGCGATGAACGGGACAGAACGGATGAAGGAACTGGTCAAAAAGCTGAACGAAGCGGCAAAAGCCTATTACCAGGAAGACCGGGAGATCATGAGCAACCTGGAGTACGACACGCTGTATGACGAACTGCAGGTATTAGAGGAAAAAACAGGCGTAACACTCGCCGGAAGCCCGACCACAAAAGTCGGCTACGAGGCGATGAACGAACTGCCGAAAGAAGCGCACGAGTCGCCGATGCTTTCCCTTGATAAAACGAAAGATGTGGAAGTGCTCCGCAGCTTCATCGGGGATCACAAAACGCTGCTGTCCTGGAAGATGGACGGTTTGACCGTCGTTCTGACGTACCGCGGCGGTACCCTCGCAAAGGCCGTCACCCGTGGAAACGGCGTGATCGGAGAGGTAGTCACGAACAATGCAAAAGTGTTTGAAAATATTCCCTTAAAAATCCCGTACCAGGGAGAGCTGGTTCTGCGCGGCGAGGCGATCATCCGCTATTCCGATTTTGAGAAGATCAACGAGGAGATTGAGGATGTTGATGCGAAATACAAGAATCCGAGGAACCTCTGCAGCGGTTCTGTGCGCCAGCTGAACAATGAGATTACGGCAAAACGCCACGTTCATTTTATGGCATTTGCGCTTGTGAGCGCTCCGGAACAGGATTTCGAAAATTCCAGAATCCGTCAGATGGAGTGGCTGAAAGAGCAGGGCTTCGAGGTGGTGGAATACAAGGTTGTCACCAAAGATAACCTCGACGAGGCGATGCAATATTTCTCCACGAAAATCGAGACAAACGATTTTCCGTCCGATGGCCTTGTCGCGTTGTATGACGATATCGCCTACGGAGAATCACTTGGCACAACCGCGAAATTCCCGCGGAACGCTTTCGCCTTCAAATGGGCGGATGAACAGAAGGAGACCACTCTGCTTGAAATTGAGTGGAGCCCGTCGAGAACCGGTCTCATCAATCCGGTTGCGGTTTTTGAGCCGGTCGAGCTGGAAGGAACTTCGGTTTCCCGCGCAAGCGTCCACAACATTAGTATCATGCGTTCGCTGGATCTCGGTGTGGGTGATAAAATCCTTGTCTACAAAGCAAATATGATCATTCCACAGATCTCAGAGAATCTGACGAGAAGCGGTGTGCGCGATATTCCGGAAACGTGTCCTGCCTGCGGCGGTGCCACCCGGATTCAGATGATGAACAATGTCGAGACCCTCTACTGTACGAATCCGGAGTGCCCGGCAAAATTCATGAAGGCATTCACCCTGTTTGTAAGCCGCGACGCGATGAACATCGACGGCATGTCGGAGGCAACGCTCGAAAAATTCGTGGGCCACGGCTTCATCCGTGAGTTTGCCGATATTTTCCGTCTCGACCGCTACCGCGACGAGATTGTGGAGATGGACGGTTTCGGTGAAAAATCATACCAGAATCTGATCGACAGCATCGAGCGCGCGAAAAACACAACGCTGCCCCGTCTGATTTTCGGACTTGGCATCTTAAATATCGGTCTTGCAAACGCAAGAATGATCTGCAAAGCCTTCGATTTCGATCTCGACCGGATCCGGAATGCATCGGCGGAGGATTTCGCGCAGATCGACGGTGTCGGAGAAGTGATTGCAAAAAGCATCGTGGATTACTTTGCGGATGAGGAAAATAAAGAACGCCTTGAGCGCCTTCTGTCGTATCTGACGATTGAGAAGCCGCAGGCAAGCCAGGAAGAACAGAAATTAGCCGGTCTTACCTTCGTCATCACCGGAAGTGTGGAACATTTCCCGAACCGGAATGCATTAAAGGCAAGAATCGAGGAGCTCGGCGGAAAAGCCACCGGAAGTGTAACGGGAAAGACGAGCTATCTGATCAACAACGACACGACATCCAGTTCCTCCAAAAACCGGAAAGCGCGCGAACTCGGCGTGCCGGTGATCTCAGAAGAGGAATTTCTGAAGATGACAGAAGAATAACGAAATATCTGCAAAGGCGGTTTGCATCCCGCGCGGGAATCTGCTATAATCGGAAACAGACGGCAGAAATTCCTGCCGGAAAAAGCAAACCGCCTGTCTGCGCAGAGAAAAGCGCGGCAGATCAAGAAGAATAGAAACGAGGAAAAAGAATATGCCGGTTAAAGTTCAGGCAGATTTACCTGTAAAAGAAATACTCGAAAGCGAAAATATATTCGTCATGGACGAGACAAGAGCGGTTCATCAGGACATCCGTCCGCTGAAGATTATGATCCTGAATCTGATGCCGCTCAAAGAAGATACCGAGCTGCAGCTTCTGCGCTCCCTTTCCAACACCTCCCTGCAGGTTGATGTCACCTTTCTGATGGTGGCAAGCCACGAGGCGAAAAATACATCGACCAGCCATCTGAACACGTTCTATGTGAAATTTGAGGATGTGCGGAAAAATTATTACGACGGTATGATCATTACCGGTGCACCGGTCGAGCAGATGGAATTTGAAGAAGTTGACTACTGGGATGAACTGACAAAGATCATGGACTGGACGAACACACACGTTACCTCCACGATGTTCCTCTGCTGGGGAGCCCAGGCGAGTCTGTATCATTTCTACGGACTGAAGAAACGGATGCTTCCGGAGAAGAAATTCGGGCTGTTCTGGCACAAAGTCAACAACCGCAAGATCCCGCTTGTGCGAGGCTTCGATGACGAGTTTTTGGCACCGCATTCCCGCCACACAGAAGTACCGATCGACGATATCCGTGCCTGCAAAGATGTCACGATTCTCGCAGAGTCCGACGAAGCCGGATTCTATCTTGGCATGGCGGAAGAGGGAAGAAAGATTTTTGTGATGGGTCATCCGGAGTACGACCGTATGACGCTCGACGGCGAGTACCACCGCGATAAAGACAAAGGACTCCCGATTGAGATTCCGAAGAACTATTATAAAAACGACGATCCAAATACAAAACCAGTGCTTTTATGGCGGTCACATGCGAACAATCTGTACACGAACTGGCTGAACTACTATGTATACCAGGTGACCCCGTATAATCTTGACGGAACTCCGGATTTTTCGGGAAAATAAGAGAGAAAAAGCCCCCCGCACCGGGCGCACACCGGCTGCGGGGGGTTGTTGCAAAAATCTGCTATAAAAAACGGAAAGCTTTCCGGGCTTACCGTTTGAAATCAAATAATGTTTTCAGCGGAATTTCGAGTGCTTCCGCAATATCCATCAGCTTGTTTAGAGACAGAGAGGTATGACTGTTTGGCGCTTCGATGTTGCTCATATGTGTACGGCTGATCTTGACAGCTTCGGCAAGCTCACTTTGCGTTAATCCGCGTGCTCTGCGATAAAAAGCGATGGTAAGACCGAGGAGGCGCATCTCCTCCGTATGACGTTCTCCCATTGCTATGGCTCCTTTCTGAACAGAGTGATACAAAGACTTATATAATATTTATCTTAAACGATTAAATACCAAAAAGAAACAACTTTAAATTTTTATAATGCACATGTAAATTGTGCAAAATATAGAAATTATCCATCAGAATAATAGGAAAACAGGAAAAAGAGTTCTTTTGACAAATGAGAGGTTTTTGTGTATGCTGTAGAAAGCACCAACAAATAAAATCGGAGGTTTTTGCATATGAAAGAGTCGATCCATACCATTCCGCTGACGGATGCATTCAAGGCGGAAGATGAGTGCCCGTTCTGCTATCTGGAGCGGGAAGCAGAGCAGCATGCGATTTCGTTTGCGCTCGGTTCCGGCGCATCCTATATGGAGGATGATGTGCGTGCGGAAACAGACGCGATGGGATTCTGCCGCCACCACTATAAAATGATGTACGATTACGGAAACCGTCTCGGAAGCGGTCTGATTTTATCCACCCATCTGAAAAAACTGAACCAGGAGCTTGCCGCACAGATGGATCTGTTTGCACCGGGAAAATCCTCGGTGTTCAAGCGGATGCAGAAGACATCCCTCGACAAACAGGGCCGTGAGACTGCGATCGGCCAGTGAGATCGGAAGAAGACGCATTCGTGCTACGTCTGCGATCACTTCAAGGCAAACTATAACCGCTATCTTGATACGTTCTTTGATCTCTACAAAAAAGACGAGGAGTTTGCAAGACTGTTCCGCGAGGGAAAAGGCTTCTGTCTGCCGCATTTTGCGGATCTGGTAGAAACGGCGGAGAAAAAGCTGAATGATAAACAGAAAGCGGAATTTTACCCGGCTCTGTTCAAAATCATGAAAGAAAATTACCAGCGGCTGCAGGAAGAGGTAACATGGTTTACTGACAAATTCGATTACCGCAACAAGGATAAGGACTGGGGAAATTCAAAAGATTCCATCCAGCGCTGTATGCAAAAATTAGGCGGCGGCTATCCGGCGGACGAGCCGTTTACGGAAGGATTATAATTCTTGTTTATAAAAGGAGCATAAAGTTTCGATGCAGAAGTTTTATCAGAGATTAAAAGAGAATCAAAAGGAGCGCGCCCGGTGCGCGTTTCTTGTTTTGTATTTCGGCGTGCTGGCAGTGCTGCTGTTTCTGGCGCGCCCGCTGCTGGATACGACGGCGGCAGACCGGGAGTGGAGTATTCACTTTCTGTTCCCGTGCCTGCTGGCGTGTATCATACTGACGACAGTCGTCAGTTTCTGCCGGTTTGCTGCAGAGCCGGACCAGAAACCAAAACCGCGCTATGTGGGATGGAAACAGCCGATTCTGATGCTGGCAAACGCAGCCTATCTGTTTGCCACACTGGAATTTGTCACAAACAGCCAGTTCCGGGAGATGAAATGGTATTATGCGTTGTTGAATATCGGTGTCATTTTCGTACTTTCCATTTTCGTTTCCCTCTTTCTGAACTCCATCCGCCGCGCGATGATTTTCATGAACATCTTTTATTTCTGCATGAGTCTGGTATTCTACTATGTTTATCTGTTCCGCGGAGAAGCGTTCCAGCTCATCGACCTGTACAGCATTGCGACGGCGGCGGACGTAGTCGGCGGCTACAAATTCGAGATCACAGGTGAAATCGTGACTTCGTTTATCACGATGATGCTCGTTGTGCGCCTCTGGCTGCAGAGCCGGGAATACCGTTTTGCACGGAAAACGAGGAATAAAATTCTGCTCCGCGTGGCTGCTGCTGCGCTGATGCTCGGAACATACCTGGCGTACATGAATCTGAACTGGAACGCCGAGTTCGGTGTCATCAGTGACCTCTGGAATCCGGCGAAGACATACCGCCAGTACGGAACGACGGTCGGTTTTACCGCGGTCGCAAAATACATGCGCCTGACACCGCCGGACGGCTATTCGAAAGACGAAGTGACAGCGATTGCCGATACGAGCGAGAAAGAGACGAAAACAGAAGATCTTCGAAAAGATAATGCGGATAGCGTGACACCCGTCAACATCATCGCGATCATGAACGAGTCGTGGTTTGACTACCGTTCCGTCGGCGATCCGCAGACGAGCGAGAGCTACATGCCGTTCCTCGATTCGCTGACCGAAAATATCATCAAAGGGCACACGCTGACGTGTACCAAGGGCGGCGGAACAGCAAAAACGGAGTATGAGTTCCTGACCGGAAACTCCTGCAAGCGGTTCCCGGGCATGGTGCCGTACGTCAGCTACTTTACGCACAGCCAGTATTCCCTTGTCACGACGTTAAAAGACCAGGGTTATCAGGCAATTGCGATGCATCCGAACAAGGCGACAAACTGGAAGCGGAGCACGGCATACCGTTTCCTTGATTTTGATGATTTCATCTCGATTGATCAGTTCTCCGATACGGCCAAGCGGTACCGCGGCATGATCAGCGATCAGGCGAACTATGAGAAGATCGTGGAAACCTACGAGAACAAGGAGCCGGGCAGCCCGTTCTTCCTCTTTGATGTGACGATGCAGAACCACAGCGGCTACACGAACCGTTATTTCCAGGCGGATATCAACTGCAACGGCTACGACAGTGATGAGGCCGATCAGTATTTCTCCCTGTTAAAGCTTTCCGATGAGGCAATTTCCTATCTGATCCGGTATTTCCAGCAGGTGGACGAGCCGACGATGATCATTATGTTCGGCGATCATTCCCCGAAGCTGCCGGATGCGTTTGAAACATGGATTGCCGGAGACGCCTATCAGAATCTTTCGGTCGAGGATCAGGAGAAGTTCTATGGAACCCCGTTCTTCATCTGGACCAACTACAGCATGAAATCCGAGAGCAATGTCTGGATCAGCACAAACTATCTCTCAAGCTATGCGTTAAGCCTTACCGGCCTGGAACTGACGCCGTACAACGAGTATCTGCTTGACCTGCGCGAGAAGATGCCGGCGCTCAATCACCTCGGCTTTTTAGCAAGTGACGGAACCTGGTACCGCTGGAACGACAGCGATGCGCCGGAGGAGGATCTCGAGTACGAACGGCAGTATGAATGCCTGCAGTACAATGAACTGATCGACAAAAAAGACCGGGATGACAGCTTTTTTACAATTTCCGGTGAAAAAGACGAGGAATAAGGGCTTTCCCTACTTGCCAGAAAACGGAAACCTATGGTAGACTATACTCCGTATGACCGGGAAACCCCGGCGGTAACTTCACGTTTACAATTAAGAATAAGAAAATGAGGTTTTAAAAAGTATGATTGCAGCAAATAATGTGACACTTCGTGTCGGAAAAAAAGCGTTGTTTGAAGATGTCAATATCAAATTCACCGAGGGAAACTGCTACGGCATGATCGGTGCCAACGGAGCGGGAAAATCAACCTTTCTGAAAATCCTGTCCGGCCAGCTTGAACCGACAAACGGAGACGTAACCATCACACCGGGCCAGCGTCTTTCCTTCCTCGAGCAGGACCACTTCAAATACGACAGCTATCCGGTACTCGACACCGTTATCATGGGAAATGCCCGTCTCTATGAGATCATGAAAGAGAAAGAGGCGCTGTACGCAAAAGAAGACTTCACCGATGAGGACGGTATCAAAGCGAGCGAGCTCGAGGGTGAGTTTGCAGAGATGAACGGCTGGGAGGCAGAGACCGATGCAGAGCAGCTCTTAAACGGCCTTGGCATTGAGCCGGAACTGCACTACGCACAGATGGCGGACCTGACCGGCAGCCAGAAGGTCAAAGTTCTTCTTGCAAGAGCCCTGTTCGGAAACCCGGACATCCTTCTTCTCGACGAGCCGACCAACCACTTGGACCTCGATGCGATCGAGTGGCTTGAGGAGTTCCTGATCAACTTCGAGAATACCGTTATCGTCGTATCCCACGACCGTTACTTCCTGAATAAAGTCTGCACCCAGATCGCAGATATAGATTACGGAAAAATCCAGCTCTATGCCGGAAACTACGACTTCTGGTTTGAGTCCAGCCAGCTGCTGGTAAAACAGATGAAAGAGGCGAACAAGAAGAAAGAGGAGAAGATCAAAGAGTTACAGGATTTCATCTCTAGATTCAGCGCCAACGCATCGAAGAGTAAACAGGCTACTTCCCGTAAGAAAGCCCTGGAGAAAATCCAGCTCGACGATATCAAACCATCCAGCCGGAAATATCCTTACATCGATTTCCGTCCGAACCGTGAGATCGGAAACGACGTTCTGCAGGTAGAGGGACTGACCAAAACCGTAGACGGCGTGAAAATCCTGGATAACTTAAGCTTTACCCTCGGAAGAGAAGATAAAGTTGCTTTCGTCGGAAGCAACGAGCAGGCGATCACCATGCTGTTCAAGATTCTGACCGGAGAAGAAGAGCCGGATTCCGGTTACTACAAATGGGGCGTAACCACCACACAGGCTTACTTCCCGAAGGACAACACCGCAGAATTCGACTGCGACCTGACTATCGCAGACTGGCTGACCCAGTATTCCGAGATCAAGGACGTAACGTATGTCCGCGGATTCCTCGGAAGAATGCTTTTTGCCGGTGAGGACGGCGTGAAACGTGTCAGAGTCCTTTCCGGAGGAGAGAAAGTGCGCTGCCTGCTCTCCAAGATGATGATTTCCGGTGCAAACGTTCTCGTTCTTGACGAGCCGACCAACCATCTGGATATGGAGTCCATCACTGCACTGAACAACGGTCTGATCAAATTCCCGGGCGTGCTGCTGTTCACCTGCCACGACCATCAGTTTGTACAGACCACAGCAAACCGTATCATGGAGATCCTTCCGAACGGCGCGCTGATCGATAAGATGACCACCTACGACGAGTATCTTGCAAGCGATGAGATGGCAAGAAAACGTCATGTCTACACAATGACAGAGGAAGATAATTAAAGATGAGCAAAAAGACGACAGTTTCCGGCATTCTGCTGGTGTTGCTTGTGCTGGCCACAACGCCGCTTCTTGGAACGGACAACGTTTCGTTCCTGAAGTGGTGGCTTATGACCCTGGTGCTCGGTATTGGATTTTATCCGGCTGCCGCAGCGCTGTTTCCGCGGTTTCATGACCGGGGATGGATGTTTTCTAAAGTGCTTGGCATCGTTGTTTCCGGTTTTGCTGTATTTGCTCTTGGAAGCTTCGGACTGGTTCCGTTTACCGCACCGGTCTGCCTGATCACAGTCGGCGTACTGATCCTGGCTTCTTGGATTTTCGGATGTTTTAAGGTACGCGTCCATGCGCCGGAAATCGACTTCCTGATGATGGAAGAAGTGTTGTTTTTCGCCTTTTTCCTTCTCTGGACCTACCTTGCGGGCTTTCACCCGGAGGCACACGGAACCGAAAAATTCATGGATTATGGTTTTATGAAGGCCATGATGCGCAGCACCGCCGTTCCGGCAGAGGATCTCTGGTACAGCGGAAGCGGTATTAACTACTATTACGGCGGCCAGTTCTATGCCGTATTTCTGACGAAGATTACCTTCACGGATGTAAAGCAGACGTACCATCTGATGCGTACGATGGTGGCATCGTTTGCGTTTGTTCTGCCGTTTTCGATCACCTACCATCTGGCAGAGTCGCGTGCGTGCCACCGCATCCGGAAAGAGGGCGGCAATAAAAGCCAGATTGCACCGGTGCTTGGCGGTCTTCTTTCGGGAGGCGCCGTTTCCCTTGCCGGAAATATGCACTATGTGATTTACGGCTGCATCCGACAGTGGCTGGGACTGAACGAATCGGCTTACTGGTTCCCGAGTTCGACCCGCTATATCGGGTATGACCCGCTTGTGGAAAATGACCGCACGATTCATGAGTTTCCATCGTATTCCTTTGTGCTCGGCGACCTGCATGCCCATGTGGTGAATGTCATGTTCGTCCTGCTGGTGCTGGGCCTTTTATATTCCTACGTGAAAAATACCTGCCGTGATCCGGAAAAAGAGTGGAAATGGTCGTTAAAAGACGTTCTGCTTCAGCCGCAGATCATCGCGGCGGGCTTTCTGATCGGTGTGTTCCACTGGTCCAACTACTGGGATTTTGTTATCTATTTCGTCGTGATTGCAGGCTTTGCGCTGTACGGTGCGCTGTACCGGTATCATGCGCGGGCGAAAGAGACGATCGGAACGGTTCTCCTGCAGGCTGCAGAAGTTTTTGCAATTGGAACGATTGTCGCCCTTCCGTTTACAATGAAGTTTGAGACGATGGTTTCCGGTGTCGGCATTGCCAAGCACCATTCGATGCTGTATCAGCTGGCGATTCTCTGGGGCCTTCCGACGGTGCTCGTTGTGCTGTTTATCGCAGCCGTTCTGCTAGCATGGCGGAAAAACTGTCATCTTCCGGGCATGGAGAGGCAGGGACAGATTGTACTTGCCGATGGAAAGACGCAGGAAGAGGTGGAAGAGCAAGCCGTTGCCCTGATTCTGGGAGAGAAAAAACCGGAGCCGGGCGAAAAAGAAACGGCGGAAAAGCCAAAAAAAGTTTCTGCCTTCTGTAATTTCTGGAGAGAGATTGCGGTGAGCGATATGGTGATCGGTATTTTAGGCCTCTGTGCCATCGGCCTTATCATCATTCCGGAGCTCGTCTATGTGCGCGATATCTACGAAGAATCGTATGCGCGCTCCAACACGATGTTCAAGCTGACGTATCAGGCATTTATCCTGTTCGGTATCTGCATGAGCTACATCATCACGCGGTTCCTGCTCTGGAAAAAAGAGCGGATTCTGCAGGTGTTCGGCGGAATCGGGCTGGTACTGCTTTTATGGACCTTCGGCTATTTTGGAACGAGCGTGTACTCCTGGTTCGGAAATGTTTTCGATCTGTCCGAGTACCGCGGACTCGATGCGACAGCGTATCTGGAAAATGTCTTTTCCGAGGACGCAGGTGCCATCCGCTGGCTGGATGAAACAATAGAAGGACAGCCGGTTGTGCTTGAGGCGAACGGCGACAGCTACAGCGATTACGAGCGCGTTTCCGCAATGACCGGTCTTCCGACCGTGCTTGGATGGTATGTCCATGAATGGCTCTGGAGAGGGGATCCCGCAGACTTAAATGTCCGCGCCGAGGATGTGAAACAGATGTACACCTCGACCGATACGAATGAAGTGCTGCGCCTGCTGGAGCAGTATCATGTGACCTGCATTTTTGTGGGAAGCAAAGAAAAGGAGAAATACGGCGATGCGCTGAACGAATCGCTGCTGCAGTCCATCGGAGATATCGTTTACCAGGATACTGCGTCCGGTACGTATATTCTTCAGGTGCAGGATACATAAAGAACAAAAACAGGAGAAAAGAACCGCCGGGTGCGGCATCTTTTCTCCTGTTTTTCATATAATACAGAGAATGCAGAAGAAAGTGCGAAGGGCAGACCATGCGGAGATTCCGAAAAGTGCGGCACGTTCCTCTGCCGCTTCTAGCTGTGATAATGGCGGCTATTCTGTTTGCAGAGCTGGCACGGTGTGAAAGAGAAGGCGCGAAAGAGACAGCGGCGGAAGCAGAAAAAAGTGTGCCCCGCCGTGCGGCGCTGACATTTGATGACGGGCCGAATGCGTGCTATACGCCGGAGGTGCTTGAAATTTTAAAAGAAAATGAAATTCCGGCAACGTTTTTTCTGCAGGGGCAGTGTCTTGCCGGAAACGAAGAAATCGTCCGCCGGATGCATGCGGAAGGCCATCTGATCGGAAATCATACATTTCATCATGTTCAGCTTACGAAAGTATCAGAAGAGGAAGCGAGGGAGGAGGTCGTGAAAACAAGCAATGCAATCTACGAGATCACAGGGGAATATCCCGTCTATATCCGTCCGCCGTTCGGGGAATGGAGAGAGGGGCTGGACCTTGCAGTGACGATGATCCCGGTACTCTGGGATGTGGATTCCCGCGACTGGGAGAGCCAGAACACCGCGTCGATCTGCAGCGAGGTGCTTCCGAATGTGAAGGATGGCAGCATTATTCTCATGCATGACGGCTACCGCGCGACGGTGGAAGCGCTGCGGCGGATCGTAAAAGAATTAAAAGAAGAGGGATACACGTTTGTGACGGTGCGTGAGCTGATTGAAGAATAGCTTCCGCGGATTCCATCGAACATAGTTGCGGAGAATCCGAGATTAAGGGGTTGAGGATACCCGCCAAAATGTGATAAGATAAATGGCAGAAAGAAAAATGGGGTGAAAAATACATGGATTTGTTTGATTATATGAAAGAAACCACAATGGAAAAAGAGTCCCCCCTCGCATCGCGCATGCGCCCGACAACGCTGGACGAGGTGGTTGGACAGGAGCACATCATCGGCCCTGGAAAGCTGTTGTACCGTGCGATCAAGGCGGATAAACTCGGCTCCGTCATTTTCTACGGCCCTCCGGGAACGGGAAAAACGACGCTTGCCCGCGTCATCGCCAACACGACAAGCGCAGAGTTTACCCAGCTGAATGCCACGACAGCCGGCAAAAAGGATATGGAAGAAGTCGTAAAAGAAGCGCAGCAGCGGATCGGCATGTACGGCAAAAAGACGATTCTTTTTGTCGACGAGATCCACCGCTTCAACAAGGGGCAACAGGATTATCTGCTTCCGTTTGTGGAGGACGGCACACTCGTTCTGATTGGCGCGACGACGGAAAACCCGTATTTCGAGGTCAACGGGGCGCTGATTTCGCGTTCCATTATCTTTGAATTAAAGCCGCTCGAAAAAGAGGACATCGAAAAACTGCTGGAGCGCGCGGTGACGGACCCGGTAAAGGGGCTCGGGACGTACAACGTTGTGCTCGATGCGGATGCAAAAGAGTTCCTCGCCGACATCGCAGGCGGTGACGCGAGAGCGGCCTTAAATGCAATCGAGCTGGGCGTCCTCTCGACGGAACGTCAGGCGGACGGAAAAATCCATATCGATCTCGAAACGGCATCGGAGTGCATCCAGAAGCGCGTCGTGCGGTACGACAAGACGGGCGATCAGCATTACGATACGATCTCTGCATTTATCAAGAGCATGCGCGGTTCTGACCCGGATGCGGCGGTCTTTTATCTGGCCAAAATGCTGTATGCCGGGGAGGATATCAAGTTTATCGCCCGCCGCATCATGATCTGCGCGGCGGAGGATGTCGGCCTTGCCGATCCGAATGCCTTAAATGTAGCAGTTTCCGCGTCCCTTGCCGTGGAACGCATCGGCATGCCGGAGGCGCAGATTATTCTGGCGGAGGCAGCCACGTATGTTGCCTGTGCACCGAAGAGTAATTCTTCGTACGAGGCAGTCTTTGCGGCGATGAAGACGGTCGGAAGTGTGCGGACGTCGGTTCCGCCGCATCTGCAGGACGCCCATTACAAAGGTTCTGCCAAACTCGGCCACGGTGAAGGCTATCAGTATGCACATGATTACCCGAATCACTACGTCGAGCAGCAGTATCTGCCGGACGAGATCTTAGGAAGCCGTTTCCTTCATCTTGGAACGAACGGCTATGAGCAGAAGATCCGGGAAAACTTCAAAAAAATTGGAAAAGACATCGAATAAAAGGGGAAGAAACCATGACAGACTGGCTTGGAAAGCCGTATTATTCGCTGGACGCCTATCTGAAAAAGACGTTCGGGGAAAAAGTGTACAAGCTCTCGCTCGACGGCGGGATGACGTGTCCGAACCGGGACGGCACCTGCGGTGACCGGGGCTGCATTTTCTGCAGTGCGGGCGGCTCCGGTGATTTTGCCGGGGACAGAAACAAATCCATCCCGGAACAGATCCGGGAGCAGAAATCCCTCCTGCAGCAAAAGCGGCCGGTGCATAAGTTCATCGCCTATTTCCAGGCGTATACGAACACGTACGCGCCGGTGGAATATCTGGAAAAAATTTTCCGGGAGGCAATTTCGGACGAGGAGGTCGTGGTCCTTTCGATCGGAACGAGACCGGACTGCTTAGGGGAAGAGGTTCTTTCTCTGTTAGAAGAGCTGAACCGGATCAAACCGGTCTGGGTGGAGCTGGGACTGCAGACGATGCATGAAAAAACGGCACAGTATATCCGAAGGGGCTATCCGCTTTCCTGTTTTGAACAGGCAGTAAACGAGCTGCACAGGCGGGGGATTCCCGTGATTGTCCACACGATCCTCGGTCTGCCGGGGGAGGGACAGGAAGAAGTCTTTGCAACAATGGATTACCTGAATGGACTTTCCATTTCCGGCATCAAGCTTCAGCTGCTTCATGTGCTGAAAAACACGGATCTTGCGGCGGACTACGCGGCCGGAAAATTTGAGGTGCTGGAGCAGGATGCGTATCTTACCCTTGTCATCGACTGCCTGCGGCGCCTCCGTCCCGATCTTGTGATCCACCGTGTGACGGGAGACGGCCCCGGGGATCTTCTGATTGCACCAACATGGAGCCAGGCAAAACGCACCGTCTTAAATGAGCTGCATCATCGCATGAAAGAAGAACATGCGTATCAGGGACAGCTTCTGGACGAAGAAAAAGGAGGAAACACACCGTGATTGAGTCATCCTTTACGTTATACAAACTGATTATTCTCTACATGCTGCAGAATGTGAATTTTCCGCTGTCAAATACACAGATTTCGGATTTTATCCTGGAAAAAGAGTACACGAACTACTTTCATCTCCAGGAGGCGTTAAGCGAGCTGCAGGATACAAAGCTGATCGAGATCGAGAAGGTGCGCAACACCTCGTACTACCACATGACTGAGGAGGGCAGCAAGACGCTTTCCTTCTTCGAAAACGAGATCTCTCCGGAAATCCGGGAGGAAATCGACCGCTATATGAAGGAACACTCCTATGAACTGCGGAAAAAAGCGTCCGTTGTGGCCGATTACTACAAGACCGCGGGAGATGACTACGAGGTCCGCTGTCAGGCAAGAGAGCGGAAGACAACTATTTTTGAGATTGTCGTGACGGTTCCGTCCGAGGAGGCGGCCAAAAAGATCTGCAGCAACTGGGAAAACCGGAGTCAGAAGATTTATGCTTCGATTATGAATGAACTGTCAAGATAACGATTGACAGGAATGGTGGCATATAATAGAATAAATTAGTATGTCTAAAAAGCATAAACATGGAAAACATAGTAAATAAGATTTTATATTCTAAAGGAGATAAAACCGTGCCTGATTATACAAAAGAAATTGAAAGACGGCGTACCTTTGCCATCATTTCCCACCCGGATGCCGGTAAAACCACACTGACTGAGAAATTCCTGCTGTACGGAGGAGCGATCAATCTCGCCGGTTCCGTAAAAGGAAAAGCGACTGCGCGCCATGCCGTATCCGACTGGATGGAGATCGAGAAAGAGCGTGGTATTTCCGTTACCTCTTCCGTTCTGCAGTTCAATTACGACGGCTACTGCATCAACATTCTGGATACCCCGGGACACCAGGACTTCTCGGAGGATACGTACCGTACCCTGATGGCAGCCGATTCCGCCGTCATGGTTATCGATGCATCGAAGGGTGTCGAGGCACAGACCAGAAAGCTGTTTAAAGTCTGTGTCATGCGCCACATCCCGATCTTTACCTTCATCAACAAGATGGACCGCGATGCGAACGATACCTTCGAGCTGCTCGACGAGATCGAAAAAGAGCTCGGCATTGCAACCTGCCCGATCAACTGGCCGATCGGTTCCGGAAAGAAATTCCGCGGTGTTTACGACCGTGACAAAAAGAAAGTCCTTACCTTCTCCGATACAATGAAGGGAACAAAGGAAGGTATCGAGGAAGAAATCGATATCGACGATCCGCATCTTCTCGATGTGGTCGATGAGGACCAGAAAGAACAGCTCATGGATGAGATCGAGCTGCTCGACGGCGCAAGTGCAGAGTTTGACCAGGAGCTTGTCAGCAAGGGAGAGCTCTCCCCGGTATTCTTCGGATCTGCGCTCACCAACTTTGGTGTGGAGACTTTCCTGCAGCACTTCCTCACGATGACGATGCCGCCGCTTCCGCGTACGGCAGACTGCGGCGTGATCGATCCGGTCAAAGAGGATTTCTCTGCGTTTGTCTTTAAAATCCAGGCAAACATGAACAAAGCACACCGTGACCGTATCGCATTCATGCGCATCTGCTCCGGCAAATTCGACGCCGGAATGGAAGTCTTCCATGTGCAGGGAGGAAAGAAAATGCGTCTTTCCCAGCCGCAGCAGATGATGGCGAGTGACCGTCATATTGTTGATGAAGCATACGCCGGCGATATCATCGGTGTATTTGACCCGGGCATCTTCTCTATCGGAGATACGATCTGTATGCCGGGCAAAAAATTCGCATACGAGGGAATTCCGACCTTCGCGCCGGAGCATTTTGCAAGAGTGCGCCAGCTCGATACGATGAAGAGAAAACAGTTCGTCAAGGGAATTTCCCAGATTGCACAGGAAGGTGCGATCCAGATTTTCCAGGAGTACAAAGGCGGCATGGAGGAGATCATCGTCGGCGTTGTCGGCGTCCTGCAGTTTGACGTTTTAAAATACCGTCTGGAGAACGAGTACAACGTGGATATCCGTCTGGAGAACCTGCCGTATGAGCACATCCGCTGGATCGCAAACAAAGAGGAGATCAACCTGGACCGTATTCAGGGTACATCCGATATGAAGAAGGTCATGGACCTCAAGGGAAATCCGCTGCTTCTCTTTGTCAATCCGTGGAGTGTCGGCATGGTACAGGATCGAAACAAAGACCTTGTGCTGACCGAATTCAGCAAAAACTAAGAACAAAAGAGCGGGATGCCGCTTAAAAAGGAGAAGGAATGAACTTATTCGATATTCTGGGCCCTGTGATGGTCGGTCCGTCGAGTTCGCACACAGCGGGGGCAGTGCGGATTGGATGGATGACGCAGAAACTTCTCGGGGAACAGCCGGTGGAAGCAAAAATACTGATGTACGGTTCCTTTGCCGCAACGGGAAAGGGCCATGGAACGGACCGCGGTCTCGTCGCGGGTCTTCTCGGCATGCGGCCGGATGACGAGCGGATTCCGGACAGCTTTGAAATTGCCCGGAAGATGGGTCTTTCCTATTCATTCGGCATCGCCAATCTGACGAGTGCCCATCCGAACAGCGTCGTTCTGGAAGTAAAGGGAAAGAGCGGCCGGACGCTCGAGGTGCAGGCGTGCTCCCTTGGCGGCGGCCGTATCATGATCAACCGCCTCGACGGGCTGGATGTCAACTGCAGCTGCGAGATTCCGACCCTGATCGTCCACAATCTGGACCAGCCGGGCCACGTAGCCGAGGTTACGTCGATGCTGGCACATAAGTCAGTCAACATTGCGAATATGTCCCTCTACCGCGACAAGAGAGGCGGATCGGCCGTCATGGTCGTGGAGATGGATCAGCCGCTTCCCAAAGAGTCGCTGGAATGGCTGGAGCATCTTGAGGGCATTGTAAAGGTAACATACATCAACGTAACGGAAGGAGAAGAGGACGATGTCTTATAATTCACTGGAAGAAATTGTCCGAGAGTGCCAGGAAAAAGACCTGCCGTTTGATGAAGTCATCCTTCTGGACGATATGAATGAGAGAAATGTAAGCCGCGAAGAGTCCATTGAGACGATGCGCGGCATGTGGGAAGCCATGAAAGGCGCTGAACGGAATTACGACGGTTCGCTGCAGTCGAGAAGCGGTCTTGTGGGCGGCGCCGGAAAGACGATGCGCGCGTATGTCGAGAGCGGGAACACGCTCTGCGGACCGTTTGTCGGAAAAGTTATGGCATCTGCACTTGCGATGGGTGAGTCAAACGCCTGCATGAAGCGGATCGTTGCAGCACCGACCGCAGGAGCGTGCGGTGTGCTTCCGGCTGTGCTCGTGAATTACCAGAAAGAGAAGGGGACAGCGGATGAGCAGATCGTGCGTGCGCTCTACACGGCAGCCGGTATCGGCCAGGTCGTTGCGGCGCGGGCCTACATTGCGGGCGCTTCCGGCGGCTGCCAGGCCGAAATCGGAACAGCAAGCGCGATGGCGGCAGGCGCACTGACCGCACTTGGCGGCGGCACTCCGTCCCAGATCACGCATGCGGCAGCGATGGCATTAAAGAACCTGCTCGGTCTCGTGTGTGACCCGGTCGGCGGTCTTGTCGAGGTCCCGTGCGTCAAGCGGAATGTGATCGGTTCCGTGAATGCACTTTCTGCGGCGGACATGGCACTTGCGGGAATCATAAGCCGCATTCCGCCGGATCAGGTGATCGATGCGATGCGGGAAGTCGGCGACCAGATGCATCCGAGTCTGCGCGAAACCGGCCAGGGCGGCCTTGCCAACACGCCGGCAGCACGCGAGTGGTGCGCGGCACAGGAAGAAGAATAAAAAAAACTTTTATTTTCGGAAAACTTTTGGTATAATAAAGGAAAGTCAGCCAAGGAGGAGGTTCTTTAAGATGGCAGAGGCAAAAATTCAGAAAAGAAACACTTATACGATATATGATGACGAAGGAATCGGAACCGTGCAGATTGCAGACGAGGTGGTAGCTATTATCGCAGGACTTGCGGCAACGGAAGTGGACGGGGTAGCCTCCATGGCCGGAAATATTACCAACGAATTAGTCAGCAAGCTTGGCATGAAAAATCTTTCCAAGGGTGTCAAAGTTGATGTACTCGACGGCGTTGTCTGCGTGGATCTTGCCCTCAATCTCAAATATGGATACGAGATTCCGGCAACCTGCAAAAACGTACAGGAAAAAGTAAAAACAGCGATCGAGAATATGACAGGCCTGGAAGTTTCCGATGTCAATGTAGCCATTGCAGGCGTGAATATGGAACAGACGAAATAAAAAACAACGAACCGCGAGGGAATAAGGCGACCCCTTACAACCCCGCGGTTCTTGTTAACTATTCAGAGCCAGATGAAATGGAAGAAAAATAGTTAATTAACTATACAGGAAGGAATTAAAACAGACAATGAACAGAAGCAAACTTCGCGAAAATATTTTTAAACTTCTCTATACCGCAGAGTTCCAGGAGAAAGAGGAGATGCCGCAGCAGATGTCTCTTTACTTTACGTACTCTGACGACAACGACGAGGATGAAGAAGTAACCGTAAGCGAAAAAGATCAGACCTATATGGAAGAGAAATACCATCATGTGACCGAGCACATCCCGGAAATCGACGAGATGCTGAACCGTACTTCCGAGGGCTGGAAAACGACCCGTATGGGAAAAGTAGACCTGGCGATCCTGCGTCTTGCCGTTTACGAGATGAAATTCGACGAGGACGTTCCGGTCGGTGTAGCCATCAACGAGGCCGTTGAGCTGGCAAAACGCTTCGGCAGAGACCAGTCTCCGTCCTTTATCAACGGTATTCTTGGAAAACTGGCAAGAGAAGAAGATGAGAAATAAAAATCAGAATGTTTACACCGTAGGCCAGGTCAATTCATACATCAAAAACATCTTTGACCAGGACTATATGCTCCGCCGGATTTACGTCAGCGGAGAAGTAAGCAACTGTAAATACCATCCGTCCGGCCACATCTATTTTTCCTTAAAAGATGCGGAAGGAACCATTTCCTGTGTCATGTTCGCCGGTTCGCGGCGCGGCCTTGCCTTCCCGATGCGGGACGGCGATAACGTGATTGTCGGCGGCAGCATCAGCGTCTATGAGCGGGACGGAAAGTATCAGATCTATGCAAAAGAGATCACAAAAGAGGGCGCCGGCCTTTTATACGAAAAGTATCTGGCCCTAAAAGCAGAACTGGAAGAGATGGGCATGTTTGCCCCGGAGTACAAACAGCCGATTCCTGCGTATGTAAAGAAAATCGGCGTTGTCACAGCACCGACGGGAGCTGCTGTGCAGGATATTAAAAACATTGCACTCCGCCGGAATCCCTTTGTCCAGATCATCCTCTACCCGGCCCTAGTGCAGGGAGAGGGAGCGGCGGACAGCATCGTGGAGGGCATCCGTCGTCTGGACGCACTGAATCTGGATGTGCTGATCGTGGGCCGCGGAGGCGGTTCGATCGAGGATCTTTGGGCGTTCAATGAGGAAAAAGTAGCGCGTGCCGTTTTTTCCTGCCATACGCCGGTGATCTCCGCCGTCGGCCATGAGACCGACACAACGATCATCGATTTCGTGGCAGATCTGCGCGCCCCGACCCCGTCCGCAGCGGCGGAGCTGGCGGTCGCTGATGTCCGCGCGGTACTCAACACACTGGAAAATTATAAAAGCCGCATGAACCATGCGATGGCAAACCAGACGCAGAGAGCGAGAAGCCGCCTTCTGCAGTACGAGACAAAGTGGAAGTATCTCGGACCGGAAAATAAGATCCGTGACCAGAGAGCACGCCACGCCGAGCTGGAGCGTCGGTATACAGATGCGATGGAAGAAAAGCTCAAAGAAGCGCGCCACCGTCTTGCCCTTTACATTCAGGCGATGAAGGGTCTGTCCCCGCTGGACAAGCTGAACCAGGGCTATTCCTACGTGGAAAAAGAAGGAAAAGCCATCACTTCGGTGCAGGATGTCAAAGAAGGTGATCTGCTCGAAATCTGTGTATCAGACGGAAAGATCACAGCGCGCGCAGAGAAGACATCGGCCGTATCCTGGATGGAACAATCGTGAAAAAGCAGAGAATCGAGAAAACATGGGAAATATGGAAGCAGAAGAGAGAAAAGAAGAAGGAACCCCTTCCGGTGAGACACTGGAAGCAGCATTTGGAAAACTGGATCAGATGCTCGAAACGCTGGAGAGCAGCGATGTCAGCCTGGAAGACTCCTTTCGTTTATACAAGGAGGGAATGGAGCTTTTGAACGAATGCAGTCAGAAAATTGACCGCGTCGAGAAAAAAATGCTCCAGATGAATGAGGATGGAACATTCAGAGAATTTTAAAGCGGTACTCGAAGAAAAAACGCGGGAAGCGGAAAGTATCATTGCCGCTTACCTGCCGAAAGAGGAAGGCTTTGCAAAGGAACTGGCAAAAGCCATGAATTACAGTATGACAGCGGGCGGAAAGAGGCTTCGTCCGCTGCTTTTGCAGGAGAGTTTCCGTCTGTTCGGCGGAACCGGGGAGGCTGTAAAACCATTTATGGCAGCCATGGAGATGATTCACACCCATTCTCTGATCCACGATGATCTCCCTGCGATCGACAACGACGATTACCGCCGCGGCAGAAAAACGACTCATGTCGTCTTCGGGGAGGCCGTCGGCGTGCTGGCAGGAGACGCCCTTTTAAACTATGCATACGAGACAGCCTGGAAAGCCTTTCCACTGGAGGAGCACACCGACCGCGTAGTGCGTGCTTTTGGCATTCTCTGTCAGAAAACCGGAATTTCCGGCATGTTGGGCGGTCAGAGTGTTGACGTGATGAATGAAAAAGCCGGCCATTTCGCCATCGACCGTGAGATGCTGGACTACATTTACGAGAACAAGACTTCGGCGCTTTTAGAGGCTGCCATGATGGCAGGTGCGGCACTTGCAGGAGCAAACGACGATGATCTTGACGTGCTCTGCCGGATTGCCTCCAAAGTCGGAATCGCGTTCCAGATCCGGGACGACATCCTGGATGTCACATCCACGATGGAGGAGCTTGGAAAGCCGGTTTTCAGCGATGAAAAGAATGAAAAAACAACGTATGTGACGCTGTTTGGCACAGACGGGGCGGAGCAGGAGGTAAAACGGCTCACGAAAGAGGCCGTGGACGAACTGAAAAATCTGTCCTGTCCGAGAGATAAAATATTTCTGGAAGAGCTGTTTGAATCTCTGACTTCCAGAAAAAAGTAAGGGATGATTTCATGTTAGAAAAAATACAGAAACCAAACGATATCAAGAAGATTCCGGCGGACCAGCTTCCGGCGCTTGCAGAGGAAATCCGGGAATTTATTATCGAGTCTTTGAGTAAAACCGGCGGCCATCTGGCGTCCAATCTTGGTGTCGTGGAACTGACGATTGCAATGCACCGCGTCTTCGATCTTCCAAAAGACAAGCTGATCTGGGATGTGGGACACCAGTCCTACACGCACAAGATTCTGACTGGGCGGAAAGACGGGTTTGAAACGCTGCGCCGGGAAGGCGGCATCAGCGGATTCCCGAAGCGGAGCGAGAGTGACTGCGATGTATTCGACACCGGCCACAGCTCGACCTCGATTTCCGCAGGCGTCGGCTATGTGCGTGCACGGGAACTGAAAAAAGAAAATTATTCCGTTGTTTCGATCATCGGAGATGGTGCGCTGACCGGCGGCATGGCGTACGAGGCGCTGAACAATGCGGCCAGCCTGAAATCGAATTTTATTATCGTTTTAAATGACAACGAAATGTCGATCACCGAGAATGTCGGCGGTATGTCATCGTACCTGTCCGGCCTTCGGACGGCATCGGCGTACACGGGTTTCAAGATGGACGTCACAAAGGCATTGAACCGCATTCCGGGCATCGGACCTGGCATGGTGGATGCGATGCGGAAGACGAAAAGCAGCATCAAACAGATCATCATTCCGGGCATGCTGTTTGAGGATATGGGACTTACGTATTTAGGTCCGGTGGACGGCCACAACATTCCGCAGCTGATCAAGACCTTCCAGGAAGCAAAACGGTTTGAAGGACCGATTCTGGTGCATGTCCTGACACAGAAGGGCCGCGGCTATGAGCCGGCGATGCGCCACCCGGCAAGATTCCACGGTGCGGGTCCGTTCGATGTGAAAACAGGATTGCCGGTTGGAAAATCCAATCCGACGTACACGGATGTCTTTTCCACGGTCATGCGGAAAATGGGAGATCGAAGAAAGGATGTTGCGGCAGTCACGGCGGCGATGATGACCGGTGTCGGACTGAAACGCTTCTCCAACATGTTCCCGGATCGCTGTTTCGATGTGGGAATCGCAGAAGAGCACGCGGTGACATTTGCAGCGGCACTGTCACTCGGCGGCATTACGCCTGTCGTTGCGATTTATTCTTCATTCCTGCAGCGGGCGTACGATCAGATCATGCATGACGTCTGTATGCAGAATCTCCATGTCGTCTTTGCGATTGACCGCGCCGGTCTTGTGGGCTACGACGGGGAGACACACCACGGCATTTTCGACCTTTCCTATCTGGGTTCGATGCCGAATATGACAATTCTTGCACCGAAGAACCTCTGGGAGCTTTCGGATATGATCAAATTTGCGGTCGATTACGACGGCCCGATCGCGGTGCGCTACCCGAGAGGGGAAGCGTATACGGGATTAAAAGAGTTCCGTGCGCCCATCTGCCTCGGAAAATCAGAAGTGATCCATGAGGGAAGCCGTGTTGCACTTCTTGCCGTCGGCAGTATGGTAAAAATGGCAGAAGAAGTGCAGAAACAGTTAAAAGAGCGGATGGATATGGATGCGGCGCTTGTGAATGCGCGGTTCGTCAAACCAATCGATGAAGAACTTCTTCGAAGCTTTGCCGATACGTATGAGCTTGTCGTAACACTCGAGGAAAATGTAAAAGACGGCGGCTTTGGAGAGCGCGTCCTTGCTTTTGCCGAGGAAGAAGACCTTCCGTTCGGCGTGGAGATCATTGCACTGCCGGACCGCTTTATTCCGCACGGAAGTGTATCATACCAGATGAAACAGGTCGGCTTTACGCCGGAAGATATCTGCGGCAGAATTGAGGAATACTACAGAAAACAGGGGCAGGAAGAAAGATGAAAAAACGATTAGATGTATTACTGGTAGAACGGGGCCTTGCCACATCGCGGGAAAAAGCGAAAGCCATGATTATGGCAGGAGAAGTTCTGGTGGACAATGAGCGGGAGGACAAAGCCGGTTCCATGTTCCCGGAAGAAGTGGAGATTGTCTTAAAAGGAAAACCACTGCCGTATGTGAGCCGCGGCGGTTTGAAATTAGAGAAAGCGATGAAAAACTTTGACCTTACCTTGGATGGAAAGGTCTGCATGGATGTCGGAGCATCCACCGGCGGCTTTACCGACTGTATGCTGCAGAACGGCGCCGTCAAGGTATATTCCGTGGATGTCGGCCACGGCCAGCTCGACTGGAAGCTGCGGAACGATCCGCGCGTTGTCTGCATGGAGCGCACGAACATCCGTTACGTCGTGCCGGAGGATATCGAGGAGAGACCGTCCTTCGTATCGATCGACGTATCGTTTATCTCCCTGACCAAGGTGCTGCTTCCGGTCCGGAATCTGATGGAAGAGAACGGCGAAATTGCAGCTCTGATCAAGCCGCAGTTTGAGGCGGGACGCGAAAAAGTCGGCAAAAAAGGTGTTGTCCGTGATCCGGCTGTACACAAAGAAGTCATTGAGATGGTCATTTCCTATGCGAAAAGCATTTCCTTCGGCGTGCGCCATCTGGAATTTTCTCCGATCAAAGGACCGGAGGGAAATATCGAGTATCTCGTTCACCTTGTCCGGCTGCCGGACGGCGTGACAGAGGAAGAGACCAATGTCGATGTAGACGCCATTGTAAAGAGCGCACACAATACACTGGATAAATAAAAGGGTTAAGGAGCATGATATGGAGCGATTTTACCTGATCACAAACAGAGCAAAAGACCCGGACCTTACCGTGACAGACCAGATCAGGCAATATCTGGAGGAGCGCGGAAAAACGTGTCTTCTCTGCGATAACAGCGAAAAAGGGGAAAAATACCATTATACGGATCCGGCGAAGGTTCCGTCAGATATCGACGGCATTCTGGTGCTCGGTGGTGACGGCACGCTTCTGCAGGCAGCAGGCGACGTGGTGGATTTACAGATTCCACTGCTCGGCATCAATCTGGGAACGCTCGGCTATCTTGCGGAAATCGACCGTGACACGCTTTATCCGGCGCTGGATCATTTGATGGCGGATGAGTATACGATTGAGCACCGCATGATGCTCTGCGGATCGATTTACCGGGACGGAAAGCTGATTGCGGAGGACGCGGCACTCAACGACATTACGATCACCCGTGAGGGAAACCTGCGTGTCGTCCGGTTCGACAATTACGTCAACGGGGAGTTTTTAAATTCCTACAGCGCCGATGGCATCATCATCGCAACGCCGACCGGTTCGACCGGCTACAGCCTCTCCGCGGGCGGCCCGATCATCTCACCGTCGGCAAGCCTGATGCTGATGACGCCGCTTGCTCCGCACACCCTGAATACGAGAAGCATTGTCTTCCCGGCAGAGGATGTGATCGAGGTGGAGCTCGGGCCTTCGAGAGACGGCGGCATTGAACAGGGCATGGCATATTTTGACGGCGACACCCGCGTTCCGATGAAAACCGGCGACCGGATCGTGATCAAAAAGGCCAGACGGGATACTCTGATTGTGAAGATCAGCAACATCAGTTTTCTGGAGACATTAAGAAAGAAAATGGCAAACATTTAAGATATAATTACTGGGGAAGGATGCTTGAAATGAAAATCGCGAGACATGCACAGATTATCAAATTAATTAACCAATATGACATTGAAACACAGGAGGAGCTGGCAAAGAAGCTGGAGGAGAGCGGCTTTGCCGTAACGCAGGCGACGATTTCGAGGGATATCCGCCAGCTGAAGCTCACAAAAGTACCAAAAGAGAACGGCGGAAGCCGTTATGCTGTTTTGCAGAATGCACCGTCTGAGGTGGGAAGCCGCTATGCGCGCGTTCTGAAAGATGCGTTTATTTCTGTTGATCTTGCCAAAAATATTCTGGTCATCAAAACCGTATCCGGCATGGCAATGGCGGCAGCAGCGGCTTTCGATGAGATGAACTGGAGCGAGATCGTCGGCTGCATCGGCGGAGACGATACGATTTTCTGCGTGGCAAGAGATGACGACGCGGCGCTTGTGGCAGCAGAACGCCTGAAACGGATGGTGGACGGCATGGAGGAGACGGGCGAGGAGTTCTAAAAAACGCCCGTCTCTGCAAAAAGAGACAAAAAGATGACAGCAGGTGTGATACCGGAGGAAAAGAATGCTCACAAACTTACACGTAAAAAATCTGGCCCTGATCGACGAAGCGGAAGTGGAGTTCGGTCCGGGCCTGAATATACTGACCGGAGAAACCGGAGCCGGAAAATCCATCCTGATCGGTTCGATCAACGCGGCGCTTGGAAAGAAGATATCCCGCGAGATGATCCGGACGGGAGAGACAAGCGCGCTGGTGGAACTGGTCTTTGAAACCGAAAATCCGCATGTGCTGGAGCTGTTAAAAGAGATGGATCTCGAGGCAGAGGAGGGTCAGGTGATTATTTCCAGAAAGATCACCGGATCCCGCAGCGTCTGCCGCATCAACGGCGAGGCATGCAATATCTCGCAGGTAAAAGCTCTTGCGTCCCTGCTGCTCGACATCCACGGCCAGCATGAGCACCAGTCGCTGCTCTATCCGGACCGGCAGATCGCGATTCTTGACGCGTTTGCGGGAACCGAGGCGGCCACGGCAAAAGGAGAGGTCCGGGCGCTGTACCAGGAGTGGAAGAATGTCCGAAAGGAACTCTCGGCGTACGAACTCGACGAGGAGGCAAGAAAGCGGGAGGCAGCATTTCTTACGTTTGAAATCAACGAGATTGATCAGGCAGGGCTAAAAGAGGGCGAGGACGAAGCGTTGGAAACTGCGTACCGGAAAATGGGCCATGCGAAAAAGATCGCGGAATCTCTGCAGACGGTATATGCGATCACCGGCTACGGTGCAGAGAACAGCGCCGGGGAGCAGGTCGGCCGCGCAATCCGGGAGCTGCAGCAGGCCGCGGTGTACGACGATGCACTTTCCGGTCCGTCGCAGACCCTTTCCGATATTGACGGACTGCTGAATGATTTCAACCGTGAAATTTCCGCATATCTTTCCGAACTGACCTTTTCCGAAGAAGAGTATTACGAGACGGAAAAGCGGCTCGATGAGATCAACCGCCTGAAAGCAAAGTATGGAAAGACGATGGAAGAGATCGCTGCATACCGCGAAGAACAGCAGAAAAAACTGGAAAAACTGGAAAACTTTGAGAACTGCCGCGCCGCACTGCAGGAGCAGTTACAGAAAACGGAGCAGAAACTGGATGCGGCCGCACATAATCTGTCCAAAATCCGCAGAAACTATGCAAAACGGCTCGAAACACAGATTATCGAAGGTCTGCGCGACCTGAATTTCCTGCATGTCGCATTTAAAATTTCATTTGAAAAGACAAAAAGCTACACCGAAAACGGAACCGATGCTGTGGAGTTTTTAATCTCCACAAACCCGGGCGAAGCGATCCGTCCGCTGGCGAAGGTTGTTTCCGGCGGTGAACTGTCGCGAATCATGCTTGCAATCAAGACGATTCTTGCCGACCGCGACGAGACAGAAACCCTGATTTTCGATGAAATCGACACCGGAATCAGCGGAAGGACGGCGCAGAAAGTTTCCGAAAAAATGGCACAGATCGGGCAGCGCCATCAGGTCATCTGCATCACCCATCTGCCGCAGATCGCAGCGATGGCAGATTCTCATTTTGAAATCGAAAAAAACGTCGAAGAAAACGAGACCGTCACATCGATCCATCCATTATCCGAGGAAGATTCTGTCAGAGAACTGGCAAGAATGCTCGGCGGCGCGAAAATTACGGATTCTGTTCTGGCAAATGCCAGCGAGATGAAGGAATTGGCACAGGTACAAAAATCTGCAAGACTCAAATAAAGAGAAGTCCGCATACTAAGAGGGAAATCACGAAACAAAGCGTGGTTTCCCTCTTTTTCGCTGGCGGCGAGTCAAAGTCCGTGCCTGCACGAGAACTTGACGACCGCCGCGAAAACAAAAGAAATGCCGCAGTTCTGCCCTGCGGCGGAAAGGATGGGAATGCAAATGACGAGAAAACAAAAATACCGAAGAGTCCTGCTTGCGCTGGCGGCGCTGTTTCTGATCCTCGCCGTTCTTCTTGGCTACGATGCCATGCGCGAATCCCTGCCGGATACGATGTATGTGGATGAGAACAGCGAAAGCCCGTTTCAGCCGCTCACGAAACATCCGCTTCTGACGATTTCGGAAGATACGAAGGAAGCAGAAAAAACCGAATTCGGAGAAACGGGTGAAACGGTTGTAGAATGTTCCGCCGCCGGGATCCCGCTGAAAAAGATCCGTGTGATCCAGGAAGAACGGCCGAAAGTTGCCGTCTGCGGCGCGCCGGTCGGTATCTATATGGAGACCGACGGTGTGATGGTGATCCGTACAGCCGAAATCCGTTCGTCCGACGGAACCGTCAGCCGTCCGTCAGAAAATATTCTGCGGGAAGGCGACTATATCACAAAAGTAAACGGACAGAGCATCCGCAGCAAGCAGGAGCTGATTGATGCAGTAAAAGTATCAAACGGTTCCCCGGTGTGTCTTTCCCTGCTTCGGGACGGGGAAACGATCGAAGTGCAGGTGACACCGCAGAAAAGCCAGGACGGCACCTGCCGCCTCGGGGCCTGGGTCCGCGACAATATGCAGGGAATCGGAACACTGACTTTCGTGGAACCGGACGGAACCTTTGCAGCGCTCGGCCATGGAATCAGTGATGTCGATACCGGAAAAATGCTCCAATTGAACGGCGGAGAACTGTATCTGACACAGATTCTGTCTGTGATCCCGGGAAAAGCGGGTGTACCGGGTGAATTGCAGGGCGTGATCCATTACGAAGAAAAGAACCGCATCGGGTCAGTGGCGGAGAATACCATCTACGGTATCCACGGCGTTCTGGACAGGGAAAAAAGCAGTGCACTGCCGCTTACCGTGACGGAAATTGCCTACCGGCAGGAGATCGAGACGGGCTCGGCCACCGTGCGGATGTGCGTGGACAATACGGTAGAAGAGTATGAGGCGGAGATTACGGAAATCGATCTTGGAAGCGAGAATACGAACAAAAATTTTGTGCTCGAAATTACCGATCAACGGCTGCTGCAGAAAACCGGCGGCATCGTACAGGGAAATTCCGGCTCGCCGGTGATCCAGAACGGAAGGCTGATCGGCGCCATTACCCATGTTTTCGTAAACCATCCGGAAAAAGGCTACGGTGTCTTTGCGGAAAACATGCTTGCACGGAACTGAAAAAATATGCGTTAATTTGGTTGGAATTGTTACAAACTCCCGAATTTTTACGGAAAATGTCGATCGAATTTTAAAAAATTTACGGGAAATATATTGAAAAGGCGAAAAAATAAAATTATAATGTCTGTGTGATTGGAAAAAGTTCAGAAGAAAACGGATGCAGTGAAATTCCGGAAAGACTATGAGTTTTTGCAAAGGAGAGCTTTATGGAAAAGATCAACATTGCCATCGCGGATGATAACGAACGCATGCAGGAAATGCTTGGGAACGTCATAAAACAGGATGACACGCTTGAACTGATCGGGCAGACCGGAAACGGAAATGATATTTACAGTATCATCCGCGACAAAGAACCGGACGTCGTACTGCTTGACATTTTCATGCCGAAGATGGATGGTCTGACTGTAATGGAGAAAGTCAATGAGGATAAAAATCTGAAAAAAAGACCTGCCTTTATCGTTGTCTCCGCCGTAGGAGAGGAGAGGATCACCGAAGATGCGTTCCGGCTCGGTGCTTACTATTACGTCTTAAAACCGTTCGACAACGAAACTCTTCTGAACCGGATCAAAGCAACAAAAGGAATGACAGCAGTAAGAAGATACCATCCAAGAAATTTTACAAACCCCGGAAAAGAGCCGATCTGTCCACCGGAAAACAGTCTGGAAATCGATGTGACAAATATGATCCACGAGATCGGCGTTCCTGCCCATATCAAAGGATACCAGTACCTGCGCGATGCGATTCTGCTTTCCGTAGAGGACACGGAAATGCTCAATTCCATTACCAAGATTCTCTATCCGACCATCGCGAAACGCCACCAGACAACGTCAAGTCGTGTCGAGCGTGCCATCCGCCATGCGATTGAAGTGGCCTGGAGCCGCGGCAAAATGGACACAATCGACGAGCTGTTCGGCTATACCGTGAACAACCGCAAGGGTAAACCGACAAATTCTGAATTTATTGCGTTAATTGCAGATAAAATACGTCTTGAACTGAAAAATCAGTAAAAAGTAACAAAAAAATCCGAACAAACGGAGAAATTACAGAAGTTTAGACTTTTTTTTCTGGACAAAGTACGGTATAATACAGACAGGACGTTGATTATCCTTTCGCGTTTCATAGGATCGTGACAAAAAGGAAGGAATTACAGAAAAACAAAGATGCGATAATCAGCATGAAATTACAGGAGGATTCTTTTCATGAAAAATATTTTGTTCGTGGCTTCAGAGTGTGTACCGTTCATCAAAACAGGCGGTCTGGCGGATGTGGTAGGTTCTCTGCCGAAATACTTCCCGAAAGAGTATTTTGATGTGCGCGTGGTGATTCCAAAATACGCAGGAATCAAAGAACAGTTTAGAAATCAGATGCAGTATGTGACAAACTTCTACATGGATCTGAACTGGAGACAGCAATATGTCGGCATTTTCGAGATGGAATATGAAGGCATCAAATTCTACTTTATCGACAACGAGGAGCATTTCGGAGGAAGCACTCCATATGCGGGCATGCCGTGGGATCTGGAAAAATTTGCTTACTTCAGCAAAGCAGCGCTTTCTATTTTACCGACCATCGGCTTCCGCCCGGACCTCATCCACTGCCACGACTGGCAGACCGGTCTCGTTCCGGTTTACCTGCACGAGCGTTTCCAGGCAGATGAATTCTATCGGGGAATCAAAACCGTCATGACGATCCACAACCTGAAATTCCAGGGCATCTGGGACCGCAAGACGATTCAGAGCATTACCGGCCTTTCCGACTACTACTTCACACCGGATAAGCTGGAGTTCAAACACGATGCCAGCTACTTGAAGGGCGGTCTGGTTTACGCAGATGCGATCACCACCGTCAGCAATACATACGCGCAGGAGATTCAGACCCCGTTCTATGGCGAAGGACTCGACGGTCTGATGTGTGCAAGAGCAAACGATCTGCGCGGTATTGTAAACGGACTCGACTACAATGAGTGGAACCCGGAGACAGACGCTCAGATTGCAAAGAATTTCAATGCAAAGAACTTCCGTAAAGAGAAAGTGAAAAATAAACTGGCACTGCAGGAGGAGTTAGGACTCGAGGTCAATCCGAAGACGATGATGATCGGTATCGTATCCCGTCTGACCGATCAGAAGGGCTTCGACCTCATCAGCTATATGATGGATGAGATGTGCCAGGATGCCGTACAGTTTGTGATCCTTGGAACCGGCGAGGAGCGCTACGAGAACATGTTCCGCCACTTCGCATGGAAATACGACAAGAAGGTTTCGGCAAACATCTACTATTCCGATGCAATGTCACACAAGATCTATGCATCCTGCGATGCCTTCTTGATGCCGTCCCTGTTTGAGCCATGCGGACTCTCCCAGCTCATGAGCCTCCGCTACGGAACCCTTCCGATCGTCCGCGAGACCGGCGGCCTCAAAGACACCGTAGAGCCGTACAATGAGTACGAGGGAACAGGAACTGGATTCAGCTTCACAAACTACAATGCGCATGAGATGATGGGTACCGTGCGGTACGCAGAGCGCATCTATTACGACAAAAAACGCGAGTGGAACAAGATGATCGACCGCGCAATGGCACAGGATTTCTCCTGGGCGAATTCTGCAAAACAGTACGAGGAAATGTACAACTGGCTGATCGGATAAGCTGGTCTGCATTCTGAAAAATAAGAAAAAAATCCCGAAATGGCAGAAGAGGAAAGAAAAGCCGTTTCGGGATTTTTTTGCAGTATTTTTGGGTTGCGGCAGGAGAGTGGAATATGCTACACTTGTGCATAAGGATATATTCGAAGCAGCTCCGGTGCAGAGGATTTGGGGGCTGAAAAAAGACACAAGAAAAACAGTTGACAACAAAGCAGATTTGTAATAGTATGTATACAGAAGCGAACGGACGTTCGCGTGGTAAGGAGAATATTCAGTATGGGAAATAATAACGAAGATAAACTGCGTGCACTCGATGCCGCACTTGGACAGATTGAAAAACAGTACGGAAAAGGAGCTGTCATGAAGCTCGGAGATTCCGCAGCAAACATGAACGTGGAAACCATCCCGACCGGCTCTTTAAGCCTGGATATCGCACTCGGTCTTGGCGGTGTGCCGAAGGGAAGAATCATCGAGGTATATGGACCGGAGTCTTCCGGTAAAACAACCGTAGCGCTCCACATGGTAGCCGAAGTACAGAAACGCGACGGAATCGCCGGCTTCATCGATGCAGAGCATGCGCTCGATCCGGCCTATGCCAAAAACATCGGTGTTGATATTGAAAACCTCTACATCTCACAGCCGGACAACGGCGAGCAGGCACTTGAGATCACCGAGACGATGGTTCGTTCCGGTGCGGTAGACATCATCATCGTGGACTCTGTTGCAGCCCTCGTTCCAAAAGCCGAGATCGACGGCGACATGGGAGATTCCCACGTCGGACTGCAGGCGCGTCTGATGTCTCAGGCACTCCGGAAACTGACTGCAGCGATCAGCAAATCCAATTGTATTGTTATCTTTATCAACCAGCTGCGTGAAAAAGTCGGTGTCATGTTCGGAAATCCGGAGACCACAACCGGCGGCCGTGCACTGAAATTCTATTCTTCCATCCGTCTCGATGTCAGAAGAATCGAAGCCTTAAAGCAGGGCGGAGAGATGGTTGGAAACCGTACCAGAATCAAAGTCGTGAAAAACAAAGTAGCTCCGCCGTTCCGCGAGGCAGAATTTGATATCATGTTCGGAAAAGGAATCTCCAAAGAAGGAGACGTTCTGGATCTGGCAGCTTCCGTCGGCATCGTACAGAAGAGCGGCGCATGGTTCGCATACGGCGGCGACAAGATCGGCCAGGGACGCGAAAATGCGAAAGCATACCTGCGCGAGCATCCGGAAATCATGGATGAGATCGAGCACAAAGTGCGCGTGGCTTACGGCCTGATCAAGGAAGAAGCGCCGGAAGGCACAGAAGAAACAGCAGCAGTTCCGGAAACCGAAGGAGACGACGAATAAATGTTTGTGACAGAGATTCGTCCTCTGAATAAAAAGAAATCACGGATCCTCTTCGATGACGGAGAGGATCTGGTTCTTTATAACGGGGAAATCCGCGCTTCCCGCATCAAAGAGCAGGAGGAGCTTCCCGTTGAGGTTTACGAAAAGCTGGCAGGGGAAGTGCTGACGAAAAGGGCCAAACACCGCGCGATGTATCTGCTGCTCGGACAGATGCGGACGAAAAAAGAGCTGGAAGATAAGTTACGAAAAGACGGCTATCCCGAGAGAGCCATTGAAGAGGCTGTCTCGTACGTGGAGAGCTTTCACTATATCGACGACCGCGCATACGTGGAGCAGTATCTTGCGGGCAGCGGTGCGAAAAAAGGGAAAAAGGCAGTCCTCTATGCGCTGGCACAGAAAGGCGTGGACCGGGAACTGGTGGAATCCGTCCTGGAAGAGCAGGAGGATGCCCGCGATGAGTATGAACTTGCAAAAAGTGCCGCCTTCGCAAAGCTCGGCCCGCCGCACCGGCTGGATGAAAAAGAGTACCGCCGTGCCGCCGGTTTTCTGATGCGGAAGGGATTCGGCAGTTCCGAAATCCGTCGGGCACTGGAAGAATACCAAGATTCCGCTGACGAAGAATTTTGAATATTCCCGACGATTCCGCCACATGCCGCGAAATTATGTGCAATAAATTACATGAATATTTTTAAAACATTGACAAATTTGTGAAAACAGTATAAAATTGTAGTGTTGTAAATGTGCAATGAAAACTAAATAAGGAGGTGCTCCGGTAATGGGTACAGGTATTACAATTCTGCTGGTATTCATTGCTGTAGTAGTCACGCTGCTTATTGCGGTTCCTGTTACCAGGAAAATTGCTGTGGACAATAAAATCAAGCAGGATGCTGAGAAAATTGGCACAGCGGAAGAAAAGGCGAGAAACATCATAGATGAAGCACTGAAAACTGCCGAAACTAAGAAACGGGAAGCCCTGCTGGAGGCGAAGGAGGAGTCTCTTCGTACGAAGAATGAAGTAGAAAAAGAGACCCGAGAGCGCAGAGCGGAACTGCAGAAATATGAGAAGCGCGTTTTATCGAAAGAAGAATCTGTAGATAAAAAAGCGGACGTATTGGAGCGTCGTGAAAACGAAATTGCAGCAAAAGAGGCAAGCGTCAGAAAGAAAGAAAAGGAAGTAGACGGTCTACACGAAAAAGGAGTACAGGAACTGGAAAGAATTTCCGGTTTTACCTCCGAGGAAGCAAAAGAGTATCTGTTAAAATCTGTGGAAGACGAAGTAAAAATCGACACAGCAAAGCTCTACAAAGAGCTGGAGAGCAGAGCAAAAGAGGAAGCAGGCCGTAAGGCAAAAGAGTATGTGGTAACAGCTATTCAGAAATGTGCTGTCGATCACGTATCCGAGAGTACCATCTCCGTGGTACAGCTTCCGAGCGATGAAATGAAAGGCCGCATCATCGGCCGTGAAGGACGAAACATCCGTACACTCGAAACCATGACAGGCGTTGACCTGATCATCGACGATACACCGGAAGCAGTCGTTCTTTCCTCATTCGATCCGATCCGCCGTGAGGTGGCAAGAATTGCTCTGGAAAAACTGATCGTAGACGGAAGAATCCATCCGGCCCGCATCGAAGAGATGGTAGAAAAGGCCCGCAAAGAAGTAGAACAGAATATTCGCGAGGAAGGCGAGGCAGCCGCACTGGAAGTCGGTGTACATGGACTTCATCCGGAGCTGATCCGTCTCCTTGGAAGAATGAAATTCCGTTCCAGCTACGGACAGAATGCATTAAAGCATTCGATCGAGGTAGCACAGCTTTCCGGTCTCCTCGCAGGAGAGGTAGGATGCGATGTCCGCATGGCAAAACGTGCCGGACTGCTTCATGATATCGGTAAATCCATCGACCATGAGGTAGAAGGATCTCACATTCAGATCGGTGCAGATCTCTGCAAAAAGTACAAAGAATCTCAGATTGTGATCAACACAGTAGAATCACATCACGGGGATGTAGAGCCCCAGTCTCTGATTGCATGTATCGTTCAGGCAGCGGATGCAATTTCCGCAGCAAGACCGGGTGCAAGAAGAGAAACACTCGAAACATATACCAACAGATTAAAACAGTTGGAAGACATCACGAATTCGTTCAAGGGTGTCGAAAAATCTTTTGCTATTCAGGCTGGTAGAGAAGTCCGCATCATGGTTGTTCCTGAGCAGGTATCCGATTCTGAAATGGTACTGCTCGCAAGGGATATCTCGAAACAGATCGAAGCTGAACTGGAATACCCGGGACAGATCAAGGTCAATGTTATCCGCGAGAGCCGTGTAACGGATTACGCGAAATAAAAGACTTTCTACGAAACAATTTAATAACGAAATCAAAAAGAGGCTGTGGACATGAGCAATCATGTTCCACAGCCTTTTCAGTGTGTATAAGAACAGTAAGTTTTAAAAGAATTTATACGTGCCGTATCCGGTTCGAGCGCATTTTCTGAGGTGTAGAGCCATACAGCTTTTTGAAGGTCCGCATAAAAATTTTGTAATTCGACAGCCCGTTTTTCTCCATCAGTACCGTGATCGTTTCGTCGGAATTCTGTAAATCTTCGTACAGGTGCATCGTGCGCACATCGTTCAGATATTCGAGAAAGGTCTGTCCGGTATACTTTTTAAAGAGCCGGCAGAAATACTCCTTCGAGAGCGCCAGGGAATCCGCGGCTGTTTCGAGGCTTAACGGTTCCGGGTAATGCACTTTCACCCAGTTCATAACGTGTGTCACGCGCTGCAGATCGCGCTGTGAACCCGTGAGGGATGCCGAAGGGATCTGGTGGGAATACGACCGGCAGAGATGGTACAGAAATTCGTACAGTCGTGAGGTAAAGAGAAGCTGATATGAATCGGAAGGATTCTGCCGGATCTCGTTCATCTCCGAGAGCAGTGCGCGGAGCGGAGCCGGCTGTTCCGAGCAGGGAATGATCGTGTCGAAACGCATCGTATCAAAGTTCGGCAGATATTGGCGCATCTGGCTTGCGGAAATCTGCAGCAGAAGATATGTACAGGTGTTGGAGCGCGTCATATGGAGGTCGCCGGAGTTGATGATAATCAGATCGCCCTCGTTTAACTGATACTCCGTTGCCTGGACAATCGCGGAAAACTGTCCCCTGATCAGATAGAGAATTTCCACATATTCGTGCCAGTGCGCCGGAAAAACAAAAGCGGGCGCATCCTGCAGCTCAAAACGGACGTGCAGCAGATCGGTTTCGTGTATTGTTTCGTAAAAGCAGGATTCCATAAGTACCTCCAGGATGTGATAGAAATATACGTCAATTATAATCAAAAAAGATAAGAATATTGTACCAGAAATTGGGCGAAATATCAATATCAACCAGAGAAAGGACAAGAAAGGAACTAGAAGTTACACGAAAAAGGGAAGATAATGGAGACATTAGCACGAAACAAAGTTTGGGAGGAACAAGACATGAAAGCAAAGGTAAGAACCTTTAACGGAACTACATCTCCGGAAGTAACCCAGCGTGAAACAGATCACCGCAAACTTGCCCGCGAGGCAGCAGCAGAGGGATTCGTTCTTCTGGAAAACAAAGATCATTTCCTGCCGCTGGCAAAGGGCAGCAAGGTAGGTCTTTACGGAGCAGGTGCGATCCGCACCATCAAAGGAGGCACCGGTTCCGGCGATGTCAATGAGCGTGACAGCGTCAATATTTTCCAGGGCATGAAAAATGCAGGCTACGACGTAACAAGCAGTGAATGGCTGGAGGATTACGATAAACTCTACGTACAGGCAAGACTGGACTGGAAAAATGAGATTTTCACAAAATTGAACGGAGACGACACAAAATTCTTTGATGCTTACTCTGCAACCCCGTTCTTTATGCCATCCGGAAACCCGATCGATGAAGAGAAAGCAGCAGCCGACGGTGCAGACACCGCATTCTTCGTTCTGGCACGTATCGCAGGAGAGAACAAAGACCGTTTTGATACGGAGGGTGACTACTTCATCTCCAAAGAAGAGAAAGCTATTCTGGCACAGGTTTCCAGATGCTATAAAAACATTGTTCTTGTTATCAACACCGGCGGCCTGATGGATCTGGCATTCGTAGAAGAATTTGACAATATCCGCTCTATTTTACAGTACGTACAGGCAGGCCAGGAAGGCGGAAATGCATTTGCTGATGTTGTAAGCGGCGATGTAACCCCATCCGGAAAAATGACAGATACCTGGGCAAAAGATTACTATGATTATCCGGGTGCAGAGGTTTACAGCTACAAGAGCGGTGACCTCATGAAAGAAAAATACGAAGAGGGTATCTTCGTTGGATACCGTTACTTCGATACCTTTCAAGTACCAGTCCGTTACTCCTTCGGTTACGGTATGTCCTACACCGATTTCGAGATCGGAACCGATGACATCAAAGTAAGCGGCCGCGGTATGATGAATCCGAAAGTAAGCGTGACTGTTACCGTCACCAACACCGGCGATACTTATGCAGGAAAAGAAGTTGTACAGATCTACGCTTCCTGCCCACAGGGAAAACTGGTGAAGGAGTTCCGGCGTCTGGCAGGCTTTGGAAAGACAAAGCTGCTGGCTCCGAAGGAATCCCAGACGATGACCATCACCTTCCCGCTGTATCAGCTGACTTCCTATGAGGAGGAAAGTGCATCCTGGATTCTGGAGCCGGGCATGTATGGTATCTGGGTTGGAAATGATCTGAATACATCTGTTCTCTCTGGCGCTCTGGAGCTGGACGAGAAAGCAGTCATGACAGCGTGTGAAAATATCTGCCCGCTGAAAGAGGAATTGAATGAGATTGTTCCTGATGCAGAAAAAGTTCAGGCAAGAGAAGTTGCATGGCAGAAGGAAGTAAAAGAAAAGAGAATGAGCGTCATCGAACTCAAAGCAGCGGAAATTCCGACCGAGAAAGTAGATTATCAGCCGGTACCGGAAGAACTTCCGGGAAAAGCAGGAAAGATTGTGGAATCCCTTTCTGTGGATCAGCTGGCACTCCTTGCAACCGGTGATCCGGGAAGAGCACAGGGCAACGCGCTTGGCTCCGCAGGAATTTCTGTTCCGGGTGCAGCAGCGGAGACATCCCCGTGCGCTTCGGAGGAGCCGTGGAATGTAACCACCATTGCTCTGGTGGACGGACCTGCAGGTCTTCGTCTGAAGAGAGAATACCAGGTAGACAACGGAGAGATCGTAGCGAGCGATTTCCTGGCGGCCCTGGAAGGCGGATTCTTCAGCAAACCGCAGGAAAAACGCGGAACAACCTATTATCAGTTCTGTACCGCAATCCCGGTCGGAACACTTCTGGCACAGAGCTGGGATGTAGAACTCATCAAGAGAGTCGGCGAAATGATCGGCCATGAGATGGAACTGTTCAACGTAACACTGTGGCTGGCACCTGGTATGAACATCCACAGAAATCCGCTCTGCGGAAGAAACTTCGAGTATTATTCCGAGGATCCGCTGCTGGCCGGTATGATGGCGGCTGCCATGACACTCGGTGTACAGAAGGTACCGGGCTGCGGAACTACGATCAAACACTTTGCATGCAACAACCAGGAGGACAATCGTATGGGCTCCGATTCTATCCTGTCCGAGCGTGCCCTGCGTGAGATCTATCTGAAAGGCTTTGAAATCGCAGTCAAAGATGCACAGCCGATGTCCATTATGACATCTTACAACCTGATCAATGGTGTACACGCTGCAAACTGCTACGATACCTGCACGAAAGCAGCGAGAGATGAGTGGGGATTTGCAGGAGCTATCATGACCGACTGGACAACCACCAACGTACAGATCCAGGGCGAGTGTACCGCAGCGGGCTGCATGAGAGCCGGAAATGACATGGTAATGCCGGGTCTGCCGGAGGATCACGAGAACATCAAAAAAGAACTTGCAGATGGAACTCTGACGATGGCAGAACTGAAACGCTGCATCTATAACACGGTAAATATCGTACTGCAGTCCAATATGTACGAGGGCGCAGTCAGCTACCTTGATCAGTTCGATGATCTGGATACCTATCTTGTCGTGAAATAAAAGAAGTGAAAAATATCTTATGGGGATATACAAAAAGCAGGGTTTGAAATGAACGGACATTTCGGTGCGTGAGACATTGGGGGACCCTGAAAAGAGGAAAGAAGTGCCATTCGCAGATGGGGGTTTGCGGAGCAGGCACTTCTTTTACGTATATCGTCTATGAACCGTGAATACATTGACAGTAAGGCGGAAAATAAGGAGGCGCAAAAAGCAAATGAGAGAACGGGATGAGAATGCATATATTCGTTTTTTTGCCCTCTGGTTTGCGGCCGGTATGACCCTCGGTGTACTGCTGCTGCTTACGGCATCCCACACGGGAATGAAGGAGGGAAATAGCGTCCGCCTCTTTCAGGCGGAGGCGTTTTTTGGAAGAAAAATTTCCGCAAAGGCCTGCTTTTCCTATCTTCTAAAGGTACGGTTAGCACCGGCATTTGCGGGACTTCTCTTTGGATTGACGGCAATCGGTGCGTATTTTGCCACTGCTGCCGTTTGGGCATATGGTTTTCTGTGTGGCGTCTTTCTCTCGGCTGCCTATCTGCAGAACGGAATGGCAGGTCTTTTATTCTTTTTTCTGGCTCTTTTTCCGCAGATTTTCCTCTACCTTGCCGCGTTATTTCTGATGGCTGCTGCGTGCAGCCGGATGGCAGAGACGAATCACCTTGCCGGCGGCATACAGAAAAAGGAATATTTTTGCTTTGGCGTGCGCTACTTCTTTGCACTGATCCTGCTTCTGTGGGGTATTCTGCTTGAGAGTTATGTCAATCCGTGGTTTCTTGCGAAAATCCTGTAAAAACGGTCTGAAAAGGGAATTGCATTTTTGAAAAAATGTGTATATAATTAAAAGCATTGTTACCCTTTATCGGGCAGTGAGAGGGAGAAAAAAGCAAAAAGGAAAAAAGCTATGCAGGAAACGATACAGTCATTTACGGACTATCTACAGACGGAAAAGAAAGCGTCAAAAAATACAGAAGTATCCTATCAGCGCGATCTTCGAAAGCTGGCAGTTTTTTTGAAGGAGCACGGAATAGAAAAACCGGAGCAGATGAATGCAACGGTTTTAAATTCTTATTTATTATATCTGGAGCGGGAACACTTCTCGCCTGCAACGATCTCGCGCAGCATCGCGGCAATCCACATGTTTTGCCAATATGCGTGTCAGGAGGGGATAATGGTATCCGACCCGTCAAAAGCATTGCAGCCACCGAAGGTTGAACGGAAAATGCCGGAGATCCTTTCCATCGCAGAGGTCGATCTGCTGCTTCGCCAGCCAAAAACCGACACGCCAAAGGGTATCCGCGACAAAGCAATGCTGGAAATGCTGTATGCGACCGGTATCCGTGTCAGTGAGCTGATCCATTTGAAAACACAGGATGTCAATCTTATGATGGGCTATATCACCTGCCGCGATGAAAAGGAGCGGATCGTTCCGTTCGGCGGACCGGCGAAAAAGGCGTTGGAGCAGTATCTGGGGAGTGCGCGCGCAGCCCTGATGCATGGACGGGAGGATGATGTATTGTTTGTCAACTGCTCCGGAGGTCCGATGAGCCGTCAGGGATTCTGGAAAATTCTGAAATCCTATGCGAAATCCGCAGGCATTACTGCGGATATTACGCCGCATACCCTGCGCCATTCGTTTGCAACTCATCTGCTGCAAAATGGTGCGGACTTAAAGAGTGTCCAGGAGATGATGGGACATGCCGATATCTCGACAACGCAGATGTATCTCCACCTTGGTGTGAATAAAATCAGGGACGTGTACCGGAAGACACATCCGAGAAAGTAAAGGTGGAACAGAAAAGTAAAACGATAGAAAAACCTCCGCCGCAGACTGGTGAAAAACTGCAGCGAAGGTTTTTGATGTTTTTAGGGTGTTGAGAAAATTTAGCACTCCTCAGCGATATCATAAATCAGGCGTTCGGTCTGATCCCAGCCAAGGCACGGGTCAGTGATGGATTTACCATAGACATGATTTCCACAACCGATTTTCTGATTGCCAGGCTCCAGATAGCTTTCGATCATAACACCTTTTACGAGACTTTCGATATCCTTGTTGCATCGTCTTGTGTGCAGAACGTCTTTGACGATACGGATCTGCTGCTCGTATTTCTTTCCGGAGTTGGAATGGTTGGCGTCGATGATGGTAGCCGGGTTTACGAGATGTGTTTCGTTGTATTTCTCCAGCAGAAGCTGAATGTCCTCGTAGTGATAGTTCGGCACGGAGTTGCCGTGCTTGTTGGTCGCACCGCGGAGAATGGTGTGCGCCAGCGGATTTCCGCTTGTCTTTACCTCCCAGGTACGGTAAATAAAGGAGTGGGAGCCCTGTGCGGCAATGACGGAGTTGATCATAACAGAAAGATCACCGCTGGTCGGGTTTTTCATGCCGGCCGGAATGTCGATGCCGGAAACAGTCAGACGGTGCTCCTGGTTTTCTACGGAACGTGCGCCGACCGCAACATAGGAGAGAATATCGGACAGATAGCTCCAGTTGGACGGATACAGCATTTCGTCTGCAGAAGTCAGATCAGTCTCTTCTACTACGCGCATATGCATTTTACGCATGGCGATCAGGCCGTGCAGCAGGTCCGGCTTTCCTTCCGGGTCCGGCTGATGAACGATACCTTTGTAGCCTTCACCTGTGGTACGCGGTTTGTTGGTATAGACACGTGGGATAATGATCAGTTTGTCGGATACTTTGTCGGCAACCTTTGCCAGACGGTGATTGTACTCCAGAACAGAGTCTTCGTTGTCTGCGGAGCAAGGTCCTACGATAACAAGAAATTTATCGGAATCCCCGGTAAAGACTTTTGCGATTTCAGCGTCACGCTGTTTTTTGATTTCGGTTGCGCGGGCGCTTAAGGGATATTGTTCCCGGATCTCTGTTGGGGTGGGAAGTTTTCTTACAAATTCAAGGCTCATTTTCGTTCTCCTTTATCTTAGATGCACTTCTTTTCTAGCTGCGGACAGAGGAGCGTTCTTGTGTGCCCCGTCGCAAACTATCTATAAATTATAATACATAACGCGAAGATTGTCGATATTTTTTCGGCGAAAATTCTGTTTCTCTTAAAAAAAGATAGAAAAAAGGTATCAATGAACAGCAAATCCGTTTGCAGATTCCCGATGCAGGAACAAAAGTGCCATTGTCATAATGGTAAGTTCACTTGCAAGAATACCATAGAGATAGCCACGGATGCCGAAAACCGGGACGAGAAAAAGAATTGCAAGAATACGAATTACATCTCCGGCAAGGTTCTGGAAAAAAACGAGAGAAGTTTTTCCAAGGCCGTTTAAAATGCTTCCAAGTGTCGTTTCCAGATAGAGAAAAGGACTTAAAAATGAAAGGATACGCAGAAAAACGCCGACTTCTTCGTTTTGAAAAAGGAAACGTCCAAGCCACGGACCGAAAAAGAAAAAGGCAAAAACAGCGGAAGTGCCAAGCAGCACACAGAAAGAAATTGTATAACGGATCGTGTCTGATATTTGCTCCGGCGTACCGTCGGCCTGCTGTTTTGCTACGCCGGGCAGAAGCATGACGGACACCGCGTGGGTGACGGCGGAGGGAAAAAAGATCATCGGAAGTGCCATACCGGTGAGAATGCCATACTGCGAGAGCGCTGCTTTCCGGGAAAGACCGTAGGTGACCAGACAGCCGGGGAGCAGAGCACTTTCAATGCTGTGGAGGATATTCAGAAGAATACGGTTCAGCGTAAGCGGAAGATTCAAAACGGCAAGCTCTCGGAAGGTATCGTACCAGAGGGTCTTTTCTTTGAAAAAAACAGAAATCGGGCGGTGTTTCTGAGGGGACCTGCTGTGCGAGACGGACAGGCAGGCCATCAGAAAGAGACACGAAAAGAGTTCGCCGGCGGCAGTACCGAATGCAGCGACAGCGGCAGAGGGGAGGCTTGTGGAAAGACAGAAAAGCCAGGCAAGGTAGGAAGCGCCCATGCGCACGAACTGTTCCAAAAGCTGGCAAAAAGAAGGCAGTGCCGTCTGATTCTGGCCAAGATACCATGCCGAGAGACAGTTGTGGATCCCGGAGGGGAGAATGCCGAGTGATAAAATCCGGAGGAGCAGAATCGTCCGCGGCTCAAAAAGAAGCCGTGTTCCGATAAAATCCGCGCTGAAAAAGAGAAAGATGGAGGCGGAGAAGGAAAGTATCACTACAATGCCGCATCCGGCCGCCAGACAGATCTTTGCCCGTCTGGAATCCTTTTTGGCAAGGTACGATGCGACAAAGCGCGAGAGCACTGTCTGCATGCCGCCTGCGCCAAGGGAGAGCATCAGTGCGTAGAGTGGTGTGGCGAGCTGGTAGATACCAAAGGCTTCCGCACCGATCCGGCGCGACAGGAATATTCTATAGAGAAATCCAAGAATTCTGCAGATGATCCCGGACGCGGTCAGGATCAGTGTGCCAAGAAGAAGCGTGTTCTTTCTTGTGATTTTCAGCATGGGATAGACTCCTTTCACGGCATTGCGCAGATAGTCTAAAATATGCGAAAAAACTCCTTGACAGAACCCCGTGATCGGTGCTATTCTGAGTGAGAAATAAATCCGATTAAAACTGTCGGAATTGGAAAACGACAGCACAGGAAAAAGGAGAACCAGGAATGAAATTATCGACCAAAGGAAGATATGGTCTGCGTGCCATGATCGATCTGGCGAGTCACGAAGAAGAGGGTGCAGTGTCCATTGCCAGCATTTCAGAACGCCAGAATATCTCAGAGAGCTATCTGGAGCAGCTGGTGCGTCCGCTTCGAAAAGCCGGATTCATTGAGAGTGTGCGGGGAGCAGGCGGTGGATATGTACTTGCAAAACCGGCAGATTCCATTTCGGTAGGAGATGTTCTCCGTGTGCTGGAGGGCGGACTCGAGGCAGTCACGTGCTCGGTCAATGAAGGCCTGGGCGGCTGCGATGCGGCCGATTTCTGCGTCACGCGTTTTGTGTGGCAGAGGATCAATGAGGGAATTACGAACGCTGTGGATTCCATCAGCCTCGGAGAGCTGGTTCAGCAGAGCCGGCAATTAGAGAAAAACAGAAACAGCGATAGAAATGACAAGGAGTGAACAACAATGATTTATCTGGACAATGCGGCAACAACAAAAACAGCCCCGGAAGTTGTCGAGGCTATGCTTCCTTATTTCAGCGAATACTACGGAAATCCATCCAGTATTTATGCCATTGCGGGAAAAAGCAAAGAAGCTATTACGAAGGGAAGAGAACAGATCGCAAACGTGCTCGGCGCAAAACCGGAGGAAATTTATTTTACAGCCGGCGGCAGCGAGTCCGATAACTGGGCGTTAAAAGCTACCTTTGAAGCATATAAAAATAAAGGAAACCACATCATCACCACAAAAATCGAGCATCATGCGATTCTTCACACCTGCGAGTATCTGGAAAAAGAGCGCGGTGCGAAAGTGACTTATGTCGGCGTCGATGAGAACGGCGTTGTCAATCTGGATGAACTCGAAGCAGCCATCACACCGGAGACCATTCTGATTTCCGTTATGGCGGCAAACAACGAAATCGGAACGATTCAGCCGATCAAGGAAATCGGAAGAATTGCAAAAGAACACAATATTTTATTCCACACAGATGCCGTACAGGCATTTGGCCAGATCCCGATCAATGTGGATGAGTGCAATATTGATATGCTCAGTTCCAGCGGTCATAAGATTAACGGACCGAAAGGAATCGGCTTCCTTTACATCCGAAAGGGTGTGAAAATCCGCTCCTTCGTACACGGCGGTGCGCAGGAAAGAAAACGCCGTGCCGGAACAGAAAATGTACCGGGCATCGTAGGATATGGAGTTGCGGCAGAGCGTGCGGCAAGAACTATGGCAGAGCGTACCGCAAAAGAAATCGAAGTACGTGATTATCTGATCAACCGTATTTTAACCGAGATTCCGAACTGCCGTCTGAACGGCGATCCGGTAAAACGTCTGCCGAACAACTGCAACATCAGCTTTGAATTCATCGAGGGAGAGTCCCTTCTGATCATGCTGGATATGAAAGGTATCTGCGCATCCAGCGGTTCTGCATGTACTTCCGGATCCCTGGATCCGTCCCATGTACTGCTGGCCATCGGACTGCCGCACGAGAAAGCACACGGTTCCTTACGTCTGACTTTAAGTGAGGAGATCACAAAAGAGGACGTTGATTTCGTTGTAGAGCAGATCAAAGCGATCGTAGACCGTCTGCGCAGCATGTCCCCGCTGTATGAGGATTACATCAAAAAACAGCAGGGTAAATAAGTTTAAAAAAATAAGACAGTCCATCCAGAAAGCCGGTACAGAAAAATTCAGGTAAAAGCTGTGCCGGAGGAGGACTGCTTTGAAATAGTTCAGGAGGAAGAATAACAATGTACAGTGAAAAAGTAATGGATCATTTCCAGCATCCGAGAAATGTAGGAGAAATTGAGAACGCAAGCGGTGTAGGTACCGTTGGAAATGCAAAATGCGGCGATATCATGAGAATGTATCTTGACATCGACGATAACGGAATCATTCAGGACTGCAAATTCAAAACCTTCGGCTGCGGCGCCGCAGTTGCAACCAGCAGTATGGCAACCGAGCTGGTAAAAGGAAAAACCATCCAGGAAGCTCTGGAAGTAACCAACAAAGCCGTTATGGAAGCACTCGACGGACTTCCGCCGGTCAAAGTTCACTGTTCTCTGCTTGCAGAAGAAGCAATTCACGCTGCACTCTGGGATTACGCAGAGAAACACCACATCAAGATCGAAGGTCTTGCAAAACCGAAGTCTGATATCAGCGAGGGCGAGGAAGAGGAAGAATACTAAGTATGGGAAAAAAGAAAGTAGTCGTTGGAATGTCCGGCGGCGTAGATTCCTCGGTGGCAGCGTATCTCCTGAAAAAAGCAGGATACGATGTCATCGGGGTGACCATGCAGATCTGGCAGGATGAGGCCGAGACAGTCCAGGAGGAAAACGGGGGCTGTTGCGGCCTTTCTGCTGTTGATGATGCAAGACGCGTGGCACAGGTGCTGGACATTCCGTATTATGTCATGAACTTCAAAAAAGAGTTCCGTGAGAACGTCATGGACTATTTCACGAACGAATATCTCTGCGGCAGAACACCGAACCCGTGTATCGCCTGCAACCGCTATGTGAAATGGGAAGCGTTGCTTCAGCGCAGTCTTTCCATTGGAGCGGACTACATTGCGACCGGACATTATGCAAGAATCAAACAGCTTGCCAATGGACGGTATGCGATTGCAAATTCGGTAACAGCGGCAAAAGACCAGACGTATGCACTGTATAATCTGACCCAGGAGCAGCTTTCGCATACGCTGATGCCGGTCGGAGACTACACAAAAGATCAGATTCGTGAGATTGCAGCAAAAATCGGTCTTCCGGTAGCAAAAAAGAAGGATTCCCAGGAAATCTGCTTCGTGCCGGATCAGGATTACGCTTCCTTTATTCAGAACGAGACAGGAATCGTGGCACCGAAAGGCAATTTCGTGAATACAAAGGGTGAAATCCTCGGTACCCATGAGGGGATTACCCATTATACCGTAGGACAGCGCCGCGGACTCGGCCTTCCGATGGGACACCGCGTGTTCGTACTGGAAATCCGTCCGGAGACGAACGAGGTTGTGGTCGGCGAAAATGAAGAGGTTTTCGCAAAAGTAGTAAAAGCAAACAAAGTAAACTATATGGCAATTCCGCCGCTGGAACTTGGAGAAGAGCTCTCCTGCACCGCAAAAATCCGGTACGGGCACAAAGGCTCCCCGTGCGTGATCAAACGGACCGGGGAAGATGAGATTACCTGTACCTTCCCGGACGGCGTGCGTGCTCCGACACCGGGACAGGCTGTTGTCTTCTACGTGGACGGCTGTGTCGGCGGAGGCGGAACGATTACGGAGGCCGAAAGATGAAAATAGCGGACTGTCATATGCACAGTTTCTTTTCAAGTGACAGCGAAGCACCAACAGAAGAGATGGTAAAACGGGCAGTCGAGCTGGGACTTCCGGCAATCTGCCTGACGGATCACTACGATATGGATTACAGTACCGGCGAGTTCCAGCTCGATACACCGGCATATGCGGCAAAAATCCGGGAACTGCAGGAAAAATACCGCGACAGAATCGATATCCGATTCGGCGTGGAACTGGGACTGCAGCTCCACTTAAAAGAACGGATGGAAGAGTATGTAAATGCGTGGCCGTTCGACTATGTGATCGGCTCCATGCATGTCATTGACGGAAAAGACCCCTATTATGAGGATGCTTTCCCGGACTGGACAGCAGAAGAGCTGTACCGGGCGTATTTTCGGGCTACAGCAGAAAATATCCGGTTCTTCCACAATTTCCAGACGCTTGGTCATCTGGATTATGTGGTACGCTACTGCAGAGAAAAGGGAAAAGATTACAGCTACCGCGCATTTGCGGACGAGATCGATACCATTTTAAAAGAGCTGATTCAGTACGATATCGCGCTGGAAATCAACACCGGCGGCTACAAGGCAGGCCTTGGCGTGCCGAATCCGACGCCGGATGTCATCAGAAGATACCGGGAACTGGGCGGCGAAAAGATCACCTTCGGTGCCGATGCCCACAAACCGGAACATATAGCGTTTCATTTCGCGGACGCGGCAGCTATCGCGCAGGAAGCCGGATTCCGGTACTACGTGCGGTTTAAAGAGAAAAAGCCGGAATATCTGCCGATCCAATAGAAAATGCGCAGGAAAAGCCGGAAAAAGCCCCAGAAAGGCTGGATTCCGGCTCTTTCTGCAATAGACGGATCTTTCGAAATTTTGCAGAAATACGGATTGGCATCCGGCTTCTTCACAAATTTTAGAAATAATTTCGTATTTTCTTGAAAATAGAACTTGAATTTTCCGACGAAATTAGGTATTATACAGATAAGGTTGATGTTTCTTTAACAAAGTACAGAGACTCAAAATTAAAATTCACTTTTTAGGAGGAATTGAAAATCATGGCAGTAAAAGTAGCAATCAATGGTTTTGGCCGTATCGGACGTCTTGCATTCAGACAGATGTTTGGAGCAGAAGGTTATGAAGTAGTAGCAATCAACGATTTAACATCCCCGAAGATGTTAGCTCATCTGTTAAAATATGACTCTTCTCAGGGAAAATATGCTCTGGCTGATACCGTAACATCCGATGAAGATTCCATCACAGTAGATGGCAAAAACATCAAAATCTATGCTTTCCCGGATGCTAACAACTGCCCATGGGGAGAGCTTGGCGTAGACGTAGTTCTGGAGTGCTCCGGATTCTACACCTCCAAAGCAAAAGCTCAGGCACACATCAATGCAGGCGCTCGTAAAGTAGTTATCTCCGCTCCGGCTGGTAACGACCTTCCGACCATCGTTTACAATGTAAACCATGAGACCCTGACAGCAGACGATAACATCATCTCCGCTGCATCCTGCACCACAAACTGCCTTGCACCTATGGCAAAAGCTCTGAACGAACTGGCTCCGATCAAATCCGGTATCATGGTTACTATCCATGCTTACACTGGAGATCAGATGACTCTGGACGGACCGCAGAGAAAAGGCGATCTGAGAAGATCTCGTGCAGCTGCAGTTAACATCGTTCCAAACAGCACCGGTGCTGCAAAAGCAATCGGCCTTGTTATTCCGGAACTGAACGGCAAACTGATCGGTTCTGCACAGCGTGTTCCAACCCCAACCGGTTCTACCACAATCCTTACAGCAGTTGTAGAAGGAACTGTAACTGTTGACGAGATCAACGCAAAAATGAAAGCATCTGCAACCGAGTCCTTCGGATACAACACAGATGAAATCGTATCCAGCGATATCGTTGGTATGAGATATGGTTCTCTGTTCGATGCAACTCAGACCATGGTTCTTCCGCTGGACAACGGAACAACAGAGGTACAGGTTGTTTCTTGGTATGATAACGAGAACTCCTACACAAGCCAGATGGTTCGTACCATCAAATACTTCAGCGAGTTAGCATAATTTAACAAACTGAACGGCAAAATTTCAGAGCCCAAAGGGTCCGGTCTGTTAAGGACCGGACCCTTTTTGCGAATGCGGCGGAAAAATACGGCACAAAAACAGCCCTTTTCCGTGTGCAAAAATTATAAACTGCATTTTTAAATAAGGACCGCGATGCCGCAAAAACAAAGAAACGGCGCGGTAGATGCAGTTGGATATATGGAGGGAAACGCCCATGTTAAACAAAAAAACCGTAGATGATATCAACGTAAAAGGAAAAAGAGTCCTTGTAAGATGCGACTTCAACGTTCCGCTGATCGATGGAAAAATCACAGATGAGAACCGTCTGGTAGCTGCTCTTCCGACGATCAAAAAACTGATCGCTGACGGCGGAAAAGTAATTCTCTGCTCTCATCTTGGAAAACCGAAAGGAGAACCAAAACCAGAGCTTTCTCTTGCACCGGTTGCAGTTCGCCTTTCCGAGCTTCTCGGACAGGAAGTTAAATTTGCAGCAGATCCTGAGGTTGTAGGACCGAACGCAAAAGCAGCTGTTGAGGCTATGAAAGACGGAGATGTAATCCTTCTGGAGAACACCCGTTATCGTGCGGAAGAGACCAAAAACGGTGAGGAGTTCAGCAAAGAACTGGCTTCCCTGTGCGACGTATTCGTAAACGATGCATTCGGAACCGCACATCGTGCTCATTGCTCTAATGTTGGTGTTACTAAATATGTTGACACTGCAGTTGTTGGTTATCTGATGGAGAAAGAGATCGCATTCCTTGGAAATGCTGTCAACAATCCGGAGCGTCCGTTTGTTGCCATCCTTGGCGGATCCAAAGTATCCAGTAAGATTTCTGTTATCGACAATCTGATCGATAAAGTTGATGTCCTGATCATCGGCGGTGGTATGGCTTATACCTTCGCAAAAGCAGCAGGCGGCACCGTTGGTGATTCTCTGCTTGAGATGGATTATCTGGATTATGCAAACAAAATGAAAGAAAAAGCAGCAGCAAAAGGCGTGAAACTGCTTCTTCCGGTAGACAACGTTGTTGCAGATGCATTCTCAAACGACGCAAATACACAGGTTGTTCCGGCCGGACAGATTCCGGATGGCTGGGAAGGTCTGGATATCGGACCGGAAACGGCAAAACTGTTCGCTGACGCTGTTAAAACTGCTAAAACCGTTGTATGGAACGGACCGATGGGATGCTTCGAGATGCCGAATTTCGCAGCAGGAACCAAAGCAGTTGCAGCAGCACTGGCTGAAACAGATGCAGTTACGATCATCGGCGGCGGAGATTCCGCAGCAGCTGTAAATCAGCTTGGATATGGCGATAAGATGACTCATATCTCCACTGGCGGCGGCGCTTCCCTGGAATTCCTGGAAGGAAAAGAACTGCCGGGCGTTGCAGCAGCAAACGACAAATAAAACAACGATTCAGAGCGCAAGCGGAATCGAGAGGTGGCTCTGAACCGTTTCAATAAGTAAAACTAAGGAGATCAAACGATCATGGCAAGAAAGAAAATTATCGCCGGAAACTGGAAAATGAACATGACTCCGAGCGAGGCAGTAGAGTTAGTTAATACATTAAAACCACTGGTGGCAAATGACGACGTTGACGTTGTTTTCTGCGTACCGGCCATCGATATCATCCCGGTTGTAGAGGCTGCAAAAGGCTCCAACATCCAGATTGGTGCTGAAAATATGTATTTTGAGGAGAAAGGTGCTTTCACAGGCGAAATCTCCCCGGCTATGCTGACAGACGCTGGCGTGAAATACGTTGTACTTGGCCACTCTGAGAGAAGAGAATACTTCGCAGAGACCAGCGAGACCGTAAACAAAAAAATGCTGAAAGCTTTCGAGCACGGCATCACCCCGATCATGTGCTGCGGAGAAACTCTGGAGCAGAGAGAGCAGGGTGTAACGATGGATTTCATCCGTCAGCAGGTAAAGGTTGGATTCCTGAATGTAACAGCAGATCAGGCCAAAACAGCCGTTATCGCTTACGAGCCAATCTGGGCAATCGGAACCGGTAAAACTGCTACAACAGAGCAGGCTGAGGAAGTTTGCAAAGGCATCCGCGAGTGCATCGCTGAAATCTATGATGATGCAACAGCAGCAGCTATCCGTATCCAGTACGGCGGCTCTGTAAACGCAAAAACTGCACCGGAACTGTTCGCACAGGAGAACATCGACGGCGGCCTGGTAGGCGGAGCATCCCTGAAACCGGATTTCGGAGCTATCGTAAACTACAATAAATAATTGATTCTTGTACGAAATCAATCAATAAAACAGGCTAAGACGCCACCAAACACGGTGAAATTTGGCAGAAATGTCAAAGGAAAAGTGCTTGGTGGCGTTTTGCTGTTTTACGACGTGATGGCAATACCGCTCTTTAGGATCTGGCGTAATAGACTTCTGCAATGTTTTTTCGCACTTGCGGACATCTCCCACATGTGATATGATGGGAACGACAAAAAGTGTCGGAAAAACCGCATGATAGAGGGAAAAAACGCGGCAAATCAGACGACGCGAAAGAAAGCATAAAGGAGAATATGATTATGGCAAGAGAAATCATTAATACAGAAAAAGCACCGGCAGCAATCGGACCTTATGTACAGGCAGTCGCAGACAACGGCCTTTTATTTATTTCCGGACAGCTTGGCTTTGATGTAGAGCATGGCAGCGTGATCCCGGAAACCGTAGAAGAGCAGGCAACCCTCTCTTTAAAGAATCTGGACGCAATCATGACAGCAGCAGGAACTGACCGCACGAAAGTGATGAAAACAACCATTTTCCTGACCGATATGAACGATTTTGCCAAGGTAAATGAAGTATACGGTGCTTTCTTTGGCGAGTCCAAACCGGCTCGTTCCTGTGTAGCAGTTGCCGCTCTTCCAAAAGCAGCAAAAGTAGAAATTGAATGCATCGTATCCCTGAAATAAGAGGGAGAGATGAGTATGGCAGAGGAAAGAGTAATTAAAATCGGAATGCTGGGTCTTGGCACCGTCGGTACCGGTGTGTACAAAGTGCTGAAAAGCCAGCAGGAGGAAATGCTTCCGAAGCTGGGAGCGCGTGTGGAGCTGAAAAAAATTCTCGTGCGCAATGTGGAAAAAGCAGCTGCAAAGGTTGACGATCCCTCCATCATCACCACCAGCTTCGAGGAGATTGCCAATGACCCGGAAATCGAGATTGTTGTTGAGGTTATGGGTGGAAAACAGCCGGCCATGAATTACATTCTTGCCTGCCTGGATGCTGGAAAGAATGTTGTAACGGCAAACAAAGACCTGGTGGCATCCGAGGGCAAAAAAATCCTTGCGACAGCAAAGAGAAACGGAAAAGATTTTCTCTATGAGGCATCCGTGGCGGGAGGAATTCCGATCATCCGTCCGGTGAAACAGTGCCTTGCCGCCAATCATATCACAGAGCTGATGGGTATTTTCAACGGTACCACAAATTTCATTCTCACAAAAATGTCGCAGGAAGGCATGGAGTTTGGTGATGCGCTCCGTCTGGCGCAGGACATGGGCTATGCGGAAGCAGACCCGACTGCGGATGTGGAAGGTCTTGATGCCGGTCGCAAGGTAGCAATCCTTGCTTCGGCAGCGTTCAATTCCAGAGTGACATTTGAAGATGTTTACACCGAAGGCATTACCAAAATCACGGCGACCGATATCGAGTACGCAAAAGAGATGGGATGCACGATCAAGCTGCTCGGCGTGGCAAAAGATACCCCTGAAGGAATCGAAGCCCGCGTTCATCCGATGCTGATCGACAGCAATCATCCGCTTGCGACTGTCAATGATTCCTACAATGCCGTATTCCTGACAGGCGATGCCGTACAGGATACGATGTTTTACGGACGAGGTGCCGGAGAGCTTCCGACTGCGAGTGCTGTTGTGGGCGATATTTTCGATGTTGTGCGCAATATTTTATGGAACTGCTGCGGCAGAATCGGCTGCACATGCTACCGGGAATGCCCGATCAAACGTGTCGGCGAAATTAAGTCGAAATATTTTGTACGCATGCAGATTGAAAATCGGTATGGAACGCTGGCATCGGTAGCTTCTGTCTTTGGAAATAACAAAGTTTCAATTGCACAGATGCTTCAGAAACGTGTCAATGGAAAATATGCCGAGATCGTCGTCATTACGGACGAGGTCAAAGAGCGCCATTTTGAGGATGCCATGCAGATTTTAGGCGGAATGTCGATGATCCAGGAGATTTCCTCGACAATCCGGGTATACTAAAAAAATGTAACAATTCAGAGCCATGCGAAATGGAAGAAAAATCGCGAATCATGCTTGCGTGAAGGAGCGCTTTTTCTGGAATTTCATATGGCGAAAAGCAACATCGAGATGCAGCGTAAGCGGAATCGAGACGGGGCTCTGGATTGTTACCCAAAATTTAAGTAAAGAAGGGAATTCACAATGAGTAAAAAACCAACCGTATTAATGATTCTTGACGGATATGGACTGAATGACAAATGCGAGCATAACGCTGTCTGCGAAGCAAAAACTCCGATTATGGACCAGCTGATGAGCCAGTGCCCGTACGTAAAAGGACAGGCCAGCGGACTTGCTGTAGGCCTTCCGGACGGACAGATGGGTAATTCTGAGGTAGGTCATCTGAACATGGGTGCAGGCCGCGTTGTATACCAGGAGCTGACCAGAATCACAAAAGCAATCCAGGACGGTGATTTCTTCGAGAATGAAGAGCTGGTAAAGGCTGTTGAAAATGCAAAAGCAAACAATTCCGCACTGCACCTGTTCGGACTTCTCTCTGACGGCGGTGTTCACAGCCACATCACCCACGTATTCGGACTTCTGGAGCTGGCAAAACGCAAAGGTCTCGAGAAAGTTTATGTACACTGCTTCCTGGATGGCCGTGACACTCCTCCGGCATCCGGAAAATCCTATGTAGAGCAGCTGCAGGCAAAAATGGATGAGATCGGTGTCGGCGAAATCGGCGTAATCTCCGGCCGTTACTATGCAATGGACCGTGATAACCGCTGGGATCGTGTCGAGCTGGCTTACAAAGCGCTGACAAAAGGGGAAGGCGTAGAAGGAACTGATGCGGCAGAGGCTGTTCAGGCTTCCTATGATGCTGAAAAAACTGATGAGTTCGTTCTGCCGACCGTTCTGAAAAAAGACGGAAAACCGGTTGCAACGATTCAGGATAAAGATTCTGTGATTTTCTTCAACTTCCGCCCGGACCGTGCAAGAGAGCTGACAAGAGCATTCTGCGCAGATGAGTTCACCGGATTTGAGAGAGAAAAACGTCTGGATCTGACCTACGTATGCTTCACGGAATACGATGAGACCATCCCGAACAAATCCGTTGCATTCAAAAAAGAAGAGATCACCAATACCTTCGGTGAGTATCTGGCAGCACATAACATGACGCAGGCTCGTATCGCCGAGACCGAGAAATATGCACATGTAACCTTCTTCTTCAATGGCGGCGTTGAGGAGCCAAATAAAGGTGAGGACAGAATCCTTGTAAAATCCCCGAAGGTTGCTACTTATGACCTGAAACCGGAGATGAGTGCTTACGAAGTATGCGACAAGCTGACGGATGCTATTCGTTCCCAGAAATATGATGTTATCATCATCAACTTTGCAAATCCGGATATGGTTGGCCATACCGGTGTTGAGAGCGCAGCAATCCAAGCAGTTGAGGCTGTTGATGAGTGCGTAGGCAAGGCAGTTGATGCATTAAAAGAGGTTGACGGACAGATGTTCATCTGTGCGGACCACGGAAATGCAGAGCAGCTTGTAGATTACGAGACCGGCGAGCCATACACCGCTCATACCACCAATCCGGTTCCGTTCATTCTGGTTAATGCAGACCCATCCTACACGTTAAGAGAGGGCGGATGCCTGGCAGACATCGCACCGACCCTGATCGAGCTGATGGGAATGGAGCAGCCAAAAGAAATGACAGGAAAATCCCTGCTGATTAAGAAATAAAGAGAAATCGTGAAAATGTCCCTGCCGGATTCGTTTTGAAACGGGTTCGGCAGGGATATTTTATTATAATAATCTGAAAATAAAAATAATTACGCAATAAGAGACAGAATAAAAATGGAAAACAGATAAAAAATCAAAATAAAGTGTTGACAAACGGTGAGAAAACTGATATAGTAAAGTCAACAAAAGAAAACGGAAGAAAAAAACAGAAAGAGAGGACGGACCACCGAGAACATAACGAATTACCCCATAAACTAAGAAAGCGAAGGTATGGACCCAAGAAAACGTAACGAAGTACCTCAAAGCGAAACAAAAGAACAAAAAAAGAAAGGATTCAGTCCAATGCACAGTTCTAACTTATGAAAGCCATCCGAAAATGGAAAAATCGGATGGCTTTCATATTGCGTTTTTTTATGTTTGAAAAGAATAAGGACTGGAAAAAAGAGGTTTCGACAGAGAGAGCAACATATTTTTCCCATAGCACGGTCATACTGTGAACGCAGAGAAGAAACTTGGTTACTGTTCACTTTGCAGCAAAACAGGAGGGAAAACTATGTTTCGATATTTACCAATTCGAAGCGTGACAGGAAGAGAAATTCTGGATTCGCGCGGAAATCCGACCGTAGAGGTGGAAGTGGCCGTCGGGGAGGGGATTCTCGGGCTGGAAGGCCATATGGGGCGTGCCCAGGTGCCGTCCGGGGCATCGACAGGAAAATTTGAGGCACTGGAAAAAAGAGATCAGGAAGTGCGCTATCTGGGGCAGGGCGTGAGAAAGGCCGTAGAAGCGGTCAATACCGTGCTGGCCGATGCCGTTGTCGGCGAGAATGCGCTCGAGCAGGAGCGGATCGACCATATCCTGTGCCAGGCAGACGGAACCGAAACGAAAGAAAACCTCGGGGCAAACGCCATTCTCGGTGTCTCACTTGCTGTGGCGCGCGCGGCGGCAAATGCGCTTCATCTGCCGCTGTACCAGTACCTGGGCGGCTGCCACACAAGCCGTATGCCCGTGCCGATGATGAATATTTTAAACGGCGGCCGTCATGCCGACAACACCGTCGATCTGCAGGAATTTATGATTATGCCGTGCGGCGCTCCCTCATTCCGGGAGGGTCTTTCCATGTGCGCGGAGATTTACCATACGCTGAAGCAGCTCCTAAAGGAGCAGGGATACTCGACTTCTGTCGGCGATGAGGGCGGCTTTGCGCCGGATTTAAAGGATTCCGATGAAGCACTGCAGCTCATTGTCAATGCGGTCCAGAAAGCCGGCTATGCGCCCGGAAACGACGTGATGATCGCGATCGATGCGGCGGCAAGCGAGCTCTACGAGGAGAGCAGGAACGTCTACTACTTTCCCGGGGAATCCCGTCAGTGCGGAAAGACAGTATTTCGGGATACCGCAGAAATGGTTGCCTACTATGAGGAACTGATCGAAAAATACCCGATCGTATCCATCGAAGACGGGCTGTGCGAGGACGATTTCGAAGGCTGGAAACAGATGACGGAAGCGCTCGGGAACAGAGTACAGCTGGTCGGGGATGATCTGTTTGTGACGAATGTAAGAAGGCTTTCCTGCGGCATTGCACTTGGTACGGCAAATGCGGTTCTGATCAAGGTAAACCAGATCGGAACGCTCTCTGAGGCGCTGGATGCGGTGGAGATGGCGCAGAGAGCAGGGTACCGCGCCGTCATTTCCCACCGGTCCGGAGAGACAGAGGATGATTTTCTGGCAGACCTTGCCGTCGCGACAGGCGCCGGTCAGATCAAAACCGGAGCACCGTGCCGGTCGGAGCGGAATGCGAAATACAATGAGCTTCTCCGCATCGAGGAACGCCTCGGTGAGGAAGCGAAATACCGGAATCCGTTCCCGCAAAAGGGAACCGGCGTAAGAGAATGGTGAAAAACGGCGTAAAATAGGCAAATAACAGTTGAAATCGTTCTTCCGCTATGGTAAAATAATATAAGTTGGCCGTAGGAGGTGTAATTGTGGAAATTTTAAGAACGATTTTGACAGTCATTTATGTCATTGATTGTATTGCTTTAACCGTTGTTGTATTGATGCAGGAAGGAAAACAGCAGGGTCTCGGTGCTATCGCAGGTATCTCAGATACTTACTGGGGAAGAAACAAAAGCCGTTCTGCAGAAGGAACTCTGATCCGTGCAACAAAAATCATGGCAGTTCTGTTTATTGTACTGTCGGTTGTATTAAACATGAATTTTTAGCAAAGTAAAGACATCCTTATTCCCACGAGAAGGCGTAAGGGTGTCTTTTTCTACAAAGAGGAGATAATAGATGAAAGATAATAAGAAGAAAAAAGATCGGAGGAAATATCCGCAGGGCAGCGCGGCGTCCCATGCAGGACAGAACAGCGGGAACCATGGCGGTCATGCGGGCCATCCGTGTTCCAGAAGTTCGAAACTGCTGAAAAACCGCAAGACGCTGCTCATGGATCTCGTAAGCTCGAAAAACTATGAGCCGATGCGTCTGAAAGACATTGCCATGCTGCTGCAGGTGCCGAAAGCAAAACGGTCGGAGCTTGCGGAGGTTATGGAAATCCTGGTAAAAGAAGGAAAAATCGATGTGATCTCCGACGGCCGTTACCAGAAGAGCCGCGGTGCATTCACAACGACGGAAAAACGGGAAAAAAGAGACCGCCGCGCCGGCGAGCAGGGCAGAAGAGGACGCGATGACCGATTCCGCAGAAAGAATGGAAAGAACGGCGACACAGAGAAGAAGCCGCGTATCCAGACTGTCGATATCCAGGCAGTCGTGGACGCTTACCAGATCCCGGAGGAGTTCCCGGCACGCGTGATCACACAGGCAGAAAAATGCCCGGAGGAAGTAATTCCAAACGATTACAACGGCCGCCTCGATCTAAAAAGCTGGCAGATGGTGACAATCGACGGCGAGGATGCCAAAGACCTCGATGACGCCGTATCCGTCACAAAAGCGGGCGATACGTGGACGCTTGGCGTTCATATCGCTGATGTCAGCAACTATGTGCAGGAAAATTCCGCCCTCGACCGTGAGGCGTTAAAGCGCGGCACCAGTGTCTATCTGCCGGACCGCGTCATTCCGATGCTGCCGAAGCGTCTGTCAAACGGCATCTGTTCCCTGAATGAAGGACAGGAGCGCCTGGCACTCTCCTGTATTATGACGATCAACGAGAAAGGCCGTGTGATCGGCCATCAGATCGCTGAGACGGTGATCCGCGTGGACCGCCGCATGACCTACACCGCCGTCAATGCAATCCTGACCGAGCCGGAAGCACATCCGGAGCTGCTGGAGGAATATCATGAGCTGGTTCCGATGTTCCGCCAGATGCAGGAACTGTCAGCACTGATCCGGAGCTGTCGGAAAGAACGCGGAGCAATTGATTTTGAATTTCCGGAGAGCAAAGTAATTCTTGATGCAGAAGGGACGCCGGTGGAGATCCGCCCGTATCCGTCGAACGTGGCAACACGGATGATCGAGGACTTCATGCTGATGGCGAACGAGACCGTGGCAGAGGAATACTGCACACGCGAAATCCCGTTCTTATACCGGACGCATGACAAGCCGGACGGAGACCGCATGGAGGCAACGCTGACGCTGATCCGTGAACAGGGCATCAAAGTCGAAAAGCGTTCCCATGAGATTACGCCGGGTGAGGTGCAGAAGATTCTCACCAGCATCGAGGGAACCCCGGAAGAGCCGTTGATCAGCCGCCTGCTGCTCCGGTCGATGGCAAGAGCCATTTATACCCCGGAATGCAGCGGCCACTTCGGACTGGCAGCGTCATATTACTGCCATTTTACCTCACCAATCCGCCGTTACCCGGATCTGCAGATCCACCGCATTATCAAGGATGATCTGCGGGGACGTCTCGACAAGGGCGGCAGAATCGGCAAATATTCGTCCATTTTGCAGCATGTGGCGGAGCAGTCGAGTGCGATGGAGCAGCGTGCTGCAGAGGCAGAAAGAGAGGCTGTGAAGCTGAAGAAAGCCGAATATATGCTGGAGCATGTCGGCGAAGAGTACGACGGCGTCATTTCCGGTGTAACCGGCTGGGGCTTCTATGTGGAGCTGCAAAATACCGTTGAGGGACTCGTTCACATCATGACACTGAAAGACGATTATTATAATTTTGATGAAGAAAATTACCGTCTGGTCGGAGAGCAGCACGGAAGAGTATTCCGCCTTGGTGAGCCGGTGCGTGTCCGTGTACGAAACGCCGAGCCTGCCAACCGGACAATCGATTTTACGTATGTAGAAAAAGAAACCGAGACAGAATAAATCCCTGGAGGAAAAAGCTATGGCAAAACAAAAAGGAAATCGAATGATTGCCAACAATAAAAAGGCATATCATGACTATTTTATCGAGGATAAATATGAGGCCGGTATTTCCCTTGCCGGTACCGAGGTAAAATCTCTCCGTATGGGAAAATGCAGCATCAAGGAGTCTTTCATTCGCATTGAGCGTGATGAGGTATTCATCTACGGCATGCACATCAGTCCGTACGAGAAGGGCAACATATTCAATAAAGACCCGCTGCGCATCCGGAAACTGCTGCTGCACGACTATGAGATCCGCAAACTTGAGGCGCAGATCAAGGAAAAAGGCTACACGCTCGTTCCGCTGCAGGTGTATTTTAAAGGCAGCCTCGTAAAAGTCGAGATCGGTCTGGCACGCGGTAAAAAACTGTATGATAAACGGCAGGATATCGCAAAGAAGGATCAGAGACGTGAGGCGGAGAGAGATTTCAAAGTTAAAAATCTGTATTAAAAATCCTTGACAAAAAGTATGGGGAAAGACTATAATACAATATACGGCAGTTGAAAGAGAGTTTTCACTGCACCGGGACGATCTGTTTGCGTCCCCGTATCAAAGAAAAGCGTCTGTAGAACCAGCACGGGCTTGTACTGGTTTCGACGGGGGTTTTGAAGTTTGGGAAGCCATTCGTGGACTCCGGGACCGCGTCATCAACCTGGAACCTAAATTTAAACGCAGACGATAATTACGTAGCGTACGCTGCCTAAGTGCGGCGTTGTCAGCTGAATAGTTTTCCGCGGCTATTCTTCTGGCATCAAACAGATGCGGAGCACTTCGTTTCCAAAGCTTTGCGGAGATGGAAGATTTTATGAAGCTACCGAAGCGGCAAGCCTGTCATCCGGCGTGCCGATGGGGGAACCTTTAATAGAATGACTGTAATGGGAGATGCCTGAATGAATAGGCTTTCGGACAGGGGTTCGATTCCCCTCAGGTCCATACCTGAAAAACCGCTAAAATCCAGTGTTTTAGCGGTTTTTTTGTACATTTTTGATGGAAAAAACAGGGCAAAAATGCCGCTTTAGACCGTTTCAGACCGTTTAAAACCGCATGAATTTTGGTCAAAAAAGAAAGGAAAAATTCGAAATTTTGTCAAACTTTATCTTTATTCGCACTGTTAAGAACGTAAAAGAGACCGTTTCAAAGTGCTGCAGGCACATGAAGTAGAGATACTTGATGTGCCTGCTTTTTTGTACAATAGGAAAGTTCGACTTCCGTCGAACTCTTGATAAAAAGAGCCCGCACAAAGGCGGGCATGGCAAACAGACGATAGATTAAAAGAAGTCAATGTAAAAGCCTTCTTCAAATTCATCCTCATCAAGATCGTCATCTTCGGTAAGAAAATAGTGCATATGCACTATTTAAAAACGGTGGCTCCTTATAACAAAGATTTCTGTTCACAATATAAAAAAATATCCAGCAGGTTAACTTTTGAAGCGGTAAAACAAATGCTTAAGGATGTTTTGAGTTGGTAAGGGACTAATAGATTCTGTACTTTTCGCCCTATGATTGAATCTGATCATGCGCGAGAAAAGGAAAATAATAGAATTGACAGACTTGAAAAAATGAATTACGATTTTTAAAAGTACTGCATTGCTTGAATGAGAATTATATGTTAAGGTAACAGATATAAAGAGAACTTTAAGCATTGATTTATTAAAATAAACACGGATAGCGAGGTGTATTTATGACCATAGAAGAAATTCTTGCAGGAGAATCCAAAAACGTAGAATTCAAAGAGAACCTGCCGGAAAAGAGCATCAAATATATGAAGTCTGTGGTTGCCTTTGCAAATGGAACCGGAGTTTATTGGTGGAGAAGTTGACTTGCGTATCAATATCTATCGAGGACAAAACGATACAAATAACGCCAGAATCAACGCCAAGAAAACAAAAAATGGCGTTAATGATATAAAAAATGGCATTGATGGCGTTAAAATATCACGAACGAAGGAACAGGTTCAGATAGAAAAACTGTTACAGGCTATAGAAAAGAACCCATTTGCAACCCAGGCGTATTATGCGGAACAGATCGGTGTGTCCAAAAGAACTGTTTCACGAATATTTGTTTCTTTACAGCAAAATGGTGTGTTGGTACAAAATGGAACAAACAGAAAATCGAATTGGGTAATCATAAAGTAGGAGAAACAGAAGAATGCAAATATTGGTCGATGCAGATGCCTGTCCGGTAATTGAGACGGTTGAGAAAATTGCAAAAGAGCATTGTGTTCCGGTAACACTGTTGTGCGATACCAATCATGATTTGATATTTGATATCGGATTATAGCGAAATAGTCGTGGTTGGTGATGGAGCAGATGCTGTGGATTATGAACTGATCCGTGTCTGTCATAAAGGCGATATTGTCGTATCGCAGGATTATGGTGTGACGGCGATAGCGTTGGGAAGAGGTTCTTATGCGATTCATCATTCTGGTAAATGGTACACGAATAAGAATATCGATTAGATGCTCATGGAGCGTTATTTAAACAACGAAGTGAAAAAATACCCGCATCATCGTGTCAGAAGGACAAAGAAGCGAAAAAAAGGCGGATACTGAGGGATTTGAACAGTCTTTTGAAAAAATGTTAGGGATGATACAGGAGAAAGAAGGAAAAGAGTTTAGAAGATAAAATTATCAGAGAGTGAAATAAAGTGATTTGATAATATTAGGAGATATGCCCGGATGCTATTTTTCAAAAAGGAAAAAGTGTCAGGGCATTTTTATGTGCAAAACTAATAAAAATAATTCTGAAAATATAGTAAAAATAAGCATATTGTCAAATAAAACGGAGGGTATATAATAAAATATAGAAATATAAGCGGTGAGAAAAATTGAAAGGAAAAGTGCCTATGAAAAAACTCGGAAAATATGGTAAAAAGGTATCCTGCGTGGTAATTGGAATGCTATGTGCAGCAGCGATTGGCGCCTGTGGAAGCACACAAAGTGGGTCCCAAGATGAAAAAGATGTGAGAAATGATATTTCTGTCTATGAAGAGGGAGCTGATTTGGAAGGAACGCTTACATATGGAACCTTATTTATTGAGCCGCAGACCCAGCATATGATTGATTTATTTATGAAGGAGCATCCAGGCGTAAAAATTGAAACAAAGGTTGTTTTTGACAATGATGTTACGGATGAACAGTATAATGAAGGCTTAAATACCTTGCTTACAGAACTTGCATCGGATCAACGGGCGGATATTTATGATGCAACGTATTTACCATCGGAAATTAAGACGAAAGGCAGCGGCTATTTCGAGGACTTAAATCAGTATATTGATGCAGATCCTAATTTTAACAGAGATGATTATTACGATAATATCCTGCGAGCAGCAGAAGTCGATGGAAAACTGTATCAAATTCCGGAAGGTTTTTATTATGTTATGCTTCGGTTGAATAGAAACATAACGGATGAACTGAATTATGAAGTCCCGGACGAAATGGATATCAATGATTTATATGAGTTATATCAGCAGGCCAAGCCAATTGCAGATGATGATTTTACGATTGATGTACAAAACAATATTTACGTGTTTCTGCCGATGACAGAGGACAGAGCTTATTTGAAGAAGGAAGAAGTAAATTTTGATTCAGAAAATTATGTGGATTTTCTGAGAAAAATGCAGGAACTGTATCAATATCAACCATCCTATGCGACCTATGCATTCACGGATATTAAAAGCTTTTCCGGAAAGAGTGTCCTGCTGAATATATTTACAAATTTACTCGAAGGTTCTCCGAGCGGAATGTTTGAAGAAACCGATACGGCAACAAAACCGATCCTGTTGAAATCAACGGATGGAAAAATTCCTTTCTGGAGAATTGGTGAGGACTTTTCCATGAGTTCAGGCTGCAAAGATAAAGCGCTTGCATGGGAATTTATCAAATTCTGCATTGGTCAGAAACAATTTGAGTTCGAAGATGCAAACAGTGATTCTTACTACAGAAATTTCTTTACCTATGGCAGTATGCTGAACAAAGAAAACACACGGCAGCTTGTTGCGTATCAATTGGAAAATGATGACGACACAGCAGAAAAATGGGAAGCATACAATGAAAAAGTTTCTGCAAAAGCTTTTCGGGATTTACAGTTAGACAGTATTTTGACTGAAATTCGAAACGAATGTATGGAGCAGAAAATCACCCCAGAGGAATGTGCGAAGCTTTTTCAGCAAAGAGCAGAGCTTTATGTTAATGAGTAGAAGCTGTCCTTAATCCATGGAATCAGGTATATGAAATGAAAAAACGAAATTTTATTTATATGTGTTTTATCCTTCCAAGTTTTATCGGGATCATGGCTTTTTACATCGTGCCGTTTCTTCTGTCCTTGTATTTTGCAGTGATTGACAACATGATGAACAAGGAATGGGTGGGTCTTAAAAACTTTAAACTGTTATTCGAAAATGAGTTATTCCTTTCAGCACTCCGTAATACCGGAATTTTTTGCGGGATTGCAATACCGCTGGGAATGGCGATTGCTTTGCTTCTGGTACTGGTTTTGAAAAAGCAGAGGAGAGGTCGAATTCTTCTTATCCTGCTCCTGATCCCATTAATCGTTCCATCTGGAACGGTGATTGCTTTCTGGAAATATTTGTTTGAGAGAAATGGTTTTCTGGATGGGTTTTTACAGCTTTTTGGAAAAAACATGTTCGATATTGAGAATTCCAGATGGGCCATTTTGATTATTATCCTGATGTATCTGTGGAAAAATATCAGTTTTTCGATTGTCCTTTTCTGGTCCGGGATAAACTGGATTCCGCAGATCTATCATGAGCAGTGCCAGCTGGATGGAGCTACAGGGCGGCAGGAATTCCAATATATTACATGGATCTTATTAAAACCAACGACGTTAGTTGTGCTGTTGATGTCGATCGTGAATTCTTTTAAGGTTTTTAAAGAGATCTATATGCTGTATGGGGCCTATCCATCACCGTATGTTTATATGCTGCAGCACTATATGAATAACCAGTTTTTGTCACTTAATATGCAGAAACTGTCAGCTGCAGCATGGTGTATGTTTCTCATACTGGGAATCTTTCTGGGCATCATTTATCGGGTCCAGAGGAAGAATCTGGATTATTTGTAAAGATCTTTTGTGGGTGATTTTATGAAAAAGAGATATTCGAATTTTTTCGAAAAGCTGATCTGCATGGGAGCTGTCATTTTGGCAGTCATTCCGTTGTTGTTTGTGGCTGGAAAGTCGGTACAAGTTCCAGAAGAGTATCTTATATTGCTCTTTAAGAGACCTTTGTATTTGCGGATGATGTGGAATTCCCTGATTATTACTATTCCGGTTTTGATTGGACAGCTTTTGCTTGCACCGCTTGCCGCATACGGCTTTTGGCAATGCAGGTGGAAATACAAGGAGATTTTGTTCTATCTTTACATGATTGTCATGCTTATGCCGCTGCAGCTGACTTTAGTGCCAAATTATTTAGTGGCGAATTGGCTGGGCATTCAAAATTCGTCCTTGGCAATTATTCTTCCGGCAATGTTTCAGCCATTGGGGGTATTTCTGATTCGTCAGCAGATACAGGATTTTCCGCAGGAAACGTTAGAAGCAGCCAGACTGGACGGAGCCAGCGAATACAGAATTTATCGTTCCATTGTAAAGCCTAATTTGAGTTCAGCCATTGCTGCTGCATTAATCCTGATTTTTATTGACAATTGGAATATTGTAGACCAGGCGGTCATTTTTTTGAGAGAGCCATATCAGCAGCCGTTATCCGTGTATCTTTGCCAGATTTTAGAGGAACAGCCGGATATCTTTTATGCAGCGTCCGTTTTTTACGCAGTACCAGTTTTATTGATATTCTTAATGGGACAGGACTATTTGATACAGGGAATCAGTATGTCCGGTGTGAAAGCGTAGAGGGGAAGAAAGTACGATGAAGTTCAAAAAAATAAGTATAGGGTTAATCGCTCTGTGGTTTCTGTTTTTAACTGCCGCAACGTTTTGGTCGGTCAAAGAAGAGAACAAAACGCTTCCTTCCGTCTGGACAGAGGAGGCACAGGAAGGCAGCATTGAGTATGAATTTCCAGTTGATTTGGAAGTAAGCGCAGCTGATCAGGCAATTGGCTATATCAGCGTGTATGATAACGTTCCGGAATCTTTGCTGCAGGAGGGCAGAGATCTTCTGGTTGGAAAAGTGTGTTCTGTCATTCGAAAGGATGATTTGTATGAGCTTACGGTAGATCTGTATGAAAAACATTCGATTGGTGAAAACGTTGAGGGAAAAATCGAAATCACTTCTGAAGATGTTTTTCCAAAAGTGATCACACGGCAGGCGATTCATGAAGGAGACTTTGGAAAAACGTGTGTCTATTATATTAAGCGTCAGAAGGGAGCCTGGGGGTATGAAAATATTCTGGAAGAAAAAGCTGTGACATGTTTTCCAAATAGAAATTCAGATTTCGTGGTACTTTTATCAGAAGTAGACGAACCGATGGTCGTAAGCACATCAGAACTGACAAATGGAGAACGGGTGAAATTAACAGAAAAAGATTAAGGAAAAGAATACAGCCTCACTACCGGGACTTTCAGGGGTGAGGCTGTTTCATTATGTTCTATGCATGTGCCGATTTATACAGGCTTTAAAACACATTATCATCCGAATAATGCGTCATGATACCTTTCGCATTGTAGCCCAATATATTCCGTAACTTATCAATTGCATTTGCTTCTATATATTGATTATGCCATAACCGCTTCATAAGAACTACGGTCCTAATCGTAAGAACTGGAAACATTGTGAATGACAATGAAAAATGTACGACTATCACCAAAGCCGGAAGCCTAGAAACAGGAGATGCGACCTTGACCGGCATTTTAATGGCGCTGGTGGCAGGATTTTTCGGTGTGCTGGAAGAAACCGTCCGCAGAAAAAACGCCAGTAATGCGGTGGTAATTTAAAAAATATGGAAACAAGGAACGATATAGCTTAACGGCTATGCCGTTCTTTGTTTTTTACTTAAGTACATGTTAGAAATTCCCTGGTATCTGACAATCGCACATTATTTTTACACAATTTAATGTGTGTTCGTCGCTTTACAGTTGACAATCACACATTATTTCAATATAATATAATGTGTGATTGTCAAAGAGGGGTGAGAAACATGAATGTTAAGGAGAAAATCGAAGAACTGCGAGAAGCGTCAGAGGACGGTACGATTACCGCAGCGCAAGTAACAGAAGCCGGACTGCACCGCAGCGTTTTACAGAAGTTTGTCAAGAGCGGCGAGATATACCGCTTCGGGCGTGGCCTGTATGTGTGGAGCGACGTATGGGAGGATGATTTCTACCTTTTACAGCGAAAGTATGGGCGCGGAATTTATTCGCACGATACTGCTTTGTATCTGCGGGGCTATTCGGATCGTACCCCGGCAAAATATACGATGACCTTTCCCAAAGGCTACAATGCTTCATCCTTGAAACGGGAAAATCTAATTGTCAAGCGCGTTGTGCCGGAGAACTATGAACTTGGCAGAATTGAAATGAAATCCCCATCCGGCAATCCAATTCGTGTTTACAATTTGGAACGGACGCTGTGTGACATCCTGCGCGGCAGCGGCAGTGATATACAGATTGTCGGAGAAGCTATGAAACGCTATGCAGCATCCAAGGATAAGAACATTCACAGACTGATGCAGTACGCAGATCAGCTTCGTGTGAAGCCCAAGGTGCTGCGATATATGGAGGTTTTGCTATAGACTGTTTCAGACCGAAAAAAATGGGGTCAAAATCGCGGCCGAAAATTAAGGGGAAAAGGAAAAATTTTCCATAAAAAAGTTGATTATCTGATAGAAAAATGAAAAGGGGAGCAGATATGCAGTTACTAATCAAACAACGTGTATTTTCCTGGTCAGACACGTATGATATCTATGACGAGCAGGGGAACCAAAAGTATTTTGTGAAAAATGAATTTATCTCGCTGGGACACCGTCTGCATGTGTACGATGCGGCGCATAATGAAATTGGGTTTATCAAACAGAAATTATTTTGCTTTCTTCCGACTTTCGAAATTGAATGGAACGGGCAGTTAATGGGACATATCGAAAAACGTTTTGCACTGTTCCGCCCCAAATACGATGTAGATTTCATGGGATGGCGTGCAGAAGGTGACTTCATGGGATGGGATTACGATGTATATGAAGCCTGCAGTGCAGTCGTCCACGTACATAAAAAACTTCTGAGCTGGGGTGACACGTATGTCATCGAATATGATAATCCGAGCAATGAAATTCCGGCATTATTACTGGTGCTGGCGATCGATGCGGCAAACTGTTCACAAAATAATGGATAGCTGGCAGTGTCTGGAATGGCGTCAGGGGAGATGCGGATATGAGAACTTTGGGAAATATTCTGTGGTTTATATTTAGAGGCATGTTCGGCGGACTTGCATGGATTTTTGCAGGATGCATCTGGTGTATTACGATTGTTGGAATTCCGTTTGGACGGCAGTTTTTCAAGATGGCAAGGCTTTCGTTTATGCCATTTGGCACGAGTGTAATTGGATAAAAGGTGTATGGAAAAAGATCGGGTTACCGGTCTTTTTCTATGCGTATCATGAGGCGGCCATTCCTTTGATGCAAATAGAAACATGATAAAAGTATTGCGCAGCAGAATAAAGTATGATACTATAAAGTTACAGAAAAAATAAAGAAACGATAGAATATTCAGTATTAATTAAAAAATCAGGAAACAGAAGGAGGGAAGTTTATGAAGATAAGACAGACAATCTTTTTATTACCTTTGTTTTTGCTGGCGGGCTGCGCATCTGCAGGAGGATCACAGAGCAGAGATCTGGATTTAAAGGAACTCTGTACAGAGGAGCAGGTTTTCCAGTATGCGGATTTTGAATGGGGAACGGATTCGGAACAGCTTTTCAAACAGAGCTCCCTGAAGTTTGATGAAAAAGATCTGGGACAGGGTGATGAGAGCAGCACAAAGACATACGAGAGCAAAGAAAAATTTTCCCTGGAAAATGCAGAATCTAACATGGATCTGGAATTTTCGGACGGTCAGCTGAGTCAGGTTTCCTTTACTTTTGACATCGAACAGGATGCCAATACATGGATTCAGAAAGAAGTAGACGAACTGAATTCTTTATACGGCGGAGGAATTGCAACTGGACTCGGAAATCAGATTTATCAGTGGCAGGGGGAGCAGGATACGGTTCTGCAGCTGACGGCTTTTACGGAAGGGGATGAAAGCGCAACCGTTATCTTAAGCGTGGCATCGATGGAATACTCGATTGGATCATAAAATTGACAGATACGGGCGCATCAGACGGCAATGTCTGGTGCGCCTGCTTTTTTGTGAAAAAACTTTCCAAAGCTTTTAAAAGCCAGAAAGATAGAATGACAAAAGTGTCACAGATGTGATATAGTAATAGAATAATGTGAAAAAGAGAAGGATTTGACAAAAGAGATGGAGTTAGGAAATTTTCAGAAATCAGTAGATTCAGATGAAATCAAAACAATGGCATTTGAAATCATCGGAAAACCGGTGAAAGCGGTTTCACGCATCTGCGAGCAGTGGGGCGAGGCGGAAGATGAAGTGCGGGAGTACGATGTGTATGTGATCGAGACAGATGCAGGAAAATATACACTGAAGAAAACCGGCAGCAAAGAAGCGCAGATTTATGCGCAGTATCTGTCAAAAGGAGAGTTTCACGTACCGCAGTATGTCGGCATGCGGCAGGCAGAGGATGCGGACTGGATCTGCATGAAGTATGTAGAAGGAAACGACATGCGGGATATGACGGACGAGACAACAGAAAAAGCGGCAGAAACCTTAAGTAAAATTCAGTCGTATTTCTGGACACCGTCGATGGACAAAGCGCCGGAAAATGAAGTGGAGCAGAGATTTGTCGAATACTGGAAACGCGTTCTGCGCCGAGCATCGTCCGTAGCGGATGATCCAATTCTGCGGAAAGTGTATCAGATGTTCCTGGACCGCCAGCTGACTTGTCCATGTACAATGTCAAACGGTGATTTCCTGCAGTGGAATGTGATCTATGACGGCGAAAATGTTGTCATGATTGACTGGGGATTTGGTGGAATGATGCCGTATTCTCTGGACATTGCAAGATTCCTGGCACATGCGACCGAGACACGGAGTACTTTCCCGTTCTACATGAACGATGCACAGAAAGAGCTGTTTCTGGATCGGATGTATGAAGCGTTAAAGACAAAGATTTCACGCGAACAGTTCAATCTGGATGTGAAGCTGGCCACGCTGAATGAGTATATCGAGTTTGTGGAAGCAGAAGAGGACGAAGACGGCTGGTATCTGGAGCATGCACAGGCGCTGGCAGAGGAACTTCTCAATTTGTAAAAAAACGGATTGCATTTATCTGTAAGTTGTCCTATAATAGGGAACAGAAAATAAAAAGAAAGAGCACCATTGGTGTAAAGGTGAGGGAATGTTTCTGCGATAATCGACTTTAAGAAAAACACAAAGAATGGACAGCCTGGAAAACAGGCCTGTTTTTCGTGTACGCTTAAAGACGAGAATCGCTGAATCATTTCCCTTTTTTATGAGAATAGAACAGGGATATTTTTTTGCGGGTCTGTTTTGCGTACGCAGGACAGGCTCGTTTTGCGTAAAAAAGCAGAAAAGAGGCTGCCGGAGCAAAGGGGGCTTCTGTATGATGCAGATAAAAAAATTAACACTGACACATAAAAAAGATCTGCGGGTGATTCTCGAAGATTTTCAGCTTGTACTGAATGACGGAGATAAGGCCGTTATCATTGGAGAGGAGGGAAACGGAAAATCGACGCTGCTGAAGTGGATGTACGATCCCGCACTGACGGAAGATTACATCGAATCCACAGGCGAGCGCATCATCGGAAAGGAGCGGCTTGGATATCTGCCGCAGGAACTTCCGGAGGCGGAGAAAACGAAGACGGTGTATGAGTATTTCTATGAAAAAGAAAAGTTCTGGGATCAGACACCGAAGGATCTGGCGGTGCTGGCAAGAAAATTTGGTCTGACGGAAGAGTTTTTCTATCGGGATCAGCAGATGAGGGAGCTTTCCGGCGGCGAGAAGGTGAAAGCGCAGATGATGCGTCTTCTCATGGAGGATGCCACGGTCCTTCTGCTGGACGAGCCGTCAAATGATATTGATCTTGCGACACTGGAACTTCTGGAGAAACTGATCCGCGAATGGGAGCATATTGTTGTTTTTATTTCGCACGATGAAACGCTGATTGAAAACACGGCAAATATGGTCATTCATATTGAACAGATTGTGCGGAAGACAAAATCGAGATACACGGTTGCGAAACTTCCCTATCGGACGTATGTAGAGGAGCGCCTGCAGAATTTCGAGCGCCAGGAACAGAAGGCGCAGAGTGACAGGAGAGAGAAAGCGCTGCACGATGAGAAATACCGAAAGGTATACCAGAGCGTGCAGAACGCCTTGAACAACTGTTCCCGTCAGGCACCGTCCGTGGCGAAAAATCTGAAGGACAAAATGCATACCGTAAAGGCGATGAACCGCAGATTTGAAAAAGAAGATGCCCGCATGACAGAAATGCCGGAGCAGGAGGAAGCGATTTACTTCCAGCTTGGAGGAGCAGAGGCAGCCATGCCGGCCGGGAAAACGGTCATCGAATATCAGCTTCCGAAACTGGAAACGCCGGATGGAGAGCGGGTTTTGGCGGAAAATATCACCTTAAAGATAAGAGGACCGGAAAAAATATGCATTGTCGGCCCGAACGGGGCAGGTAAAACGACACTGCTGAAAAAGATTGCGGCAGAGCTGAAAGCACGGGAGGATCTCCGCGTAGATTACATGCCGCAGAACTACGAGGATCAGCTGGAGCTTTCCATGACGCCGGTCGATTTTCTGGATTCCACCGGGGAGAAGAGTGAGAGGACGAAGATTCGGACGTATCTCGGATCGCTGAAGTACACGGCAGACGAGATGGATCACCCCATCCGCGAACTGTCCGGCGGCCAGAAGGCAAAAGTATTGCTTCTGAAAATGAGCCTTGGCAATGCCAATGTGCTGATTCTGGATGAACCAACCCGAAACTTTTCACCCTTATCGGGACCGGTCATAAGAAAAATGCTCCGCGAATTTCCAGGCGCCATCATCAGCATTTCGCATGACAGGAAGTATATCGGAGAGGTGTGCGGGAAGGAGTATCTGCTGGAAAAAGACGGACTCAGACTGATCAGAGAAGAAAAATAAAAATATTCGATAACGAAAAATACGACGGTGGCTGGCTGTCGTATTTTTCCGTAGAGAGATTGGTCCTATGTCAAGATTTAGTACAAGTTAAAATGAGAAATTTCTCCCCATTTTAACCTGCCAGAAGCTCAGCCTCAGTGTTCGTTCTTTCATACACTTGTTCGAATTCGTTTGGCGACATATAGTTGCAATGGCTATGAATTCGTTTCGTATTGTAGAAAGCTTTTTTAGCATTTCTGGAAACCTAACATTCAAGTCATTCAGATGTTGTTCCGTTTGTTCATATTTGTCTAAGAATGGGGCGATCTCTTTTATCTTGGCAACAATTCTGTGTTGTTCTTGTAACGGAGGTAGTGGGAAAAGCAAAGAATGTAAGGCATTTGAGGAAAGACCTTGAATACCAATTCCTTTACCACCGATCCAACCTACGTGTTTATAAAGGAAAAAGATATAGTAATAGTATTCTACACATATCTCAGAATAGGCACGTAATCTATGAATGTGATTTTGTATCCTAATATCTGTACCATATGACCATATTGCAGCTCGTCCAATATCACCGCCTTCACAAACAAGTAAATCTCCCTTAGTAGCAGTACATTTTTGAATTTCTGCCTCAGAAAAATACATTTCTCTAAGATTATCAATTTCAAATCTATTCCAGTAAAGATTAGATGTTGTAATATACGTGAGTAATTCACCTGAATGATTAGAAGAATTTAAAGCCTTACCTGTATTGTGTTGAAAAAGTGCTCCTAATCGTACCCACTCCCAGTTCTCCGGAATCTCAAACGGCACCTCGTCCGCAATGCAAACAGACTCATTTTTCCCGATCTTCTCATAAGGCAAGCTATAGGTTGCGAATGAGCAGGCATTAAACTCTTGGTAAGATAATAAAATAGTGGTCAGAAAATGCTATAATGCCGGAAAAGTGTAATTTATATATGAAGTTAAGTTGGGAAAAATGTTGATTTTATATTGAATTAAGTCGGGAAAAATGTTAAATTAGGGTAAGAATAACACGGGAAAAATGTGAAATAATAAAAAAGAGAAATGGAGGAAGATCAGCATGCGTCGATTTGCAATGGATAAACTATTAGACTGGAAGAAAAAAAGTAACAGAAAACCACTGATTTTAATGGGAGCCCGGCAGGTTGGTAAAACGTGGTTAATGAAAGAATTTGGTAAGACATATTATGAAAAAACAGCCTACATTTCTTTTTACAATAATCAGAGAATGCAGGCTGTTTTCGATACGGATTTTGATATAAAACGTATTATTATGAACCTCAATATTGAATCAGGCGTAACGATCACCCCAGAGAATACATTGATTGTTCTGGATGAAATTCAAAATGCACCGAAAGCGTTAGAATCTTTGAAGTACTTTTGCGAAGAAGCACCGGAATATCATGTAATAGCAGCGGGATCGCTTCTTGGTGTGGCACTTCATGAGGGAATATCCTACCCGGTGGGAAAAGTAGATTTACTGGACTTATATCCATTCAATTTCAGAGAATTCCTGTGCGCTATGGATGAAGAAGGACTGGAAAGCGCGTTGGAAACAAAAGATTATAACTTGATTGACAATTTTTCAGATAAATATTTGTTCTGGTTAAAAAATTATTATTATACAGGCGGCATGCCAGCAGTTGTAGATGCATTTCGCTTGAATAAAGATTATGCAGAAGTACGACAGATACAGAGTGATATTGTACGGCAGTATGAGGGTGATTTTGGAAAGCATATTAAAGCAAAAGTTCTCCCAAGAATACGAATGGTATGGGATTCTATTCCGATGCAGCTGGCGAAGGAGAATAAAAAATTTTTCTTTGGACAGATAAAGAAAGGAGCCAGAAGCAGCGAATTTGAAATAGCAATTCAGTGGCTTCTGGATTGTGGATTAGTATATAAAGTCAACCGGGTAAATGAGCCTCATATGCCGCTGAAGGCGTATAAAAATATGAATGCATATAAATTATTCGTACTGGATGTAGGACTGCTCGGAGCAATGAGTGAACTGCCAGCAGAATCCATATTGGAGGGTAACGATATTTTTGTTGAATTTAAAGGCGCGCTTACAGAACAGTACGTTCTGCAGCAGTTGATTTCAGATACCCCTTATACGCCATATTATTATGGAAATGAAAAAGCAACTTTCGAGCAGGATTTTCTGATTCAGAAGGCAAAGAGTATTGTGCCGATTGAAGTAAAGGTGGAACAGAACATTCGATCCCATAGTCTTAAAACATATTGCGAAAAGTTCCAGCCGGAAGAAGCAGTTCGATTTTCAACATTGAAGTATAAAGAGCAGGAGTGGATGGTAAATATACCATTATACGCTGTTTGCAACTTATAAATTAAAACAGCTATAAATCCCACGAAAGAAGGTGATCCCCATGCCATTTAAAATCATCCGAAACGACATCACAAAAGTTCATGCCGATGCGATCGTCAACACAGCCAACCCTTAGCCAATTTACGTGAAAACGTATCAGAGGGGCGGTTACTTTAATCAAAGCCAGACGTTCCACCCGTTTTACCAGCCGGAGAAGATCAAAAAGGGAAGAACTGGACAAAATTCTCGAAGCCGACAGCATCGCTGATGACAGCACAATCCAGAATGCTTTTTACGATGCCCCGACAGTTGTCTATCTGTTTGCACCGTATACCTACCCAAACGACGCACAGGACTGCTGCGTTGCAAAATCATTTACGATCAGGCAGAATAAACCGAAAAATCCCGGGGAAATATGTGAACTTCCGGGGTTCATTTTGGATGGAAATATTCTTGCAATTTTACAACGCAGTTATTATAATAAAGACAAGTTCTGCGGTAAACTCATTTTTCGCAGAAAACGCCAGAAGCGGAGGCTGACGTTCAAAAAACAAAAAAGGAGCGTAAGAGAAATGGCAAAAATTTTAATTAGCCCTTCTAAATATTTACAGGGCGCAGGGGAAATGAAAAACATCGGAACATATGCGGCAAAATGCGGAAAGAAAGCACTGGTTCTGATCAGCCAGGGAGGCTACAGACGGATCGGAGCAATGATCGAAGAAAGCTTTGCGGGAAGCGACTGCGACGTTGTTTTTGATTATTTCAACGGCGAGTGCTGTGAGAGTGAGATCAACCGTCTGGTTGCTATCGTGAAAGAAAAAGGCTGTGATCTGGTTATCGGTGTCGGTGGAGGCAAAATTTTTGATACCGCAAAAGCAGTTGCCTACTACGCAGAAACACCAGTATTCATCTGCCCGACCATTGCATCGACCGATGCACCGTGCAGCGCACTGTCTGTTGTATACACAGAAGAGGGTGTATTCGAGAGATACCTCTTCCTTCCGGCAAACCCGAACCTGGTTCTGATGGACACTGACATCATCGTAAAATCTCCAGTCCGCCTGACCGTAGCCGGAATGGGTGATGCACTTGCCACCTATTTTGAAGCAAGAGCCTGCCAGAGAAGCGGAGCTACTTCCTGCGCCGGTGGAAAAACAACCGAGGCAGCGATGGCACTCGCGAAACTCTGCTTTGACACTCTGATGGAAGAAGGTGTAAAAGCCAAAATCGCTCTTGAAGCCGGCGTATGCACCCCGGCAGTCGAGAAAGTCATTGAGGCCAACACCCTCCTTTCCGGAATCGGTTTTGAAAGCGCAGGCCTCGCAGGAGCCCACGCCATCCACAACGGCTTCACCGTACTCGAAGAGTGCCATCACATGTACCACGGTGAAAAAGTAGCCTTCGGAACCCTGACTCAGCTCGTCCTGGAAAACGTACCGCTCGATGAACTCGAAGACATCATCTTATGGTGTATCGAAGTCGGTCTCCCAGTCACCTTGGCTGAACTCGGTGCCGGAAACGTAACCGACGACCAGCTCATGGAAGTAGCCAAAACCGCATGCGCAGAGACCGACACCCTCCACAACATGCCATTCGAAGTAACCCCGGAGACCGTTTTCGCCGCCATTAAAGCAGCCGACGCCTACGGTAGATACTATCTCGACGAAGAAGAATAACCCGTATGAAAAAAGATCTCCTGCCAACCCCAGGAGATCTTTTTTCATACCCAAATTTAATCAATACAAAAAATAGAAGTTTCCAACTCCCTTCCTATATGTTAAAATAAACTCACCCCATTTCACAGAAAAAACATAAACCCATGCTAAAGTAAAATGGTAAAAATATCAAACATAAAAACACAACGAGATCAGGAAAAAGCACGAGCGGGCGGGCAGCCGTTTTTTTTCCGTCCGTCAAATAAAGGAGACTTTCAATCATGGACAAATTAAAAATCCTAGTAGTAGACGACGAAAGCCGCATGCGCAAACTCGTCAAAGATTTCTTAGTAAAAGCCGGATACGACGTCATCGAAGCCGGTGACGGCGAACAGGCCGTAGACACCTTCTACGCCCAGAAAGACATCGCCCTCATCATCCTCGACGTCATGATGCCCAAAATGGACGGCTGGCAGGTCTGCCGCGAAATCCGCCAGAACTCCAAAGTCCCGATCATCATGCTCACCGCCAAAAGCGAAGAACGCGATGAACTCCTCGGCTTTGACCTCGGCGTAGACGAATACATCTCAAAACCATTCTCCCCGAAAATCCTCGTCGCCCGCGTCGAAGCCATCCTGCGCCGCAGCGGCAAAACCGGCGAAGACGACGTATTAGAAGCCGGCGGCATCCGCATTGACAAAGCCGCCCACATGGCATCCATCGACGGAAAACCAATGGAGTTAAGCTATAAAGAATTCGAACTCCTCACCTACTTCCTCGAAAACCAGGGAATCGCTCTCTCCAGAGAAAAAATCCTGAACAACGTCTGGAACTACGACTACTACGGCGACGCCCGCACCATCGACACCCACGTCAAAAAACTTCGCAGCAAAATGGGCGACAAAGGCGATTTAATCAAGACTATCTGGGGCATGGGCTATAAATTCGAGGCGGACGAATCATGAACGGAACAGAAAAACAAAATGGGACTTCCATGGAGATGCCTGCAGAAGATTCCCGTGTGACAATGGGAAACCAGACGGAGAAAAAGCACCGGTTTCACTTGAAAATGCCACAAAAGGGAAGAAAACACTCCGTCAAAAAACGAATTGCCTACACTTTTATTGCGACCATGGCAGCTACCCTGCTTATCATCGGCCTGATCAATTACTTCTTTCTCGGGTCCTTTTATATCCGGGATAAAGAACACATTCTGGCAGAGAGCTTTCAGAAACTGAATGCGACAGGCGGAGACAGCGACAATATCCCTGATACCTTCGAGCAGTTCTGCGCTACCAACAACCTGAAAGTCATTATTACCGGACCGGAGCTCAGCAGCTTCGTCTATTCCAACGCAACCGACCGCCAGAGCCTCCAGACCCTGATCTTCGGCCTGATCAGCGGAAACGAGCAGGCAAATACCAAAGTCGTTGACAGCAAAGACAACTATCAGATCCAGAAATTCTACGACAGCCACGCCGATGCCGAGTATCTGCAGATCATCGGCTGGTTTGACAATGGAAACTGCTACTTTGCAAGATGCCCGCTGGAGAGCATCACGGATGCGGTCGGCCTTTCCAACCAGTTTTACCTCTTTATCGGCATTCCGATCATCATCATCGGTGCCATTGTGATCTGGATCATCACCCGCCAGATCGTCCGTCCGGTGCAGGAGCTGACCGAAATTTCGAAAAAAATGGCAGCCCTTGACTTCGATGCCCGTTACGTGAGCGGCGGAAAAGACGAGATCGGCGAGCTTGGAAACAACTTCAATGTCATGTCCGAACAGCTTGAGCAGGCGATTTCCGAGCTGAAAAGTGCGAACGTTGAGCTGCAGAAAGATATTGACAAAAAAACGCAGATTGATGAAATGCGCCGCGAGTTCCTCTCAAATGTTACACATGAGCTGAAAACCCCGATCGCTCTGATTCAGGGTTATGCGGAAGGCCTGAAAGACAACATCAACGACGATGAGGAAAGCCGCGAGTTCTACTGCGATGTCATCATCGACGAGGCGGCAAAGATGAACGAGATGGTCAAAAAACTCCTGAACCTGAACCAACTCGAGTTCGGTGAGGATCAGGTCAATATGGAACGGTTCGATCTGAACGCCGTGATTAAAGGCGTGCTGCAGTCCTCCGACATCCTGATCCGCCAGAAAGAGGCAAAAGTGCTCTTTACCGGCGGCGACCCGCTCTATGTCTGGGGCGATGAATTCAAGGTCGAGGAGGTTATCACCAACTATCTGACGAATGCCCTCAACCATCTGGACTACGACCACACGATTGAGATCAGCTGCAAAAAAGAAGGGAATGTCGTAAAAACAACCGTTTTCAATACCGGGGACCCGATCCCGGAGGAGGATCTCGACAAGGTATGGGTGAAATTCTTCAAGGTGGACAAAGCGAGAACAAGGGAATACGGCGGAAGCGGCATCGGCCTTTCCATCGTAAAAGCCATTATGGATTCCTTCCAGCAGCAGTGCGGCTGCCAGAATTACGACAACGGTGTGGCATTCTGGTTCACACTGGAGGCAGATGGAAAAACGGAAGAAGCATGATTGCAAAAAGCGTGCCAGAAAAAGGAAATACAGCCTTTTCCTGGTGCGCTTTTCTTGCATAAAGGAAAAAGATGGTGTAGAATAATAGCACAAACGGTCGAAAAGAGAGGGAGAAAAGAGATGGCGGATTCCAACAGTACAAAGAGTGCGCTTGCAGATGCAATGAAAAAATTGATGGTACGCAAGTCTTTTGCGAAAATCAGTATTTCAGATCTCTGCGAGGAATGCGGTCTGAACCGGAAAAGCTTTTATTATCATTTTAAAGATAAATACGATCTGGTAAACTGGATCTTTTATGTGGACTTTCTGACAAACATGGGCGGAAAGAACTTTGAGAATGAATGGGATGTGCTGGTGGCGGTCTGCAATATTTTCTATCAGAATAAAGCATTTTACCAGAGTGCCCTGAGGATCGAAGGGCAGAACAGTTTTAAGGATTACTTTTACGAGATGCTCGAGCCGGTCATGGCGTTTTTTGTACAGGATCTCTTTCAGGTACAGAATCAGAAACTGTTTGTAACGTTCTTCTGTGATGCCTTCCTGACCGCGGTTCTGCGCTGGTTTTCCATGGAAAGCGAGCTGGAACCGGAAACGTTTGTCGAAGAACTGAAAGAAGTGATATACAGATCATCAGAAAAAATAGCAGCCAAAGCGGAACCAAAGAAATAAAATTCCGCTTTGGCTGTACTTTTATGCATCTGCGAGCAGTTCACGGTAAAATATATTCCGAAGAGACAACTCTTTAAAGGAAACGGTGGGCGTATCGAGTGTGCGGGCCATGCGATCCGGCAGAAGCAGCAGATACGCCGGATTGGCGGTGATAATCTGCTCAATTTTGCGGGAGTCTTCCTGCACTTCAATCGGGAAGAATGGCTGTATGGGGGTGAAGCGGTACTGTTGAACAACATCGGAAACAGCCCGGATACTTTCTTTTGAGCACGAATCATCTGCGACCAGAAAGAAAAAGACACTCTGTTCCATCTGGGAATACAGGTGGTCAAAAGAGAGCAGATAAGCGGCAGCATCTGCATCCTGATAGACTTTGTGCATACCGAACAGCGTTTTCTGATGGCGCAGGGCTTTTGCCATGGAAGCCGTTGAGGGGGCATCAATTGGAAGAGAAACCATCAGGTTCGGGCAGGATAAAAGCAGTTTCTGCTGTTTTTCGGTAAGCGGCGTATCGGAAAGAAACCAGAGAAACGCGCATTCCGGATGCGACTGGATGACGGCAAGGTAGGATTCCATATCCTCATGATGATCCATGGAGCGGAGCTGATAAGAGTAGATGCCGTATGTCAGACCGGTTCTGACCACGGATGCAAAAAACGAGGAATCGTAAGTGTCCGGGATGCGGCTGTCGAGACGGAGCTTGACAACCCAGGGAACAGCAAAGGAAAGTTCTTTCTGCTTCTGGCGCAGAATCTGCGCACCGTAGGTAAAACTGTTGTAGCCGATGTTGATGCCGAACTGACGAAGCGCTTCCGGATTGTTGCTGCGCAGCAGAAAGTCGATTGCCTGATAATACGGGCTTTCATCGTTGCGCAGAAGATCCTGAAAAATGGCAAAAATCTGATTCTGAAAGCGGCCGCGGGAAAACTGGCGGCCAAGATCGCAGAGCTTGCGGACGCTGCGTTTCGGATCTGCGTCCATCTCCACCATCGCGCGTGCAACTGTTGTGTCGATCAGTGCGCGGGTGATGTCCTGTGAATTCATAATGTGTTCCTCCGATCAAGTAAAATAAGCTGTTTTTATCATAGCAAAAAGAACACGGTAAAAACAGGGACAAAGAACAGGAATTGTCTAAAAACTCCATTCCTTAAGGAAAATTTACCAGATCTTCAGAAGAAATTTCTTTTTCTTTTGTGGAAAAAGTGGTAAAATAAAGTTAGATGGTACAAACTATCGATTCTGCCGCGCCAAAAACGCGGCGGAACCATCCGAAACAATTCCAGAAAAATAGGAAAAACGAAATGGTTTTCGAACATGGAAGATAAAAGGAGGCGTTTTGCATGAAATTTGATATGCACTGCCACACAAAAGAGGGTTCGATGGATGGAAAAGTCATGATTGAGGAGTACATCCGAACACTGAAACGAAAAGGATTTGGAGGAATGTTGGTATCCGACCACGATTCCTATGACGGATACCGCGAGTGGAAGAATGCCATCAAGGGAAGAGCACACCAGGATTTTGTGGTATTAAAAGGTGTTGAGTACGATACGTGCGACTGCGGCCACATTCTTGTGATTATGCCGTTCGGCGTAAAATTAAAAATTCTGGAGCTGCGCGGCCTGCCGGGATCGATCCTTGTCAAGATCGTCCATGCGTACGGCGGAATTTTAGGACCGGCGCATCCGTACGGCGAAAAATTTATGAGCATGATCAGCACGAATGAACGGAAGAAAAAGTATCAGCAGCGGATTGCCCAGCTTCTCCCGCAGTTCGATTTTGTTGAAATTTTCAATGCGTGTGAGAGCGCGGGGACGAACGCAAAAGCGAAACGGCTGGCGGAGAAATTCAATAAGCCCGGCTTTGGCGGAAGCGATGCGCACCGGCTGGACTGCATCGGAAAAGCGTATACCGAGCTGCCGGATACTATCAGAAGTGAGGATGATCTGATCGCCTACGTAAAAACGTGCCCGCAGATCGAATGCGGCGGCGAACATTACAACGGAACGACGAAAGACCGGATCGGCCGCCTGAACATGGTGCTTGTGGATTCGTTCTATTTCTACAACAAACTTGCAAATGGCTGGCGCTGGCGGAAGCGGAGACGTGAGCTGTTTGATATCATAGAGAAAAAACTCTGATGAATGCCTGGCAAAAAAGCGTGCCGGAAACGTTTCGTTCGGCACGCTTTTTCCTGCCCTGTATTTGAATCGAAAAAGAGAGGAAACATACGTATGCTTGCAATATTTCTTGCGCCGGTCTACATACTGGCAAATGTATTTACCGCCTACTGGCTGCTGCGGTGGATGAAGGAGGTGCATCCTTTGTTCCGCCATCCGGCCGTGCTGGGTGTCATTTTGGTGCTGTATGCATTTTTTGCACTTTCCCTGCTGACGAGCTTTCTGATCAAAAGAGATCCCGTTCACCGGATTTTAAAGGTCATCAGCAACTGCTGGCTTGGCATGTATCTGTATTTTCTTGGCTTCACCGCGATTCTGGTGCTGCTGCGCTTCATTTTTGCGCATACGGCACTGACGAAAACTTGGCTGTATTCTCCGATGGGATTGAAAGCGGTCGGCCTTGGCGCGATCCTTTTTGTGATGGGAATGTGCATCTACGGAATGGTGCATGCAGTCCATATTTACACGACACGATATGAGGTTCCATCGAAAAAGGATGCACATCTGAAAATTGCTCTCGTCGCAGATCTTCATCTGGGGTACAGCATCGGCAGTCATCAGATGGAAGAGATGGTGGAAAAAATTAATGCTGAGGAGCCGGATGTCGTTGTGATTGCCGGGGATATTTTTGATAATGAGTACGATGCCATCTATGAGCCGGACCGCGTGGCGGATCTTCTGGCGGGCTTAAAGAGCCGGTACGGCACGTACGCCTGCTACGGCAACCACGATCTCGATGAGAAGATTCTCGCGGGCTTTACGTTTGAGACGAAGGAGGAGCGCATCGCCGACCGCCGGTTCGGTGAGTTTCTGGACCGCGCGAAGATTCATCTGCTGGAGGATGATGTGGTCTGTATCGATGATGCCTTTTATCTGGCGGGCCGAAAAGATCCCGACCGGATCCGCAAAACGCAGGAGACACGCGACACGCCGTCCGAACTGCTTACCGGACTGGACCAGTCGCTTCCAGTTTTTGTGATTGACCACCAGCCGTCGGAGCTGACCGAGCTGGCAGAGGCAGGCGCAGACCTTGATCTTGGCGGCCATACGCATGACGGACAGCTCTTCCCAGGCAATATCCTTACCGGCCTGATGTGGGAGAATGCCTGCGGGATGAAGAAAGTCGGAGACATGTACAGCATCGTCACATCCGGCGTGGGTCTCTGGGGACCGCCGATGCGGATCGGGACGAAAGCGGAAGTGGTGATCATCGATTACGGAAAATAAGGGTTGACAAAACCGGAACGCAGAATTATAATACAACAAAACTACGAAACAGAGGTTATCAACGATGAACGAGATGCACAGCGTACAGATGCACAGGGACGACGATTGATAGCGCTTGTATCAGAGTGAAGAACTTTACTTCACAGGTACAGGCGCTGATTGTGTTGTACCTGTGTGGAAGATAAGGCAAAGGGAAACCACACCGGGAGAAAAAGAAATACCCCGTGTGGTTTTTCTTTGCCATTTTTTATCCATGCGGGAATGACTTGAAATTTACATCAGAGAAGGGTTGTGATCGTATGGGACATACAGATTATGTCCATATGGATTTTCTGCTGATTTTGCGGCGATAAAGAAAAATTAGAACAGAAAGGCAGAAAAGACTATGAAGACAGAAATGAATACCGTAAAAGTAAGAAAAACAGAGGAACTCGAAGCAGAGCAGTTAGGAGCACACATCGGCGAAATCGTGCGGCTGCATGGAAGCATTTACAAAATCCGAAAAATGAGCTCGTTTGCATTTGTGCTGCTTCGGACGAAACGGCAGATGGTACAGTGCGTGTACGAGCCGGCGTATGCCCGGTTTGCATTGGAGGAATTAAAAGAAGAGGCGTGTGTCCGGTTTACCGCGGAGGTAATCCGTGAAGAGCGTTCCAGAAGCGGGTATGACCTGCATCTGTTAGAAGTGGAAATCCTCTCCGAGCCGGAAGAAGTACCGCCGGTTGTCATCAACCAGAAGCGGGTCAACACTTCGATTGAGAACCTGCTGGACTATCGCCCAATTACGCTGCGCAACGAAAAAGAGCGCGCGGTTTTCCAGATCCAGGCAAAGATCTGCCAGGCGTTCCGCGAATTTCTGGACAGCCATCATTTCACCGAAATCCATACGCCAAAAATCGCAGCGGCAGGAGCCGAGGGCGGAGCTAATATCTTCTCCCTGTCGTATTTCGGCGAACAGGCATATCTGGCGCAGAGCCCGCAGTTTTACAAGCAGATGATGGTCGGCGTCTTCGAGTGTGTCTATGAGATCGCACCGGTCTTCCGGGCGGAGAAGCACGACACGGCGCGTCATCTGAACGAATATACAAGCGTGGACTTTGAGATGGGCTATATTGAGAATTTTGAGGACATCATGGCGATGGAGCAGGAAATGCTGCGGTACACATTTGGACGGCTGCAGGAGACATGCGGAGCGGAGCTTTCGCTTTTAAAAGCAGAGGTGCCGGTGATCACGGAGATTCCGAGAATCCGTTTTTCCGAGGCGAAAGAGCTGGTGAGCCGCGTATACAAAAGAGCCTTTTCGGAGAAACTGGACTTTGAACCGGAGGAGGAAAAACTGCTGTGCGAATACGTGAAGAAAACGACAGGCAGTGACTTCGTATTTGTGACACATTATCCAAGCGCCAAGCGCCCGTTCTACGCGATGGACAGCAGAGAAAATCCGGCAGAGACGGAAAGCTTTGACCTTCTGTTCCGCGGCCTTGAGGTGACGACCGGCGGCCAGCGCATCCACAATTACCGGGAGCAGGTGGAAAAGCTCGAAAGCCGCGGCATGCATGTTGAAGCGTTTGAGAGCTATCTAATGATGCACCGCTGCGGCATGCCCCCGCACGGCGGCCTCGGTCTTGGGCTGGAGCGGTTTACGGCACGGCTTCTCGGATTTGAAAATGTGCGGAACGCATCCCTGTTTCCAAGAGACATTCACCGTCTGATTCCGTAAACCAGAAGAGTGTAAAAAACTCCGGCGAAGCCGTGGCGCAGATCCACGGGCTTAGCCGGAGTTTCATAAGATTTCCCTCCCTTTTGAAAGAGAGCGTAACCGTTTGGATATTTCTGTTATACATCAGGGGAGTGAAAATGACAAATTGTTTATTGCAGATAGGATTGCTGTATAAAAGTCAGAATTTTTGCAGAAATGAGCCTTGTAAAGCGTCCGAAAATAGGCTATACTAAACAAGGTTTGGCTGCCGGCAGAATCTGGCAGTATCGGCAAATATTGGAAAAAAGAAAGACGGGAGTTTCCCGGTTTGAGGATAGGAAAATATGAAATTATATGACATTTCCGGAGAGCAGTTTTCCGCAATGGACGCGCCGCGTCATCTGATGACGGAGGAAGGAACGGCGCAGACGACGCTCGACCGGTCACTTGGCATCTGTCAGGTGGCGGAGCTTGAGGGAAAAGTGACAAGAGAAGTGCTCGAGGAGGTCATGGAAGAAGACTGTGAACGTCTCCTGATCCGCGGCGATGCGCAGATTACACGCGATGGGGCAGATTACCTGGCAGAGAAAAAACTGGTGCTACTCGGTGTGGAGCAGGAAACCGTCGGAAATGAGACATCAGGGAATGATGTTCATCAGCAGCTGCTGAAAAAAGGCACGGTGATTGTTGAAAATCTGAATCTGGAGAAAGTGACCTCTGGTCATTATTTTCTCGTGGCTGCGCCGATCCAAAAGAAACACCAATACGGCGGCCCGATCCGTGCGGTTCTGATCGAAAATTAGGAAATGCCCTGTGTGAATCCGAAAATGCAATGTGAAACATAACAGAAAGAGAAAAACAGGAAAAAGTGTTCCCTCGTGGGACACTTTTTTTGATATGTCCAAAACGAGGAAATTTTGGGTTGTATTTTCCAAATATGGAGAATATAATGGGAAAAAGCCAGGATGTGGTATTCAAAACCAGATCAATTCCGGGCGAAAATATTAAACTATTACAAAGGAGATCGTGAACAATGGATGCAAAAATGAAAGTAGAAAGAGCCGCTGCAGGCGCTGCGATCGATGGTGTTTTAAAATATGTGAACCACGGAGATGACAGAACAAAAGCACTGCTGAATCTGACGGATTTTGTACAGAAATTTACCGGAAATATGTTTGCGGAGAAAACGTTCGACAATATCCGCACCATGCTGCAGAATCCGGACAACAAATGGGTACAGTATGTCAACCGCGGACTGGACGAGCTGGATCCGCAGGTGATCAAAATGACTGCTTTGAACCTGGGATTCCAGGCAGCTTTCGTCGGAACGAAACAGATCCGTATGAACCGTGAAAAATACAACTGCAACATCCCATGGACGATGCTGATGGACCCGACAAGTGCCTGTAACCTGCACTGCACCGGATGCTGGGCAGCAGAATACGGCCACAAGCTGAATCTTTCCTATGAGAAACTTTCTGATATCATAAGCCAGGGAAAAGAGCTGGGAACCTACTTCTACATGTTCACCGGCGGCGAACCGCTTGTGCGCAAAAAAGACATCCTGCGTCTGGCAGAAGAGCATCATGACTGTGAATTCCACTGCTTCACCAATGGAACCCTGATCGACGAGGAGTTCTGTGAGGCGGTTCAGAAGCTCGGCAATATCTCCTTCTCCCTGTCTCTGGAAGGCTTCGAGGAGGTCAACGACGGACGCCGCGGCGAGGGTATTTTCGATAAAGTTCTGGCAGCCATGGATCTGATGAAAAAACACGGTCTGCTTTTTGGTACTTCCATCTGCTACACAAGAGCAAACCTCGAGACCGTTACAAGTGACGAGTTCCTGGATCTTTTGATCGAGCACGGATGCCGTTACAGCTGGTATTTCCACTTCATGCCGGTCGGCATGGACGCTGCACCGGAGCTGATGCCGACGGTTGAGCAGAGAAAATATATCTATCACAGACTGCGTGAGATCCGTTCCGATAAGAGTGACAAACAGATCTTTGTTATGGACTTCCAGAACGACGGTGAGTTTGTCGGAGGCTGTATCGCAGGAGGAAGAAACTACTGCCATATCAATGCAAACGGCGATGTGGAGCCGTGTGTTTTCATCCATTACTCCGGCGCCAACATCAACGAAGTTTCCCTGATCGAAGCACTGCAGCAGCCGCTGTTCCAGGCATACCGCGATGGACAGCCGTTCAACCGCAACCACCTGCGTCCATGTCCGATGCTCGAAAATCCGGAACTGCTGCGTGAGATGGTAGAGAAGACCGGCGCGAAGTCAACCGACCTGCAGTCTCCGGAGAGCGCAGAGCATCTGTGCGGAAAATGTGATCTGTATGCTGCTGAGTGGAAAAAAGCCGCAGACGAGCTGTGGGCAGAGAATCCGCATCACAAACAGAGATATGAGAACTATAAGAAAGAGAACCTGGACGAGGAGGCAAAAGCTTCCACAGAGGAGATTCTTTTCGGAATCCGCGGATAATGCGATCGATGAATCGAAGATAAAATAGAAGCAAGACACCGGAAAATGGGACGAAAACCTGTTTTCCGGTGTCTTTTTGTGCGGGCAGTGAGCCAAAGTCCGACCTTGCAGAAAGCGGCCGGATCCCGTATACTATAGAGAAGCAAAGCGATATTTTAACGACAGAGAGGATTAAAAAATAGAAGATGAACGATTCATTTTTACAGGAACAGGGCGTAAGCGGGGCGTTAATTGAGAGTGTGCGGAAATTCCGCGAGAGCTATCCGGTGGCGGAGGGCTTAGAGAACCGCATGAGCACGCCGGAAATCCCGTTTTTCGGAAAAGAGATTCTGGAGATGGCAATTGCCGCGCTGCTGCAGGGCGAAAATCTGCTGCTGACCGGCGAGAAGGCAACGGGAAAAAACGTGCTGGCAGAGACACTGGCGTATGTTTTCGGAAGACCGACGTACAACGTTTCCTTCCATGTAAACACAGGAAGCGCCGAGCTGATCGGAACCGATACGTTCCAGAACCAGGAGGTCACACTCCGGAAAGGCAGCATTTACCGCTGTGCAGAGGAAGGCGGTTTTGGCATTCTCGATGAGATCAACATGGCGAAAAACGATGCGGTCAGTGTTCTTCACGCCGCGCTCGACTACCGCCGCATCATCGATGTGCCGGGCTACGATAAAATTCTGCTTCACCCGGCGGCGCGGATGATCGGAACGATGAATTACGGCTATGCGGGAACGAGGGAGCTGAATGAAGCGCTGGTGTCCCGCTTTCTGGTGATTGACATGCCGCCGCTTACAGAAGAGACACTGTTTTATTTGATGCAGTCAAAATTCCCGGATCTGAAACCGGCGGCACGCGAAGCGCTGGCCGGCCTTTACCTCGATCTGCAGAAAAAGGCAAAACAGGCGGAAATCACCACGCGCGCGCTCGACCTCCGCGGTCTGTTCGGAGCGATCGGCACGATGCGCCAGGGGCTGTCCCCGTATCTTGCGGTGCAGATCGGCATTGTCAATAAATGCTTTGACCTGTTTGAAAAAGAGATCGTGCGGGATGTCGTGCGCACGCGGATTCCGGAAGAGTGGACGCCGCAGGATATTTTTTAGAGGAAATACGTATGGTGACAGAGGAAACATTAAAAACGCATGAGATGGAGCTGGAAAGCCGGATCCGCAATCTCGTCTGGACTGTCAGCGGCGACTACACGCTGAAGCTGAGACCGGATGTGGAGCGGTATGCGAAGGAGCCGGATACGGTACTGTACGACACAATCCGCCAGGGCGCCTTTTCGTGTTACTTTGATCGGGAAGCCTACAGCCTGTATCTGGTGAAGAAGGTTTACAGCGGCGCAGCGGAGGGAGAACTGATGATGCTCGCCCAGCTGGTGACGGAGGAGGCCGTATCGAAGCGGCTCGAAAGCGAGCGCCCCGGTGTCAAGGGCTTTCGAAGGAGAGCAGCGGAGGAAATACTGGACCACTCGTTTGAATCTTTATCCAAAAATGAGACAGGCCGCCTGAAACTGGAGTATCTGCGCGGAAGAAGAGAGGAGGACGAGGGGAAAAGCCCTTCATACTCGGGAAAAACGCGGGAGTGGATGAAACTGCTGAAGCACGCATCCGAAACAGCGGATACAATGGAACTGATCCGGGTGACGGACGAGCTGTACAATAAGGTCGTCGATCCCGCATTTGTGAAAAAGCACGGTGATCTTGCCTCGGTTCTTGCGGTAACGATCGAGGAGCTCACCGAGTATTCCTGGAAGGATTTCCTTTCGGAAGAGCTGTATGAGGACGGGCTCGAGACATATCTGGAGCGAGTTTCGCTTGATATGACAAATTTCACATCAAAAGAGGCGGAAGAGAAGAAAGAAAAAACAGCGGGAAGCGATACCAAAAAGGTCGTTGTCGTCGATGAGAAAGCGCTGGCACGGATGTATCAGTACATTCAGCGCAATTACGGAAAAACGTGGCTCTCGGAGAGTGAGGAGAAAAGCCGGAATTACCAGCTCTGCCGCGGCATCCACAGCGACTGCAGCCTCTATTACACGGAGGGTGTGCTGAAAAATCCGGTCGGAAAGTATTATCAGCTCTCCTACGCGCAGAAGCAGAAGGATAAAAACCTTCATGCCTATTACGACCAGCACCGCGCGGTGCGGCAGAACATTTCGCTGCTGTATCAGGAACTGAAAAAAGCGATGCTGCTGCAGGAGGATCAGTCGTTTGCGGATGCAGACCACGGAATTTTACAGCCCGCGCGGATGTGGAAGGTGGGACGGAGCCAGAATGCGGATCTGTTCCGGCTGGAGCAGCGGCGGAATTCGCTGGATTTTGTCGTGGATATTCTCGTAGATGCGAGCGGTTCCCAGCGGCCGCGCCAGGAGAATGTGACACTGCAGACGTACATTCTGGCGGAGACCTTAAGCCGCCTGCACATCCCGTTCCGCGTGATGAGCTTCTGTACGTTCTGGGATTACACGATCCTGCACCGGATGCGCGATTACGACGATCCGCGGGAGAAGAACAGCAATATTTTTGAGTATATCACATCCTCAAACAACCGCGACGGGCTTGCTGTCAAGGCGGCGGGGATGGATCTTTTAAAACGCCAGGAGGACCGGAAGCTGCTGATCCTCTTAAGCGACGGAAAGCCGTACGATGTGCTGGTGAACCGGCCGAATGCGAGAAATCCAAAGCCGTACCGGGATGACTATGCACTGCATGACACGGCAACTGAGGTGCGGCGCCTCAGGCAGCAGGGTGTCTCGGTGCTTGGGGTCTTTGTAGGCGAGGAGACGGAGCTTATGGCGGAGCAGAAGATTTTCGGCAAGGATTTCGCGTATGCGCGCGATATCCGCAACTTTTCCCATATGGTGGGAAGCTATTTAAGAAGAAAAATCGAAGAATAAACGAGCGGAATGCTCCGGGCGGAAAGTGAAAAACTTTTATCCGGAGCATTTTTTTCGATTTTTTTACGCAAACAGGTTGACATTTCCCACAAAATCTCCTAGAATGTTCTATAGCGAACTGTTTAATATGAAACAGTCATCTATAAAACAGTTGCTTATGGAACAGTCCTTATTCAAACAGTTTTATAACGAACAGATGGGGACGGCAGCAAAGGGGAAAGGAGGAAAAAAGCAGCGTGTGTTGTAAAAAAAGAAAAATCGGCCACGAACTGCGGACGCTGGACAATATGATGTCACGGAACCTGATGGCAGCCGCCAGAGAGCGGGGCGTCGATGAACTGACGGCCATGCACGGGTGGATTTTGGACTATCTGTGCAGGAACGAGCACAAAGATATTTTCCAGAAAGATATTGAAGCGGAATTTAAGATCTGCCGCTCTACCGTGACCAACATTTTAAAGCTCATGGAGAAAAAGGGCTACATCAAACGGGAGTCCGTTCCCTATGACGCGCGGCTGAAAAAACTGGTGCTGACCGATACCGGAAGAGAGCTTCACGAGAAGACGAAAGATATGATCGATATGCTGGAAGAACAGACGGTTGCGGGAATTTCAAAAGAAGATCTTGACACTTTCTACCGTGTCATCGATCAGGTCAAAAACAACGTAAAAAATATGTTAGGAGAGACATCATGTTAAAAACACTTGGAGCACAGGTAAAAGAGTTTAAAAAAGCCTCCATTGCCACTCCGATTTTCATGATTCTGGAGGTTATCATGGAGATGATCATTCCTCTTATGATGGCATCCATTATCGATAACGGTGTAGAAAAAGGCGATCTCCATCACATTTACGTGGTGGGAGCATTCATGGTAGTGGCAGCAGCCATCGGTCTGTTTGCAGGTATCATGGGCGGAAAATATGGAGCAAAGGCATCTGCCGGATTTGCAAAAAATCTGCGTCAGGCCATGTTTGAAAATATCCAGGAATATTCTTTTTCCAATATTGACAAATTCAGTACAGCAGGTCTTGTCACCCGTCTGACCACAGATGTGACGAATCTGCAGAATGCATATCAGATGATCCTTCGTATGTGCATGCGTGCACCGGCGAGTATGATCATTGCAATGATTATGTCGTTTTACATCAATGCACGCCTTGCGAGCATTTATCTGGTGGCCGTTATTCTTCTTGGAACGTGTCTGTTTCTGATCATGCGGTCTGCAACCAAATATTTCGAGCAGGCATTTCCAAAATATGATGAATTAAATGCGAGTGTGCAGGAAAACGTATCCGCAATCCGTGTGGTAAAAGCGTATGTGCGCGAAGATTATGAGACAGGAAAATTTCACAAAGCGTCCGAAAATATTTATAAAATTTTCTGTAAAGCAGAAGAAAATCTTTCCTTTAATGCACCGCTGATGCAGCTGACCGTGTACAGCTGTATTCTTCTGATCAGCTGGCTCGGCGCCAAAATGATTGTCGGAAGCAGTCTTTCGACCGGAGAACTGATGAGCCTTCTGACCTATTGCATGAACATTCTGATGAGCCTTATGATGCTTTCCATGGTATTCGTTATGATCACAATGAGCCTTGCAAGTGCGCGCCGTATTTCAGAAGTCCTGAATGAGAAGAGTGATCTCGATAATCCGGAGAATCCGGACTTTTCGATTCCGGATGGAAGCATTACCTTCGATCATGTCTATTTCAACTACAAAAAAGGAGCCGGCGAGCCGGTTCTTTCGGATATCAATCTTTCCATCCAATCGGGTGAGACAATCGGTATTATCGGTGGAACCGGAAGTGCGAAAACAAGTCTTGTCAACCTGATCAGCCGTCTGTATGATGTAACAGATGGATCCGTTAAGGTCGGCGGAAAGGATGTCCGCTCCTACGATATGGAAACGCTGCGAAATGAAGTAGCCGTTGTTTTACAGAAAAATGTGCTGTTTTCCGGTACTATTCTCGACAACCTCCGATGGGGTGATAAAAATGCTTCGGAAGAAGAGTGCAAGCGTGTCTGCCGTCTTGCCTGCGCCGATGAATTTATCGACCGGATGCCGGAGGGCTACAACACCTACATCGAGCAGGGCGGATCCAACGTATCCGGCGGCCAGAAACAGCGCCTCTGTATCGCAAGAGCACTGCTGAAGAAACCAAAGGTGCTGATTCTGGATGACAGTACAAGTGCTGTCGATACCGCAACCGACGCGAAAATCCGGAAGGCATTCCTGACCGAGATCCCTGAAACGACAAAGCTGATCATTGCACAGCGTATTTCCAGTGTGCAGGACGCAGACCGCATCATTGTCATGGAGAACGGAAAAGTAAATGGTTTTGGAAGCCATGAGGAATTACTGAAAACCAATGAAATTTACCGCGAAGTATATGAGTCTCAGACCGGTGGCGACGGAGACTTTGACGAAAAGAGAGGTGAGTAAGGAATGGCAGAGAGAGTACAGCAGGTAAAGGGGCCGGGAGCAAGACCTCCAAGAGGAGTGAAACCGCAGGTCAAGAATCCGATGAAGATCTTTACCAGAATTATGAAATATGTATTAAAGGATTATACGGTACACTGCATCGCTGTTGTCATTGCGATTTTTGTCAACGTCCTGGCAAATGTACAGGGAACGATGTTTATGAAAACGCTGATTGACGGCTATATCACGCCGATGCTGACCCAGCCGGATCCGGATTTTGGCCCGCTGCTCCACGCAATTTTGCGGGTGGCCGGATTTTACGGAATCGGTATTGTGGCTGCGTTCGTTCAGAACCGTACCATGATTTATGTATCCCAGGGAACCCTGCGGAATCTGAGAAATGATCTGTTCGGCAATATGGAAAAGCTGCCGATCAAATATTTTGATACCCATGCGCACGGCGACATCATGTCGATTTATACAAATGATATTGATACCCTGCGTCAGATGATCAGTCAGAGTATCCCGCAGATCATCAACAGTGCAATCACGATTGTCAGTGTCTTTGTCAGTATGCTGATTCTGAACATCCCGCTGACGATTACAACGCTGGTTATGGTATCTATCATGCTGGGAGTGACAAAAAAGGTGGCCGGATTTTCCGGAAATTTCTTTGTAAAACAGCAGAGGGATCTTGGTAAAGTCAACGGCTTTATCGAAGAGATGATGGATGGCCAGAAGGTTGTCAAGGTATTCTGTCATGAAGAGGAGAATATCGAAAAATTCAAAGAAATTAATAACAATCTGTATGAGAGTGCTTACAATGCCAATGCGTTTGCAAATGTTATCGGACCGATCAATGCACAGCTTGGAAATATGAGCTATGTTGTCTGTGCAATTGTCGGCGGTGCACTTGCCCTTGGCAGCGTCGGTGGCTTTACGCTCGGTGGTCTAGCAAGCTTTCTGACCTTCAACAAGAGTTTTAACATGCCGATCAACCAGGTCAGCCAGCAGCTGAACGCAATTGTTATGGCACTTGCAGGAGCGGAACGTATTTTCCGACTGATGGATGAAGAGCCGGAGCTGGACGAGGGGTATGTAACGCTTGTCAATGCGAAGGAAGAAAACGGAAAACTCACCGAGACGAAAGAGCGTACCGGAAAATGGGCATGGAAGCATACGCACCAGGCAGATGGATCTGTGGATTACCGCGAGCTGCAGGGCCGTGTGGTATTCGAACATGTTGATTTCGGCTACAATCAGGATAAAATTGTTTTGCACGATGTATCGCTGTTTGCAGAGCCGGGTCAGAAGATCGCGTTTGTCGGTTCTACCGGAGCCGGAAAGACAACCATTACCAATCTGATCAACCGCTTCTATGATATTCAGAAAGGTAAGATCCGTTACGATGAGATCAACATTGGAAAGATCAAAAAAGATGACCTGAGAAGATCGCTTGGCATTGTTTTGCAGGATACACATCTGTTTACGGGAACGGTAAGAGAAAATATTGCCTTCGGAAAGCTCGATGCGACGGAGGATGAGGTTGTAGCAGCAGCAAAACTGGCGAATGCGCACGGATTCATTATGCGTCTGCCGCAGGGCTATGACACAATGCTGACCGGAGACGGTGCGAATCTGTCCCAGGGTCAGCGGCAGCTTCTTGCGATCGCGCGTGCAGCCATTGCAGATCCGCCGGTACTGATTCTCGATGAGGCGACAAGCTCCATCGATACCCGTACCGAGCGCATTGTTCAGGATGGTATGGATAAGCTGATGAGTGGAAGAACAACCTTTGTTATCGCACATCGTCTGTCCACCGTACGAAACGCCGATTGTATCATGGTTCTTGAGCAGGGACAAATTATTGAACGCGGTACCCATGATCAGCTGATGGAACAGAAAGGAAAATATTACCAGCTGTATACCGGAAATCAGGTTTCCGCATAGCAGAAAAAACGGAAAAAGTAAGTCCCGCACGACAGAAAATAAAAATCTGTCTGTGCGGGATTTTTTTGCGAAGCAGCGGCTGGTTTTATGTGCGAGTAGCGAAGCGGATTGCGAATATCCGCTTCGAAATGATGATTGCGAGTGATACAGTAAGTTCCCACAGGTTTTTGGGTCTTGAAAAAGACAGCGGGATTTTATAAAATAGAAGAAGCGTTTGAATATATGCAAAGGAGAAAAACTATGGAATACCTGAATACAGCGCAGGAGCTGCTCGATTTTATCATGCGGTGCAAAAGCCCGTTTCATGTGGTAAAAGAAGCCGGCGATCTGCTGAACGAAAATGGATATACAAAACTGGAGGAGACAAAAGAATGGAGTCTCGTTCCGGGCGGAAAATATTATGTGACGAGAAATGAATCCTCGGTGATTGCGTTCCAGATCCCGGAGAGCGCATTTTCCAGCTACCAGATCATCGCAAGCCACAGCGACTGTCCGACGTTTAAAGTAAAGGGAGAGGACCCATTCGTGACGGATGGTCATTACACCCGCCTGAACGTGGAGGGCTACGGCGGAATGATCCGTTCCCCATGGTTTGACCGTCCGCTTTCCCTGGCGGGCCGCATGGTGGTACGTGACGGAAACAGCGTGAAATCCGTGCTGGTTGATGCCGGACGAGATCTGGTGACGATCCCGAATCTGCCGATTCATCTGAATCGTGACATCAACAACGGAATCAAATACAGTGTGCAGACCGACATGCTCCCGATTCTCGGTGATGAGACAGCGAAAGATCATTTTTACGAGCTGTTTCTGCCGGATACCGCAAAAGAGGATATTCTCTCCATGGAGCTTTATCTGTATAACCGAGTGGAAGGATCCATCTGGGGTGCCGGAAAAGAGTTTTTATCCAGTGGGCGTCTGGATGACCTGCAGAGCGCGTTTGGCTCCTTAAAGGGCTTTCTTGCTGCAAAGGCAACAGGCCAGGTCAATGTCTGCGCAATCTTTGACAATGAGGAGGTAGGAAGCCTCACAAAGCAGGGCGCAGATTCGTCGTTCCTGACTGAGACCCTGCAGCACATCAACGCAGCGTGCGGAAAAGACACGATCGCTTACCACAGAGATCTTGCGGGAAGCTTTATGGTTTCTGCCGATAATGCACATGCGTTCCATCCGGCGCATGCGGAGAAATACGATCCGAAGAGCCGCGTCTACATGAACGGCGGCGTTGTCATCAAACAGAGTGCAAACCAGAAATACACGACCGATGCTGTTTCGGAAGCCGTAACAAAGATGATTTGCGAGAAGGCCGGCGTACCGTGCCAGGTATTCGCAAACCATGCGGATATCCCGGGCGGAAGCACGCTCGGCGCAATTCTGAACTCTCTTGTCTCGGTGACAAGCGTGGATATCGGAATGGCTCAGCTTGCGATGCATTCCCCGTATGAGACGGCAGGCGCCAAAGATACTGCTTATCTGGTGCAGTTCGCAAAGACCTTTTATGAGACGACACTGGTGCGGACAGAGCATGGATTTTCTCTGGAAGAAAAATAAAAGTTTAAGATAGAAAAAAGCGGCCGGCGGGACTTTTGAAAAGCCTCTGCCGGGCGCTTTTTGCGTACTTGCAAAGTGTGTTTTAAGGATCAGATTATTCTGTCCGGAAGTGCCGTAACCGGATCGCTTTTTGCTGCTTTCTTCGACGGAATCAGACCGCCGATCAGGGTCAGAACGACGCTGAGTGCAATCAGAACAAGCGCCGGGACGAGTGGAAGAGAAGCACTGACCTTCGTCGTATCCGCCAGATGGTGGATCAGAAGGTTGCCCGGAATCATCAGAAGCAGCGAGAGCCCGATGCCGATCAGTCCTGCACAGAGTCCGATGATGAAGGTTTCGGCATTGAAGACCTGCGAAATATTGCGTTTCGAAGCACCGATCGCGCGCAGGATACCGATCTCTTTCTTACGTTCCAGAACACTGATATAGGTGATGACGCCGATCATAATCGAGGAAACCACAAGGGAAATGCCGACAAAAGCGATCAGCACGTAGCTGATGATGTTGACGATATCCGTGACGGAGGACATCAGAGTGCCGACCACATCGGTGTACGAGATTACCTGCTCGTTTTTGCCTTCTTTTTCCATCGTGTCATTGTAGCCGTCGAGGATGGAGACAACGTGTTCCTTGCTCTCAAAGTTTTTCGGGTAAATGCTGATCGAAGAGGTTTCGTCAAAATCAGCGTAGCCCAGTTTCTGCAGATTGCCCTCATAGGTGGAAGAGCCGGAAGAACTAAGAGAAGCGAAGAGCTCCTTCATATCATCCTCAGTCATATTCATCTGGAAGGCACTTGCAAAGGCATCGGTGTCAATCTTCATGGCATCGCCCATCGAATCCTGCAGAGAATTACCGACCTGCGTCATGGCGCGCTCCATCTCGGACTGAATTGCAGAGGCCATCTGCGTCATCATCTGTTCCATCGCGGAAGTGATCTGTGTCTGCAGAACCGAGGCGACAGAAGCGGAGTAGCTTCCCATAACGCCTGCCATGTAGTTTGTGAGCGCAGAAGAAACCTGGGACTGCAGTCCGTCGAGATCGACGATTTTTGTGATACCGCTGTTCAGCCGCTGCTGGCCGTCCGCCGTGTTCAGGTAGGCGATAAAGTGCTGGCCCATCTCCGTCGGATCCGGCAGGCCGTTCTCCTTCACGTAAGCGAGATAACCGTTGGAAAGCTCCGTCGCAAGCGCAGTGAGCTGGTCGGATGTAATTTCGATATTGCCGTTGTTCTGCATCACCTCGGAAATCCAGTCGTTGATGATCTGAACAGCTTCTTCGGTCTGCAGATACTCCGCAAGATAAGCATCAAACTGTTCCGGATCGGTGTAGCCCATCTTGATCAGGTATGCCTGATACCCTTTGAAGATCCGCTGAATGAGTTCCTGGATCTGTTCCTGTGTAATGGAAACACCGCCGCCGTCTGCAATGATGGTCTGGATGTGGCGCCGCAGGATTTCCTGTGCTTCCGTGGAATTGATGTAGGAGACGAAATCCTCCTGTAAATGGGAATAATCCGCCTCCGGGTGCTCCGAGGCGTAGCCCTGATAGCCCTCCATGAGGCTGGAAGCCAGTTCCTGCATGCCGTCTTCACTGACATTGAGAGTAAGCCCGGATAAAATCTGGCCAAGATCAAGCTGCGGCAGTCCGTCGAAATTAAGAGAGATCTGACTGAGGTCAATCGCACCCGCGAGATCCATGCTGCTTCCGGCGTCCGCAAAGGCGCTGGAAAAATCAAGGTTCATGGAATCACCGGAAAAAGCACCGGAGAGTGCGGAATCGTCGAACTGGAAAGCGTTCTGCAGCTTGTCCTCATCGACAGTGATAAAGGAATCCATATCAAGACCGCTGTTCTGATCCACGGTGCCGAATTCCTGATTCGTAAAGACATCGATAGAGGAGTCCGCCATCTGCTGTTTCACAATCTCGGATTTCTTTGCTTCCTCCACAACGTGGCGGGTCAGCGATGCCGGGTAATTGATGCCGGCGGTCAGGGCAGAGGCGGCAGAGTCAGGGGACGGCTGGACAATACCGGTGATTGTGAGCTTTTCGCCGTTGGCAACGAGTTTTTTCATATAGTCTTCGTTGTCGCTTTTATCTTTCCAGACCTGATACTGACTGTCGTATTCGTAGCAGTCGGCGCTGTTCACAAGACGGAACGTGGTGCCGAGGATATCATCGTAGGAATACGTGCCGATGGAGGAAGGGGTCTCGACGGTTTCTTCATTTAAAAACTGGCGGACCATCTCATCCAGCTCGAGTGCATCGCGGAGCCCCAGGGTGTAGAGCAGAAAATCACTCATTCCGCCGTCGGAAGTGAGGACAAGCACACATTCGTTATAGTTTTCCGGCCAGTGTCCGGCTTTTAAGTCGTACTGGTTCTCGTACAGGGAAGCGGTGTCCGGCATCTCGTAAAAGACATTGGTGCTCATCATGGATGACATGATGCTGTTGGAGCTTGCGCCAAGACCGAGCGAGCGGAACGACTGGTCCGGGTGCACCTGGCGGATGGAATCGCCGTCTTCGCGGTAGATCTGCGGCGTGACGGAGTAGGAATATTCGATGGCATTTGTGTAGTCGGAAATGCCGTCCGCACCGCCGTCAAGGTACTTTTTCAGGGAAGCGAGATCGTTGGAGTTCATGGTGGAGAACATGCTGGTCACGACTTCCTGGACTTTGATTTCATTCTTTTTGCCGGAATCTTTTGCGTCTTTGCCGGCATTCTGTGAGCCGACCATCATCGAAGTGAGGTCAAAGCCGGTGCGCTGGATCTGAAGCGGATATTCGGAGAGAGTTTCCTCTTCCATATTCTGAATATACTCGTTGACACCAGAGGAGAGTGCCAGAATCAGTGCAATGCCGATGATGCCGATTGAGCCGGCAAACGAGGTGAGCAAGGTCCGCGCTTTCTTGGTGCGCAGGTTATTAAAACTTAAGGAGAGCGCCGTCAGAAAGGACATCGACGATTTGCCCATGTTTTTGTGCTTGGGAGGAAGCAGGGTTTCGGAATCCGGCTCAAACGGGTTCGTGTCGGAGCAGATCACACCGTCGCGCAGGGTGACGATCCGGTTGGCGTAAAGCTCGGCGAGCTCCGGATTGTGTGTGACCATGACGACAAGGCGTTCTTTGGCAACTTCCTGCAGCAGGTCCATGACCTGAATACTGGTGTCGGAATCGAGCGCGCCGGTCGGCTCATCGGCAAGCAGAATTTCCGGGTCATTGACAAGAGCGCGGGCGATGGCGACACGCTGCATCTGACCGCCGGACATCTGGCTCGGCCGCTTGTGGAGCTGTTTTCCAAGACCGACCTTTTCAAGTGCCGCGATTGCTTTTTTGCGCCGCACCTCTTTGGAAACACCGGAAATGGTAAGCGCCAGCTCTACGTTTGCAAGGACGGTCTGGTGCGGGATCAGGTTGTAGCTCTGGAAGACAAAGCCGATCGTGTGGTTCCGGTAGGAATCCCAGTCGCGGTCCTTATACTTTTTCGTGGAAATGCCGTTGATGATCAGATCGCCGCTGTCGTAGCGGTCGAGGCCGCCGATGATATTCAGAAGCGTCGTCTTTCCGGAACCGCTCGGCCCTAAAATAGCGACAAACTCGTTGTCGCGCAAATTTAAGGACACATCGTCGAGCGCTTTCTGTACCAGCGTCCCGGTCCGGTATTCTTTTTTGATATGCTGAATCTGTAGCATAAAAGGGTAACTCCTTCTGTGATTAATATGTGAACAGTTGTCCTTTATTCTACAACGAAATACGGGAAAAGTCCCGGGCTTTAGAAAAATTTAAGAAAAGTTTATCGACAGAAAAAAAGTTCCGCCTCTGTTTCGGAAAAACAAAAAACGGAACTTTCTTTATCTGTGATACTTATGATGCCGGAAAAGTCAGACTTCCATCAGAAGACCTTTCATATAAGCCTTTAAGATTTTCTTTTTCTCCAGCGAAAGATTATTGTAAAGCGTAATGATTTCCTGCTGTCCTTCGGTAAGCTGCAGGGCATCCGGCTCGTCGAGAAAGAAATCGGCAAGTGTGATGCCGAAAGCGTCGCAGAGCTTCTGCAGGGTAGGGATGGTTGGAATATTGGTGCGGTTTACCATATTATTTAAGGTAGAATAGGGAATGTCCGCCTCTTTTGCAAGACGGTAATAAGTCCAGGAACGCTCTTTGCATAAATCCTGAATGTGCTGTATCACATCTTTATCTCTCATAAAAAGATACCTCGTATTCCTATGTAATGTAGCGGCATGAAAATTGCTACTCACATATATTATACGTCTGTAAAAGAATAGAAACAGATCTTAAAGAGAGATGCAGAAAAGCTGTACAAATAAGAAATAATGGGAATTTGAGAGAAAAAGAGAGAAAAACCCGGCAGGAAAATAAGGTTTCCCGCCGGGTTCTGCAATCGTTTCAAAGTCTGTGATTCTTACTCTTCGGTGGAATTTTCTTCCATCTCGTTGAACTGCTCGGTATCCATCAGCTCGTCGAATGCGTCTGCTGCAATTTCGTACTCTTCATCGGAATCGATGTTGTCGAGGTTCGGCTGGCCGTTTTCTTCGTAGTAACGATACAGATAAACTTCGCCGTCTTCGTTCTCGCCGTTTTCATCGAGCGGCAGAAGAGCGATGTACTCTTTCTGGTTCGGAGCTGGGAAAATGGTCAGTACGGCACATTTTACTTCGGTATCGTCGTCCAGTGTCAGGGTAACAGTCGGCTGATCCAGATCCTGGCAGTCGCTGCCGCAGTCTGCGCAGTCTCCGCTGCAGGATGCGCTGTTGAATAATTCTTCACTCATTTGTATTACCTTCCTTTTTCGTGTTCAAGTCTTATCAGGTTCTTGTCTGCCATTCTAACAGATAATAGAAAAAAACACAATGGCTGTGCCGGGAAAGCAGAAAAAATGCGGCTGATACAGGAAAATACGGAAAAGATACAATAAATAAGAACGAAAAAATGAAAAATTAGTCGTATTTTCTATTGACTGTTTTCGGGTACAGTTTTATACTATCACTATTGAATCTAAATATACAGGCAGCTGAACAAACTTATCCTCAACTGCCGGGGAGGCAAAAAATGGATATCAGATTTGAAAAAAGAGAACATTTACAGGAAAAACCGGATCAGAAAAATCTTGGATTCGGAAAACACTTTACAGACTATATGTTTGTCATGGACTGGGACAAAGAGCAGGGATGGCATGACGCAGCAATCGTACCGTACGGCGGAATCCCGATGGATCCTGCAACCATGGTACTTCACTATGCACAGGAAACGTTCGAGGGACTGAAAGCCTACAGAACAGCAGAAGGAAAGATCCAGCTGTTCCGTCCGGAAATGAACGCACGCCGTATGATTAAATCCAACGAGAGACTCTGCATGCCGGGCGTACCGGAGGAGATGTTTGTAGAGGCTGTCAAAGCACTGGTTAAAGCACAGGAAGACTGGGTACCGTCTGAGCCAGGTACATCTCTTTACATCCGTCCGTTCATGTTCGCTACTGAGGCAAGCCTTGGCGTACATATGGCAAAATCCTACAAATTCGTTATCATCACCACTCCGGTTGGAGCATACTATGCAGAGGGCATCAACCCGGTTAAGATCCTGGTTGAGGATGAATATGTTCGTGCAGTCAAAGGTGGCACAGGATTTACAAAATGCGGCGGTAACTATGCAAGTTCCATCGCAGGCCAGGTAAAAGCAGAGAAGATGGGATGCACCCAGGTTCTGTGGCTGGACGGTGTACATCGTAAATATGTAGAGGAAGTTGGAACCATGAACATTATGTTCAAGATTGCCGGCGAAATCTACACCGCACCGCTGGAAGGAACTGTTCTTCCGGGCGTAACCCGTGATTCCCTGATCCATATCTTAAGAGACTGGGGATATAAAGTAAACGAAACACATCTGTCGGTTGACGATCTGATGAAAGCAGGTCATGACGGCACACTGGAAGAAGCATTTGGTACTGGTACAGCAGCAGTTGTATCTCCGGTTGGTGAATTTGTATACAAGGACGATTCTGTTGTTGTAAATGACTTCAAGATCGGTGAGCTGACCCAGAAACTGTACGATACCCTGACCGGTATCCAGTGGGGTAAACTGGAAGATAAATATGGCTGGACTACTCCGGTAGAATAAACCATATAAAACAGAAAAATGCAGATAAGGGGGTCCTTCCCGCACAGCGGTGCGGGGAGGATTCTTTCGCTTCAGAAAAAGATTCAGAAATCGTTTGAAAGGAAACAAAGCAGAATGGATCAGAATCGAATGCCTCTTGTGGAGGCGTTACAACAGTTCCGGGAGGAAGCACCGGCCTATTTCCGTATTCCGGGACACCGGTTTGAGCGCGGGCTGGATGAGACGTTAAACGGAGCGTCGCTTGCGGCGTATGACCTCTCGGAGGCAGAAGGGCTTGACGATCTGCATCACGCGGAGGGCGTGATTGCAGAGGCGCAGAAACTGGCGGCGGAAACGTGGAAGGCAAAAAAAACTTTTTTTCTTGTCAACGGCACAACATGCGGCAACGAGGCGATGGTGCTTTCGTCTGTGAAAGAGGGCGAAAAAATCATTGTTCCGCGAAACGTGCACAAATCGGTGCTGATGGGCCTGATTTTAAGCGGAGCCACACCGGTTTATGTGATGCCGGAGTACAGCACGAAATGGCAGATGTGGGGCGGCGTAACGCCGGAGACGATCGAAAAAGCCTTCGCGGAAACGCCGGATGCGAAAGCCGTACTTCTGGTCAGCCCGACGTACTACGGTCTTTGCAGTGATCTGCAGGCGATCGCAGAAATCTGTCACTGCCACAACGCAGCGCTTCTTGTCGATGAAGCACATGGATCGCACCTCTATTTTTCCGAACAGCTTCCTCTCGGCGCACTGGAAAGTGGTGCGGATGCCTGCGCGCAGAGTATCCACAAAACGGCGGGTTCCTTTACACAGAGCTCCTTCTTATCACTCGGTTCTGGCCGTCTCGATGAGGCAAGAGTGGCCGCCAATCTGCAGATGGTACAGAGTACATCGCCGTCCTACCTTCTGATGGCATCCCTCGATGCGGCGCGGCGCGGGATGGCGCTGCACGGAAAAGAGCGAATGGAACGCGCGCTGGAACTCGGCCAGAGGGCGCGGCAGGAGCTTGCAAAGATCAAAGGAATCGAAGTTCTTGGGACCGAGATGGAAGGAACGTGCGGCGTATGGAAGATCGACCTGACGCGTCTTGTATTCTCGGCAAGAGAACTTGGTATTTCCGGCTACGATCTGCAGGTGCGTCTGTACGAGGAATACCGCGTCAGTACAGAGCTTGCCGACGAGGAGAACGTGGTCTGCGTTATTACCTGGGCAAACAGCGAGGAAGATATCACACGGCTGATCGATGCGCTGGCAGGAATTTCGGCAGCAGAGAGCGGGAAAACGACGGGGCGGACGAAGTTTACAGAAAAGCAGTGGCTGTTCCGCAGCCTGCCGGAGATGGTAAAGACACCGCGCGAGGCATATTTTGCGGAGAAGGAAGCCGTTCCGTTTGCAGAAGCGGAAGGACGAATTGCAGCCGAGATGGCAGCCCCATATCCGCCGGGAATCCCGCTCATCTGCCCGGGCGAGCGGTACAGCAGAGAAATGTTGGAACTGATGCGCCAGTATAAAGCAGACGGCTGCGAATTTCACGGACCGTCGGATGCGTCGCTGGAAGTGCTGTATGTTCTGAAAGAGGAATAAAAGAAAACGGAAGTCGGTTCCCAGCGCTTTGCAACAGAAACCGCAGAGAACAGACTGTCAGGAAAAGGAGATGAATTGCGTATGAAAAAAATGATATCCTGGAACGTAAATGGACTGAGAGCCTGTATGAAGAAAGGCTTTCAGGAATACTTTGAGGCGGCAGATGCCGATATTTTCTGCCTGCAGGAGACAAAGCTGCAGGAAGGACAGATCGACCTTGAGCTGCCCGGCTATCATCAGTATTGGAATTATGCGGAAAAGAAAGGATATTCCGGCACGGCCCTGTTTACCAAAGAGGAGCCGATTTCTGTTCGCTATGGTATCGGAATCGAAGAACATGATATGGAAGGCCGTGTGATCACGGCAGAGTTTCCGGAATACTTTGTTGTAACCGTCTACACACCGAATTCACAGGATGAATTAAAACGCCTTGCCTACCGGATGGAGTGGGAGGATGCGTTTCTTTCTTACTTAAAAGGACTGGAGCAGGAAAAACCGGTGATTTTCTGCGGAGATCTGAACGTCGCAGCGACCGAGATGGATATCAAAAATGCAAAGGCAAATGAGAAAAACGCCGGCTTTACGAAAGAGGAGCGCGAAAAATTTGCTGTGATCAAAGAAAAAGGCTTTGTTGATTCCTTCCGTATGCTGTATCCGGACACCGTGACGTATTCCTGGTGGTCATACCGCTTTCAGGCACGCCAGCGGAATGCAGGATGGCGGCTTGATTACTTTATGGTATCAGAGTCCTTAAAAGATGCAGTTGCAGATGCCAAAATCCATACCGAAATTCTCGGTTCCGACCATTGCCCGGTGGAACTGGATTTAGAGGTATAACAATTGGTAACATTGGTCAATTGACAATTTTATTCAAATGATTTACATTAATAGTATGACAATTGCAACAAATTATAAAAAATAAGGGCGGGAATTATGATACAGACAAAAAACAGAGGAAAATATCGAATTTTACCGGGAAATCCGGAGAAAATGGGCGCATCGGCGACGAAAGACGGATACAATTTTGCCGTAGAAGTATCAGATGGAAAAAAAGCAGAGCTTCTGCTGTACCGGAAAGGTCACCAGAAACCGTTTCTTACCGTGCCGCTTCCGGAAGAGGAGCGCACTGGCGTGATCAGTTCCGTGGAAATCACAGGCCTGACGGTAGGAAAGTTTTCGTATGCCTACCGGATGGATGAAGTTTTCTGCTTGGATCCGTATGCGGGAGCAGTAGAAGGAAGAGAAACCTTCGGTGCACCGATGGAAAAAGAAGAGGGCGCCTGCTGCTGCCTTCTCCCGGAGTACCCGGTAATGCGCACCACCTCACTGCACCGGCCGTATGAGGAGACGATTCTGTATAAGCTCCATGTGCGCGGCTTCACCAAAGACGGAAGCTCCCGTGTAAAGAACAAGGGAACGTTCCGCGGCGTGATCGAAAAAATTCCATACTTAAAAGAACTCGGTATCAATGCAGTAGAACTGATGCCGTCCTACGAGTTTTTTGAGTGGACCTCCCTTACGGAGCCGGCCTATGTATATCCGGTGCCGGCGGAAGAGAAGCGCGTGAATTATTGGGGATATGGCACAAAGGCCCTGTATTTTGCTCCGAAAGCTTCGTATGCTGCATCCGCAGATGCCGTCGCAGAGTTCGCAGAGATGGTCGATGCCCTGCATGAGAATGGTATCGAATGCCTGATGGAATTCTGTTTTGCCCCGGGAACGCCTTCTGGTTTTGCCCTGCAGGTTCTGCACCACTGGCAGCTCCGCTATCAGATCGACGGTTTCCATCTGGTCGGCGATGCATCGCTGGCAGAAGAAGCGTCCAAAGATGCACTCCTTCGGAAGACGAAACTGATTTTCCTCGGTTTTGACGGCGCACGGATCTATCAGGGAAAACGCCCGTGGTTCCGGAATTTAGGGGAACACAATCAGGGCTACCAGTACCATATCCGCCGCTTCTTAAAAGGCGATGAGGGCAGCCTTTCCGACTTCACCTATTATCTGAGAAGAAGCCCGGAGACACACGGTGTGATCAATTATCTTGCGGATCACGACGGTTTTACCCTGTATGACAGCGTTTCCTACGAACAGAAACACAATCTGGACAACGGCGAAGACAATATGGATGGTTCCAACGAAAACCTGACCTGGAACTGCGGCGCAGAAGGCGTGACCCGGAAACCGGCTGTGCGCGCGCTGCGCCTCCGCCAGCTGAAAAATGCCGTTCTCATGCTGATGACAAGCCAGGGAACACCGCTGATTTACGGCGGCGATGAATTCGGCAACAGCCAGAAGGGCAACAACAACGCCTGGTGCCAGGACAACAAAACCGGCTGGATCGACTGGAAAGCAGCCGCCCGGAATCCGGAGTTTGCCGCCTTTGTAAAAGCAGCAATCGCCTTCCGGAAGGCGCATCCGGCGCTGCACGGCGAACGTGAGCCGCGCCTCATCGACTACAAATCCTACGGCTGCCCGGATATGTCCTTCCACAGCCAGAGAGCCTGGTTCTCCCAGATGGAAAACACATGCCGTTTTATCGGCGTCATGTACTGCGGAAGCTATTTCCAGGATAAAGACGGCAACAAGGACGACGATCTTTATATTGCCTACAACATGCACTGGAATCCGCATGAGCTGGCACTGCCGTCCCTCCCGGAGCAGAAGGTCTGGTATCTGACGGCCGACACCAACACACCGGAAGTCTTCCTGACAGAAGAAAATCAGAAAAAAATCAGCGCAAAAACAGTCATCGTGCCGCCGCGCAGTATCATAATTTTAACAGGAAAGCAGGAGAAGAGACAGAATGATGAAAGCATGGCAGCACTTTAAAACCATTACCACACACAAAATGTGGGTCATGCGGTACTGCTTCAAAATAGGACTGTATTGGCAGGGACTGACCCACGACCTCTCGAAATATTCGCCGACGGAATTTCTGGTCGGCATGAAATACTACCAGGGCGACCGGAGTCCCAATAACGCCGAGCGCGAAGACACCGGCATGTCAAAATCCTGGATGCACCATAAAGGGCGCAACAAACATCATTTTGAATACTGGATTGATTACGGTATCAATTGTGACACTATCATCAAAGGCGTCCCAATGCCGCGCCGCTACGTCGCCGAGATGATTATGGACCGCATCAGCGCGTCCCGCGTCTACCTCGGAGACGCTTATACCGATCAGGCGCCGTACCAGTATCTCAAAAAAGGAATCGGCCACCTCTGGTTCGTCCATCCCGAGACACTCTCGCAGCTCGAATTTCTGCTGCGCATGCTCTCGGAACGCGGCGAAGATGATACCCTCTATTACATCCGCTACCACTTCCTAAAAGGTGACCCCGTCCCGCGAATGCACTGTCCTCAAGAATGCACCGTCTACGAAGAGGCCATCCGCAAGAAAGTGTCCCCGTCCACTCATTAAGGTATTAGACCCACCCGCCCTCCCGATACTCCTGAGCGTCCCTTTCCCACAACAAAAATACAACTTGTTACAACAACCGTACAAGTTGTATTATAAATTCCAGAAAGGGGAATCACCAATCACATGGAACCAACCACCGGCAAAGCCAAATACTACACCCTGATGGAAGCCCTAAAAGAGCAGATTCTCTCCGGAACCATAAAACCCGGCCAGAAGCTTCCCTCCGAAAACGAACTGACCCGGGAATACGCCCTCTCACGCCACACTGTCCGAAAGGCCCTCGCTCTTCTCGAAAATGAAGGCTACATCACCGCCCGGCACGGCAAAGGAACCTTCTGCTCCGAGCGCGTAATCCAGCGTCATAATTCAAAAAACATCGCCGTCACCACCACCTACCTGTCCGACTACATCTTCCCCCGCCTCATCCAGGGAATGGATCGAGTGCTGAGCGAAAACGGCTACAGCATTATCTTAAAGAACACCTGCAACAGCCGCTCCAAAGAAGAAAAAGTCTTAAAAGAACTCCTCGACAAGCCCATCGACGGCCTCATCATCGAGCCGAGCAAAAGCCAGATCCTCTGCCGCCACATCAACTTGTACGAAATGCTGGACAAGTACCAGATCCCGTATGTCTTCATCCAGGGCTGCTACCCCCAGATGGCAGACAAGCCTTGCATTCTGATGGATGACTGCAAAGGTGGCTATCTGCTGACCCGGCACCTTTTAGAGACCGGCCGACGAAACATCATCGGCATCTTCAAGGCCGACGACAGCCAGGGCGCCCAGCGCCATAAAGGCTACGTGCAGGCGCTGCAGGAAAGCGGAATCCCGTATGATCCCGAAAACGTCATCTGGTTTCACACCGAAGACCGGAAAACCAAACCGTCCCTGATGCTTTCCATGCTGCTCGACAGCAAAAAGTCCGTCGATGCCGCCGTCTGCTACAACGACCAGATCGCGCTCGCCGTCATCTCCATGCTGGAAGAAAAGGGAATTTCCGTGCCGGAAGACATCGCCGTCACCGGATACGACAACTCGCTGATCGGCCAGAGCAGTCCGATCGGGATCACGACCATTGCCCATCCGCAGGAAAAACTCGGTGAGATGGCAGCAGAGCTCATTCTCGAAAAAATCAGAAAAGTCCCGGAAGAAGAAAGCAGCGTCAAACGCCTGATTTCCCCGGAACTCATCGTAAGAGAATCCACTGCAGGAAAAAATCTGTTAACAGAGACGAAAAAATAGAAAAGAACCCAAGGGAGGAAAAAACAATGGGAATGGATGCAAAAACAGCAATCCTCGAACAGAAAACAGCACTTGGTATTGAGTTCGGCTCAACCAGAATCAAAGCCGTCCTGATCGGCGCAGACAACGCCCCGATCGCATCCGGAGATCACGAGTGGGAAAACCGCTACGACAACGGCGTGTGGACCTACACCCTCGAGGACATCTGGACGGGCCTGCAGGATGCCTATACCAAAATGGCAGCTGATGTCAAAGAAAAATACGACATCACCCTGACCCGCGTCGGAGCCATCGGCTTCAGTGCCATGATGCACGGCTATATGGCATTTGACAAAGCAGGAAACCTCCTCGTGCCGTTCCGCACCTGGAGAAACAATATCACAGAAGAAGCAAGCGAGAAGCTGACCGATCTTTTCGGATTCCACATCCCGCAGAGATGGACTATCGCCCATCTGTATCAGGCAATCTTAAACGGTGAGCCGCATGTGGCAGATATCGACTACGTGACAACCCTTGCCGGATACATTCAGTGGAAAATGACCGGCGAGCGTGTCGTTGGTGTCGGCGAGGCATCTGGAATCTTTCCAATCGATTCTGAAACCAACACTTACTTTGCCGATATGATCGCCAAATTTGACGAGGCAGTCGCAGACAAAGCATATTCATGGAAAGCACTCGATGTTCTGCCGCACGTTCTGACCGCGGGTGACAATGCCGGTGTTCTGACAAAAGAAGGTGCCGCACTTCTCGACATGTCCGGAAATCTGGAAGCAGGCATTCCGCTCTGCCCGCCGGAGGGAGATGCCGGAACAGGTATGGCAGCAACAAACAGCGTCCGCGTCAGAACCGGAAACGTGTCTGCCGGAACTTCCGTTTTTGCTATGATCGTTCTGGAGAAGAACCTCTCCAAAGTATACCCGGAGATCGATATGGTAACAACCCCGTCCGGTCATCCGGTTGCCATGGTGCACTGCCAGAACTGTACTTCTGATCTGAATGCATGGGTCAATCTCTTCCGTGAATTTGCGCAGACCTTCGGCATGGAAATCAGCACGAATGATCTGTTCGGCAAGCTGTACAACAAAGCCCTGGAGGGCGACGCAGACTGCGGCGGACTCCTTGCCTACAACTACTTCTCCGGCGAGCACGTAACCGGCTTCAACGAGGGCCGTCCTGTCTTCGCACGTACTCCGGATGCGAAATTCAAGCTGGCAAACTTTATGAGAGTCAACCTGTTTACTTCCCTTGGCGCCCTGAAAGTCGGCCTTGATATCCTGATGAAAGAGGAGCATGTGCAGGTTGACCAGATTCTCGGCCACGGCGGTCTCTTCAAGACAAAAGGTGTCGGCCAGAAGATCCTCGCAGGTGCCATCGACGCACCGGTTTCCGTCATGGAGACAGCAGGAGAGGGCGGAGCCTGGGGCATCGCACTGCTGGCTTCTTATATGATCAACAAAGAAGAGAATGAAACACTCGAGGATTACCTCGATGCAAAAGTCTTCGCAGGAAATGCCGGAACCAAGATGGATCCGGACCCGGCAGACGTCGCTGGATTTGAAGTATTCACCGAGCGCTACAAAAAAGGCCTGCCGATTGAGCGTGCAGCAGTAGAGAGCTTAAAATGAACCATCGTTTGGGAAAGACAGAAAGGACAACACAATGTTAGAAGAACTGAAAAAAAGAGTATACGAAGCCAACATGCTTCTTCCAAAATACGGACTGGTTACCTTTACCTGGGGAAATGTCAGCGAGATTGACCGGGAAAGCGGTCTGTTCGTCATCAAACCAAGCGGCGTGGATTACGACCTGCTGACACCGGACGATATGGTTGTCATGGATCTGAACGGAAACAAAGTAGAAGGACGCTACCGTCCGTCTTCTGACACCCCGACCCATCTGGAGCTGTACAAAGCATTTCCGGAGATCGGCGGCATTGTTCATACCCATTCTTCCTATGCGACAAGCTGGGCACAGGCGGGAAGAAGCATTCCGTGCTACGGAACAACCCATGCAGACTACATCTACGGTGAAGTACCGTGCCTGCGCTGCCTGACAAAAGAAGAGATTGACGAGGCATACGAGGAAAACACCGGCCACCTGATCGTCAATGAGTTCAAACGGATGGGAAAAGATGTAAAAGCCGTTCCGGCCGTTCTTTGCAAGAACCACGGACCGTTCACCTGGGGCAAAGATGCGCATGAGGCTGTTCACAATGCTGTTGTCCTCGAAGAGGTTGCCAAAATGGCATACCGTGCCGAGACCATCAACCCGAGAATCCAGCCGGCACCGCAGGAGCTGCAGGATAAACACTATTACCGTAAGCATGGTGCAAATGCTTATTACGGACAGAACTAAAAAAGAGTAAGAAGATAAGAAAAGTGTCATCCACAAACTGCAGGGCACACAGCCCGCAGGTGGATGACACTTTTTTGATAAAAACATTTTTATGATAGAAATCCGCTTTTAAAATCAAGTGGTCGTCTGACGCCGGATCAGAAGCGGCGGAACGGTCTTGTGAACCGGCTCGGCAAGCGGCACCGGGTGGCGTTTTTTCCGTTCCTGCATCTGGGAGACCAGAAGGGAAACAGCCTCGTCTGCAATCTGGTCAATCTGCTGGCCGACAGTGCTGATCGGATAGATAGCCTGCTCGGAAATCGGCGCACCGTCGAAGCCGATGAGTTCGTAATCGTCCGGCAGGGTATGGTACTTGCGGATCAGAAGATTTAAAAGAATATTGGCATGATCATCGTTGGAGAGGAAGATGCCCTTTTTCTGACCGGCATATTTTTGTTCGATGTTGTCAAAGATTTCCTGCAGCGGTGCTGCGGCTTCCTGATAGGAGAGTCCAAAATCCCGAATGATAACCTTGTGCGGTACACCGGCCTTTACACAGGCATCCTGGAAACCGGCGAGACGGCGGTAGGCAGGAACATTTTCTTTGGTCGGTGAGTTCAGATGAATCAGGACATCACAGTGGTTATGAATCAGAAGCGAAGTCGCTTCGTACGCGCCGAGGTAGTTGTCTGTATTGACACTGCTGACGAACTGGTCTTCGCGCTCAATTGCAACGACCGGGATCTGCAGATCGGAGAGTTCGCGGGAGGAGAGTGTATGGGAGAGGACGATGAGGCCCTCGATTTTGTACGACATCAGCTCCTGAATGTAGCGGCGCTCCGTCTCGTCGTGGCCGTTTCCGGCGAAGACGAGGAATTTATAGCCATATTTTTCATAAGAAGCAAGAATCTGATTCAGCATCTCGGAATAGTAGTTCATGGAGAGACTCGGGATCAGGATGCCGACAAATTCGGTCTGTCCGTTCGCGAGAATTTTTGCCACTTTGTTTTTTTTATAGTTCAGTTTATCCAGTGCATCGGAAATGATCTGCTGATTTTCCGGTGTCAGGGAATCCGGGTTGTTGAAATACCGGGAAATGGTTGTTTTGGAAAAATGCGTGTACTGTGCAATATCATTAAAGGTTACATTTTTTTTTCGTGCCATAAGTTCAAGTGTCCTTCCCTTCAAAAGTGTTGCGTGAATCATGTAAGCTTTCAGAAAAAAACAAATAATATATGAAGATAGTATAACATTTCTCGCCCGCCGGAACAAGCGGGAATCGGTTAAGTAACCGGTTTTGTAAAAGCTCCACAAAAGACAAAAACAAAATTATGGAAAATCACGAAAAATAAAGAAAATATTGACGAAACCCACTGTCAATGCTATGATAAAGACAACGAAAGTAACCGGTTACTTGACCGGTTACACAAAACGAAGGACAGGACTCGCTGTCCAGAGATAACAGGAGGAATTGTGATGAGAAAGAAATTTAGTGCCAGGGCGGCAGCTCTTGGAATGTCCGGCGTGCTTCTTACTTCTGCACTGACCGGATGCACCTTCGGCTTCGCAAGCGATCCGGATGACCCGAACGCAGTAAAAGAAGAAGTGCCGATCGACATGACCACCGATACCTTCCAGTACGATACGTCGCTTTCCGGAACGAGTATCGTCATCATGAACACAAAAGCAGAAATCCAGACAGCACTGGAAAAGATTGCAAAAGTGTTCGAGGAGAAAGCAGGCGTACATATTGAGATCATGCCGGTAACGGACGGCGATTCTCCTTATACCAAAGTAGTCAGCCTCTACAACTCCGGAAACCCGCCGACACTTTCCATTCTGGATACGACCGATGTCATTGCACTGGCAGAAGAAAAAGCAGCCGACTTAAGCAATGAAGCATGGACCGGCGAGGCAGAAGAGTACCTGACCAAAATCAACGGAAAGGTTTACAGCTTCCCGCTCTGTATCGAGGGCCGCGGTATTATCTACAACAAGAGCGTGATTGAAGATACCTTAGGTACCGAGTTCGATCCATCCGATATCAAAACCCAGGACGATTTCGCAGCACTTCTCCAGAGCCTGCGGGACAACGGAATGAAGAATCCGATCTCCATGGCAAAAGAAGACTGGTCCCTTGGAGCACACCAGCTGCAGTACATCTACGAGACATACAACGGAACCTCCGACGGTGCAGCAGAAGTCATCAACGAGCTGAAGGACGGAACCTTATATCTGCCGGACTACACCCGCATGAACGAGTTCCTGAATACCTTTGACCTGTTAAAAGAGTACAACGTAGCAAAGGGCGATCCACTCGGCGCAGATTACGATGAGATGGCAATTGACCTGGCAGACGGAAAAACCGCTTTCTGGTTCAACGGAAACTGGGCATGGCCGAACCTTGAGGAGGCAGGAGCCGAGACGACCGATGAGTATGGTTTCCTTCCATACTTCCTGAACAATGATCCGGACGACTTCGTCAACAGCAAAATCCAGGCATCCCCGTCCAAACAGATCATGCTGGATGATATCGTGGCTACCGACGAGCAGAAAGCAGCAGCAAAAGAGTTCCTGAACTGGCTGGTTTACAGTGAGATCGGACAGCAGATGGTTGTAAAGACCTGCAGCCTGATCCCTCCGTTTAAAAACAACCCGAACGAGCCAAGCGATCCGTTAAGCCGCGACATTTACGAAAAAGTACAGAACGGCGGAGCATTCAACGCATCTGCGATCGTGCCGAACGATCACTGGTCTGTCCTTGGTGCGGCAATGCAGAAATATCTGGCCGGAAGAAGTGACCGCGAGGAACTGATAGATTCCATCCAGGCATACTGGGATGAGCAGTAAGCCGGAGGATATGAAGGAGGAACGAAAATGAAATCAAGCAACAAGGGAAAAGATTTCTGTGTATTTGCGCTGCCGGGCCTGTTCTGCTTCCTGGCAGTCGTCATGGTACCGTTTATCTACGGTATTTACCTGACCTTAACCGACTGGAACGGTGTTTCCAGCGTGAAAAACTTTGTAGGACTTTCCAACTTCGCAGCCGTTATGCGCGACGCGCAGTTCTGGAAATCCCTGCTGTTAACCTTTAAATATGTCATTGCGGTTGTTGTTCTCGTCAATGTGATCGCCTTTTTACTGGCTTACATCCTGACCCGCGGCATCAAAGGTCAGAACTTCTTCCGCGCCGGATTTTTCACCCCGAACCTGATCGGCGGTATCGTACTTGGATACATCTGGCAGTTCGTATTCTCCCGTGTTTTCGTCAGCATCGGCGAGACCACAGGATGGAGCCTGTTTGAAATTTCCTGGCTTTCTACCCCGAACAAAGCATTTGCAGCACTGGTGCTCGTTTCAGTATGGCAGCTGGCAGGCTACATGATCCTGATCTACGTTGCCGGCTTTATGGGACTTTCCGAGGACGTGCTCGAGGCGGCAAGCATCGACGGTGCATCCGGCTGGGTAAAAATGAAAAACATTATCCTTCCGCTGATGATGTCCTCCGTTACTATCTGCCTCTTCCTGACCCTGTCCCGTGCGTTCATGGTATACGATGTCAACCTGTCCTTAACCGGCGGTGCTCCGTACGGAACCACCGAGATGGCAGCCATGCACGTATATGAGAAAGCATTCACATCGAGACAGTTCGGTGTCGGCCAGGCAGAAGCCTTTATCCTGTTTATCATTGTAGCCTGCATCAGCGGTATTCAGGTATACACCACTAAGAAGAGGGAGGTTGAAGCATAATGAATCAGAAGAAAATTGGCGGAACAAAGAAAAAAGTAACTGACGCGCTGGCTATGCTCCTTATGATCATCGTTTTCTGTGCGTTCATGTTCCCGTTTGTCATGGTTATCATCAACTCCTTAAAACAGAAACGTGATATCATCAAGAGCCCGTTCTCCTGGCTGTTTACCATCAAAGGTCTTTCGTTTGACAACTTTGTAAAAGCATTCAATCAGATGAACTTCCTGAATGCCTTCAAGAACTCTCTGGTTGTAACCGTAACAGCAACCGTACTGGTTACGGTACTCGCAGCCATGCTGGCTTACTACATCGTGCGTAATGTCAACGTATTTTCCAATATCATCTTTGCACTGATGGTTGCATCCATGATCATTCCATTCCAGGCAATCATGATCCCGCTTGTCAGTGTATACGGCGGAACCTTAAACATTCTGAACCACAGACTGACCCTGATCTTCATGCACACCGGATTTTCCATGGCGATGTCCGTGTTCATGTTCCACGGATTCATCCGCGGAAGTATCCCGCTGGCGCTGGAGGAGGCCGCTTACATCGACGGCTGTACCCACACCCAGACCTTCTTCCGCATCGTGTTCCCGCTGTTAAAGCCGATCATTTCCACCATGGTAATCATGAATGCGATGGCATTCTGGAATGACTTCCTGCTGCCGTCCCTGGTGCTGACCGACAAAAAGCTGCTGACTCTGCCGCTTTCCACCTACAGCTTCTACGGAACTTACTCTGCAGATTACGGAACCATCATGGCAGGTCTTCTGCTCTGCGTCATCCCGATCCTGATTCTGTACGTGGCACTGCAGAAACAGATCATCAACGGTGTCGTAGCCGGAGCAGTCAAATAAGTAAATCATAGAAATCAAGAACAAGCCGGGCAAAGGAGGGCGGAATTAAAAATGCTTTCTTTTTCCGGCTTTTCTTATCAGAGACAACAAGAAAGAGACAGAAAGGAAATCAAACACATGAAAAACAGATTACACGTAAAAGCGCCGGGCAACTGGGTGAATGACCCGAACGGCATGATTTATTATAAGGGACAGTATCATCTTTTTTATCAGCATTTTCCGTACGCGCCGCGCTGGGGCACCATGCACTGGGGCCATGCGGTGAGTCCGGATCTGATTCACTGGGAGCATGTCGGCGTTGCCCTGTTCCCGAGTCTTTCCGAGGACCAGAACGGCTGCTTTTCCGGAAGCGCAGTAGAAGAGAACGGCGTGATGCATCTCTTTTACACGGGTGTTCACTATAATCAGGTAAATCCGAAGGATATTCATCAGTGCCTTGATCAGGATTTTACTTCGGCGCAGCTTCACCTTACTTCGAAGGACGGTATGCATTTTGATGTCTTCGGGGATAAGGAGGTTGTTATCCCGGCACTCACCGATCCGGAAATCGGCGACAATACGCACACGCGTGACCCGAAAGTCTGGAAGGGAAGCGACGCATGGTATATGGTGCTTGGAAGCACGACGAAGGATCACAAGGGCGAGGCATTATTCTATAAGAGTGAGGATCTTTCCCACTGGCGTCTGGCCGGACAGGCGACGACGAAACAGAAGCTCGGCTGGATGTGGGAGTGCCCGGATCTCTTTAACGTAAACGGACGCAGCGTCTTTGTATTCTCCCCGATGGAACTGATCGAGGACACCGACGGCTATGCGGATCGGACGATCTGTATGCTGCCTGAGTTTGATGAAAAAACCTGCACAATGAAATTTCCGGAGAACTGGCAGCTTCTGGACTGCGGCGGTGACCTCTATGCACCGCAGACCATGACGGATGCGGACGGAAACCGGATTTCCATCGCATGGCTTCGGATGCCGGAACCGGTAGATGGTATATGGCAAGGCATGTTCTGCATGCCGCGTGTGGTGGATGTACAGAACGATCATATTTACTTCCGTGTTCTGCCTGCCATCCGTGACGGATTCTGCAAAAAGACGGATTCCCTCGTTTCGGCATGCGGAGAGTGTGCCATGATCCGCGCCGAATTAAAAGAGGGTGAGAGCCTGGAAATCGGCGGCTATAAGATCTGGCGGCAGAGCGGAAAAGTCTGTGCAGACCGCACGGATGTCTATCCATCCGGTGCAAAAGGATGGCTTCATGCCGAGACACCGCAGTTAAAAGAGGGGGATCTTCTTGAGATTTTCGTGGATCCGAATATGATCGAAATCTATGCAAACAACGGCGAGTACGTATTAAGCCAGGCGGTTTACGGGCTTGGAGAGACATTCTCCTATGAAATGGAGAAAAAACCGGAAATTTATCTGTGGAATGAATGAATCAGCCAAAAAAGTTCTTGACGCATACGGGATTTTGTTCTAATCTAGTACGTAACAGCTTTCTAACGTTAAAGTGACGGGCTGAAAAACGAGATTTCGAAAGATATCCGAAAAGAACGCAAGGAGAGATTATTATGAAGAAAGTAGTAAAATTCGGCGGCAGCTCCCTCGCGAGCGCAGAGCAGTTTAAGAAGGTCGGAGACATCATCCGCGCAGATGAGGGAAGAAGATACGTGGTACCTTCCGCTCCTGGAAAACGAAATTCTGCTGATACGAAAGTAACCGATATGCTGTATGACTGCTATCGCACTGCAGTTGCTGGAAGAGATTTCAAGAAGAAACTGCAGAACATCAAAGCGAGATATCAGGAGATCATCGACGGTCTGAACCTCAGCCTGGATCTTTCCCCGGAATTTGAAAAAATCGCAGAAAACTTTGCCGCAGCAGCCGGAGAGGACTACGCCGCATCCCGCGGAGAGTACCTGAACGGTATCGTGATGGCAAATTATCTGGGATATACGTATATTGATTCTGCAGAAGTGATCTGCTTCGACGAGAACGGAAACTTCCTTGCAGACAAGACTGACGAAGTGCTCTCCGAGCGTTTAAAAGATCTGGATAACGCAGTCGTTCCTGGATTCTACGGTGCAAAACCGGACGGAAGCGTAAAAACCTTCTCCCGCGGCGGATCCGATATCACTGGTTCCATCGTGGCAAAGGCCGTACACGCTGACATCTACGAGAACTGGACCGATGTTTCCGGTTTCCTGGTAACCGATCCGCGTATCGTCAAGGATCCGGAAGTCATTTCCACCATTACCTACCGTGAGCTGCGTGAGCTTTCCTACATGGGAGCTACCGTCCTTCATGAGGACTCCATCTTCCCACTCCGTCAGGAGGGAATCCCGATCCACGTGCTGAACACCAACGCACCGCAGGATCCGGGAACCATGATTGTGGAGAACACCTGCAGCAAACCGAAATTCACCATCACCGGTATCGCCGGAAAGAAAGGCTTTGCATCCATCACGGTTGAGAAGAGCATGATGAATACCGAGATCGGCTTTGGCAGAAAAGTGCTCGGTGTTTTTGAGGACAACAATCTTTCCTTCGAACATATGCCGTCCGGCATCGATACCATGACTGTATTCGTTCACCAGAACGAGTTCGCAGAAAAAGAGCAGCAGGTCATCGCAGGACTGCACCGTGCGGTACAGCCGGATTCCATTGACCTTGAGTCCGATCTGGCGCTGATCGCTGTTGTAGGCCGCGGCATGAGAAGAACGAGAGGCACTGCCGGAAGAATCTTCTCCGCACTGGCACACGCACACGTCAACGTTAAGATGATCGACCAGGGTTCCAGTGAGCTTAACATCATCATCGGCGTGGAGAACCGCGATTTTGAGACGGCAATCAAAGCAATCTATGATATCTTTGTAGTAGCACAGATCTAAAATGAATCTATAAAAAATCTCTGTCAGGAGTCTGAACTTCCGACAGAGATTTTTTTATGGTTTTTATGCCGCCGTACCGCGGAATTCTTTTCGAATGGTGAATGTAAAAATACAGATTACCACACAGCAGATGATCCAGATCGTCGGTTCGCAGAAGCAGACGGCGCGGTAACCGATCTGCGGAACACAAACGAAGAGATTATGTCAATTGCACTGAACTATCAATTTTCCTCACCGGGGTATTTTTCAAAGAGATTTAAAGGCTACACCGGCCTTACGCCGACCGAGTACCGCAGGTAAACAGAAACGAATTTTGCCCTTGTCGTTTTTGGGAACAGATGGTATAATCATTTCATAAATGCAAGACATTTGTGAAAAAATATCATAAAGGAACGAGGATGCAAGATGAAACGACGAGTATTACTGAAATTGAGCGGAGAAGCTCTTGCAGGAGAGAAACACACCGGTTTTGACGAGCCGACCGTCACAAAAGTGGCAAAACAGGTAAAAACTCTGGTAGACCAGGGGATTGAAGTCGGCATCGTAATCGGAGGAGGAAACTTCTGGAGAGGACGCAGTTCCGAAAATATCGACCGTACCAAAGCAGACCAGATCGGTATGCTGGCAACCGTTATGAACTGTATCTATGTATCAGAAATCTTCCGTTCCCAGGGAATGATGACCGCAGTTCTGACTCCATTCCCATGCGGAGAGTTCACAAAAGGATTTTCCAAAGACCGTGCAAACAAATATTTCCAGCACAACATGGTTGTATTCTTTGCCGGCGGTACAGGCCATCCATATTTCTCAACCGATACGGCAACCGTACTTCGCGCGATCGAGATCGAGGCAGACGAGATTCTGCTTGCAAAAGCAGTAGACGGTGTCTACGACAGCGATCCGAAAACAAACCCGGATGCAAAGAAATTTGACGAGATTTCCATTCAGGAAGTCATTGAAAAGGATCTGAAAGTGGTAGATATGACCGCATCCATCCTTTGCAAGGAAAACAAAATGCCGATGCTGGTATTTGGTTTAAATGAAGAGAACAGCATTGTAAATGCTGCAAACGGAAAAATTAACGGCACAAGAGTAACGGTATAATTAATAAAAATTCAGCAGTAAAATACTTGCTGTTTTACTGCGTAAGAAAATGATTCAGGTGTGAGCAGCTCTCCTTTTGCGAAGCAAAACTTTAAATGAGAGCTGCGAATGTCACAGTTCGCAGAACTGTGACCGTATAAGAGATAGCAGGAGGACAAATTTAATATGGCAAATCAGATCGACGAGAGAGTAAAACCGTTTGAGGTAAAAATGGGCAAATCCATTGCAAGCCTCGATTCCGAATTCGGAACCATCCGTGCAGGCCGTGCAAACCCGCACGTACTGGACCGCATTACTGTAGATTACTATGGAACACCGACTCCGCTGCAGCAGGTGGCAAACATCTCTGTTCCGGAAGCACGTATGATCCAGATCCAGCCGTGGGAAGCATCCCTGGTAAAAGAGATCGAGAAAGCGATCATGATGTCTGACCTTGGCATCAACCCGTCCGATGACGGAAGAGTCATCCGTCTGGTATTCCCGGAGCTTACCGAGGACCGTCGTAAAGAGCTGGTAAAAGAGGTAAAGAAAAAAGCAGAGGGCGCAAAAGTAGCCATCCGCAACATCCGCCGCGATGCCAATGATGCGTTCAAGAAACTTGCCAAAGAGGACGTTTCCGAGGACGAAATCAAAGAGCTCGAGGAGCAGACCCAGAAATTAACAGACAAATATATCAAAGAAGTAGATCAGATGGTGGACGTAAAATCCAAAGAAATTATGACTGTGTAATACAAAGAAAACGAGGGGCTGCCTGTCATTTGCAGGCAGCCTGTTATCGTTTACGGAGGAAAAAAGTATGGATAATGAATTAAAAGTGCCGAATCACATCGCCATCATCCTGGACGGAAACGGCAGATGGGCGAAAAAACGGAATATGCCGCGCGGCTACGGCCATATCGTCGGATGCGACAATCTGGAAAAAATGTGTGACGTGATCAAAGACATGGGTGTCAAATATCTGACCGTCTATGCGTTCTCAACCGAGAACTGGAAACGCTCCCGCGCCGAGGTGGAGGGCCTCTTAAAGCTGTTCCGCCAGTATCTGAAACGATGCATCAAAAAAGCACATAAAAATCAGATGCGCGTCAAAATCATCGGAGATCCGAGCGCATTCCCGCAGGATATTCAGGACAGCATTCATGAACTGGAGGAGTGCTCCAAAGATTACGATCACATGTACTTCCAGATCGCAATGAACTACGGTTCCCGCGATGAGATCCTGCGCGGCATGACCCGCATGATCGAGGATGTGAAAAACGGAACTCTCGCAGAGAATGCGTTTGATGAGAACGGAAAACTGACGGAGCAGTGTTTTGAGAGCTACCTCGACACCGCCGGAATCCCGGATCCAGATCTTCTGATCCGTACAAGCGGCGAGCAGCGCCTTTCCAACTACCTGATGTGGCAGCTGGCCTACACGGAATTTTACTTTACCGAGGTTCCGTGGCCGGATTTCCACGAAGAGGAATTGAGAAAAGCCATCGAACAATATAATAACAGAGACCGGCGTTACGGCGGCGTGAAGGAGGAATAAAAAAGATGTTTAAGACAAGACTGTTAAGCGGCATCGTGCTCGTCCTTGTGGCGCTGCTTACGATCTGCAGCGGCGGAACCGTGCTCTATATGACGGTTCTGTGCCTGTCGCTGATCGGCGCAGGAGAGCTGTTCCGCGTGATGAAGGTAAGAGAAGATAAATGGAATCTGTTGGAAATTACGGGCTATGCGGGCGTTGTGATTTTCTATCTGTCCCTGCTGCTTCATGACCCGATGTACCAGATGCTCGCGCTGATCCTGGATCTCGTGCTTCTGATGGCAGTATACGTATTTACTTATCCGAAATACAACGCCAATCAGGTGATGCCGGCGTTCTTTGCGATTGTCTATGTCGGCGTAATGCTTTCCTATGTATATCAGACCCGTATGCTGGACGGCGGAAAATTCCATGTATGGCTGATTTTCCTGTGCTCCTGGGGCTGCGATACGTGTGCATACTGTGTCGGCGTACTCTTTGGAAAACATAAAATGGCACCGGTTTTAAGCCCGAAAAAATCCGTAGAAGGGGCTGTCGGCGGTGTCGTCGGAGCGATTCTGCTCGGCATCATCTATGCGGCTGCGACAAAGGGCGGCATGGTGGAATACGCCATCATCTGCGGTGTCGGCGCGCTGATCTCCATGGTCGGAGACCTTGCGGCATCCGCAATCAAACGAAATCAGGGCATCAAGGATTACGGAAAGCTGATTCCGGGCCACGGCGGTATTCTCGACCGCTTCGACAGCGTGATCTTTACCGCACCGATCATCTATTTCCTGTCGGTGCTTCTGATTCATTAAAAAAGCTTCCCCTACAGCATAAACGGGAAGCAGATGGGAGAAACTGGAATATGAAGAAAATAGCAATTCTTGGTTCAACCGGTTCGATCGGAACCCAGACCCTCGATGTCGTGCGTGCCAACGGCGATCTTGAGGTGGTCGGCATCAGCGCCGGAAGCAATATTACACTGCTCGAGCAGCAGATCCGGGAATTTCATCCGAAGTTTGCGGCAGTCGGCGATGAGGTGAAAGCGGCAGAACTCCGTGACAGAGTGAAGGATCTTCCTGTAAAAATCGGCAGCGGCATGGACGGCATGATCGAGCTTGCCACGATGCCGGAGAGCGAAATCCTTGTGACAGCGATCGTCGGCATGATCGGCATCCGCCCGACGGTTGCGGCGATGAAGGCAGGAAAAGACATTGCACTGGCAAACAAAGAGACACTGGTAACGGCGGGACACATTATTATGCCGCTGGCAGAGGAATGCGGTGTGCAGATCCTTCCGGTGGACAGCGAGCACTCGGCGATTTTCCAGTGCCTGCACGGGGAAAACAGAAAAGAAATTGAAAAACTTCTGATTACTGCATCCGGCGGTCCGTTCCGCGGAAAAACAAGAGCGGAGCTCGAAAACGTAACGGTAGAGCAGGCGCTCCGTCATCCGAACTGGTCGATGGGGCACAAGATCACGATTGATTCCGCGACACTCGTTAACAAAGGACTGGAAGTCATGGAAGCAAAATGGCTGTTCGGTGTTGATCTCGACCACATCCAGGTTGTGGTACAGCCAAAGAGCATTATCCATTCCATGGTAGAATTTAAAGACGGCGCTGTCATGGCACAGCTTGGCACACCGGATATGAAACTGCCGATCCAGTACGCACTGTATTACCCGGAGCGTCGCTTCCTTGCAGGCGACCGCCTCGACTTTGCGGCGCTGGCACAGATCACGTTTGAAAAACCGGATATGGATACTTTCCTCGGCCTTCCGATGGCAATGCAGGCGTCCCGGACGGGCGGCTCCATGCCGACGGTCTTCAATGCGGCAAATGAACGCGCCGTTGCACTGTTCCTCGCGAAGAAGATCCGTTTCCTCGAGATTTACGACGTGATCGCCGGTGCAATGGAAGCACACAAAACGATTGCCGATCCGACGCTGGAGCAGATTCTCGCGGCGGAGCAGGAGACGTATGAATGGATTGCGAACAGATATAAGATGGGAGAATAAGACAGCATGATTGTAAAAATCCTGATAGCCGTACTCATTTTCGGAATCACCGTCATTATCCATGAGCTGGGGCACTTTCTTCTGGCGAAAGCGAATGGTATTACCGTGACGGAATTTTCGATCGGCTTTGGCCCGACGGTGGTAAAGACAGAAAAAGGAGGAACGGTCTATTCCTTAAAACTTCTGCCTTTCGGCGGTGCGTGCCAGATGCTCGGCGAGGACGGTGAAGAGGAGGGGGAAGGAACCTTTAACAGCAAATCCGTGTGGGCAAGAATTTCCGTCGTTGCGGCGGGACCGGTGTTCAACATGATTCTGGCATTTTTCTGCGCAATCTTTGTGATCAGCTACGCGGGAAGTTCCCCGGCGCGCGTCACAGAAGTGGCAGACGGTTCGCCGGAGGCAGAGGCAGGCCTGGAAGCGGGAGATATCATCACTTCCTATGAGGGAAGACATATTTCCATCGGAAAAGAGCTGAACTCTGTGATGACGGTACAGGGCGTGCCGACGGATGAGATTACGCTGGAGGTTAAAAAGGCCGACGGGGAAAAGAAAACGATCACATATGAACCGACGGTGACAACGCGGTATATGATGGGCTTCAACTACGATGACTGTGACCGCGGCATGGAATTCACGTATGTGCAGCAGAATATGCCGCTTGCCGCTGCAGGTGTTGTCGCGGGCGACCTGCTCGTATCGATCAACGGAGCGCCGATCACCTGTGTGGCCGATTTTACTGCTTACCAGACAGAGCATCCTTTCGATGGAAGCGCTGTGACGCTGGAGTATGAGCACAGCGGAAAGACGAAAGAGATTACGGTGACACCGGTTGAAAACACGTATGCGAATGTACAGTTTTCGTATCAGCTCCGGGAGAAACAGTCCCCGATCGGCGTGCTGAAATACAGCGTGCTGGAGATCAAATACTGGGTGCGCACCGTCATTGACAGCGTCAGTATGCTGATCACCGGACAGTATTCCGTGAACGATCTTTCCGGTCCGGTCGGCGTGGTGGATGCGATCGGAACCGCCTATGATGATGTAAAATCGCAGGGCGTTCTGGTTACGGTGATGACGATGCTGAACATGGTGATTCTGCTGTCATCGAACCTTGGCGTCATGAACCTGCTGCCGCTCCCGGCACTCGACGGCGGACGGCTTGTCTTTCTGATCATAGAAGCCATCCGCAGAAAACCAATCCGGCGAGACCTGGAGGGTATGGTTCACTTCGCGGGCCTGGTGCTTCTGATGGCGTTGATGGTCTACGTCATGATCCACGACGTCCAGCGGATCCTGTAAATCGAAAAGTGAAAAGCAACAAAGCCTCATATTCTGCATACCATAAAAGGAGTGCAGGATATGGGGCTTTTTTATGAAAAATTTGCGTATGCAGCAGGAAATGACTGACCGCGGGCGGCTGGAAATCAGGGTAAATGCAAGAATCCAGGCGCGGCCTGTTTCCGGGGCGCGGGTGACGGTTTCGTATACGGGAGATCCGCAGAATGTGATCGAGGAGCTGATTACCGACGGGGACGGCAGAACGGAGACGCTGGATCTGGCGACGCCGCCGCTCGAGTACAGTCTGGAACCGAATGTGAATCAGCCGTATTCCGAATATACGGTGAAAGTGGAGGCGGAAGGGTATGAACCGGTTGAAGTGACGGGCTCCGAGCTTCTTTCAGGAGAACAGTCCGTCCAGCAGGTGGACCTCGAACCGGCAGAGGGCGCAGCGTTTGCGGATGTGACGATCCCGGACCATACGTTGTTCGGCGAATATCCGGAGAAAATTCCGGAAAGTGAGATCAAGCCGACGGGGGAGAGCGGTGAGATTGTGCTGTCCCGCGTCGTGATCCCGGAGTATGTCGTTGTCCACGACGGAGCGCCGACCGACAGCACGGCACGCGACTATTATGTGCGGTACCGCGACTACATCAAAAATGTGGCGTGCTCGGAAATCTATGCAACATGGCCGGATACGGCGATCCGGGCGAATATCCTCGCAATCATGTCATTTACGCTGAACCGTGTCTATACAGAATGGTACCGCAACAAGGGATACGATTTTACGATCACTTCGTCGACAGCCTACGATCACAAATGGATTTACGGCAGGAATATTTTCGACAGCATTTCCCTTGTGGTCGATGAGATTTTTGCCGATTACCTGTCGCGCCCGAATGTGAAACAACCGATTCTGACGCAGTACTGTGACGGAAACCGTGTGAGCTGCCCGAACTGGATGAGCCAGTGGGGGTCCAAAAACCTGGCGGACCAAGGGTATTCAACGATTCAGATTCTCCGCAATTATTATGGAGACAATATGTATATCAATACGGCGGAGGAGATTTCCGGCATCCCGTCCTCCTGGCCGGGGTATGACCTCACCATCGGCTCGTCCGGGAACAAGGTATTGCAGATGCAGGAGCAGCTGAACGTGATTGCGGAGGTGTATTCATCGATTCCGACGGTCTATGAAAATGGCTATTTCGATGAAGAGACGCAGGACGCCGTCGAAGCGTTCCAGCGGCTGTTCGGCCTGCCGGTTTCCGGCATTGTGGATTATCCGACGTGGTACAAAATCCAGTCGATTTATGTGGCTGTGACGAGGATTGCGGAGCTGCAGTAGGTATACAAAAGTCTTTATAAGGGGCGTGTTTTCTGCGAAAAAACGCGGAAAATGCGCCTTTTCTGCGGCTTTTGAAACGGATCAGAAAAATTTTAAAACTGTCAAGAAAAAATACTTGACACCCAGCATCATTTCGTGTATGATAACCAAGGTGATCGCAATGGAAAAAATATTGGAACAGACATTACTGTATGATTTTTACGGCGAACTTCTGACTGAACATCAGCGTCAGGTATACGAAGACGTGGTGCTCAACGATTTTTCCCTGAGCGAGGTTGCGGCAGCGCGGGGCATTTCCCGCCAGGGAGTCCACGATCTGGTCAGACGCTGCAACAAGACACTGGAAGAGTATGAAGAAAAGCTTCATCTGGTACAACGCTTTGTGCAGATCAGGGAAAATGTGAACGAGATCCGAAAGCTGACAGACCCATCCGGTGATACCCCGAAAGAAGATGTGATGCAGCGGATTGCGGCAATTGCATCGGACATATTAGAGGAGCTTTGAGCATGGCATTTGAAAGTTTAACCGAGAAACTCCAGAATGTTTTCAAAAATCTCAGAAGCAAGGGCCGTCTTACCGAGGCGGATGTAAAGACTGCGCTGAAGGAAGTTAAAATGGCACTTCTCGAGGCGGATGTCAGCTTCAAAGTAGTAAAACAGTTTATCAAATCCGTACAGGAGCAGGCAGTCGGACAGGACGTCATGAACGGACTGAACCCGGGACAGATGGTCATTAAAATCGTAAATGACGAGCTTGTTAAGCTGATGGGCTCCGAGACAACGGAGATTGCACTGCGCCCGGCGAGTGAAGTCACGATCATTATGATGGCGGGTCTTCAGGGAGCCGGTAAAACAACCACAACCGCAAAAATTGCAGGAAAGTTAAAAGCAAAGGGAAGAAAACCTCTCCTTGCCGCCTGTGACGTCTATCGCCCGGCAGCGATCAAACAGCTGCAGGTCAATGGAGAAAAGCAGGGCGTGGAAGTGTTCGCCATGGGAGATAAAAACCGTCCGGTGGATATCGCAAAGGCAGCGCTGGTGCATGCAAAGACAAACGGCTTCAATGTATTGATTCTGGATACGGCAGGCCGTCTGCACATCGACGAAGAGATGATGCAGGAGTTACAGGATATCAAAGCGGCTGTTCCTGTGGATCAGACCCTTTTGGTAGTAGATGCTATGACCGGACAGGACGCAGTCAATGTGTCCGAGATGTTCAACAATAAAGTCGGCATCGACGGTGTAGTACTTACAAAATTAGATGGTGACACCAGAGGCGGTGCGGCACTTTCGATCCGCGCAGTTTCCGGAAAACCGATTCTCTATGTCGGCATGGGAGAAAAGCTCTCGGATCTGGAACAGTTTTATCCGGACCGTATGGCATCCCGTATTCTCGGCATGGGCGATGTTATGAGCCTGATCGAAAAAGCACAGGCAAACATCGACGAAGAGAAAGCAAAAGCCATGGAACAGAAGATGAAGAAGGCGCAGTTCGACTTCAACGATTACCTGGATTCCATGGAGCAGATGCGCAATATGGGCGGCATCTCCAGCATCCTGAATATGCTTCCGGGCGTCGGCGCGAAAATGAAGGGCCAGGATCTTGAGAGCATGGTGGATGAAAAAGACATGGCAAGAAAGGAAGCTATTGTACTTTCTATGACGCCAAAGGAAAGAGAAAACCCGGATCTCATCAATCCGTCGAGAAAGCAGAGAATTGCAAAAGGCGCCGGTGTTGACATCGCGGAGGTAAACCGTTTCATCAAACAGTTTGAGCAGTCAAGAAAAATGATGAAACAGATGACCGGAATGGTCGGTAAGGGTGGTAAAAGAGGAGGATTCAAACTTCCCTTTTAGCATAAAAGAAAAAATATAAATAAATACATGAATTTACAATGGAGGTAAAGAAAAATGGCAGTAAAAATGAGATTAAGAAGAATGGGACAGAAGAAAGCTCCTTTTTATAGAATCGTTGTAGCAGATTCCAGATCCCCAAGAGACGGACGTTTCATCGAGGAGATCGGAACTTACGATCCGAACCGCGAGCCGAGCGCAATCAGCTTCAACGAGGAGGCTGCTAAAAAATGGCTGGCTAACGGCGCACAGCCGACCGAAATCGTTGCCAAACTCTTAAAACAGGCTGGTATCGAGAAATAATTCATACGGGGGTATCTTGTAATGAAAGAACTTATCGAAGTAATTGCAAAATCTCTGGTTGATCATCCATCTGAGGTAGTTGTGACAGAAACCGTCAGCGGTGATGACCTTCTGCTGGAACTCAAAGTAGATCCGTCAGATATGGGAAAAGTCATCGGACGTCAGGGACGCATTGCGAAAGCAATCCGTACGGTTGTAAAAGCAGCTTCCTCAAAGAGCGACAGAAAAGTTGTCGTAGAAATTTTACAGTAAGTAAAAAATAGGAAAAGGAACCGACAGTTGTTGCCGGTTCCTTTCTTTACGCGGGCAACGAGACAAAGTCCGTGCTTGCACGGGACCTTGGCGACTGCCGCGATAACTTGAGAAACTCGCAAAGCGTGTTTCTCAAGTCGCAATACACAGTAGAACTGGTTGGAAAGGGTTTTTGAATGGAAGAATATTTGCAGATTGGCGTAATTACCACAACCCACGGCGTACGCGGTGAGGTAAAGGTATATCCGACGACAGATCCGGAGCGTTTTCTTTCTCTGGACCGCGTTTTTCTCGATACAGGAAAAGAAAAAAAAGAACTCCATGTAACTGGCGTGCGTTTTTTCAAACAGCTTGCCATTGTAAAATTCAAAGGAATTGACAACATCAACGATATCGAACGGTATAAAGGCTGCAGCCTCTATGTGACGAGAGAGGATGCCATTCCGCTGGAAGAGGACGAATACTATATCGCAGACCTGCAGGGAATGCAGATGTACACCGAGGATGGCGAACTGTTCGGCACGCTCCGCGATGTGATGGAGACCGGTGCGAACGACGTCTATATTGTAGATTCAAAAGAGCACGGAGAGGTTCTGATTCCGGCGATCCATGACTGCATTCTGGATGTGGACCTGGACGAGCAGAAGATGACGATTCACCTTCTTCCGGGCCTGATTGACTGATAAAGAGAGTAAAGAACGATGAAATATCATATTCTGACGCTGTTTCCGGAGATGATCGAGCAGGGGCTGCACACCAGCATCCTCGGAAGAGCCATCAACAACGGCTATATTTCCCTCGAGACGACGAATATCCGGGATTTTTCAGCAAATAAATTCAACCGCGTGGATGATTACCCGTACGGCGGCGGTGCGGGCATGGTCATGGAGGCGGAGCCGGTGTTCCGCGCCTACCAGTCGGTAGCCGAAAAGATCGGGAAAAAGCCGCGCACGGTCTATCTGACACCGCAGGGAAAAGTACTGAACCAGACGATGGTGGAAGAGCTGGCGCTTGAGGACGATCTTGTGCTGCTCTGCGGCCACTATGAGGGCATCGATGACCGCGTACTGCAGGAAGTGGTAACGGACTATATCTCGATCGGGGATTATGTTTTAACAGGCGGAGAACTCGGTGCAATGGTGCTGGTGGATGCGGTATCGCGGTTTGTGCCGGGTGTCTTAAGCAACGAGGAATCTTCGCAGTTTGAGTCACTGCAGGACAACTTGCTTGAGTATCCGCATTACACAAGACCGGAGACATGGCACGAGAAAAAAGTTCCGGAGGTGCTTCTTTCCGGTGACCACAAAAAGATCGAAGCATGGCGCCATGAGGCCTCTCTGGTGCGGACAGCCGAGCGGCGGCCGGACCTTCTGGAAAATGCATTTCCGATCCGGGCATAA